>JAABUQ010000286.1_pt1 | contig 116024 bp, 110 predicted proteins | sample 5560001 | NCBI WGS metagenome assembly JAABUQ01 (sample SAMN10711888, study PRJNA513371) | rock metagenome | isolation source: Antarctica rocks | place: Antarctica: Victoria Land, Finger Mt nord | collected 2015-12-18 | reverse complement strand
CTCCCTCCCCCACCTGCAACAGCCCCCAGCCGCGCAATGAGGAAGCCTACAACGCAACCACCATCCTCCTCCTGCACGACCCCTCCCACACCACCGCGCTCAACTTCCGCAAACGCCGCTTACTTGCCCTAAAACCCCATAAATCAGGCTTCAAGGATGCACTGCAGCAGGAGTTACATTTCTTAACGAGCCTGCTCACAAGTCCATTGGTGAAACACAACAAAGCTTCGACGCTATGGGCGCATAGGCTTTGGGTGGTGCGTCTTGCGCCGGGGGGCTTGCGGGTTGGGTGTGAGGAGGGGAGAGGGGAGGGTGGTGATGGGGAAAAGGGGTTGGAGGGTAGTGAGTGGGAGGGGCCGGTGCGGAGATATTGGGACGAGGAGCTGGAGGTAGTGATGAAAACTGGGGAGCGACATCCGAGGAATTACTACGCCTGGGGTTACGCGAGGGATCTGCTGCGGGAGTTGGCTGGGGAGGGGTTGGCGAGGGGTGGGGTGGGCAGGGTGCAGAGATGGTGTTTGCAGCATCCGAGGGATGTGTCGGGGTGGGCGTTTTTGGAGTTCTTGCTGAGGGAGGTAGGTAGCGAGGGGAGGGAGGGTGGGGAGGAGGAGGTGAGGAGGGTGGTTTGGGAGACGAGGGAGTTCGTGAGGAAGTATGAGTGGAGGGGGGAGAGCATTGAGTGGTTCTTGAAGAGCGTGCAGAGGCTGGAGGGAGGAATGGATGGAGATCCATGAGACGGAGTCGTTGCATATTGGGTGAAAATGTTTCGGAGCCAGATGCAAAGGGGAACAGCTTTGAATGGTTCTTGGAGATTGCACAGGGAATCGGACTTGACCACCATGGAGAAGGCCAAGAGATCACGGGCTCACTGCTCAGTATTGGAACCGCCTCGAGGCCAGATGCTGTTTATGAGAGGTGTCGAGCCGTCCGAAACAATGCCATGAAACGATCCACCCACTAAGTTGTTTTCTCTCGAACAAGACGCGCTCTTTGAGGGTATTTTCAATCCTGCGACATATCTCCCATAGCAATGCATTCTCATCTGGGCTCATCTAGCATCATAAATCATCTCTGTGTTCTGTTCCATCCAACTCGAGCGCGTATCCAACATCAGAGCTACCCAAATGTCGGGTATCCTGGCGAAGGGACGAATACTATAGATGCCTTTGTGTATCATGGTGGGGACTGAGCCAGCCCGTTCATTCTCCCATTGGGCCCTAGCATGCTGGGAATGGGTTTGCGAGTAGCCCTGGTGGTGTTGATCCGCGGTACGCCTTGGAACACACGAGGCTCTTTCATTAAGGTTGGGTCAAGCTTTGCAGGGACTGGTCCACAATTAGCCACGGAAGAATTTGAATGGGACTTGCGTGATAGAATACTCACTTCTGGTCACTATCGACCTATAGTCCCCTGGAATCTTTCCCTTTGGTGGCGTAGCAGATGCTGAACGCCATAGATGATCGGATACGTCTGACAGAAAGTCTGTCTTCGATTTGCCGAAGATCGAGATCCGCCCACGATTTCTCTTAGACAGGATCACCTGATCGAAGAGCATGATGCTCGGGTCGCTAGGCGGTTTGGTTTCTCGCTCGTGGATGAATTCATTGAAGCCTATATTTCTGTTAGCATTCACAGGTGTGGTAAGCTTATACGGATTGCTTGCCCTGTGTTTGTTGCAACACCCGCACGTAGTTGGCGTTTTCATGAGGCAGACTTCGGAGAAATCCGTCCATGCTGAAGCGATAGAGCATCCCCGACTTCTTCTGCTCACCTGTAGCAGGCTGGAGAAACTTACGATAGGTGTAGAACAAGCTAGCAAAACATCGGACAAAAGCTGCTCGTACTTGCTCAGGGTGAAAAGCAGCTGGGCAAGGCAAGCAAACCTGTTGCGCACATCTGCCATGAGCGCTAATACTACAGCCATTGCATTTGTAGATACCACCATCGGCTTTCTCTTCACAGATGGAGCATGTAGACCGATCGTCCCGAGCACGCCATTGAAGGCAGTGACCCTCCATCCATTGTGTAGTCTCATTGTTTCGAACCGGTTGCATTAGCATATTAGGCATTATCGTCGAGGCAGCTAATGTCGACTGCGCGTATGTAGATGGTGCATAGTTCGATCTAGCAAAACCTTCGGTAGATATCGTCGCTACTGAAAAGCTGGAAGAGTGGTTTGAAGAATGACCGCTGAAAGGGATACTCGGTCGTCGTGCTGTAGGGTTTCTGTCCACGGCGTACGTAGAGCTCCGTTTTGAGAGGGCGTCGAAGTGGCCCGAGCGCTTTTCGCGCAGACTGGGTAAAGCGAATCCGGAATCGTTTCGAGACACTGGCGTGAGGGGTAGCGGTGGGAAAGATGTCGAGATTGGTGATTGCGTTGGCGAAGGAGGCGAGCTAGGCTTTGTGGATCTGCTCGTCGAGGGTCTCTCTATGGAGTGGTGGAAAGCTGATGGTACAAAGGCGTTGAATAAAGGTGGTTGAGAAATAGTCCCTGGACCAGCCTCTCCGAAAGACGTTGAGTTGAGACTGACATACTTCGCTAGAGATGTTGCTGGTGGAAAGCCATTGAACACTGACGGGTTCTCGGACGAGAAGGCGTCATACGGAAAAGACTCGACAGCGTAGGCAGGCGGTCCTATAGGTACACCGTATCGATTGTGGTGCGGTGCAGCAACTTGAAGCAGAGAGGTCAACTTCCTTCGTTGCTGCCTTGGCATTGGCACTGGACACGTTGTGGACTCTATCTCATCTTGATCCAGGTCAACCAGCACGAAGTCATCTTCTGGCAGCTCGGTCTCCTCATACCGGCGTTCAATGCCAACGATATAGGGGCATGGCGCCTCTAAAGCTTGTATGAGCCGCGCCGGCAGCACCGGAATAAAAACACCGGCCCATGTCATTGGATAAAGCAGCTCAACAAGTGCTTTACTGGCCAGATGCAGCATCGAGGTATGTGAGGATAGAAGGATGATTCGTGATTCAGCTAAAGCAAACTGGATAATAGGTCAGCGGGCTGTGGCACAGTAATAGGCATATGCTCACCTCTAGAAGTACAACGATGTTTGGGATGGACAATGCTCTGAACAAGGCGTATAGATCGGTCTAGCTAGCTCATCAGCACACAGTATCGAGAGCAAAAAGGCGCTTCTCACGTTTCGTGAGCCAGGCAATTCGTTGACTGCCTCTTTTCTGGCAAATAATCTCAATTCCCTAATAGCAACTTCCACTTGAGTCTTTGAAGAGATGGGACTTAGTGCTTCGGCACAGAGATTGACAACATAACGTTCCACCGGTTGCCACATCCCTACCTTGGGCGAGCTTGGAGGCACTCTCAGTATAGCGCCATCCGTCATGGGGACGATCACAGCTCGTAGCCATTCTTTCCAAAAGCCGGTGAGCGACGGATCTCGGCCAAGGATGCCGTACGACCTTGGAATCCAAAGCCCGGTTTCTCCGTTGGTCAATCCGTCGATCTTTGCTGCTGCACCGTGCCTGACAGGCCGTAAGAGGTCAGCCATAAGCCCAATTTTCTCCTCAACGGCGCTGATTTCATCCTCTAGGTTTTCTCGATCCACTGATTCGGAAGCCACAGTTGGTAAACGAGCGAGTAAGCGCGACAGCTTCACCCTTTCCAACGCAAGCCTTTCTCCCAGACTGCTAGCAAGCTCTCGCTCTTCGTCTGTCATATTATCTCGCCTCCACTCTTCACATCTCTGTTCTAATTCTCCGGAAGCTCGATGATTCAGCGGCATCCATACGATGATGCATATAGCATAGAGGCGAGAGTTATCGGCGGAGGTCATCGCGAAGCCATGCCAGGTCGATCTCGGTCGCTCATCGGATGAGACGATGTTGACATCGTTAGGAAATGCGAACATTGGCACATAGTCTGGGAAAGCACCTCTTCGCTTGGTTTCCTCGACCATACTCTTGGGCGGATATCTATCCAGAAGCACAGGCTCTAATCTCCGCTTCAGAGGATGCGTGTTTACTTCGGCGTTCAGGGGTTGAGGATTGGGAATGACAGAATTGTAGTTGCTCAGTCGTTTCGAGGTACGGACCGATGCTTTGATTTTGCTCAAGTCAGTCACAGCTCGTAGTACAAGGCCGCTCATAGAGTGCCAGGGTAGCATGCCCCAGAGGCCTATCTCGAATTTTGGAAAGCTTACAGTTCCTGTTCACCGAAGATTGCCGCTTCATGCTATTCATGTCTCGAAAGGATATGCGCCGTCGTATGCTCCCAACACCAGATTTGAGTCCACCAGCATCCTCGTTGACGATCCTCTGCGTTTTCGGCCGGGGCCTTGGCCTGTTTGGGACCACGACGCCAGCGCTCAACGTAAGATCGGAGAGGAAGGAGTCCCTTTCCGAGGCAAACTTCCGAAGCGCTTTATCAAAGTCCACATCGTTGAGGCCTCCTGTGCCACTAATCTGGATTCCTTTTATGGTAACGCTGCTCCTGTTGCTTTCTGTGCCCTGCTTTTCCGGTGTAGAAGCTATTGACGCAATCGACAGTCGCGCCTCGTCGGAGAGACGTGATAGACGTTGATAGGAGTTCCGCTTGGCTCTTCGAGGCGTTACTTGGGGAAAATCTTGTGGGTGCCCATCGTCCTCTGCTGCCTTATCCTCCTCGATTGTGGGCTCGCCGGGTGGGGTGATGTTGCCATCTGTAGAGTCTCCATCGCGACTCCAAGACAATTGATCGCTATCGACACCTTCACCGGAGTTTTAGCAGGAAGTCGTGTTCTGGTCGCAAGGGGGTCACCGTACCCGAAATAAAGAACCAATCAGCTAGGGGAGCAGATGATACCTCTGATTTGGGCACAGGTGCCATTGGCTATGGTGCAGAGTAGATATTTGTGTAAGGAACGTGGGGGGTGAAGCAAGAATGAATAGGTCGAGTGCAAACGACAATCATATCAAAATGTCAGGTAGTGCAGAAATTGTTTAGCTTGTCACACATGACGAAGGGAATCTCCTATCCTCCGCGTCCGCACATGTGATACATGCAAAGTGTTAAGCGTTGCATATGCGGTAGACGCCCCCAGGTACCTGGGACGCGGACTGAGCGTGACGGTAAGAGAGAGCGCGAGCAAGCGATCAGCCGAAGTGGGAGCAAAGAGGGTAGGGCTCGTGTCTAGCGATACTGTTCTCGAGCCATATGATATTGGGTGACTGGTGGCGGCGCGGTGCCTCTGTTTGATGGCCTGCTGATCTACTACTACTACGAGTAAAGTCCAGTAAAGTAGCTGTTGTTGAAGGTGGCGCCCAGCGGTTATTGCTCGAACAAATCGATGTCCTAAAGTAGAAGTAGTCTCTCCCCCACATTTTAGGGAGGCCCCGCAGATTGGTGGCCATGGTCCCATTGGACGTGTATCTGGTCTAAGGCCACTGGCGCTGTAAAAGGGGCTCGGGTACCCGGGGGTTCCAACTAGTGATGCTATATTAACTTCCAACGGCAGAAAGTGAAGTATTCAATCACGTTGTCGGTGTTATTTCAGGTGCGAAAGAGTGCGAATTACAGCCTCAGATCGTGACCCTAGGCGGGGATCTGGATTCCTTGTCAAGGATCAGCGGTCAGAAGCAGTCTTTGCCGACAATAGACCCCTCCAACCTCCAACTGTACACCCTCATCTATCTAAAGTTTGGAGGCTCGACTCATATATCTTGTGCGCTTACCACACATGATACAGTGACACCGAAAGGCTGAGTATGCCTGATCAATTCGACGCATCACCTACAGAGAAGACGCACAAAGGAGACTTATACACCAATGCTATTTTTGTCTTCGAGACGGTCCACTACCACTACCTGTTCAACTCTCCTTGGTCAGGGGTAGAACCAAAGGGAGCACCCGGAGTTACTTTTACGTCCCAGAAGCGATTGACTTTGGCGGGTAAGGTTCAAAGTCAAATGCCATATCTGAACCTTCTGGACACCCCACAATGAATATCAGTACGGGGTAGCACTCTGCAATTGCCATGCAAGCTGAAGAGCTGGCTTTAGAGGGGTACCCCTGTTTTGATCGCCCCATTGGATGGATCCGACGCTTTATTGTCCGCTGGCGATCTGAAGGCTTCAGCAGGCTTCTTCCGGCCTGCTGCATCTAGTCCTGCAGAATGAGCCTCTTAAGCGAATGTAAAACGCCGTTAGCTGCTCCAGCGAGGTCACGATTTGGAGTCTGTGCTCCATGGCTGTCAAGGTTATCGCTCTTGCGCTTCTGTATGTGATACCCTAATGTAGGTAGTGTCGCCTATCAATAGTCACGTGAGCTTCTAGCTTTCAGGTCTGTCCTTCACCGTTTCTTCGTCATGAGCCATCCTGTGTTCAAGAAACCCTGATCGCCAAAAGCTGTACGCCATTGCATGCTCAACTGGCCAAGTACTGTCCGTCCATCGTTAGTCTCTACTTGGGCTTCATCACCATCATCTGCCTGGTTTTCGATCAAGAAAGCAATTTGCGCGACATCCCGAGGCATGAGTACTTGTATCTCAGCCCCCATCGTGTCGGAACTTTCGAGGTCCCGGTTGAGCGACGTTGAACGGAAGGGTTGTTTGGGGCTGAACTGGATTTGTTCGAGTGTGATGGATCCTTCGGCCATGTTCTCTAATTGAGCCTCGAGAGCAAACCGGGTGATGTTGTGTACTGGCGCTGTTCCTTCCACTTTTGTGGGAGGAAAATCTGACACCTTGGTTCGGACGCTGAGGCACGGTTGGGCGACGAATCGATAAAGTTTCCTATATGTGCGTACACGGCCACTGGAAGCTGACCTGCCCTTCGACATTGTGGTCTCCGAATAGCTTAGGCTTACCGCCAAAACATAATCTCCTTCTTCTTTGAGATCGAACTTTACGATCTTCTGCAAAGACTCTCCTTGCTCCAGTCGGTCCTTGGTCGTCTCATCGTCGGATGGCGTAAGATCGAGGAGCACCGTCCCGGATGGGGCTTGCATCTCTGCTGCTATTTTGACAGAAGTAATGATACGCTCAGGATCTGCTGAGATCTCATTGTTGGCGCACAACGTACACAGAAACGTTTCTCCAATGTATGCAGAGCCGAAACCTGGCGGAAAGGTGAGCTGCTGCAGGGTGAGTACATCTATCACGGCTACTCGTTCGGCTTGCGAAACCTACAAGTGGGCGTAGGAGGAAATTCTCATCGAGATGCTTGGGTGAATCGTAAGCCCGTCGGCTATCGATATCTGTTGTTGATGATTGCTGGGGTAGTGGAAACTGATGAGACAGCGACGGACGAGACAGGCTTCGTGATGGTCAGGGCGTGCGTTGTCCTCGACGTCGTTGCCAATGGCTCGACGTACCGTAGGACTAGAAGGTCGTTTAGCTAGTTACAAGTAGGTCGACTCATATTGAAACCTCGATTGTACCCTTTAAAGAAACAGAATGAGGCTCCTTGCTGGGAGCCTCCATCTTATTTGACCTGTTTGTTTACGACCGAGGAGCAAGATGAAGACGGAATTGGATTGAGGCTCATTACTGGGCCTTGCGATCGGAGATTGCGGAATATATAATAGATTAAGGTAGCCTCAACTTTTGATTACATTAGCTATCAATTCATGAGATTTATCTGCAAAAAACTCGGGAAGTGTACGCTTATCAAGGTCACATGGAAGGTTAATCCATGTACTAGCTCGCTATTCCAGGAGTTGCTCCAAGAAGTATATTATCGAGTTGAACAATTTTGTCATTGGACCTTAGGAATGGAAGGAATGGAAAGAAGAGGACTCCCACTCCCAAACGAAGTGATTGCTCTGACATCGAAAGTCCTGTCTAGGGTCCACACTAGGGCTGGATTGACGTGAGAGCCACACGGTTCTGATTAGCCTGAGGTAGGTCGTATGATCAAGTCCTACTGTGACCTCATTCAGGAGTGGGAACATCGTTTGCTCGTGCATCGCCCCCCAATCCTTCGGATCTTATAGACAGTTTTTACTCTTCCCCTTCAATAAGTTCCTCAGGCTAAGTGGGTGTCTGGACAATAGTCTAAGAGCTATTTCTACATCTCGGATGAGACTTACAGCACGTTTTGACGATGACACCTGCGGCTCTCACAGGCACATGCCTGTGCGGCGATGTCTCATACACTAGTACTTGTCTCCCTTCGAGTTTCTCCCTCTGTCACTGCAAAAGCTGCCGGCGAAATACTGGCTCTGCTTTCGGCGCATGGGCCGATCTACCCAGATCCTCCGTCAACATCAAGTCTTCCCATGCTCATCTCCTGCAAAAGTCATCATTAGCTCTCAGGTCTTCTTGCAGCCAGTGTGGGACCCCGTTATTCATGGAGTATCATGCTACAGGCGACACAATCGGCGTCGCTGCAGGGACGATCAACGAAGGCAGTGTGGTCGGAAAGCTAGCTGGCCCAAGTAGCCATATATTCGTGGCAGAGAAAGCGGCCTGGTTTCCCATTCCGGATGATGGGTTGAGGAGATATGACCGATTTCCGGATGATTTCCAAGAGGCGATAGACGCTTGGAAGGCGGGAAGAACGTAGAGATATGATAATGTACCACTGCACACCGAGAAAGCCTTCCTACTGGGGGACTCTCGGTGCCAAAACTTGGAACATCATCGCCCTCTTTAAGACAAATCTTTTTACCTCTTCCAGTTAGTCCAAGCCTGCGAGAACCCAATCTCGTCTTTCACAGCAGCGGCAGCAGTTCCTCTAGAGCCGAAGGCTGTCGAGGCTGTACATGGATCTCCATTTCTGGATGCCAAGTCGACGAGAGGGACCATACTCGGTCTCCCATGTGCGCACTGAAAAGGAAAGGCACACATAGCGAGCTTCTGGATCAGCAGTCGGCAATCGTCAATTGTCAATCCATCATTGAACATGATGGCGCTACGGCAAGACCGTGAGTTTACCATATCGATGATGCTTTGAGGGCAATCACGTATACGCGAGAGCCAGCTTATTTCCAGTGGCGAAGCATCATGTTGACCTGCATCGGTTACTGTGTCAAGCGAGGAGCTAGCGATCTGCCCAGATTCTTCGCGTTTCCATACCTCATTCCTCATAAGCTCAATGACAACCTTGGGATTGAGGCGGCATCTCTCGGCTATGGCTTCTGGTAGAGTCCTAACGCTTAGCCTACACACAGAGCTGCCGAGCATCGAGGATGATTGCTGAACTAGGGTAACGCCATATAGAATGCCCCAATTTGCAAAGTGTCTCCTATGATTTGTGAATAGTCTGTGCTCCTGCCTGGGCACGTCGAAAATTATCGGCTTTTCAAGGACTGTGGTAGCAATGGTCGATTGTAAATGACTTGGATCGAGTGCGGAGTGGAGTGAACCGCTTCCCTGGGACGGAGGTGCACATAGCTCAGCTAGAAGGGCCTCAACCCGGACTCGTTCATCAGCTGCGTGCTGATCTATTAGAATGAGGACTTGATCATCAGTAGTCAAGTCTCCCAGCAGGGCGGGCCCTGAGATAGTAGCATTCATGCAGACCAGTACAAACTTTCTTTCGATCTGGGATATGATACGTGCATTTCGTAGATTATCTTTGGACAATTTAGTGGACAAAGAGGATGAAGACTCGGCGAAGGCATGCTGCATATCCGTATGCGAGCAACGATGATATGCGCCATGCAATGTTGTAGAAGCCTCCAAACTGGGGCCAATGGATGAGACTTGTGGTATTGCTCCCTCTGTCCGATTGAAGATGGGGTTCTCCCAATCTCTCAGGAAACCACTGACCCAAGAATCTTCTTTCGCCGACGCAAATGGGATCAAGGGGCTGCGACTTGGGATCCTAAGATTCAAAGACATTGTCGAGTTTCGCAACACATGAGCTGATGGCTGGTTGTACGACATCGCCACAAGCCGCTCGGTCACCGCAAGTCCTGTGCGAGCATTGATCAATACGGTAGCCTTGGAAATAGGATTGATCCACGGAATGGACTCTTCGAGCGCCACCGTTTCAGCAGCATCACTCGCCAGGTCATCGCGTGTCTCCCTAAGGGCGATCACTTCCCCGGAAGCTTCAGCAGCGCCAGCATGCCCAGCCATATCCGGGGTTCCAAGTGCACCCTCTTCCGAACCGATCAGTAAAGTATTCGAGCGATCATTTGGTACAAGCGACGATAGCGCCATGTGAGAATTGCTTCTAAATGAAGAAAGTCTGTCGGATGGGCACGATTGTGTAAGCGATTCGGAGGTAGCCATCTGCGCCGCCAGCTCGTGCGAAACATTCCTGCTGCCACTCTTGATACGACTCCAGGAGCTAAATACGTCCGTGGAGGACCATGGAGCCGCTCTTGAAAATTTTGGTATCTGTACATCATCTGCCAGGATGCCCAAGCGTGAATGCCTTGTTTTGAGTATGTTCGGCAAGGGGTCGCTCAGAGAAGACCTTCTCGATTGCAAGGGGAGTTTGGCTCGGTCGTCGAAATTTGATCTCTTCCGAGAGTGAACCTGTTCAACACGAGTTTCTGGGCGTGGAGATGCTGGAGCCGATGGAGACATCTTCACAACAACGGTTGATAGCTGTTTTGGCCTCTGGCGATTAGTGGACGGTCTCTTTCGGTTTTGGAAATGATAGTCCACTAAGAAGCCGGTTATCATGGCTGCAAGCACTTTGACTGTTATTGAAAGTGCACTTTGTGTTTTTAAGAGGTCCGGTGTAGGTTTGGACGCCTTCTCGTCATGAATGTTGATCTGAATATAGAACATCGGCCACCGATCCACCCCTTTCCCACCTCCCTTTAGCTGCCTTCCAGTATGTCCGTCTTGTTTCCAGCGACGGTCTGGTTTTATGCTATGGGTGTCTTCGATATCAGGAATATCTTCTTTGGCCCCAAACCTTGATGTGGCGAATAGATGGTTAACCTCATCATGAAGGACATTCCCAGCAACACTAGGATCGATCATATGAATGCCCAGAGAAATGAATTGAACGGACTTGGAGGGAGCAGGTTCCAATGAGATGGCGCCTTTCATTGTTATCATAGGTGTGCAAGCCGAAACCCTGACCCAATCATCCCAACTAGAGGGGTCAATGTAAGCGGCATGTGAGAGAATAGTACGGATCAATGGAAGGCTGAAAGCTGGCACAGAAATTGAAGGATTGTGCACTGAGTGGCCGAGCGTCCCCCTGCCTCTTATGCATAACTTCCGTATACCTTCAGAAGCCCTGACATTAACATCAATTGGGCTGGCCCAGGCCAGAAGCAAGCCTACGACCTCTTTGCAAGCGGTGTTCAAGAGCCTTTCATGCTCTTTCCCATCCTTGCTCTCAACACTGCGCTGTTTCAACCGTACCGGCATGTTGCCAAACAAGTCTTGAATTCCAACCTTTGTGCCATGGTCGCGGCAGGATAGCTGATGGTATGCGGGTGCCGGAACGAGTCTTGCTGCCGGCCTAGAGCGATGTAGAACGAGAGTAGCGTGAGAGCGGTTTAGATGGTGGTGCGAAGTGATTGTCAAAATGGACAAGGCCGCAACGGAAGACAGGAAGGTTCCACTTTGCCCATGGACTGGATGACAAGCACTTGCCTTCGATGTATCTATAGAGGTAAGTAGGATTCCGAAGCATTGAGAACCGGCACACCCACGGTGCTGCCTCGCTAGGCCACCGTCAACGGCGAATTCTGAAGGCGCGATACCTTGGCCGTCATCCTCTACAGTGCATGCGCCGCGACCGTAATCGATATGAACATCGATTCTGCGCGCTCCGGCATCCAGTGAGTTCTTGAACAGACCCACGACCACGCTGTTCAATGATGGTATTGCGGTGGAGGAGTTGATTTGCTTCGCAACGTCCGCCGGCAAAGGCAAGATTGAGCCGCTCTTAGCGAGCATCTTTGGATGCTACACGAGACACTAGAGCGGTCGAAGGTTTTCTGGGTGTCTTGAGATACACTGTGATGAAAGCTCCGCTGCTTCGAGGTGTGTAGCAGTCCCTTAAGGTGGACGCCATTGCACATCAGGAAAACTAACCTGAGATGGCAGTCGCATCTGTGCCCTCTTCAAGCTTCTGGACTTAGGAAATGGTGACTGGAAATCTCCAGTGCGGAATGCATGTTCGCCGTCTCCAGGGTCGTTGAGGTTGGATGAACATTGAACACGCCAACCTTGAGAGTTGTGGTGATATGAAGAGGAAGTCGGTACTTAATCTTGTACCATGGGCGAATCTTAGGGTGAGCTTTTGATTGGCCAGCCCTACGACCTTTTCAATTGTTGTCTCTAGCGCATGTCTTCCCAACAGTCACCCACCATACATTATCAACTCAGAAGTACTCTACACTCTACAGAACACGACTGACTTGCCTTCCAAACGTCACATCTCCCAACCAAAGATCAGGCTCTCTTCATTGCCAAAGGCTTTTATCTAACTCACGTTCGCACTCTTGGTGATCGCAGTAACATCGAACCCTTCAGCCAACAATACCTGTACTTCAAGGGGAATCATCGTCCTACGTCTACTCGATAGTCGATTGCGTATGTAAGAAGGGCCTCTGAGTGGTGGTTGATCATTGTGAGCCAACAGTATGGCAACTGTCGATTCAGCGCAGCGCTCCCATGGTACGTTCAATGGAGAATCCAATGACAGCAGGGCTCGATACAGGGAAAATGTATTTCCCCCAAACATAAGTAGATAGCTTACACTCTACGTAGATAGGCACTCTCGTCGACGGCCATTCTCAAGCTGGATGAAACGTCTGGCCAACCTCAAAAGCTCATCTTCTGATTCGGCCCCTATCGGAGCCGGCAAACGCAATCAACAGACACACAGTCAGAAAACGAAGAAGGACATCCCTGTCAAGAACAGCCCTTATTCAATTTCGGGGAAACCTAATTATAATGCCTCGATTCCGAGTAATGGGCACGGCCACCTCTCGTTCTACACACCTCCATCCGGACACAGCGTTAGCAACGCCTCAGGTTCGCATAGCAAATTGTCCCTTCCTGGCTCAAGTGATGGCCATCAAGCGCCGACGATCAGTAACAAGTCGGCCGCGCCAACGCTCTCCACGAACCCGGATACAGTCAACTCGGATATCGCTCCCTCGAAAGCCGGGACTGCAGCCACGGCGGGTGGGGCGCTGAGCTCTAATAGCAGGGGAGGCGGTGAAGGGAGCACGTTTTCATCACCCGCACCATCGGTCCGGTCTCTGACCACGACACTTACCACCATACAATCTTCGGCGCCGTCCAATCTTTTAGTGGGAAATCCAACCCATACAGGAAGCCAGCCAGTAGCACCATCGTCTGTTCAGCACAATCAGAACCATTCCACGCATTTCTCTCACCAATTCCCATCTTCGCCTCCAGCTTCTGCCATTCCATCGCACGTGGTGAATCAAACGAGTGGTGGTGGTCATCCTGCGACGTATAGCACGGCTACAGCCAATAATCTACTTACCGATAACGCTTCGGTTATGACACTTGCCTCTTCATCGAAGAGACGACGGCGAAACTCCTTGGATACGAACGCTTCTATTCGAGCTTTAGCTCCTTCGTCGTTGTTTGGTGGCAGTCGAGAGTCGCTGCCACTCAGCGTGCTGAGTGCTAACGTCAGTGACCAGCCAAGTACTGGCTTACACCAAGCCCGCCACCCAGGTACCGCTCTGCCAAACACTGAACGAGCAAGTGTGTACTCGTCGTCCGGCATCGCTCCGGCGCTCAGTAGTGAACGAAACAGCTACTACGCTGGGAAACAAAGCAACACCGGGGATGGCGGAAGTATGAGGAGTGGGCTCCTCGGCCACGGGAGAAATGATAGCATTACTGGTAGCATCGGAGGACTCGCAAATACTGGTAGCCCTTTGGCTAGCCCTCGAGAAGCGCCTTCTCAAGGGAGAATCAGTAGACGGAACTCAGCCTGGGGCGAGGTAAATGAAGAGGACATCCCATCTGATGAAGAGGTTGCAAGCACTGGGAAGAAATAGCCGCGAAGGCCTAGCCTTTCAGCGCCTATGAAGTAAACTTGGATGGGAGTCCAAGCGATCATTGTCAGCACCATGTCCCAAGGACTGTGCAGGATCGCTGTTGTAAGTATTCTAGACGGCTGGTTGGCTATGCAAGGAGGTGGCCTACTTTATACCCAATTCGCTGAGACCAGTGCAATTCAATCAAGAACACTACCTTCTTGACGCGTAAACATCATTCAGGCCACCCTGTCTCTCGTAAAGATGACTGTAGAACCGTTGAACAACAATGCTTGGCATGATCATTAGACCTCGAACAAAGTGTTGACTCGCCAATGAGGAGGAATGGGATAGCTCGACTTGTCACATGCCAGTGTGGTCTAGTGGCTCCAATGCCTTCGTGTTTGAATTCTCCCCATCGTTCAACACGTACAGATTTTGGTCAAGGGCACCACTGTCACGAAAGCGCTCCTATCGACCGTCTGCTCCTGTCTGACTACGACTCGAAAGACTTCGATTGATGATGTCCAAGATGGGCATGAAGAGAAGCTCCGCCTTGAAGGACGGATCTGTATCTCCTCCACGCACCAAACGAAAAGTGGGCTCTAGTACAACAAGTGAGAAGCCGAATTGATGACCATCGATTTCGATCGCTAAGCTGGCGAGTAGGTAAAGCCGTCGCCAGCTTTTTCACCCCAGTGTCGAAAAAGGAGGCCGCCCGGCTTACGTGGCGTGTCGTCAACAGTAGCCTACTTCTCGGTAGCTATAGGCCACCATCTAGAGAGCCTACACCAAAGAGACGCAAGATTGCGGCCTTTGATTTGGTATTCACTATGTAGAATAGGGGCCTGACACTGTCGCTGATAATCTCCAGGATTCCACGTTAATAAAGACTTCATCAGGCAATGTCTTCGCCAAAGATGCGACAGATTGGACGTGGTGGGATTCGTCTGTGCCTACGAAGCTCAGAGAACTCTACGAGGAAAAGTATGTATCAGTCGAGACGCTTGGCCTCGCCTCATATGGTCTCAGAGACGTTGGAACTGGGCTAATGGCACGCTCTAGTTACAGTATCGCTATACTCACCAATCAAGGCAGCGTCAGTCTGAAGAACGATCCGAGAACGATCAAAAGTGACCAGAAGAGCCTACTCATATTCAAGACTAAAGTCAACACTGTTCTGAACCACTTCGATTTTCCTGTGACTTTGCTTGCCGCTACAGCTCGTGATCAATACCGTAAACCCCGAGCGGGAATGTGGAATGAGCTGCTAGAGGAGCTAGATCTTGAAATTGGCGATGGCCCGGACATGTCCGCTTCGTTCTTCATTGGTGACGCTGGTGGACGTCCTGCCAGAAAGAATGTCAAGGCAGATCACTCATGCTCCGACAGAAACTTGGCGGACAATGTGGGAATCGAATTCAAGACCCCCGAGGAATATTTTCTTCTCGAAGAACCAAGACCCTACATCCGAGAGTTCGAACCGAGCGCCTACCTCAGAGTGGTCTCCGACGATGCCCGGAATGCAAGTAAGTTGGTGGCATCGATAGATCATGCATGATCTTGTATTGATGTAAGCTAGTCCCAAGTGCGATGGGCAAGCTGAACGAGCTCGATGTTGTCATCTTTTGTGGTTCTCCCGGTGCAGGCAAATCGACCTTCTATTGGACCTTTCTGCGGCCGCTTGGGTACGAACGGGTAAACCAGGACATACTTAGAACAGTATGTTGTCTGTTTGAAACACAATTTCAGTCGCTAACACTTCCTTTTCCTTAGAGGGACAAATGTGTGACAGCCGCTTCAAGATATATCTTGGACGGGCAATCGGTGGCAGTCGGTAATTGATCCTCAGAACATCAACAGTATTCTCTGGATGTTATTGCTAAAGGCTTAGCAGACAACACGAATGCAGACATCCCGACACGAGCAGTGTGGATCGAGCTCGCCAAGAAGCTCAAGATCCCCATCAGATGTGTATATTTTAGTGCTCCTGCAAAGCTGTGCGAGCATAACGACACAGTAAGAGCTTTGGCCATGGGGTCCTTCAACCCGGAGAAGCGTTCTATCCTTCCGCACTCTGCTTTTGCGGGGTTTGCTGCAAGGTTCAAAGAACCATGCATAGAAGAGGGATTTCAAGATGTTACGCGCATTGAGTTTGAGGTATGCATCTCGCTTGTATGCTTGCTGCACGCTTGACATGAGCTAATCGAAAGCCCCAAGTTCCAAGGAGATGCGACACAACGCCGACTCTGGACTCGATACTGGACGTGAGAACGGGAACGAAATAGATACTGTCCCGGCATCGACTTCGATCTTTAGCCACATAGGTGAGTCGTGGCATTCGTTGCTCCAGGGCTTCATCCGTCACGTTCACTTTTGATGACACAATGCGGTCTCAGGAAATAGCTATCGTCGTGCAGGCTAGATCAGACGGTCTGTGGAAGTCACTTCCAAATAGCACTGCATGAAACGCGCAAGTTGGTGGACAGGCTGGTGATCGATTCTACCAATGCCGGTGCGTTGAGAACAACATCAGAGAGTGAGAAGAAGCGCCAAAGTACTATTCGCAAGTCTTCCAAAGCTAGCGCTTGTACACAGCCTTTACGGGGGATAGTCGGTCATCACCCACAGCAGCACCTGACCCTCCTGAAGTAATTTTCACACCATGCACAAGTCCGTGTGCGCTTCCGTTGAAACGAAGCGAAGCACAACATCACTAGAAATGCATCTTGGGAAGCACAGAAGAACAAGAATGGGCAATTGTGATCAAAGAACAGTTCATCGAACAGATGCAGATAATGGGATTTGACTACTTCTTTAGGTCTCTCATCGTGCTTAAACCGTCAGCCTCCACTCTTCTCTACCCTCGCCCTGGCCGTCCCTAAATCCCTACTCTGTACATCCCCACCCCGTCTGTAATGTTTAATATTTAGCACAAGATTTGGGACAGATTAGGTTCAACTCGGCGCTTTCGATTGGCAGTGATGTTGTTACTGAGTTAAAGCGAACATGTCGTGCGATCGCAGCTGTTTCGAGTTGGGAGAGTGTGGAGGGACGAATCTGAGCAGAGAGATCTAGAGGGACGTGGGTCCCTTGCTCTGCAGTATGTTCCCTGTCACTCGTGCAGCCACAGGGATATGGCCTGCTCTGACAGCCACAAGAACGCCTGCAAGTTGCAACTGCCCGTTGGCCCGCGATGGACCAAAACTCAAATTGACAATTCTCAGTCCAAGACCGAAGTGCCGGCGATGGAGCCATACCCATTCGCTTAGGATCACGGGCTCGGCGGGCTTGCAGACGAGACGCGTCCCTTACAGCAGATGGGAACGGCAGCATCTGCTTTTACGGAGGTGCGCTCCTAGTAGACGTGCATTGATGGCATCAAGCCCATGACTACATCCTGCACTGCTGCAGCTTTGGCAGAGGTCTATGCGTTGGCATCGCCTTTCCATAAAGTCGCGCGAACACACAGTGCTTGGTGCGCTTCGCCCGGCTGCTCTGATCTAACATGCTGGACTTGCTGACCAATTGCTTTCCGTCTACAGAGTACAACCAGCGTCTGCGCAAGCAAAACCATCCCCTCAGTGAGTGCTCGTTTAAGCGTTCGTCGAACCGCCGTTTGAAATGACATTGATTGTTTTTGTTGAGTTACTTTTCCCAAGAGACGGGAGGGTTGTGTTTGGGGCCGTTCGGCGCTCTTGGTTGAGCGATAGCAGCAAAGCTTACTGTCTCGCTACCTTGTGTACGGGATTCCCTCCGTCCCGCCGGCTGTTTGGACAAGTGAAGATTAAGAAGGGCACCAAGGGTGTGGTAGCTGTGCCTCTGACCAGGATCATACAGCCGACAAGCAGGTGGAAGTTTGACCCGGGAGCCTTGGAAGGAAGCAAATCCCAGCCACTTTTGCTTACCATTACTAAAGTACGCTTACTCCTACGGTGTCCCCGAGGGATACGGTCAGAGCTGTCTGGCGCACGAGTGAAATAGCTGTCGTGCCCCCTTGCCAGTAGAGTCGAAGCTTCAAGTCAGATGCCCGACGGTCCGCCCTACCTCTTCTTCATTTCAATCATTTGACCTTCTCCGAGGTAAAATAGTGATTAGCAGATTCTTATTACTGTTTCTCAGCGGAGGGAAGCCGGAGCTAGAGCAGCACCGTCGCAGTGCAAACTCAAAAAAGAAAATTCTGGCCCATCCCCGTCCGTTGTGTCTTTGATACGGCACGTCAGGCTTCTGCGACCGCCCGGCCTCAGCACCACTGGCCAGAGCGCACGCCCCACAAAACCCTGATTGAGCCCATTCGCTTTCCTTTCCGCCTTTTGGTATCACTACGACTGTCACTTCCTGTCCGAGATATATTCCACACTCCATTGTCATTGTTATCAAAGTAAGTCACACGCTTTGCATTCAATTAAGCTTCCGTATTTCGCTACCGCGCTGCCGTGCCACCGGCATTGGATCTGGGCTTTTCTCCGTTGCCGTTGGTGGCAGAAAAGTCAGGTACCGCTTATCACTGACACTTCAACACAACAGCAAGCTTCTTTCTTACAGCGCACACTCGGTTGATTCTTTGAATCACGTCTTTGTGTAATCGTCACGTCCCACTGGCTCTGATACAGCCACGTATCGCAACCACACGACATATCTCAACGAGCCAATGGCGATTGCTTTGCGCTGCTGACCGTCGCACTCGCATCTCATCACTAGTCTCCCTGTACTCACCGTCAGCATGCGCGAACTACGGCCGCTTCGACTGCCTCAATTGTTGGAAGCTCGAAGAAAAGAAGACGCAAACATGTCTCCAGAGTCTCAATGCTCGCAGGCTACAACTTCCTCCAGCCTACCGTCACCGGTGACGCCAACGTTCTCATTGCGCGGTCATGGCCGCTTTCCGAGCTCGACATCTTCGCCTGCTTCATCTCCTGTAATGCGCGATTCAATGGATGGTTTCGGCTCAGGCAAACGACCTCTGACGGAAGTCAAAGAGGAGCCTTTAGAACCGGAAGATGACTACGAAATGGTCGGCGGGCTTGAAAGCTCTGATTATGACTGTAGGTTCAAACTCGGACCGATCAACGATCATAGGAAGTTTTGTTGATTTCTGGTGATAGACGGCCTTTCGACGTCAATGTCGTACAGCGAGTCCAGTAGGGTCGCAGAAGCCCGCATGCTCTCGTCCTCGCCAGACTATGACCTGACAGACAGCGCTCTATGCGATCTAGAATTCGCCGTAGATTCACGCTCTAAGAGACAACGCGCGGGTGACTTTCCTTCCAGCGGGTTCACGTCGCGGCTCGGTACAAAGTTCCCATCGCTGTCGCAAAAATGGAGGAACAAGCGAGCGGGCAAGACAGCTTCCATTGTGGACAGCCTTCAAGATGCAAACCCATCACGCTCGCGCGCGAATTCGACGCGTGCGCCTTCGCTCATAGGCTCAGAGGGCCCTGAGAATCAGTTCCAGCCGCCACCTACACCCACGCAAAGCGTACACGATGACCAACTCGAGGGCGCGCAGATTGGAGCCATTGATATCAAGAAAACCAATGGGCATGATGAGCAAGCTGAGTATGAGATGAAGGCGTCCACACCCCTGCTTCCACCCATCATGGCAAACATTTCCTTCCTCGAAGAAGTTCCCTTCCAGTCACCACTACAGTCGCCAACAGTCGCCGCCCAAGATTGCCCTTCTGTTGCTCACACACCGATCACCCACACGCCTGTCACTAGCCCCCAGTTCCCTAGTCTCCCCTCACCGCCCCTTTCAACTCGCCCTTCCATCTCTTCCTTCCACCGACATCCTCTTTTACCCTCTTCCGAGATACCACCCCTCCCACTCACCGCGCCCAACGATCCCTGGACCGACAGACTTGGCCATGCAAATTTTACCATTACACCCGAACCCTACCTCCCAACCTCCTCTCTTGCAGCTTGCAAACAGCTCCGCGCAGACTGGGATCTGGCTCGATGCAATTACACTAAGCATCTCATGCGCACCGGCGAGCACTATGGTGCGACATCTAAAATCTACCGACTGACCGAAGAGAAATGGAACGAAATTGACGCGCTGTGGAAGCGTAATTCTGAAGCCTGCCACGCGGCCGTAGCCGACAATGGGCAAGAACACGCGCTGGAGCTGAGTCAGAGTTCCGTAGCTGAACCAGCGCCATTGATAAAAATCCCAAGTCTCAACGGGCCGCGCAGCGAGGGCAAATTTCCGAAGTTGGGAGACGAGGTCATCGTGGGCCCAATGGAGCAAGTCGCGGCCCAGATGCAGACAACGAAACGCAGCTCCAAGAAGCGGTCGTTTCTGAAGTTCCTGCAGGGTATGCTGCCCAGTGGATCAGGGAGGTTTGGGAGGGAAAGGAGCCTTTCGGGTTGATGCGACTCCCTGGCTTGCTAATTGGCTTACGTTTCCTGGGTGGGCGGCTTTGTATATTTCTTGTCACAGTCACATATTACGCCCTTGACGACCTTCACGGACACCGACTTCCAAGCGGAAAGATTAGATTTTCTTACGACTCCACTGTCTTAGAAAGCTACGCGAGCACGACTCGAAAGAAGTTTCGACCGACACTCCTTATAGAATTCAAGATTTCTTTGACTGTATAAACCTAATGGCGGAATGACGGAGAGATAGAGCGGATGTCACACGCGTACCGAGGGTCTGGACCTGTGTATGCACCGGACTAGGGACATGTGGTTGTTCCTAGGTATCAAGGGAGGGCTCGGAACAGGTGGGAACAGCTTCCCAACCAGGAGAGGAAGACGCTGTGGTGGTAGACGGCGCACAAGAAGATGGCTACTAGAATGGTGTGGCATCATTTGGCTGCAGGTAGCTTCGAGTCTTGCCAGACAAGCAATACAACATTGCCACGTCACTGGGCAGTTTCCGAATATGATGCCAAACATGACAGTACAAGCGCTGGCCACTTTGTTCTATCTGTGACATGGGTTACGTGTGATTGTATTGCGTGTTGTGATCAACAATTTAAGGTTTCCCAAGATAGTGCAGCATCTCAACAGTATTGCGTCGCCGCAGTGGCTTTGCTCAATATCTGTTGGGATAAAGTATGTTAGCTAGCTTCAACCTCCAGGCCGTACACTTTGCTGAACGGACAGCGAGCGGACCCGAGTGACTTGAGTACTTTAGATATAGAGGTAAGCACCTTACAATGTTCAGGATGAGGACGCGTCTTCGCAGGCTGTTCGCTTGTGAGTCTAAATTTAGACATCCAGTGTGGATTGAATTGGACACAGTGAAAGGTGTGTCTTCACCTGCCATTTGTGACAGGATGAACAATCGGAGGATCTGACAAAGTGCTGTGTATCCCAATAGGTATTCATAGATTCACTCTACCAAACTATGATATAAAGCGCTGAAGCATACCTTGAAAGTGTCCTTGATGGTGATGATCTTATGAGTCCCCACCCTGCTGCTCAGCCGAATACTCAATGCGTACTCAACTTTCTCAACGCTTGCGTTCCCCTTCACAACCAATCTTGAGCGCCATACCTCCCTCGCCTGCCTCTCAGGAGTACTCCCGTAGTCTGGCAAACCTCGCAACCCGTATCCTGTACCGCTCGCCGCTCCCTTCTCCCCAGAATGATCTGCCGGTCTTCGTGCTCAACGCTGCGGCCTTCCCGGATGCCAAAGAGGTCGACTTTGACGCCTTGCTACCCTATGTGCTCGTCAGACTACCTGATGAAGAGGAGCTGATTGGAGGTCATGGCTACGAGATAGTCTTCTTCGCGGGTGGGAAGAGCGATGGATCTACGGCAACGAAGAAAGCAAGGCCGGGATGGGGCTGGTTTCTGCAGGCTTATCACCTTTTGACCAGAGCTACGAGGAAGCGGCTTCAGAAGTTGTATATCGTTCATGAGAAGAAATGGATCCGATTGCTTGTGGGCATGTTCTCGACAATTGTGAGTCCGAAGTTCAACAAGAAAGTGGTACATTGTAAGTTGTGGTCTCCTTTTTTCCCTCAAATCTGTTACGATATTTCGACGTGCCATGGTTCTTCGATAGCCTTTCCGAATTATGTTGTAAGCCTGTGCGACTCCCAATCTGTTGCTGACCCCGCGTGACAGTATCGACATTGAGCCAGCTCGCCCTCCAGATACCAATTGAAGACCTTCTCATTCCTCCATCTGCCTATCTGACCGATCGACGGCTCTCTTCGGAGATATACGCCCCCTATTCAACCGGGAAAAGAGCTTTCGGCGTAACAGAACCGTTACCGACGTCCACCACGGGGGGTTTGAGGCTGCCGAGAATCTTGCGAGAAGCAACGAGTTTCATGGTCACAGATCCACTTATCAAGACATCAGGTATCTTTCGGATCAATGCTCGCGCCATTGAGGTAGAGATCCTTAAAGAAGCTTACGACCGTGGGCAAAAGTTCATTGTGTGGAATGAAGGCAATATCTACCAAGCCTCAACCCATCGACGAGAGGGGTTTGGAGATGTGTGGGTCGATGATATTGAGCAGACTGAAGGTTTTGGCGTCTGTACTGCAGCTGGGCTCATCAAGCAATGGTACAGAGATCTGCGCCATCCACTTGTTCCGCAGTCCTCCTACGCTGCTCTGGAAAAGTACTACGGTAGTGCCGAACTGTCTCTTGGCCCTGCTGAAATACTTCAAATGCTTTCGCAGGAGGCCGAGTGGTCGATCTTGCCGATGCTCTCTCGGCGAATAATGACAATGCATCTGCTGCCACTACTATCGAGAGTCGTAGAATTCCAAGACTGGAATCAGATGACCCCATATAATTTGTCAGTCTGCCTCGCTCCCCTGATGCTATGCGGGCCGGATCCGATGGAGGACTTCAAGATGTCTAGCATCATACGCAAGCTTCTGGAAGCTATGATCGCTTATTGGAGGCAAGACCTGGCACCGCATTTCCGCAATGGGCCCTTCGAATTCGAAGAATCATTGCGTCTGCCGGAAGCACTCGAAGACAGGGAGGATGCATTGCAAGAGATCCAGGCAACACGAGCACCTGAAGACGCGCAATCTAGTGGCATCGTGCTCCTAGATAGTGACGACAGCGAGGGAGAATCCGAAGGAAGGCCACCATTACCTCCACGGCCACGGCAAAGCAGTAGAGATCACAGTCCGACCGAGGCAGCCACTGAAGTCAGGCGAAAGCCAGCGCCACCCCTTCAGACCCCTCCGCGCTATTCCATGATCGTAGGCGACCGATATACCGCTCGGCCGGATGGGTTTACCAATACCGTGCCATTAGAGGATGAGCACGAAGACCAGCACGATCCTACAACTCTACCAGCATACGAAACGGCACCAGCCCCTTCTACTTCCTTCATGCCGAATTCGATCGCGCGAAAGCCACTTCGTAAGACGGCAGACAATCCATAGCACAAGTCGATATCATTTCCTCCTATGTATATACAAGCAACCCGCCATAAACACACAGCACCTATCTCAAACAGACTTCCCCCCCGCTTCATGCTCCTCCCCCCCTCTCCTCCCAACCGCATACACCATCCCCCCACTCACCAACTGCGCCACACAAAGCCCCATCGTCGTCCCCCGTATAATCCCCCGCGGACCCCATTTACTAACAAACGCCTGCTTCCTCCTCCTTGCCAGCAGCAAATACAACCCCGACCAAGCGGCGCTCAGTCCCGCACTGTCGACCTTGTAGTCGTAGATGTTGAGGTAGGAGCTGAAGAGGAAGATGGGCGCGAACATCAGGGGGAGGAACTGAGGCGGTCGCGCATGTTGGGCGGTCACGAGGGTTGCGAGTATGGTGGGCGGGACGGACGATTCTGGGGTGGAGGGTTAGTTATTGGGTTTTGATCGAGGGGGAAGGCGAGCTGGTGGGGCGTACCGCCCCATGTCTTGAGGTAGGATATGGCGGAGGGTTTGGTTTGGGCTGGGGCGTTTGTGGTAGGGGTGGTCATTGTGGAAGCGGCCGCGTTGATGACGACGACGGCTTTAGGGAGCTGGGTATGAAGTGATAGGCAGGCGATTGAGGTATGAGCTAAAGTATATGACAGATTCAATGAGATGTCGCGGATTGTTTGAGCTGAATGGTTGCTTTGGCGCTTGACCAAGGGGACCTGATGTTCTTCCGCGAGACTGATCTGCAATGCCGAGAATGCCAAGCATCTTGGGCTCTTTTGGAGCTTCACCAAGTGTTTGACCTTCATCCTCTCGCTCAATCCAAAGCATCTAAACAAGACAAGGTACAATCACGATAGACAGTACTTTACATTCGAGACGGAACTCACGTATTCCCTACCCCGAGGACCTGGCAGCTTGATATGCCCTACCGAGCCGGGCATCTCTCCCTGAGTACTGTCTCCGAAACTTAGGTGAGTAAACATTGAAACACATAGACGGCTAAGGTATGAATTCTCTTACTTCAGCATCTCTTCTTCCAAGCTCTTGCTTCTGTCATCGTCTTCGGTCTCCATATTTTGAGTGGATATGTATTTGGGACTTAGTTCATGATTACGGGCTGAATGGGGTTTCTATCCCATTGTTGCCAGCGCTTCTGCATCCGCATCGCTGAACTCATCCGCGATCCTAGAGACGCAGAACACGTCTCCCCAGAAATGTACTTCCATATAGGATCCTGGGTAGCTGCTTACTCGACGATATCGCCGCCAACTCATGTGACTCACAGTGGACCGCTGGTCACTACGAGAATTGATGAAGTGGACACGGAAGGTCGATTCCAAACCGAGGCTGGTGCTTATCTAGACTTGCGAATGGGGCTGCCTGAAGAGATTCTCCCCATGAGCTGGAGGTCATCTTTCAGGGGCTGGGCCAGATGGCCGATTGCTCATTATTCTTGCATCGCCTATTCTGCCGTCTTCATATTTGGTACAATTAACCGAGTAACGGCTTGACTGCTTTGCTATGGGTCTCCCTTGGTCGATAACTTCATCGTCGCATTGCCAACACCATTTTCCACGAAATGCTATGAAATAGTGCACCATTGTTACTATGGCACCAGATGTTTCAGAAGCTGCGATGTAAAATCCTGGGAGATCAAGCCGGGTGGCATTCTCTTCTTCATATCATCGATCGAGACTATCAAAGAGGTTCGGAAAATTGGTAGGCAACGATTGAATAAACTCTCCCGTGCGCTGGTAGGACACTAATACCAGGGGCTGGCTCATCAAGAACCGATCTATTTGCACCCTCAAGAAAGTTTTTACGTATTAACGATGGACTGAACGACCAATGATGGCCCATTGCTAAAGCGGAAAACCGTCAATGGATACCGATGACTTCGTTGGAGGGCCTCAAGGAAGCAGCAGAAAGGTTTTCGAGGCTTGCGAAGGGGAATAGCACTCACTGAAAACAGGTGGGCATACGGGCGGTAAAAGTTCGACAAGTCTCCTTGACTCTCTTTTCGGATCTAGTGAGCACGTTTCAATTGGCAATCTTCTGTAGCCCTTTCCATTCTCTGAATGCCAAGACCCTATCAGCCACACAAAGAGCGGATCTTCTCAAATTTACTCAAATCTACTCAACCTTACTCTGGCAATCGAAAAGAGAGTTCCACTTCTATATATGACTTGTCGCCTCAAACCTCAATGTCGATAATTTTGGTAGCTTTCAGTGCCGTCTGGTCAACAGATACGCCGTCTGCGTCCGCTTCCTCTCGACTACCTAGGTCCGACAATGGACAGCTCTACAGTACACGATAAGTTCTCAAATATCGAGGAGCCGATGACATATTTTCTATTTGCATCGTCTTCTCCGGCATCATCTAAGTAACTGTCCTGAAAAAACAACGCTTTCCCGCTTCTGTTATGGTAAAAGCTGCTCAATTGGTTCATTGCCATACATCAAAACGTTCTTCCAGTGTATGAGATACTAACTTCCTGGTAGCTCCCCCGACGTTTCCGAAGATACAAACAAATCATGGACCTACTCCTTCTTCTATGGTCGTGCCAGTGGCTCTATGTTCACGACTGCCGTGGTGCCAAAGCTGACAAGTCTGTTCCCGGGCCTCACGCTGGCCGAAGCCGCCGAGGGTGAGGACCATCCTACCGAAAAGATGGAAGCCCAGGAAGAAGCGTACAGCGATTTCTACAGCACGATCTTCAAGACTCTTCTCTGGGACATTGATGACCGCAGGGGTCTTGAGCATGGGATTACATTCAGCGCTGAGACTGATAGTCGGGATACCTGCTTCAGCCAGCGTGTGGAAACCCCCCTTGAAGAATTATATGGATGCGATCCGGGTTCCCAGATCAGGCAAATGCGCAAGCTCGGTCAAGAATATCTCGACAGCTACGAAGGGTTCGATGATTCAGGCGACGACGGGGCTCTCCATAACCTCATCAGACGCATCATCTGGGGCCAGGAAACCGACGAAGATCAGCTTGAGCAGGCGTTGCGCAACATCAACTATCGCATGCAACAAATGTCTGTCGCCGACCGCTATGTTGAAGCGATGGCTATTCCGCCCCCACTGGGCCAGCAATGCCACGAATGGGATTGCTACCACCACTATTACGAGGAGCGAAGCGGAAGCGACGAGCGCTATGCCATTAAGCGGATGATCTTCGACGACTATGAAGTCCTCTTTCCCAGCCCTGTTGAGGAACAAGGCAGACCTTTTTACAAGGGAGTGGATTATGTCGTCGCAGCACTGCAGCATGCGAATTTATCGATGTCGGAGATCCGGGCCAAGCTCAAGGAACTTGAGAAATTGGTAGATGCGGAAGTTGAAAACCTGATGCAATCTGTCATGAAGGATCCTGAGATAGTATCGAAAAGGCAAAAGCTTTTCGGGCTCTACGGTAAGGTGTTGAGAAGCGTGTCGCCCTCGAAACGGAGATCCAGGGGTCTGTCACTGACAGGCTCGGCTTGAGGCACGCGGACTCCGTGGAAGAACACATTGATGGAGTGTGATATGCTGACTGGCTAACGGCGAACCAGAGCAAAAAGGGGAAGCCGTTAAGTGTTCACTGTGTCAAACACAGACACGGTGAGAAAGATGAACTACGGTGTCGTAGAGCGCCGGGGTAGCGTCGTCATCGAAATTGTTTTCGAACAATATATTCCTTAATGTAGTTGATGATTATATCATCCTGGGAGGAAACGCGGACTTTACTACTCCTTATAATGAATTGACGGATTGACGTTGGGGTACCCATGAGCTGAGGATGCCGACGTCGTTGCATTGAACCGAGCAGTGAGTGGTAAGACTTTCGATGCTCTCTTGGAATTTGGAAATGGCAAGGTGGAGGGGCCTAGTAGTCTTCCTTGGGTGCGTTTCACGGTTGCACTTACGGTATTAGCGCCGTCATGACGGTTGCTTGTGCTTGGCATTATCTTTAGATCCCACCCCTCACATCTTTGTATTGATTTTGTCAATAGATGTTTCGAAGAGTATTTACTGTAATTCTAGAGACTTAGTACATTCTATAGACACTTTGTTTGTAAAATTTGAGACAACGTTGAGCGAATGTAATTGGTTGCAAGTTTTTTTTTTTCGAAGTTGTCAAGCTACAAGACGCGATCAAGAACATGAAATCTTCAAATTGCAACAAATTACTCAAATCTTGGTTGAATGGCTCAAAACTATATAATTCAATTAAGCGAGATCTGTTCTATAAGTCCTCGAAGTTTTGACAGTAATTGTCGAAGAAATGCAGAAGTCGAAAAAGTTGTCTGGGAAGATTTTGGGGGATCTAAAGATACTCGCCTTGATGAGGAAGTGCGACAGACCAGGAAGTGCGACAGCCCCGAACCTAGCCGTTTTGGGGCGACTGCTAAGTTAAAAATGGCTAGCGCTCTCCATGCTAAGGTCTTAGAAATCCACTTCCGACTTAGCTCACTCACGGCGTTACCCCGGAGATAATTAGCGCCGGAGCTGTCTCACTTCCTGGTCTGTCGCACTTCCTGATCAAGGCGAGTAATGCCAAGCACGAGCAACCGTCATGACAGCGCTAATAGATTCAGATTAGATTCTAAGCTAGCGATTGGCGCGGCTATATTACCAGTTTACCAAGTTGGCGAGTAGATACGTCTCAGATTTGGCAGATACCCATGTACGCCTATTTTCTCCGTACGTCTCATTATTCTTGACCTTATGTGAGTGCAGTAGCTTCTTTTTCAATCTCTGAAATCCAAATCAAAGGAGTCTTGATATACTTTGATCCAGCGTCAGACCGGATAAGCAGGACCTTTTCTCGCTCGCCAGGACAACTTGTCGATAACAAGATGATAAGTGATAACATGGCTCTTCAATCCTGCTTTTCCCCATCATTCTTGTGAGCTCCAGCGGTTGCAGCCTACAGCTATGTGGTCAAGAAAATAGCAGTGGATGGAGAATGGATCCTGCTCCATTCTGTCATGCTGTCTCACATTAATGTTGATTAGCTTTGAACAGACCTTCAGGAGTATTGATGTGAGCGGCCTGGAGCGGCTCATCTGCCGGCGATTCTCATTACTCCTGTCATGATATATCTTCTGCTGGACCTGCTCGCAACTTTCACGTTCCGCATCGGAACCGTTTTCGTCCTCGAAATTTCCTCTTATCACACTCTCTTCTGCGGTTGATCACGCTCTTTTTCTTTCTTGAACCTACCCTCCTTCCTTTGGGTACTTTGGTCAGCATAGCTTGCTTTTTGATCTCTCACATGTCGAAACTAGAATCGGTTGCCATTCTGTATAGTAGCACAGCAGATTTCCATCGCTAGATACCTCCAACACCATGTATACTCCAAGCATCATGTTACTCTTGACCACTGGTTTGGTCACCATCGGCGGAGCATGTCCTTTAGGTGCCAGCGTGACCGAATCTTCCTCGGCCTCTGCCACTTCTCCAGCTGCTTCTCTAACAGCCGCTTCTTCCAGCGAATCTAGTTCTATCGCCACGGCTGCTTCGGGTTCAACCGCTTGTTCTGGCGTCAAGGCGGGCATAGAGGGCTATGCCTACAGCAACGCTTCCTGCTGGGATAACCCAGGTTTGCAACAACCAGACCGTCGGTTTCCTCCAAAACACCACCGGAGCACCGACTCTCCAAGCCCCTCAGCCCAACGACGCCGTACCTGCCGACGCCGCCATCTATCACCCTTCAGCCCCCATCATGAACTTGACCGATTTCCGCATCTGGCACGACGACCTCAAAGACAACAACGGCGGCGGTAGCCACAAATTCATGAAAGTCGCTCCCGGCACCTACGAATTCAGCAAAGGCTCCGGCTACCCCCTGGACTGGAACAACAACATGACTTTCAACGGCTTCACCGGCTGGACACTCAACCTCCGCGGCTGCACCTTCACCGAAACGCGCATCAACGGCGACCTCAACTATTCCGACTAGATGCTCTACATCAACAACAGCGACGACTTCACCATCCTAGGCGGCACCTTCTGGCTGAACCAAGGCATCGAGATGTTCTCCCAAGGCAAAGTCCTCTCCATGACCGGCTCCGGCTCAGGCACCGCAATCACCCAAATCGACGACGGCTACGACCACGACACCTGGGGTGCCAACCACTCCCCGGGCGACTTCAGCTGCGTCGACACCTCCAACCCCACCCATTTCTACCACCCGCCCTGCAACTTCTGGTACCAGTCCAACGTCCAACCCCTCCCCAACCGCCGCCTCCAAGCCGACTACACCTCCCGCGCCGGCGTCGCCGTCGGCCAAACCCTGAGGATTAGTAAAAGGTAGTAATTTTAGCATTTAAATTTAAAAAACAGTCTTAATTAAAAAAATCAAAAAAAAAACGCTGAGTTTATTACTAATATTACCCTCAAATCCGGCCCCAGCAGCGCCGCCGCCGCGAGCATTGAATGCAACGGCGGCGTGCACTTCAAATGCATGACGTCCAACGCCGTGTACTTCAACTACGGCATCGGTCCTACATGCACCGCTCGGCCTTTGATCATCGATGACTGTTTGATCACCAGCCTGCCGGCGACGAAGGGCTACGCGGCGAGGGTGAATGGGCCGACGATGAGCTTCGGGGAATACGGCAGTGCGATCTTCGAGGCGGTGGGCATGCCGGCGATTGAGTTCCGGAATTCGTGGTGGCAGTATACGGGCTCGCCGAGTGATGTGACGGATATGGCGAATTATCAGCCCCCGCCGCAGTTCTTTGCGGCGGCGTAGGCTTGTTAAGTGCGGAAGGGGGGGGGGGGGGGGTTGTCGATTAACAGAGGGGAAGGAGGATTGAGGCGACCCGTAGCTAGAGGCTACAGTCTGGTACATTTCGATTGCTGACATGTATTCATGAAAAAGCTGAATGGTAGCTCCTTCTTTATCGAACTCAAATCAAGAATCCCTACGGTATAGGCAGTTTGTCCATTCTTTCACAACAGAGCCTTGCTTGAAATTTGGTCGTGCGTGCTGTGCCACTGCATTCACCTTCGCGAGATCATTTGAATTATGGTAGGATACTTGGTCGATCAATGCAGTGGCGCTGTTACGTGTGAACACGAACGAATGCCTACCTATATGCCAGTAGAACCCGGGTACTATCAAAAGCCCAATTCGTTCCCAAGCGCCGGGTCAATGCACAATTCCTGGGGAGCGGTGCACCATTTCATAGAAATACGTTTCGACGGGATGACGGAGGGAGGGAGTTGGTAGGATTGGTGGAAGGCGAAGAGGGAGGGGGGTGTTTTAGCGGGCGTTTGATATGGAGATGCCAGGAGGGGGGATGCGATGCAGGAGATGGAGGGGGCGTGCTGGTTATGTAACGGGTAGTTGCGAGCCCAGGAGGAGGTTGTTGGGAGGAAGAGTCGATGGGCGTGATAGTTGCGGTCAGCTACAAACCCAATGTTTCTCACCCACTTCAACGAATATCCAACGTTCGACGGTCCTTGAACATCATTTGACTTGGTTAGCCGTAGCCTCCTGCTCAAAACCAGCCTCCCAACCCACCCAGCTCTCCTCACTCATTCCCCACTCCTCCTCAGCCCCTCATACAGCCCCCAGCTCGCCCCCGCAAACGTCCCACACCCAACCATCACCGCAACTACATACACAACGACCGTCTTCGCCTCCACGCCCCACGCTCCCCCGACCCCCACCAGCGGACTGACCACGACGCTCGACAAGCCGGCCAGGAAGAAGGCCACGCTGTAGGTGAACAGCATCAGCGGGGTCTGCCACACGAAGAGCATCATTCGCTTCGGCTGGCCATGTGCTTCTGCGGTGAACCGTCCATCATGTTTCTTCTTCCCAATGTGGCAAGTCAACCGTCGCTGGAAATCCAAGGCGTAGGCTTCACTAATGCGCGGCTCGCCGTTGGTGGTGGTGGAGGCTTGAAGGTCGGGGATCGCAATCGTCTGATGTGCGCCTGGGACGATGGATGTGAGCGAGAGGATGATGCTCGCGTACCATAGCGCGGGGCCGCTCCAGTGGGCGTGTGTGAGGGGGGTGCTCCATGAGAGGCAGGCGATTGTGGCGCCGAAAATGAGGGCGCCCTGTTAGTCCTTGGAGACGCATTACTATCAGCTTCTAGGAAGTGGAAAGAGAGGCGAGTGCGGTTGGTGTTGGTTGAGGGGGATGGGCGGGAGCTGAGGGATGGTGAGGCTTACGGCGACTTTCACGTATTGCGCTTCACGGAGCTTGGTTCTGAAGAAGGCCTCGAGCTCGAGATGGCATCTTGGCGTGTCGACAGCTGAGGCTATGCGGTAGAGGGGGTTGTAGGTGTTGCGTCTGTAGAATGCGCGGTAGGGGAGCGTGAGTAGAGAGAGGACGAGTGAGACAAGGTTGGTGAAGAGAGCCTGAATGAGACGGCGGTCAGCTTAATGGTGTTCGGTATATTCTAAGGATAAGGCAATTGACATCCCATGGAGGTTGGACATACTTTCGCCCTTGAGATAAGGCTTTCCAGAGATGAAGTGAAGGGCATATCAACGGGAAAATTGAGGACCTCGTCACACCCCAGGCATGCGCCAAGCCCGCCTCTAGCGCCAGAAACTGAGATACCTCAATATTCAGAATGTGGTTCCCCCCCACCTAAATTTCCGAACCTCTTTTTTTTAAACTGTGCAATTTGCAAATCGACCTTTCTGCATTCATCAACCTCACCATTGCTTGCAAATATCTAATTAAAACAATATTAAAACTATACATATTGCTCTTGACTTTGCTCTTCTTATCGTCGTTGTCGACGTCATGAGTTCGTCTAAAGTTCATCTTTCGTTCGTTTAAAAAAATCGAATTTCGCAGCATTTCATCGACGATCGCAACAATAACACTATTAATTTTGTCGAAGACGACAATATTAAAAGCATCAAACACATCAAAAACAAAATTAATATCTATAAATATTATTCGACGTCAAAGAATCTAATGGCGAAAGATCAACAATCTCTTGTTACTATTATTATGACAATAAGTTTAAAAATTTATTTCGAACATCGCTCTTAAGTCTATTAAAATAAAATAATTCTTTATTTATTTAATAATTAAAAGATTCTTTGTTCGCAATTTACGATATTTAAAGTTCTTAAAAAGCATCGAATTGTTACGCTAATACTTTCGTAAAAGATATTAGAGAGAGTTATGTTATTAGAGAGATTTGTAGACGTCTTTAAACAATGTAAGCAATCATTTGATAACAAGAGTTGCAACTATAGATAATCTTATGTTCAATAAATTTTCACAAGTAATTCAATGAATCAAAGTAACAATAAATAAAGACTTAAGATAAGTTGAATACGATTCATAAAAGAGTCGCGTTCGAAAACTATATACTTTTTCATCATTTAAAATTTAAGATATTTAAGATGTTCAAGATTTTAATTATCTTAATTATTTTAATTCGAAATTCAAGATGTTTAAGAGTTAAGCTATTTTGATTATTTTAATTCTATTAACAAATCTTTTCTTTTTAATTATCTTGTGAAGAACGATGCGCGACGAATAATATTTATTAGTACGCGACTCGTAACACTATCTTTTCTCTTCAAGAATTTTTGTTTCAAAATTATTTATTCATTCTTATTATGTTAATCAAGTTAATTATTGAACAATGTCGCAATTTCGTTGTTGATCGTCGCTATAAATACGCTTTTCTTGCAATGCGTCTTTGTCGAATTTATGTCGTATTTGACGTATCTTGTCGAATAAATAAAGAATATCTTAAGTGTAAGAAATGTTATCGAAAGAATAAGAAATGCGATTTGACTTTTAATTATCAAGAAATAAATAAAGCTATTCAAAAGACTAAAAAGTTAAATGATAAAATAATAAAATTGCGCTTAAGAATTGCGCGAAAAACGAAACAAAGAAAACACTAATTTTGTCGTTTAAAAAATATAAGTAATGCGAAGTCGAAAAATATTCTAAAAATCAAGAAAAACAAAAAAGAGATCAAATGTATTAAAGAGACGTTCGAAATTCTATTCGAAATTATTATCGATTCTTCATTGTTCACTTCTTTGTTCTTTAATGCTTTGTCAACTTTTATAAATGATTTTGTCGTTAACGAAATCGTCGCAACTTGTTAGAGCACTTCTTTAAATTCTTGAGTGATTTTTATGTATTTTTGAAAATAAAATATTCTTTTTATTTGATAAAATATTTTTGATTTTTCTATTGTAAAATTTTCTTAATCTTATATTGTTTTTTTTTTATAAATGAAAATAAAATGTGTCTTGTAAAGACGTAATTAAATTCGTTAATTCTAACAATAAAATATAAAATATTAAAAATACTTTGACGTTTTTAAATAAATCGAGTTCGTAATTGATTAATTTTTTCGTTTTCTTAACGAGAAACGATTTGACTTTGATACAATTTAATTTTTTGCTTAACTTTCTTGTCTTAAGATTTTTTGTAAAAAGATATATTTTATTTCTTTTCTTTAATTAAGATGTTGTTTTTCGTTTCTTGTTTTAATACTTAATCGATTTTTTTTGCATTTTCGAAATGTTGTCGTATATCTTTTTTAATGTTATTATTCTTTCGATAACTAATTGAGCTAATAGATGCTTTCGCTCTTTCTCGAAGAGATTAAATTTTTTGTTATAATTAACGAAAAATAAAGTTATTTTAATGATATTCGAAATCTTTGCATTTAGTGTTAATTAAGTTATAAATAAAAGTGATACTCAATTGCTATAAATATTGTTGACGTAATGTTTTAAATATTGCTTTAATCTTTGATTTGTTCGTTCTATTTAATTATTTGTAATCGAATAATAGATAGTGAACATTCTAAGTCTCGTTTCTAACATTAATAGAAATGTTCTTTAATAATTAGACGTAAAGAGCTTGTCTTTGTCACTAGTTAATTCTTTGAGTATATTGTAATATTGTATAAGTCGATTTAATACAATGTATTCTAGTTGTTTTGCTATAAACTTCTTCTTGCATGCGATAACATATAAATACTTAATAAGTTTATTAATTATTATCAATATTAAATTATATTTGTCTTTAATTGCTAAATTCGTCAACTTAAGCAACTTAATAATAAAGTTTATCGTAATTTTATTTCATAACAATTTAAATAATTTCTAATATTAAATTTCGTTATAGTTCGCATATGTATCATGTTTGTTTTGCTAATAACTAAGATATCGTTTAACGTATATCTTAATAGCTTGTCTCATTTAAGAAAACTAATAATGCTAACGTAAAAGTTGAAGAATTTTGATCACTTTTAAGTGTTTTTGCAATGATTTATTATAATGTTTCTTTATACATTTGTCGATTTTGTTAATAAATATTTGAAGTTTTTCTTTTTTTATTAAAAACTTTTTTTTATTGTTTCTAAATATTTGTAAAATAGCATTTAGCTCGTATTTGTTTGTTAATAGTAATTTATTTTTGTTAATCTTAAATATGTTATAATTAAATGATTTTTTCGTTTTTATGTGATTATTTCTTTTGTTAAATGCGTTTGCTTTGTCATTATCTTTGTTTAATGTATATTGTATTTTAAACTTATATTATTCGAGTCGCTTTAATTATCGCATTTGTCTTTTATTAAGCTATTTAATAATAATGAAATGTAAAAGATTCTTGTGATCTATAAGAATCATAAGTTTTAATAATTCTTTAATATATACTTTTTATAATTTTAGAAAAACTACAATAGCGAGTAACTTCTTATTGTAAATATTATAATTTTGTTCGATTAACGAAAGTTTTCTTAAGAAATATGTTATTAAATATTATATGTCTTTATGCTTTTAACTAAAGCATGCATCGATAATTAAATTTAATGCGATAATTAAATTTAATGCGATAATTAAATTTAATGCGTTAATTTTAATTTTGTTTAACAATCGTAAATTGTACATCTTTAATATTAATTTCTTTAAGCATTTTAACTTAAGATCTTAAAATTAATTTTTTTATTAATTTTTATATTTATAACGTCTTTTTTTTCGTAAAGTTCGTCAATGATATTGCATTAACAAAGTAATTTTTAATGAATTTTTTGTTATAATTTATGAAATCTAGAAAGAATTAAATTTTTTTGACGTTAATAAATAATTTTCATTTTTTAATTGTTCGTAACTTTTTGAAATTCATGCGTATTTTATGTCGCTTAACAACAAATTTAAAGAAATCAATTTCTTTTTAATAAAATTCGCATTTTTTTAATTTAAAATGTAGATTTTTTTTTAGACATTTTAGTATTTTGAAAACATAATTTATATGTTTTTTCAAAATATTTGAATAAATTATAATGTCGTTTAAGTATGTTATAACAAATCGATTCAAATATTGTTATAATGTATTATTAATTATTTTTTAATACGTTGTCGAAACGTTTGTGAATTCGAACAACATTATTGTATATTTGTATAATTTATATCGTATGCGAAAAGTTATTTTTTATTTTTTCTTTGTTTTTATTCTAATTTAGTTGTACGCTTCTCGTAAGTCTAATTTAATGAAATACTTTACTTCGAATAATTAATTTTAAAGTTCGTTAATGTTAAATAATAAATATCGATTTTTTATCGTAATATTGTTTAACTTTTAATAATTAACATATAAATAAAAAGTTTCGTTCTTTTTAAATACAAAGAGAATCGAATATCTTGCTTGTAATCGAATATCTTGCTTGTAATTGAAATTTTTTAATAAATTTTTTTTTTCGTTTTTTGCTAGATATTCGCGAAGTGTTTTTAGCTTTTTTTTGAATAAAACATATATAAGTTTAAACGTAAATTGCTTGTTTAATTCAAATTTAATCTCGTAATTTTACAATTGATGTTTAAATAAAGTTTTAATCGTTTTCTCTTTCTAAAACAAATGCTTTCAATTGTTATATATTCGTAATATGTGCTTTAGCGATTTTCTCGTTATACTAAATAGTTTAGAGCTCTTAAAAGATTCGCAATTTTTTTCACTTATTTTGACTTTGTAATTTAGCTAATCTTTGTTAATGCTTATTAAGTTGAACTTCATTAAATCGTTTTTTTGCAAAAATGCAAATTCGCTATTTGCGATCGAGTTTCGACTTAATCTTTTATTTATTATCGAACGTTATTAATGCGTAGATTAGATATAAATTGTGTAATCACATTGCGCAAATTTAAATATTTATGTATTTTAATTAACTTCTAGATTGTATTGCTTTAATTAAGACATTTTTAGAACAATATCGTAAATAATTATTTTCATTATATTAAAGATTAGTTTCTCGTAATGTTGTTAAATAGCTATCGATAATAATTTTGTCTCTTTGTTTATTTTTTCATTTCTTGCGAGTAATGAGTTTTTATCTACAATTACTAGATTGTAAGCGTCAAGCTTCTTTTGAGTAAAATATTTTTCTCTCTCTATAAGAGCTTTAATTATAAAATTATTTGTCGCATTAAAATCAATTATTGCTATAAGTTAATAATTATTAATCTTAATTAATGTGATAAAACATTATACGTGCGCTATTAAGTTTAGTTGTTATTATTAAGCTAACATATTGCATTTCTTTAATATATTTTTTATTAAAAATTTTGAACTTTTCTTTATTTTTGTGTTGTAACTTTTGCTTTAAATGTCTATTTGCGTTGAGCTTTCTTTTGTTACTAAATTGCTAACTTTAACTTTCTAGAAAATTAATTAATTTCGTTCTTTTCTTTTAGATAAGTTTAGCATAAGTTGTTGTAACAAATTGTTTAATTAAAACTTGCATATATTGTAAAATTCAATTGTTTTATTGTAATGTTAAGTATATTTTTTTTTATAATAACATTGCTTTTTAGTTTCTTTTCGCATTCGTTTATGATCTTCGATAAATTAACTAAAGACTTAAAATAATTTGTGATGTTTTCTTTGCATTCGTAAAAATTCTTTCAATTATACTCTTCGTTTAAATCAATAATTAAGCTATAAAATTTAATAATTTTTTGAAGTGCTTAATTAACTTTTTGCGTAAATGCGAATGTCTTATTTAATAATGTTTTATCTAGAACTTTTTGTAATTAATTTAAATTCTTTATTAAATAGTAATCGTTGTTCGATTTAGTTTCGAGAATGTTTGTCTTTGTATCAATTTGCTTTCTAATATTGTCTTAATTATTAAATATCCTAACATAACATTAATTTGTCGACGATTTATTAAGTTTTATAATCGACAATCTTCTGCGAAGTGACTCAATTTGTTATATAAATAACACGTTTTTTAAGATTTGTTATTTTGCTTTTCTCTAAAGTTCTTCTCTTTGCGTTATTGAATAAAATTCAATTTTATAAATGCAAGCTTACAATAGTTTAAATTATTGTATTTTTAATTAGAACAAAATTCTTTTTGCTAATATTCGATCGTTAATTCAAAGAAGATTTTCGCTTTTTCGTAAAATTAATTGTATCGTTTTTTCATAACTTTTTCGTATAGTTTATTGTCGAAATTAATAATTACTTTGATAAAATTAAACATATCGCTAATAAATTTATTATCGCGCATAATTTTATTTTTAAGATTGTTTTTAAGATTTCGTCGAAACATTATTATAAATACGACATCGTTTTATTCGATAAAATTAATATACTTTTAAAACTTTGTTGCGTAATCTATTGCAAAGATTCGTTAAATTAAGTGTTAAATTACTTTTTTTGCGATTTGTTTTTCGTTAAATGTTTCGAAGATTCTTTGAAGCTCTCTTTTAAAGTTATCGAAGTTCATGAACATTGTACAAGAATTTTCGTTATAATTCTTTAAATATTTGCGTAAATTTAATTTAAGTTAATGCTAAATTTTTTTTTTAAAAAATGTAAATGCGAAAATTATCTTTTTGTTCGCTAAAAAAAAAAAAATAAAGTAAATATTTATTTACATAAGTTAATTCTTTAAATCGATATAATCTTTATAATAGACATTAAACTTATTAATTCTTATTTTATTGTCTTTATTAACAAAGAATTGACGTAATGTTGTTAAGCTATTGCTTAAGATAAAAACGCATTAATTTAATATAAATATTCTTAAAATATTTAAAGTGTTACGTTAATATTTTTGTAAAAAGTATTAAAAAGAATTATGTTATTAAAAAGATTTGTAGACGTCTTTAAACAATGTAAGCAATCATTTAATAACAAGAATTGCAACTATAGACAATCTTATATTTAATAAATTTTCATAGATAATTTAATAAATCAAAGTAACAATAAGTAAAAACTTAAGATAAATTAAACACAATTCATAAAGAAGTCGCGTTTAAAAGTTATATACTTTTTCATTATTTAAAATTCAAGATGTTTAAGATGTTTAAAATCTTAATTATTTTAATTATTTTAATTTGAAATTTAAGATGCTTAAGAATTAAGTTATCTTAATTATTTTAATTTTATTAATAAATCTTCTCTTTTTAATTATCTTGTAAAGAGCAATGTGCGACGAATAGTATCTATTAGTACGCGACTCGTAATACGAATATCGCGAAAGATTATTTAGAAAATGACGTTAAAACGTTCGCAATTAGCTCGCAACAATTATATACTTAAAATATTAGAACTTTTCGATTTTTAAAATTAGATTTGCTATTTGAATAAATTTGTCGTTAATAAACATACATATTATCGCAAGCATAAATAGTTTTTTTACAATATTACGTTGCGAACAATATTGTTAATTAAATGCTTAAAAAGATACAATATTTTGTCAATTTATATTATAAACGATATTATAATTTATTATATACATTAAGAAGCAATAAATAATTTTTGCTTTAAATAATTTTTAACAAACAAAATACTTTCGCAATGCAATTCTTATTTAGATTCTAAATTTATATTAATTATAAATAATGCTTTAATACATATTTATTTAATAAGCTTTAAAGTACTTCTTTGTTATTTATTTGCTAATTAAATGCTTAAGCAATAAACAATTAAAAGAATGTGTAAAACACAAGACGTTGGCATTATTTATTTGTCTCTCTACTTACTCGATTATAATTTTATTAAGAAGTTCTTTTTCGTATTTAAAAAATAAACAAAACAACATTACAAGATTTATAAAGACAAGAAATTCTTTGCAAAGTTTATACATTTAACGATAAACGTTTGCAATAACAATATTCTTATTAAACAATACTTTAGATGTGCAAGAATTAGTGTGCAATAAAACGATTAATTTAAAATCGAATTAAACGATTAATTCAACTTCGATAAATCGATTATTAGATTGTTTGTTAACATAGAGAAAGAGCTAAAAAGATTTATACATTTAATGATAATACATCAATTATAATAACTATATCTTAAGAGCTCTCTTTGAAAGAATATTACAAGAAAGATTATCGAAAAAAATCTTCTCTAAATCGATTTTTGTCTATATTTGTATCTAATATCGATTTTTTTAATTGCATACTTTTTTTGCATTTCTAATTATATATATGCATTAATTATAAGTAAAGTTTATTACGAGTCGCATGCTAATAAATATTATTTGTCGCACATCGTTCTTCACAAGATAATTAGAAAGAGAAAATCTATTAACAAGATTAAGATAATTAAGATAATTTAATTCTTAAGTATCTTGAATTTTGAATTAGAATAATTAAGATAATTAAAATTTTAAACATTTTAAACATCTTAAATCTTAAATGATAAAAAAGTATATAGCTTTCGAACGCAACTCTTTTATGAATTGTATTTAACTTATTTTAAGTCTTTACTTATTGTTACTTTGATTCATTGAATCATCTATGAAAATTTATTGAACATAAAATTACTTATAATTGTAATTCTTGTTATCAAATAATTGCTTACATTGTTTGAAAACGTCTACAAATCTCTTTAATAGCATAATTCGTTCTAATATTTTTTACGAAAGTATTAGCGTAACACTTTAAACATTTTAAGAATGTTTGTATTAAATCAACGCGCTTTTATCTTAAGCAATAGCTTAATAGCATTACGTCGATTCTCTATTAATAAAAACGACAAAATAAGAATTAACAAGCTTGACGTTTATTATAAAAATTGTATCAATTTAAAGAACTAACTTATGTAAATAAATATTTATTTCATCTTCTATTCTATTCTAACGAACAAAAAAACGATTTTCGCATTAACATTTTTTAAAGAAAGAGCTTAGCATTGACTCAAATTAAATTTACGCAAATATTTAGAAAATTATGACGAAAACTCTTGTACAATGTTTATGAACTTCAATAATTTCAAAAGAAAGCTTCAAATTTTTTTTGAAATATTTAACGAAAAACAAATCGCAAAAAGAATAATTTAACATTTAATTTAACGAATCTTTGCAACAAACTACGCAACAAAATTTTAAAAATATATTAATTTTATGAAATAAAACGATGTCGCATTTATAACAATGTTTCGACGAAATCTTAAGAACAATTTTAAGAACGAAATTATGTGCGATAACAAATTCATTAGCGACATGTTTAATCTTATCGAAGTAATTATTAATTTCGACGATAAATTATATAAAAGAGTTATAAAAAAGCGATACAATCAATTTCACAAAAAAGCAAAAATTTTCTTTGAATTAACGATCAAATATTATTAAAGAGAATCTCGTTCTAATTAAAGATATAATAATTTAGATTATTGTAAGTTTGCATTTATAAAATTAAATTTTATTTAATGACGCAAAGAGAAGAATTTTAGAGAAAAGCAAAATAACAAATCTTAAAAAACATATTATTTATGTGACAAATTAAGTTACTTTGCAAAAGATTGTCAATTACGAAACTTAATAAATCATTAACAAATCAATGTTATATTAAGAGAAATATTTGATCGTTAAAACGACATTAAAAAGCAAATTAACACAAAGACAAATACTCTTAAAATTAAATTAAACGACAATTATTATTTGATAAAGAATCTAAATTAATTATAGAAAGTTCTAGATAAAACATTATTAGACAAGGCATTCCCATTTACGCAAAAAGTTAATTAAGCACTTTAGAAAATTATTAAATCTTATAGCTTAATTATTGACTTAGATAAAAAGTATAATTAAAAGAATTTTCACGAATGCATAGAAGACATTACAAATTATCTTAAGACTTTAGTTAACTTATCGAAGATCGTAAACAAATGCGAAAAAAAACTAAAAAGCAATGTTATTATAAAAAAAAACATACTTAACATTATAATGAAACAATTGAATTCTACAATATACGCAAGTCTTAATTGAACAACTTGCTATAACGATTTATGCTAAACTTATCTAAAAGAAAAGAATAAAATTAATTAATTTTTTAGAAAGTCAAAATTAACAATTTAGCAACAAAAGAAAGTTTAATGTAAACAAACGTTTAAAGCAAAAGTCACAACACAAAAGCAAAGAAAAATTTAATTTTTTTAATAAAGAACATATTAAAGAAATGCAATATATTAGTTTAACAATAACAACTAAACTTAACAACGTACGTACGATGTTTTATCACATTAATTAAAATCAACGATCGTTAATTTATAGTAATGATTAATTTTAATGCAATAAGTAATTTTATGATCAAAGCTCTTGTAAAGAGAGAAGAGTATTCTACTTAAAAGAAATCTAACGCTTACAATCTAATGATTGTAGATAAAAACTCATTATTTGCAAGAAATGAAAAAGTAAATAAAGAAACGAAATTACTATTAATAGCTATTTAGCAACATCACAAGAAATTAATCTTTAATATGATAAGAATAATTACTTATAATATCGTTCTAGAAATGTCTTAATTAAAGTAGCACAATCTAGAAGTTAATTAAAATATACGAGTACTTAGATTTGTACAATGTGATCACACAATTCACATTTAATCTACGCATTAATAGCGTTCGATAATAAATAAAAGATTAAATCGAAATTCGATCGCAAGTAGCGAATTTGCATTTTCGCAAAAAAACGATTTAATAAAGTTTAATTTAACAAACATTAACAAAGATTAATTAGATTACAAAGTTAAAGTAAATAAAAAAAATTGCGAATTTTTTAAGAGCTCTAAACTATTTAATATAGCGAGAAAATCGCTAAAGCACATATTACGAATATACAACAATTGAGAGCATCTATTTTAGAAAAAAAAAAAATCAAAATTTTATTTAAACATTAATCGTGAAATTACGAGATTAAACTTGAATTAGACAAGCAATTTACGTTTGAACTTATATATGTTTTATTAAAAAAGAAGCTAAAAACTCTTCGCGAATATCTAACAAAAAACGAAAAAAAAAAGAATTTATTAAAAAATTTTAATTACAAACAAAATACTCGATTCTTTTTGTATCTAAAAAGAACGAAATTCTTCGTCTATGTATTAATTATTAAAAGTTAAACAATATTACGATAAAAAATCGATATTTACTACTTAACATTAGCGAGCTTTAAAATCGATTATTCGAAGTAAAGTACTTTATTAAACTAGATTTACGAAGAGCGTACAATTAAATTAAAATAAAAACAAGAGAAGAGTGAAAAATAGCTTTTCGTATACGATATAAACTATACGAATACACAATAATGTTGTTTGAATTTACAAACATTTCGACAACGTATTAGAAAATAATTAATGATGCATTACGACAATATTTAAATCGATTTGTCATAATATATTTGAACGACATCATAATTTATCTAAATATTTTAAAAGAATATATAAATTATATTTTCAAAATATTAAAATGTCTAAATAGAAGAAACTTACATCTTAAATTAAAGAAATGCGAATTTTATCGAAAAGAAGTTGACTTTCTTAAATTTGTTATTAAACAATATAAAATACGCATAAATCTTAAGAAATTACGAGCAATTAAAGAATGAAAACTATCTATTAATGTTAAAAAAGTTTAATTCTTTCTAAATCTTATAAATTACAACGAGAAGTTTATTAAGAACTACTTAATTAAAGCAATATTATTAACAAATTTTACGAAAAAAAAGACGTCATAAATATAAAAATTAATAAAAAAAATCATTTTAGAATCTTAAGCTAAAATGCTTAAAAAATTAATACTAAAAATGTATAATTTACAATTATTAAACAAAATTGAAATTAACGCATTAAATCTAATTATTAATGCATGCTTTAGTTAAAAGCATAAAGACATATAACATCTAATAACATATTTTTCAAAAAACTTTTGTTAATCGAACAAAATTATAATATTTACGACAAAAAGCTACTCGCTATTGTAATTTTTCTAAAATTATAAAAAGTATACATTAAAAAATCATTAAAACTTACGATTCTCACAAATTATAAGAATTTTTTACACTTCATTATTATTAAACAATTTAATAAAAGACAAATGCGATAATTAGAGCAATTTAAACAATACAAATTTAAGATACAATATATATTAGACAAAAATAATAATAAAGCAAACGTACTTAACAAAAGAAATAATTATATAAAAACGAAAAAGTCGTTTAATTACAATATACTTAAGATCAACAAAAACGAATCACTATTAGCAAATAAATACGAGTTAAATGTTATCTTACAAATACTTAAAGACAATAAAAAAGAGTTTTTAATAAAGAAAGAAAAACTTCAAATATTTATTAACAAAATCGACGAATGTATAAAGAAACATTATGATAAATTATTGCAAAAGCATTTAAAAATAATCAAAATTCTTTAGCTTTTACGTTAGCATTGTTAGTTTTCTTAAATAAGACAAGTTGTTAAGATATACGTTAAACAATATCTTAATTATTAATAGAACAAACATGATACATATGTGAATTATGACGAAATTTAATATTAGAAATTATTTAAATCGTTATAAGATAAAGTCACAATAAACTTTATTATTAAGTTGCTCAAATTAACGAATGTAACAATTAAAAACAAATATAATTTAATATTAATAATAATTAATAAATTTATTAAGTATTTATATATTATCGCATGCAAAAAGAAGTTTACAACAAAACAACTAAAATACATTGTATTAAATCGACTTATATAATATCACAATATATTTAAAAAATCAATTAATGACAAAGACAAGCTCTTTACGTCTAATTATTAAAAGATACTTCTATTAATGTTAGAAACAAGACTTAAAATGTTTACGATTTATTACTTGATTACGAATAATTAAATAGAGCGAACAAATCAAAGTCTAGAGCAATATTTAAGACATTACGTTAACAATACTTACAACAATTGAATATTACTTCTATTTATAACTTAATTAACATTAAATGCAAAGATTTCGAATATCATTAAGATAACTTCATTCTTTGTTAATTATAACAAAGAATTTAATCTCTTTAAGAAAAAACGAAAGCATCTATTAGCTCAATTAGTTATCGAAAGAATAGCGACACTAAAAAAGATACACAACAATATCTCGAAAATGCAAGAAAGATTAATTAAGTATTAGAACAAAAAACGAAAAACGACATCTTAACTAAAGAAGAAAAATAAAATATATCTTTTTACAAAAAATTTTAAAATAAAAATGTTAAACAAGAAATTAAATCATGTTAAAGTTAAATCGTTTCTCGTTAAGAAAGCAAAGAGATTAATCAATTACGAACTTGACTTACTTAAGAACGTCAAAGTATTTCTAATATTTTATATCTTATTGTTAAAATTAGCGAATTTAATTACGTTTTTATAGAACACATTTTATTTTCACTTACAAAAAGAGAAACAATATAAGATTAAGAAAATTTTATAACAAGAAAATCAAAAATATTTTATTAAGTAAAAAGAATATTTTATTTTTAAAAATATATGAAAGTTACTTAAGAACTTGAAGAAGTGCTTTAACAAATTGCGACGATTTCGTTAACGACAAAATTACTTATAAGAGTTGACAAAGCATTGAGAAACAAAAGAGCAAATAATAAAAAATCAATAATAATATTAAATAGAGCTTCAAACGTCTCTTTAATACATTTGATCTTTTTTTTATTCTTTTTGATCTTTAGAATATTCTTCGACTTCGCATCATTTATATTTTTTAAACGACAAAGTTAATGTTTTCTTTATTTCGTCTTTCGCGCAATTCTTAGACGCAATTTTGTTATTTCATCATTTAGCTTTTTAGTCTTTTAAATAATTTTATTTATTTTTTAATAATTAGAAGTCAAATCGTATTTTCGATTCTTTCGATAACACTTTTTATATTTAAGATATTCTTTATTTATTTAACAAGATACGTTAAATGCGACACAAATTCGACAAGAACGCATTGTGAAAAAAACGTATTTATAGCGACAATTAGCAACGAAATTGCGACGTTATTCAATAATTAATTTAATTAATATAATAAAAAAGAATAAATAGTTTCGAAACGAAAATTCTTAAAGAGAAAAAATAGTGTTACGAATTGCGTATTAATAGATATTATTCGTTGCGCATCGTTTTTCACAAGATAATTAAAAAAAGAAAATCTATTAACAAAATCAAAATAATTAAGATAACTTAACTTTTAAGTATCTTGAATTTCGAATTAAGATAATTAAAATAATTAAAATTTTAAACATTTTAAACATTTTAAATTTTAAATAATAAAAAAGTATATAGCTTTCGAACGCGACTTTCTTATAAATCGTATTCAATTTATTTTAAATCTTTACTTATTGTTACTTTAATTTATTAAATCATTTGTGAAAATTTATTAAATATAAGATTGTCTATAATTGCAATTCTTGTTATCAAATGATTGCTTACATTGTCTAAAGACGTTTACAAATCTCTTCAATAACATAACTCGCTCTAATATCTCTTACGAAAGTACTAGTGTAACAAAGTTCTAAAGTATAGACGTTGTCTCTATAAGTATATTTAATTTATCGTCGTTATTATTTTTATTTGCATCTTCTTTATTTGCATCTTCTTTGTTATCTTTGCGTTTTATTAAGATTTTATTTTTTTATTTTTTTGAACGAAATTCGAACTCTTTTTATATTTTGTACTTTCTTCAATTAAATACTTCGAATTTGTTTATTTGCTTTAAAAAGTAACGTTCGTCATATAATCTTTTGTACTTGTATTCGATATTTACAATCTCTAAAAAAATTTGTCTTATTTGTTATTCGAAATACTTTAGAAGAAGCTTCAAAGTGTTCTTTAACGATGCTTGTATAAAATTGCTTTATAATTTCGACAATAAATTTTCTTTTACAATTGTAAATCAATTTCTAATTGTTATCTATTACGCTAGTACTTTCGTAAGAAATATTAGAAAGAATTATGTTATTAAAGAGATTTGTAAACGTCTTTAGACAATGCAAGCAATCACTTAATAACAAGAATTGCAACTATAAATAATCTTATGTTCAATAAATCTTTATAGATAATTCAATAAATTAAAGTAACAATAAGTAAAGACTTAAGATAAATTGAATACAATTCATAAAAAAGTTGCGTTCGAAAGCTATATACTTTTTTATTATTTAAAATTCAAGATGTTTAAAATGTTTAAAATCTTAATTATTTTAATTATCTTAATTCGAAATTTAAGATATTTAAGAGTTAAATTATCTTAATTATCTTAATTTTGTTAACAAATCTTTTTTTTTAATTATCTTATAAGAAGCGATGCGCGACGAATAGTATCTATTAACACGCGATTCGTAACACTATTTTCTCTCTTCAAGAATTTTCGTTTCGAATTTTTTATTATTATTATATTAGTTAAGCTAATTATTGAACAACGTCGCAATTTCGTTGTTAATCGTTGCTATAAATACGTTTTTCTCACAATGCGTTCTTGTTAAATTTGTGTCGCATTTGACGTATCTTGTTAAATAAATAAATAATATCTTAAATATAAAAAGTGTTATCGAAAGAATCGAAAATGCGATTTGACTTCTAATTATTAAAAAATAAATAAAATTATTTAAAAGACTAAAAAGCTAAATGATGAAATAACAAAATTGCGTCTAAGAATTGCGCGAAAGACGAAATAAAGAAAACATTAACTTTGTCGTTTAAAAAATATAAATGATGCGAAGTCGAAAAATATTCTAAAAATTAAGAAAAATAAGAGAGAAATTAAATGTACAAGAACGACGTTTAAAGCTCTATTCAATATTATTATTGATTTTTCATTGTTCGCTCTTTTGTCTTCTAATGTTTTGTTAACTCTTATAAATAATTTTGTCGTTAACGAAATCGTCGCAATTTGTTAAAACATTTCTTCAAATTCTTAAGTAACTTTTATGTATTTTTGAAGATAATTTTTTTTTAATTTAATAAGATATTTGTTACGCTAGTACTTTCGTAAGAGATATTAGAAAGAGTTATGCTATTAAAGAAATTTGTAAACGTCTTTAGACAATGCAAGCAATTATTTGATAACAAGAAATTGCAACTTAGCAATCATAACAATAAATTAAAACTTAAGATAAGTTGAACATAATTTATAAGAAAGTCGTATTTTAGTTTCTATATACAAAGAAAATACTAATCGCTTGTTTTGTTCGTATGTCGAACATAACAAACATAATTGTTCGCAATGTTCGCTCATCGAACATGTTAAACATTATGCTCAAGATGTTTGTTTCTTGAATATATCGAATATAATAACAAATTCGTTCTTAAAGCGTAGAACTTAAATCACTAGTACAACTTTAATAAGTTCGTAACATTTTTTTTTTCAAAGTTTTCGTTTTAAAACTCAATGTCTTTTTATCATGTCTTCAAAAAAAATTAATATTAGAAATTTCTCTTTTCGCAAGAAAGATCTTTTCGACGCTTTGAAATTCGTATTTCTTGTGATGCGTTTTTGTCGCAATTGTGCGATGTCTAATAAGATCTATTGTGTGAATAATAATTTCAAAAAGTGTGTGAAGTGTGTGCGATTTAATCGTAATTATAATTTGGCAATTTTTTCTACTTCAATAAAACGAATTTACGAAAAACGAATACGTTTAAAGAAAGAAATGCGCGAGACGCATGCTAAGTTAAGTCGACTAAAAAAACAACTTGATTTCCTAAAGAATAAGAAAAAAGAAATGATCGTAACGAAGTAAAAGAACATTAATAATTTGAAAATAAACGAAGCACATTTCACTAAGTCTATTGCGAAAATCTCTAAGCTATTGCTCGATATGTCGTTCGAACAATTTCAACTTTCGATTAATTGAAATTGAATTATTGCTTTTTTGTCTATTTTTAATAAAACTTTCTTAAAAGATTCTAGCAACGATTAAGATTCTCTTTTAACTTTTATGTGTTCTTCGAAATAGAATATTTCTTTTATTTGATTAGATACTTTTGATTTTTTTGTCGTAGAATTTTCTTAATCTTATATTGTTTCTCTTTTTGTAAATGAAAATAAAATGTGTTCTATAAAGACGTAATTAAATTTGTTGATTTCAACAATAAAATATAAAATATTAAAAATATTTTGACGTTCTTAAGTAAGTCGAATTCGTAATTGATTGATTTCTTAATTTTCTTAACGAAAAACGATTCGACTTTGACATAATTCAATTTCTTGCTTAACTTTCTTGTCTTAAGATTTTTTGTAAAAAGATATATTTTATTTCTTTTCTTTAATTAAAATGTCGTTTTTCGTTTCTTGTTTTAATACTTGAACGATTTTTCTTGCATTTTTAAGATGTTGTTGTGTATTTTTTTCAATGTCGCTATTCTCTTTATGACTAATTGTGCTAACAAATGCTTTCGCTCTTTTTTGAAGAGATTAAATTCTCTATTATAATTGACGAAAAATAAAGTTATTTTAGTGATATTCGAAATTTTTGCATTTAGTGTCAATTGCGTTATAGATAAAAGTAATACTTAATTGTTGTAAATATTGTTAACGTAACGTCTTAAATATTGTTTTAAACTCTAATTTGTTCGTTCTATTTAATCATTCGTAATCGAATAATAGATAATGAACATTTTAAGTCTTGTTTCTAACATTGATAGAAACGTCTTTTAATAGTTAAATGTGAAGAGCTTGTCTCTATTATTAATTAATCTTTTAAGTATATTGTGATATCATATAAGTCGATTCAATACAATGTATCTTAATTGTTTTATTGTGAACTTTTCTTTACATGCGATTATATGCAAGTACTTAATAAGTTTGTTAATCATTATTAATATCGAATCATATTTGTCTCTAATTGCTAGATTCGTCGATTTGAGCAACTTAATAATAAAGTTTATCGTAATCTTATCTTATAACAATTCAAATAATTTCTAATATTAAATTTCGTCATAATTCGCATATATATTATGTTTGTTCTATTAATAATTAAGATATCGTTTAATGTATATCTTAACAATTTGTCTCATTTGAAAAATTTAATAATGCTAGCGTAAAAGTTAAAGAGTTTTAATTATTTTCGAATGTCTTTGTAATGATTCATTATAATGTTTCTTTATATATTTGTCGATTTTGTTAATAAATATTTGAAGTTTTTCTTTCTTTATTGAAAATTCTTTCGTATCGTTTCTAAGTATTCGTAATGTAACATTTAGCTCATACTTATTTGTTAATAATGATTCGTTCTTATTGATCTTAAATATGTTGTAATTGAACGATTTTTTTGTTTTTATATAATTACTTCTTTTGCTAAGTGCGTTTGCTCTATTATTATCTTTGTTTAATGTATATTGTATTTTAAATTTGTATTGTTCAAGTCGTTCTAATTATCGCATTTGTCTTTTATTAAATTATTTCGTAGTAATGAAATGTAAAAAATTCTTGTGATCTATAAGAATCGTAAATTCTAATAATTCTTTAATGTATATTCTTTATAATTTTAAGAAAACTACAATAGCGAATAACTTTTTGTCGTAAATATTATAATTTTATTTAATTAACAAGAGTTTTCTTAAAAGATATATTATTAAATGTTATATATTTTTATGCTTTTAATTAAAGCATGCATCTATAATTAGATTTAATGCATTAATTTTAATCTTATTTAATAATCGTAAATCGTATATTTTTAATATTAGTTTCTTTAAACATTTTAACTTAAGATTCTAAAATAATATTTTTTTTATTAATTTTTATATTTATGACGTCTTTTTTTTCGTAAAATTTGTTAATGATATTGCTTTAATTAAGTAGTTTTTAATGAACTTTTTGTTATAATTTATGAAATCTAAAAAGAATTAAAGTTTTTTGACATTAATAGATAATTTTTATTCTTTAATTGCTCGTAACTTTTTAAGATTTATGCGTACTTCATGTCGTTCAATAATAAATTTAAGAAAGTCAATTTCTTTTCGATGAAATTCGCATTTCTTTAGCTTAAAATGTAGATTTTTTTATTTAAATATTTCAATACTTTGAAAATATAATTTACATGTTTTTTTAAAATATTTAAGTAAATTATGATGTCGTTCAAGTATATTATAACAAATCGATTTAGATATTGTCGTAATGCATCATTAATTATTTCTTGACACATTGTTAAAACGTTCGTAAATTCGAACGACATTATTGTGTATTCGTATAATTTATATCGTATACGAAAAATTATTGTTTATTATTTTATTATTTTTATTCTAATCTAGTTGTACGCTTCTTGTAAGTCTAATTTAATAAAATACTTTATTTCGAATAATCAATTCTAAAGTTCGCTAATGTTAAATAATAAATATTGATTTTTTATCGTAATATTGTTTAGCTTCTAATAATTAACACATAAATAAAAGAATTTCGTTCTTCTTAAATACAAAGAGAATCGAATATCTTGCTTGCGATTGAAATTTTTTAATAAATTTTTTTTTTCATTTTTTGTTAAGTATTCGCGAAGTGTTTTTAACTTTTTTTCGAATAAAGCATATACAAGTTCAAACGCAAATTGCTTGTTTAGTTTAAGTTTAATCTTATAATTTTACAATTAATGTTTAGATAAAATCTTTGTCGTTTTCTTTTTTTAAAATAGATGCTTTTAATTGTTATATATTCGTAATACATACTTTAGCGATTTTCTCGTTATATTAAATAGTTCAAGACTTTTAGAAGATTCGCAATTTTCTTCATTTATTTTAACTTCGTAATTTAATTAACTTGTGTCAATGTTTATCGAGTCGAACTTTATTAAATCGTTTTTTTGTAAGAATGCAAATTCGCTACTTGCGATCGAATTTCGACTCAATCTTTTATTTATTATCGAACGCTATCGATGCGTAAATTGAATATGAATTGCGTGATCACATCGCGCAAATCTAAGTACTTGTATATTTTAATTAATTTCTAAATTGTGCTACTTTAATCAAGACATTTCTAAAACGATATCGTAAATAATTATTCTCACTATATTAAAGATTAGTTTCTTGTGATGTTGCTCAATAGCTATCGATAATAACTTCGTTTCTCTATTTACTTTTTCATTTCTTGCGAACAACGAGTTTTTATCTACAACTATTAGATTGTAAGCGTTAAGCTTCTTTCGAATAAAATATTCTTTTCTCTCTATAAAAGCTTTAATTATAAAATTATTTATCGCATTAAAATCAATTATTGTTGTGAGTTAACGATCATTAATTTTAATTAATGTGATAAAACATCGTATATACATTGTTAAGTTTAATTGCTATTGTTAAGCTAACATATTGCATTTCTTTAATATGCTCTTTATCAAAAAATTTGAACTTTTCTTTGTTTTTGTGTTGTGACTTTTGCTTCGAACGTTTATTTGCGCTAAGCTTTCTTTTGTTGCTAAATTGCTAACTTTAACTTTTTAGAAAATTAATTGATTTCGTTCTTTTTTTATAAATAAGTCTAGTATAAGTTGTTGTAACAAGTTGTTTAACTAAGATCTATATATAAGTTGTATACTTCTTCAATAATAGCATTCTCACGTCTAAGTGCTAGCATTCTAAATTCTTTGTTCGTGACGAATTGTATAATGTATATCGTAATAAAATTTAATTATTTTATAATAATGTCAAATATATTCTTTTTTGTAGTAACATTGCTTTTTAGTTTCTTTTCGCATTCGTTTATAATCTTCGATAAGTTAACTAAAGTCTTAAAATAATTCGTAATGTCTTTTATGCATTCGTGAAAATTCTTTTAGTTATATTCTTTGTTTAAGTTAATAATTAAACTATAAGATTTAATAGTTTTCTTAAGTGCTTAATTAACTTTTTGCGTAAATGCGAATGCCTTGTTTAATAATGTTTCATCTAGAACTTTCTATAATTGATTTAAATTCTCTATTAAATAATAGTTGTTGTTCGATTTAATTTCAAGAGTGTTTGTCTTTGTGTCAATTTGCTTTCTAATATTGTTTTAATTATCAAATATCTCTTTTAACATAACATTAATTTATCGACGATTTATTAAGTTTCGTAATTAATAATCTTTTGCGAAGTGACTCGATTTGTCACATAAATAGCACGTTTTTTAAAATTTGTTATTTTGCTTTTCTCTAGAATTCTTCTTTTTACGTCGTTAAATAAAATTTAATTTTATAGATGCAAACTTATGATAGTTTAAGTTATTATACTTCTAATTAAAACGAGATTCTCTTTAGTGATATTTAATTGTCAATTCAAAGAAGATTCTTGCTTTTTCGTGAAATTAATCGTATTGCTTTTTCATAGCTTTCTTATATAGTTTGTCGTTGAAATCGATAATTACTTCGATAAAATTAAACATGTCGTTAATGCTTTTGTCATTACGCATAATTTTATTCTCAAGATTGTTTTTAAAATCTTGTCGAAACATTGTTATAAGTGCGACATCGTTTCACTTAATAAGATTAGCATACTTTTAGAATCTTGTTGCGTAATTTGTTGCAAAAATTCGTTAAATTAAGTGTTAAATCACTTTTTTTGCGATTTATTTTTCGATAAATGTTTCGAAGATTTTTCGAAACTCTCTTTTGAAGTTGTCGAAATTCGTGAACATCGCATAAGAATTTTTGTCATAATTTTCTAAATATTTGCGTAAATTTGACTTGAGTTAATGCTAAGCTCTTTCTCTAAGAAATGTTAATGCGAAAATCGTTTTTTTGTTCGCTAGAACAAGATAAAAGATGAAATAGATATTTATTTGTATAATTTAGTTCTCTAGATCAATACGATCTTCATAATAAACGTTAGATTTGTTAATTCTTATTTTGTCGTCTTTATTAATAAAGAGTCGACGTAATGTTGTTAAGCTATTGCTCGAGATAGAGACGCGTTGATCTAATATAAACATTCTTAGAATGTTCAAAGTGTTACGCTAGTACTTTCGTGAGAAATATTAGAGAGAGTTATGTTATTAAAGAAGTTTGTAAACGTCTTCAAACAATGTAAGCAATCATTTGATAACAAGAGATTGCAACTTAGCAATCGTAATAATAAGTTAAAACTTAAGATAAATTAAATACGATTCATAAGAGAGTCGTATTTTAATTTCTATATACAAAGAAAATATTAATTGTTCGTTTTGTTCGTTTGTTAAACATAGCGAACATAATTGTTCGCAATGTTCGCTTATCGAACATGTTAAACATTATGCTCAAGATGTTCGCTTCTCGAACATGTCGAATATGATAACAAGTTCGCTCTTAGAACGTAGAATCTAAATTACTAGTACAACTTTAATAAGCTCGTAACAATATTTTTAATCTTTTTGTTATAAAAATTTTTTAATTTTATATTGTTTCTTTTTTTGTAAGTGAAAATAAAATGTGTTCTATAAAAGCGTAATTGAATTCGCTAATTTTAACAATAAAATATAAAATATTAAAAATACTTTGACGTTCTTAAGTAAGTCGAGTTCGTAATTGATAAATTTCTTTGTTTTATTAACAAGAAACGATTCGACTTTAACATAATTTAATTTCTTGCTTAACTTTCTTATCTTAACATTTTTTGTAAAAAGATATATTTTATTTCTTTTTTTTAATCAAGATGTCGTTTTTCGTTTCTTATTTTAATACTTAATTAACTTCTCTTGCATGTTTGCGATATTGTCGTATATCTTTTTTAGTGTCGTTATTCTTTCGATGATTAATTATGCTAACAAATGCTTTCGTTCTTTCTTAAAGAGATTAAATTGCGAAGAATGAAGTTATTTTAGTGATATTCGAAATCTTTGCATTTAATGTCAATTAAATTATAGATAAAAGTAATACTTAATTGTTGTAAATATTGTTGACGTAATGTCTCAAATATTGCTCTAGACTTTAATTTGTTCGCTTTGTTTAATTATTCGTAATCGAATAATAAATAATAAACATTCTAAGTTTCGTTTCTAACATTAATAAAAGTGTCTTTTAATAATTAGACGTAAAGAGCTTATCTTTATTACTAGTTAATTCTTTGAGTATATTGTAGTATTGTATAAGTCGATTCAATACAATGTATTTTAATTGTTCTATTGTGAATTTTTTCTTGCATGCGATAATATATAAATATTTGATAAATTTGTTAATTATTACTAGTATCAAATTATATTTGTCTTCAATTGCTAAGTTCGTTAATTTGAGCAACTTAATAATAAAGTTTATCGTAACTTTATCTTATAACAATTTAAATAATGCTTAATATTAAATTTCGTCATAGTTCGCATGTGTATTATATTTATTTTATTAATAGCTAAGATATCGTTTAATATATGTTTCGACAATTTGTCTCATTTAAGAAAATTAACAATGTTGACGTAAAAATTAAAGAGTTTTAATCATTCTTAAATGCTTTTGCAATAATTTATCATAATGTTTCTTTATACATTCGTCAATTTTGTCGATAAATATTTGAAGTTTTTCTTTCTTTATTAAAAACTCTTCTTTATCGTTTCTAAATATTTGTAAAATAGCATTTAGTTCGTATTTATTTGTTAATAATAATTCGTTTTTGTTAATTTTAAGTATATTGTAATTAAACGATTTTTTCGTTTTTATATAATTATTTCTTTTGTTAAATGCGTTTATTTTGTCATTATTTTTGCTTAATATATATTGTATTTTAAACTTATATTGTTCGAATCGCTCTAATTATCGCATTTGTCTTTTGTTAAATTATTTAATAGTAGTAAAATGTAGGAATTTTTTATAATCTATAAGAATCGTAAATTTTAATGATTTTTCGATGTATACTTTTTATAATTTTATTCGATTAACGAAAGTTTTCTCAAAAGATATGTTAGTAAATATTAAATATTTTTATGCTTTTAATTAAAGCATGCATCGATAATTAAATTTAATGCGTTAATTTCAATTTTGTTTAACAATCGTAAATTGTACATCTTTAATATTAATTTCTTTAAACATTTTAGTTTAAGATTTTAAAATAATTTCTCTTTTGTTAATTTTTATATTTATGACGTCTTTTTTTTCGTAAAATTCGTTAATAATATTGCATTAACGAAGTAGTTTTTAATAAATTTCTTGTTGTAATTTATAAAACTTAGAAAGAATTAATTTTTTTTAACGTTAATAAATAATTTTTATTTTTTAATTGCTTGTAGCTTTTCGAAATTCATGCGTACTTTATGTTGTTCAATGACAAATTTAAGAAAATCAATTTTTTTTTAATAAAATTCGTATTTCTTTAATTTAAGATATAGATTTTTTTTTATTTAGATATTCTAGTACTTTGAAAACATAATTTACATTTTTTTTCAAAATATTTGAATAAATTATAATGTTGTTTAAGTATGTTATGACAAATCGATTCAAATATTGTCGTAATGCATTATTAATTATTTCTTAATACGTTGTCGAAACGTTCGTAAATTCAAATAACATTATCGTATATTCGTATAATTTATATTGTGTATAAAAAGTTATTTTTTATTCTTTTCTTATTTTCATTTTAAATTAATTGTACGCTTCTCGTAAATCTAATTTGATAAAATACTTCGTTTCGAATAATTGATTTTGAAGTTCGCTAATGTTAAGTAATAAATATCGATTTTTTATCGTAATATTGTTTAGCTTTTAATAATTAACACATAAACAAAGAGTTTCGTTCTTCTTAAATACAAAGAGAATTAAGTATTCTATTTATGATTGAATTTTTTTTATAAATTCTTTTTTTTTTCGTTTTTTTGCTAGATATTCGCGAAGTGTTTTTAGCTTCTTTTTGAATAAAATATATATAAGTTCAAACGTAAGTTGCTTGTTTAATTCAAGTTTAATTTTATAATTTTACAATTAATGTTTAGATAAAATCTTAATCGTTTTCTCTTTTTAAAATAGATGCTCTCAATTGTTGTATATTCGTAATATGTGCTTTAGCGATTCTCTCGTTATATTAAATAGTTTAGAGCTCTTAAAAGATTCGCAATTTTTTTCACTTACTTTGACTTTATAATTTAATTAATTTTTGTCGATGCTTATTTAATCGAATTTCATTAAATTGTTTTTTTGCGAAAATGCAAAATCGTTATTTGCGATCGAATTTCGACTTAATCTTTTATTTATTATTGAACATTATTAATGCGTAAATTGAATGTGAATTGCGTAATCACATTGTGCAAATTTAAGTACTTGTATATTCTAGTCCACTTTTAAATTATGTTGCTTCAATTAAGACATTTTTAAAACGATATTATAAGTAATTATTTTTACTATATTAAAAATTAATTTTTCGTAATATTGTTAAATAGTTATTGATAGTAACTTCGTTTCTTTGTTCACTCTTTTATTTCTTGCGAATAATGAATTTCTATTTACAATTATTAGATTGTAAGCGTTAAACTTCTTTTAAATAGAATATTCTTTTCTTTCTACAAAAACTTTGATCATAAAATTATGTATCGCATTAAAATTAATCATTGTTATAAATTAACGATCGTTAATCTTAACTAATGTGATAAAACATTATACGTGCGTTGTTAAGTTTAGTTGTTGCTATTAAGCTAACATATTGCATTTCTCTAATATGCTTTTTATCAAAAAATTTGAATTTTTTCTTGCTTCTATATTGTGACTTTTGCTTTAAACATTTGTTTGCGCTAAGCTTTCTGTTGTTGCTAAATTGCTAACTTTAATTTTTTAAAAAATCAATTAGTTTCGTTCTTCTTTTTTAGATAAATTTAGCATAAGTTGTCGTAGCAAGTTGTTCAATTAAGATTTACGTATATTGTAAGATTTAGTTGTCTTATTATAATATCGAATATGTTCTTTTTTGTAATAACATTGCTTTTTAATTTCTTCTCGCATTCGTTTATGATTTTCGATAAATTAACTAAAGTTTCGAAATGATTCGTAATGTCTTTTATGCATTCGTAAAAGTTCTTTTAGTTATACTCTTCGTTTAAGTTAATAATTAAGTTATAAGATTTAATAGTTTTTTAGAATGCTTAATTAACTTCTTGCGTAAATGCGAGTATCTTATTTGATAATATTTTATCTAGAATTTTTTGTAATTAATTTAAGTTCTTTATCAAATAGTAATTGTCGTTCGATTCAATTTTAAGAGTGTTTGTCTTTGTGTCAATTTGCTCTCTAATGTCGTCTTAGTTATCAAATATCTCTCTTAACATAATATTAATTTATCGACGATTTATTAAGTTTCGTAATCGATAATCTTTTGCGAAGTAATTTAATTTGTTATATAAATAATACGTTTTTTAGAATTTGTTATTTTGCTTTTTTCTAAAATTCTTTTTTTTGCGTTGTTAAGTAAAATTCAATTTTATAAATGCAAATTCACAATAGTTTAGATTACTATATCTTTAATTAGAACGAAATTCTCTTTACTAATATTTGATCGTTAACTCAAAGAAGATTTTTGCTCTTTTATGAAGTTAATTGTATCGTTTTTTCATAACTCTTTTATACAACTTGTCGTCGAAATCGATAATTATTTTAATAAGATTAAATATGTCATTAATAAATTTATTATTGCGCATAATTTTATTCTTAAGATTGTTTTTAATATTTCGTCGAAACATTGTTATAAATGCGATATCATTTCATTTAATAAAATTGACATACTTTTGAAATTTTGTTGCGTAATTTATTGCAAAAATTTGTTAAATTAAGTGTTAAATCACTCTTTTTGCAATTTGTTTTTCGTTAAATGTTTCGAAGATTCTTCGAGGTTCTTTTTTAAAATTATCGAAATTCGTGAACATTGCACGAGAATTTTCGTCATAATTCTCTAAATACTTGCGTAAGTTTAGCTTAAGTTAATGCTAAATTTTTTTTCTAAAAAATGTAAATGCGAAAATTGTCTTTTTGTTCGCTAAAACAAAATAGAAAATGAAATAAATACTTATTTATATAAGTTAATTCTTCAAATCGATACGATTTTTATAATAGACGTTAGATTTGTTGATTCTTATTTTGTCGTCTTTATTAATAGAGAGTCGACGTAATGTTGTTAAGCTATTGCTCGAGATAGAGACGCGTTGATCTAATATAGATATTCTTAGAATGTTCAAAGTGTTACGCTAGTACTTTCGTAAAAGATATTAAAGAAAGTTATGTTATTAAAGAGATTTATAGACGTTTTCAAGCAATGCAAGCAATCATTTGATAACAAAAGTTGCAACTATAAACAATTTTATGTTTAATAAATTTTCACAAGTGATTCAATAAATCAAAGTAACAATAAATAAAGATTTTAAAATGAATTGAACACGATTTATAAAAAAGTCGCGTTCGAAAGTTGTATATTTTATTATTATTTAAGATTTAAGATGTTTAAGATGTTTAAAGTCTTGATTATCTTAATTATCTTAATTTTGTTGATAGATCTTCTCTTTCTAATTACTTTGTGAAGAGCAATGCGCGACAAATAATATCTATTAGTATACGACTCGTAACATTATTTACTTTAAAAGCGACAAAGACTCTAGTTAATAATAATACAATAAATGCTAACAAAACAATAAATATTTAAGATAATAATTAGATAATAAATAATTATTGTAAAGATAATAAAAAGATAATAAGTTTTAACTATAGTCGTTATATTTATAATAGAATCTTCTTAATAATTGTATTATTTATAAAGATTGTTTTGCTTATTAATAAATAGACGATGCATACAAATATGCATTATATATTGTCAATAAAACTTTGTAAACTTTATATAATTCTAAAGCTTGCATAATTGTCGTCGCAATTAACGATAATGTTTGCGCAAACATTAAAGATATTGTCGCAAAAGACGTTTTCTAAAAGTCTCTCTTAATTAGTTTTTGATTAAAATTTAGATTTTTTCGCGATTTCTTTTGGTTATTCTTGATTGTTATTGCTATCGCATATAGTTTGTCTTTTAAAGTATTAAAAGATTTCTTAATTGTAGTTTAAAGCAATATTTCTTTATTTTATTGCGATATATAATTCGTATTAAGCAAGAAATGCTTGTCGTCAATATTATAAAAAAATTAATAATGTGGTGATTTATTGTTTGTAGAACAAATTATATCGCATATTTATTGCTTTATTAAATTGTGTTCGTTTTTGTCTATTTTTTTATTAAATGTCTTTTGTCTTTTTGCTATTAATATAATTCTTGCAATAATTGTTTTATCTTGCTTTCGCTTTTTTTTTGCATTTTTCTTAGTTTATTTTTTATTGCAAAGTTCGTTCTTCGATAACAATGTAATTTTCTTGTTAATAGAGTTCGATTTTGCAACTTTATCGATCGATTTAGCAAAAAACTTTAATAACGTATTGAACGACTTTTTATTAAACTTGTTTTCGTATTTAATAACAATATTAATCTATACGCTCTTTCTTTTGTCTTTTATTTATTGAACGACGATCTTATAAAGTTCTTGAAACTTTTTCGACTTATTAACTAAAGATTTTGCGATCTTCTTAGAAAAATTTAATTAAAGCGTAATAATACAAGAGTGTTAAACAATGTTGCGATTATTAGCTTTCAAGTCTAGCTTTTAAATGCAAACGACGTTAATTTAATAATGATCAAAGATAATCGAAAGCTTTATAATTTGTCAAATAAGAACGTCGTCGTATTAAACGTCTTAATGTATTGTGTAAGACGTCGTCGCTAGTTCTAGAATTGTCGTCGACGATGTAGAAAATATATAAGTAGAAAAAGATAACAACGATCTAGCATTAGTAGACGACAACGACGTCTTCGTGCGAGATTTTCTTTTTGAAGACTTGTGAGATTTGCATGCGTCGACGACGACGCTCTTTGCAATAGTCTCTAGAGTTGTCGTTCTTCTTTTGATACTTATTACGAGTTTTAGATTAAATAAGAAACGAACGATAAAATAATTTGACATCGACAAGTAATCGTTTAATTATCAATTGATTAAATAACTAAAATGTGATAACTAATTGATGCAGAAATGTTGATTTGCAGGTTGCACGATTAAAAAAAAACAAGGTCAGAAATTAAGGTGAGGGAGAACCACATTCTAAATATTGAGGTACCACGCTTCCAGAAGAAGACAAGAATAACACATCAATCTACAAGAATACTATTGTTTAATTCGGATGAAGAAGATAGCGCACTAGCGATATTCTTAAATGCACGATAGCAGCTATCACCTATTGTCGACAACCACACCCACAAGGAAGGCCGCAATACTCCAGAGTTGCGGGCGTTCTCACGCCGAGTTATGCCCTCTGCAACCGCTTCGGGCGCCGATGCAACCCCGAACGGAAGCGCAAAGAGTAGAGACCATAATCAAGGCAACCAGGACAAGAAGTACACGATCGAACAGAAGGCGGCGGTAGTGAGGGTGCGAAAATGCTCGCATACGGCCTACTATGAGATATTGGGTTTGGAGCAGTCATGTTCCGATGCGGAGATCAAGAAGGCATACCGGAAGCTTAGCCTGTTGACGCATCCTGATAAGAATGGCTATGACGGCGCTGACGAGGCATTTAAGCGTGAGTCTCTGGGTATTCGGGTGCTAGATAAGGGCATACCTCGAATTGCGTCCGTAGGACTCGGCTGATGAACCATGGACGAATTATAGTGGTCTCAAGAGCATTCCAGGTTTTGTCGGACGCGGAGAAAAAGACCAAGTTTGATCGATTTGGAGGGGACCCAGACAGCAGATTCGGGACGGGATCAGCATCGAGCGCGTCGCCGTTCAGTGAGTTTGCAAGATCGCCATCGAGTGGGAGAGGACCTACGTTCGAGGATGAAATTTCGCCAGAAGAGCTATTCAATAGATTCTTCGGGGGTGGTATGGGTGGAGGTCCGTTCGGTACGTCGTAGCCGCGTTGCCAGAGCTTGGGAGAGTGCTGATTGATGATGTTCAGGCGGCGGTGGTGGCATGTTCGATACCGGTCCACAATTTGTTTTTAACCTTGGAGGCGGCCCTGGCTTCCGAGTCCACCAGTTCGGAGGAAACCGACCACGACGAAGACCGGCGGACGCAAACGGCAACAACGAGCAGCCTCAAAGTGTCAAGTCGATGTTATCAAGTCTTCTACCATTACTGATCCTTATCGTCATCCCTCTCCTCTCATCCATCTTCTCATCGACTACGCCGTCCGGTCCTAGCTTCCGTTTCGATTCTCCCGAGCCTCCTTATACCATGCAACGCACCACTTCCCGATTAAGGATCGACTACTTCCTGAATCCCAAGGATATCGAAGATTACGGTAGTAGGAAGATGAACGACCTCGACCGAAGAGCCGAGAACAGCTACATCAACAACCTCCAATACGAGTGTCAACTGGAGAGCCGGCAGCGAACACGAATGATGGAAGATGCGCAAGGGTGGTTCTTCATTGATGAAAACAAGGCGCGGGCGGCTCGAAATTTCGACATGAGGAGTTGTAGGCGGCTTGACGAATTCGGCTTTTCACGCACGGCATATTGAGCGCTGTGTCTTCTGGCGTATTGGTCTCACGGATTACGGCTGGAGATGGAGTATCTAGAGGTCCTTATAGTAGCATTAGGCAAGGAGGAATACTCCGGGTTAACTGGTGGATCGTGTCACGGGGCTGATTGTACATACATTTTGACTACCAAAAGGTCCTTCGCAAGACCTGCCGAATTCACGATACTGGCTTGGAGAACCCTTCTTTGCGTTCCCAGAGTGAATTACTCATCCCCTTAAGGATGACCTGTCAAGAAAGAATATTTCATCACAGTTTGCTGTAAAGTCTAGTTGAGTTAATTGCAAGTGCTTTGTCTATCAAATTTTGAGAAGTGTTTGTAGATACTATTGATTGTCTCTGAGCGCAATAGTTTGCAGATTAACAGCATTAATAATAAAGACCTGGTTTTTCCTGCGATCGGACATCGAGATGAGAACAGTCTTCAGAAGCTGCGAGGGGGTTAACCACATTTTGAATATCGAGGTAATTGGATTAACACAGTCCTCCCGGGGCAGCGTCCCGGCTACCCGGGCACCTATTTGTAGTGATGACTTTACCCGGAGCTTCACCCTATCAAACTGTTCGGTACATTCAGTTCACATTCGCCGACATCTAATAAAATCGTTATGTTGCGATCATCATAGGGGTATTTCGGAAACATACTGCAATATATTCCCACAACATGGCCGACTCACAATCAGACGCGGATAAGGTAAGTTTTCAGTCTGTATGAGGCAAGAGTTGAGAAGCTGACGACGTACAGATCCGCAACAAGCGTCTAGCAAAGCTGGGGTCGCAAACACCAATCTCAAGTAAGGACGAAGGCAGGAGCAGCGAAGCGACCATGACCTCGTCATCGCGGGAGAGTGCAGAACCCCTCCAAAATGGAGCTTCAACAGAGAAGGAGCAAACAAGGCCCAAAATCAACATCTTGAAAGCGCATAGCCCTGAAGATGCGTCCGAGAACCCTTTTGCTCAACTCGGTCCTAAGTCTGCAAGTAACGGAACTTCTGGAATCAATATCACTTCAGCGAGCGGTCGTGGAGTAACTCCAATGAAGAGGGACCGACCAGGCTCGTCAAGTGGGAGACCGTCCTCGAGAAATCCAGAATCTCCCGACGAGGCCGAAGACAAGGTTCTGAGAGGAATTTTCAGGTTCTCTCTGGATCCCGGAAGCAGACAGGATAACCATGGACACGCCCTACACTACATCGGTGGCGTTCGGGAAGAACTAGAAGAGCAAGGCGGATCGATCAACCTGAAGACAGCGAATCTCGATCAGGCTTTACTTGAAGCAGCATCGAACCTTGAAAGGGAAAGCCCATTAGATTATCTGCTAGGCTGCTGGAAGAGGGTCTCGAGACAATTTCGAGGCTTGAAACCCGAGGATACGAGATATGAGATAATCAAAGAAGCACGGAGGTTGTGTATGAGCTACTGTATCTTCGCTGTCTCGATGCCAGACATGTTTGGGTAAGGTCAATGAGACCGTTCTGTATAGACCACCTAGCTGATCTGTACATAGCTTCGAGCCCTCTTTCACCAACGCGCTTACGCCACACCTATTGCTCGAGCCTGAAGATGACAAAGGCATTGACCGAGACTTTCTCGTCGAGGCCATTTCACGCTTCCAAGAGGACGATTCAGCTCAGGCGGCGATTGTGGGAGCCGTGGAGGAGCTCAGCCAACGATTGTCGAGGATGATCATGAACGACGATTTCAAGGCATACGTCTTTGTGAGTTGAGCGAGACCATCGAATTATACTTCCACCAGCTAATTCCCTAGGCTTTACGAAATCTTGTACAGTACAAGCCAATCGTGAATGCCATTGTCCAATCTCCCATGTTCCTTCCTCCTGTATCTGCTAGCATGATCGAAGCATCTACCTTATTAGGTCCTTTCTTTGCGATATCTCCTCTACAAGCAGACGTCACCGCGAATTACTTCTCGAGCCCCAAAACGCGAGATCGGGCATACGTCGCCAACTCGCAGCGATCGATGCGCATGACCCTGGCCACACATCAAGCTGACCTCTTGGACATTGTTAATCATATAGTCAAAAGCGGCGAAGAGCCTAAAGGCAAGATGCTCGACTGGTTTGCCTTGTGTGTCAACCTAAACCATAAGCGACGAGCTATGCAGGTAGATCAGAAAATGGTCTCTTCCGACGGCTTCATGATCAACGTCACGACCTGTCTAGATCAGCTGTGTGAGCCTTTCATGGATGCTACGTTTTCTAAAGTTGACCGCATTGACGTCAACTACCTTAGACGGTCTCCGCGAGTCGATATCAAGGAGGAAACTAAGTTGAATGCAGATCAGAAAACATCAGATCGGTTCTACAGCAATCCGGCGGAAGGAACATCAAACTTCATTTCAGAGGTATTCTTTCTTACCCTGGCAGCGCATCACTATGGTAGCGAAGCCGCCAATGCAACTTTGAACCATCTCGAAAAGGACCTCAAGCGCTTTGAGAAGCGCATAGAAGAGATTGAGCTAGAGCGCCACAAATGGGTTAATGATCCAGTGAAGCTCAGGTTATTCGAAAATGCCGTCAACAAGTACAAAGACCAACTAGACAAAGGGTTGGCTTACAAGTATGCTGTCCAGGGCGTCCTCCTGGATGATCTTGTCCAAGCTCGATCGATGCAGTTCATGCGGTATGTCATCGTATGGCTGCTGAGGCTCGTTGCTCCGGAATACCCAAAGCGGCCGTTGAAGCTACCTCTACCGGAGGAGCAGCCGGAGGTGTTCAAGTGCCTACCAGAGTACTTCCTCGAAGACGTTGTTGGCAACTTCAAATTCATCATGAGGAATATGCCACAGATTATTACCTCTACCCAAAGCGACGAGCTGGTGATGTTGTGCATTACCTTCCTCCGGAGCTCAGAGTATATCAAGAACCCATACCTCAAGTCAGGTCTCGTTACTATAATGTTTCATGGCATATTGCCAGTATACAATCGGTCTAGGGGTGTCCTTGGCGATCTGCTCAACGCTCTGCCATTCGCCACGGAACATCTGTTACACGCCTTGATGAAGTTCTATATTGAAGTGGAAAACACAGGAACTCACACCCAATTCTTTGATAAGTTCAATATCCGATATGAAATCTTCCAGATCATCAAGTGCATCTGGTCTAACACAGTTTACCGGGAACGCCTCTCCCAAGAAGCCAAAATCAATCTGGACTTCTTCATCCGGTTCGTGAACCTACTTCTAAATGATGTCACCTTCGTTCTGGATGAGTCGTTGACTGCCTTCATACAAATCCATAAGCTGTCAAACGAGCTAAGGGACACCCCAGACCTGGAGGAAAATGTCCGGACCGAGAAGGAAGAGGCTCTGTCGGCCGCTCAAGGCAGAGCTAAGTCGTACATGCAGCTTACGAATGAAACGGTAGCGATGCTGAAGCTGTTCACCGAAGCTCTGGCAGACTCATTCACGATGCCCGAAATTGTGCAGCGACTAGCGGATATGTTGGACTACAATCTCGATGCCATGGTAGGACCGAAAAGCAGTGATCTGAAAGTTGAGAATCCCAAGGAATACGACTTCAATCCCGGGGCTTTGTTAGCGGAAATCATCGACGTCTACCTGAACCTTAAGGATAAGGAGAACTTCATCTTCGCCGTCGCAAGAGATGGCAGGTCCTACAAAACTGGAAACTTCGAGAAAGCAGCCTTGATTATGAGGAGACACGTGCTGAAGTCCCCCGAGGAGCTGATGGCATGGAAGGTCCTTGGGGAGAAATTCAAGAAAGCCAAAGAGCTGGATGATCAGGCTGAGGAGGATCTTGGGGAGATTCCGGAAGAATTCCTCGGTATGTCCTACCACACCAGCGCTTGAAGATATGTCTATGCTAATACCCGGGTTCAGATCCTCTCGTATACACGCTTATGAAAGACCCGGTCATCCTTCCCACCTCGAAAACATCCATTGATCGCTCCACGATCCGCTCGCATCTACTGAGCGACTCGACGGACCCCTTCAATCGCGCTCCGTTGAAGATCGAGGAGGTGGTACCGGGTAAGCTCGAGCGCGCCAATATGCTTTGAGACATAGATGTTGACTACTTGCCACAGACACCGATCTACGTACTCGCATCGAAGCGTTCAAAGCGGAGAAGAAGGGACAGAAGATAGCAGACCTGGGCTTGATGGACACAAGCCCAGGTTGAGGAAAGCTGAAGAAGTGACGATTGCACGAGTGGACGATGGAGAACACGCATAGCACGTTTGGCGTTCATAGCAAGGCATGGGTCAGCATAAGCCGGCGCCATGGATGGCAGCGTATCAGATCTTTGATCTGTTGGTGAGGTCTCATCGAAATCATGGATGTTAGTCCGGAAGATAGAAGTCGCATGTCCATAGGATCAACAGAGTCGTTCTTCTAGTGCAGAACAGTCATTCCGTCAACAAATGCTTGGTGGAAGGATTTGCCGAGGTTTGATGCATGTCTCGCTCCCGGTTCCTTTACATGCATGCAGAGGAACATGCAGACGTGTGCAGTTTCAACGATACCTGAACCTGACCGAATGAAGCAGTGGCCAAAGTAAAAGATAGCTTAGTAATCAAGGCTTTACAAGTACTACATGTGATTGTGGGTCTGGGGCGTGGCAGATCAGGGAAGGAGTCAGGCTTTCCGGAGAGAGCGAGAGAGATTCTCAGCTGTCGGGACTGCGAGCTTGGCCACACCGTTGCCTAAGTCATGGGCCAATCAGAGGACGCTCCTGCCTCAGATAAAGCCGCTTCGCCCGATGAGACTCGCATCATCTACGAACACCGCAACTCCTACTTTGAACACTCCTCTGCCTCTCTGCCTCGGATTCAGAACAGTCTGCGAGAGAACAGAACAGATTCACATCTCTCATTCCCGTTGTGAAGTCAATAATCTCGGAGTCGCAAGCCAAAACTGCAAAGTTGGTTGCGGCCGGGCCAAGACCGCGAACAACTCTTCTTTCTATTCGCTCCGCCGACCACAGCTCTTTATCCAACCTCAACGTATCCATCCACATCCTTTATCTACGACACCACAAATCTTGGTGTCGCCAAACAATACTACCGAAGCACCTTTCGTCATCACACTGAAGCTTGCTCTTTGCCCTCACCTGCAACAACATGGCTGAGATCCGCCGCAAACTCGTCATCGTTGGAGACGGTGCCTGCGGAAAAACCTGTCTGTTGATGTAAGCATCCGCGAACCTCCCATCCTCAACCTGATCCTATATACGGTGTGCTACAGGTCGCTAACATAAAGCTTCCTTGCAGTGTCTTCTCCAAGGGCACCTTTCCTGAGGTCAGCAGTTCTCCTTTGCCCAGACGCCGCTTGCGGTCTTAAACGCTGTCTCGTGCTCTGCTACAAGCTTTTCATACCATACCAGCATGCGATGGCATGCTATACGAAAAAGAATTGTCGCTCTAACGCTTCTGCTTCTTAGGTCTATGTCCCTACCGTTTTCGAGAACTACGTTGCCGACGTCGAGGTTGATGGCAAACATGTCGAATTAGCTTTATGGGATACGGCGGGTCAAGAAGATTATGATCGTCTCCGACCTCTATCGTACCCGGACTCTCATGTCATCCTGATCTGCTTCGCTGTCGACTCTCCCGACTCCCTGGACAACGTACAGGAGAAGGTATGCTATCCTCTGTTTTTGGGGATAACAATACTGTGGTATCTAGAACGATGCGACAAAAGCTAATATACTTGGCAACAGTGGATATCTGAAGTCCTCCATTTCTGCCAAGGCCTGCCTATCATTCTCGTGGGATGCAAGAAAGATTTACGTTACGACCCCAAGACTATCGAAGAGCTACACAAGACTTCACAGAAGCCCGTGACACCAGAACAGGTAGGCCATCAACCATTCTTACTTTCACTGGCCATCTCCCTTCGATGGGTTGATGAGAAATGGCGTGTTGACACCTGGGCGGATGTTTCCTTCTCAGACGGGCATCGGCTAATATGGATTTGCACAGGGCGAGGAAGTCAAGAAGAAGATTGGAGCACGCTACTATCTCGAATGTTCGGCGAAATCCGGCGAGGGTGTCCGAGAAGTCTTCGAGCACGCGACTCGTGCGGCCCTCCTGTCAAAGAAAGGCCACGGCAGCAGTGGCTCTATTAAGAAGAAGTGTGTGATCTTGTAGCATGCCTTCTAGCCAGCAGCGTGGTGGGCGAGAAGCGACATTACAGGCAGCAGCAGAATGAAGTTTTTCCTTACCCTCTAGAGAACAGTCCTGCGGCCGGTCTACGATCATGGCTCACCTCTCGTGGCATCTGCATGCGGGAGCGATTCAGTCCCGGATTTCGTACCGAGCCCCCTCACTTTCTCTGTTTCGAAGGCTTGGAAGGGGAGTACTACCAAGATGTCATGGCTTTGGGCAGTGATGCCATGACGTCGAAGCTCGCGACTGTGGAGTTGTCGGTATCTTTCTTTCTATCTCGATGATGCTCCTCTTTGTACGCTTGCACTTCTAGTCATGGTTCGTTTGCGCATACATTGGTGTAATAGTCGTTTAGATCCTTGCGGTGTCGATTCCGAATCTACCATCCCTCCCTTAGGCTCAGCAACCATCTCGCGTCACTTTCAGAGCTAATATAACCTGCGGGATGAAGGTTGATATCTCGACTGCAGACAAGGTCGAAGAGATGCTGGTACGTGCAGGCCCTTCAAGACCTATTGTACCGACAAGCGTTCTTAATGAGCCAATTTTGGAACGGTTTAGCTTTGACCGTAGACGTCTTCATCCCTCTGCCAAGACTGACGAGAGCTATCTTCCTTGACTCAAAGAGTGGCCACAGGTGCCAGTAGTCCCATTTATACCTGGTAAGTAGCCCAGCGCTAGTGCTGCCCAATACTCCGAAGTTTCTCCGTATGCCTCCCTCTTCTAAACTCCAAGAACGTCTCTTCATACCGCTCTCAACCTACCCTGCATCCATGCAAAAGCTTGCCCGTACCGCCCGGGCGATCTCAGCGCATCGACATGCCGAGCAGCAGGCCAAAAAGTTCGCTGCCAAGAAGGCCCGTAGAAAGGTCATCGCCGATAACAGCGAACAATCCCGTGAACGCAACTCCCTGATCCGAGCCGCCAGAGTCGCCCGCCGCGAAGACTGGCAACTGGGTCTCCTGGCGCCGCGGAGAGACGTGGGAGAGGGAGCGGAGACATATGGGACGGTGGGAAAGAAGCTGGTGGAGGGAGTGAAGAAGAGGAGGCCGGATAAGAAGGATTGGGGCATCAGGACTGGTGATCGGGTTGTGGTGACGGGAACGTGGGAGAGGGAGAAGGGAAGGATTGGGGAGGTGGCGGAGGTGAAGAGCGAGAAGGGGGAGGTGGTGGTTAAGGGTTTGAATCTGGTATGCTACTGGTGATTTCTCACTGGACCCTCGTTATGCGTCTGCAATTGAGCTTGGTCTGTGAGTGCTAGACATTCGAGAGCCTTGATTAATGCTAGCGGTGAGAAATAGGTCGACGTCGCCCAAGAGCCCAATGAGCGCCTTGCAGATCCCAACAAGTCGTTCGTCAAAACCACCGAATTCCCCTTTCCCCTCTCCTCCGTACGCCTCGTCCACCCTCTGCCCCACCCTATCACCGGTGCCCTGACCGACACCATCATACAATCGCTCACCGTGAGCAACCACAAACGCTACATTACCGGCACAGACACTTCGATCCCATATCTGCCCCGTCCTCCACCCCCTGAAAGGCCAGAATTCGATGTCGATACCTTGCGAATAGACGTCGAAGAAGAAACATGGGTGCCGAGGTTATTGGCAGAACCATTTCCGGCCGGCGTGATTGATGAGCTAAGGGGGAAGTATAGCAGGTTTAGATCGAGGCATGAGGATGCGTATATGGCGAAATTGCGGGAGAAGGAGGAGGCGGTGAAGAGGAGAGAGGAGGTGGATAAGACGAGGATGATGAGTCCGATGGAGGAGTGGGCGGAGATGAGGAGGAGGGAGGCGGAGGCCCGAGAGGAGCCAGTGTTGGATGAGGGAGCGTTGGAGAAGATTGGAAGGGTGGTGGCGAAAAATCAAGGTTTGTTGGTGGAAGAAGGGAGTGCGGAGGCGCTACAGGAGGTTGGGGTATAGGGTGAGGCTGCTGAGGGATTTGGATGGCAGAACCAGACTTCACTGCTGTCTCAAGCATAGAACAGAGAATGTAGTCCCCCGTGAACGACTGACAGCTTCTAAGCGCCTTCTGGGGGTTTAAAGCACTCACTCGACCCATATCACATTCACAGTCGTGGCCTACAGTGGGTTGGCCTTGGGGCATTCGGTGGTTCTTGTTGTCGTAGAATATTGCATCATGGGATATATCGTTACGCCCCCATCGGTCATGTTCAATACATCGCTAGCGGCATCTCTATATGTCAGATCGCTCACAGCACCACCGAAGTAAAGTAATTCTCTCCTGAAACAAGAGCTGGTGGCAGGTGTCAAGTACATCTATCTTCATACCAGCAGAAGCGCAGGAAATAAATCCCTCTATTATTGTATCTTGTCGGCGCTCGATCTTCGCTTAGGGTTTATCAGGGCTTCATGTCACGTGGTTTCGCGGGACCGCCACACTCCGGTTCAACAGCTCCCCTAAGTATTCCACTCAATTTGATCACTCTCGAATGATAAGGTGGTATTGGAGCTTCGAAATGGCCGATGATCAAAGGCCTAAGACCAATCGCTATTCAGGAATAACCAGGTCTTCCAGAGCCGCCCTCAGTGCCCCAGCGTACCCCACGGAGCCGGAAGCTAAAGGCAAGATGATCGACGCCCCGGCGGAGAACGAGAAGCCAGCGAAACCGCTGTCTCGAAAGAGAAAGGAGAACGACTCCACCCCAGCGCAGCCATCTTCATTGTCGATGCAACGCCCCTCGAAACCTGAAGCGCCGTCAAAGCCTACCCGACCCAAGACACCTGGGGGGGTGAACGCAGCACCCCAACATGGTGGATACGGTCCACTCGATGCTACCCTTCCAGGCAATCCGCCCTCGAAAAAGCGGAAGACAAAGAGCGACAATGTTACCAAGCCAGAGCATGGAGAAGAGCGCCTGCGAGTATTTCGCAAAAAGGCCCCACTTTCCTACCTTGAAAAGCTGGAGCGAGCAACGTCCCAGAGGATGTTCGTAATCGACCGCACCCGTGGAGGCACGGAGGCCGTCCCGGAGGAAACGATTGATATGGCTGGGACGACAGGCAATATCTACAGCATCACGATCTCGCAGATGCCGAAGTGTACTTGCCCAGATAACAAAAAGGGGAATCAGTGCAAGCATATCGTTTATGTATGTTGAGTCTGGGTGGCAAATGTCATTCGGGAGGATTCTTGACTGATACTCGGTCTTGTAGGTCCTCCACAACGTCCTGAAAGCGCCCGAACACCTCCAGTACCAGCTCGCCTTCATCTCTTCGGTACACATAGCCCCCTCACTTTCCTTTTCCAATCTTCTTTAGATACTAAGGACGTCATTAGGAGCTCCGCCAGATCTTCGATTATGCCCCGCTTCCCGTCTCCGAAGCAGACACCTCATCCAGCAAGAACCGCAAAGAAATCAGCGGTGACTGCCCGATCTGCTTCACAGAATTCGAACCCGAGACAGAAGAGATCGTCTGGTGCAAGGCTGCTTGTGGGAATAATATCCACAAGGGGTGTTTCGAGCAGTGGGCGATGAGCCTGAGAGGGAAGGAGGTCAGATGTGTATACTGGTAAATCATTCCTTCCACTTTACCTTCCTACAACCCGACATCTCAAGCCCTATTTCGCCCAACTTTGCTTTTGTGAGATAGCCGTTGATTATCCTTAACAGTCGCACTCCCTGGCAAGGCGATCCCGAATCGCTTGCCCGCATAAAGACCTCGGGCAGAATGAACGGAGAAGGCTACGTCAATGTTGGCGATCAACTCGGGCTTTCGGGCGCACGCGGTGAGTATTTCCCTCTCCCCTCCCTTCCGTTTCCTACAGCGGAAGCACTAATTTAATATCTAGATTACTCTTCCTATCACCAACCGTGGGTGAGGCGACAATTCGGACGGGGCTACTAATACTTGGACTACGACAAAAGGATGGCTTGGGGGTTGCAGAGGGTTTGCCAGGCGCTGGAGTGGGCTTTGAAGGGGATGCTTTACTGAGATACCCGGCTTGCGTATGCTTGCATTACTAGAGGTGTCATTGTCAGAGGTTGCTCTATTTCAGAGGTGCTATACGAAGAATGAATGTATGCTCGGATCCATGGTTTGCAGATGAGTTGCAGGGATGGTTTCACCGCCTCACTTTCACCCAATAGAGATCGACATGGTCATTACTATAAAGCGACAGCGAAGCTGAACTGCGTTCTCCCATCTAGGAATATCCAGGTCTTGTTGTTGATCTGTTCTATTAGACTCGCCTTGAATCGGAGCTCGCAGTCTGCATGGTGCTATCATGATGATTATTGTCCACTGTTCTTCCGCTAATTGCTAGCTCCAAGCTTAAGCGAAACAGGATCTTCAGTTCTTGAGCTTCAACGCTTCAGGTACGAAACGAGATTAGTTTGATGAGAGATCAGCAATCAAACAGTCTCAATACCCCTGAAACGAGGCTTACAGAATCGGACGTCAGCATTGAGACACGACGCAGAGCTTTGTCGCAGGCGAACGGGTGTCTGCTTCCACTTCCATAGCCTGATCCAGGTGTCACTGATCATTACCAGTAATGGAGACTTGCATTTCCGTGGGTTGCCCGAACGTCTTTATCGAGCTTGTGTTGCCCAGCTATATTCCGTTTGTGTTCTCTCGGACACACAACTACTCTTGGGAAAGCCAGAAAGCGCTCGTCTGATTGGGCGATTCCGTCTTTGCTCCCTGAATAGTCGCATCCTAGACGCGATCCGCCTTTGCCAGACACTTGTGTTACGCAGGATCGCCAACAGTCATGTGGATCTGTTTGGTAGCAGCAGGAAGTGTCACCCTCGCTTCCTGAAGGCCCACTAACAAAGCCAGCGACCTGCATCGACCCATTCGGCCCACGTCAGCACCACCATCACCACTACTGTGGTAACTGTTCTCCAAAGATTACTCAGAGTAACCTGATATTCGGGCAAGCAATGGGTCGGCCACAAAGTCAAGGGCAGGACTCAGTGACGACGGTGATCATTGAAGGAGCGGCAGGGTGTGCTCCACAAAGCCTCGCCGCATTCCTGCTTCGAGACGGAGTGATCCTGGTGTGCAACCGCAGGAAGGCCAAGTCTCCTTGTAATGGACCACTCTGTGCCCTTACCAATGTCATGGAACCTCACTTTTAAGCGTCCGATCCTGAATCCTTCCGTCTCCGATACTTTCGTGCTAAGGTTTCTACCGCTGTGCAGCCTCGCCTTTACTTGATTGGTCTTCTCAATATCAATGAAGGTGACATTGAATTCGATATTTGCCGTTCGAAGTATTTCGGTATGTTCTAGTAGTTATTTATTCGTATGGCCTCCCGGCCATGTTTGCGATTTTTCGCTTCAATTACTTATCTCCAACATCCTGCTTTCTGTGCGCCGCAATTGACGCGGCAATATCAAGGTGCATTGCTTCTTGCACAGAAGGATTCGAGACTTGCATCCTGCGCTTTGTATGTGTCCTGGAGGGGTGGTGTTCCGGGCTACCACTATTCCTCAGAACAAAGACCCCAACGCTGTTTGCAGACAATCAGTTTGCTTGTTGCTATGTGTAACGGTCGACTAAGATCAAATACTCACCAAGACTCACTACCGTCATTGCCGTCATTGCCGTCTCGATTCACAGAAGTGTACAGGCGATCAGTGAGTACCTCGGTCGACCGAATCCACGAGTCACGATGAGGCTTCGAACGGCAGGGGCGGCGGACACTCAGAGTGAACATAAACATCTCACAATGAACTCAACAACACAAATGCTATCTCTTTGCCAGCCAACACCAAAAACCGATCGCTCAAACCATACCAGCAAAACAGGGCCAGCAGCAGTCTCCACAGCAGGTAGCATTTGCCAAAGACCAAACTTTATCGCTACAAAAAGCAGCGCAAGCCAGGTAGACGGACCCTCGTTGGGGTTTCAGCAAGAGACTTTCAAGATGACGTGGGATCATGTGGAACAGTATCTTGCGCCCGAGGTACTACAGCGCTTTGAGATCAAGCTCCTCGACTTAGCGTACTATCAAGACGTCAACAAGCTCGACCCTCCTATTACAAGTGCCTCCCTGAGCGAACTTGACCTCGCACGGATCATCAATGACCCAAAGCTACGACATGATATCAACTTCGAGCGGGAAATATCGTTCAAGCCCAATGTTTATGGCGAGCACCTACAAGAGAAGTTGGAACAAGCACAGATGTACTGGGAAGCTCTCATCATCGAGTTTGCGTTCTATAGCCAACGACAACGTCACCTCCAGAACAAGGCATCGAAAGAGAGTGAACGTCGGGTATTCGCGCTTCCCCCTACAGACCTAGCAACACTGCGTCGTGCGGCCGTGAGACTACCTCACACGTTCGCAGCGATTCGCGAGATCCTCAAGACTCTTGTTCCCGGATCAGAGTGGGATGCAATCGATGAACGCCTCGATGTAGACTTGCTGATACAGGAACTAGAGAACGGGGTATGCGATGTCCGAGGTCTTGCTGATTGGCTTGGACAGCTGCTGCTCCGCTCCTGTTCGCCATTGCGTGATTCTCAAGTCAACGATATGGTGGCTTTGATACAGAAAGGTGCAGACAAAGATGATCCGCGTCTTCTTGCATTTGGTATGAAGGATCTTTTCGGCATTCTTGAGACAATGAGACTCGTAAGTACACTCACACTAGCCGTACGGCACTGGAGCTGACCGTTCGACAGGATGTTGCCAACCATCAGATAAGGTACCTCCGCTTGTTATTGATTGATGATACTGTTCACTTCGAGCAGAAGACGTTTCTTCAAAAGATTGCGTGTGGGTGGAGTCTTAGCAACGCACGAGCTTGGATCGACTCAGGAAGCGGACCGGAGCTAGTTGCAACAGATCGCCAGCTAGTTCTGTCGAACATCGTACGAGCTCTCGTTCATCTGGTACGCGATGACAGACCTTTACAACCATGGCCTTCTAGTTTACTCTACGACGCCGATCGACTAATGTTGCTCAAAATTGACTTGCATGTGGCATTATATCGCCAGGCTTGTTTCCATGCGTGTGACGCTACAGTACGCGCCTTCGGCATCAGTACGCCTCTGACAGCAGACACTTATCAACGGCTGTGGACGCGCATCGAGGCTGTCTTGGAAATCGAGAGATCTGGCCAAACTCTATCAATCAGTAATAGAGCTCCCACCCTCGAGATTGTGCGGGAAGCTTGCAGGGTCTGCAAAATGTTCACTCTACCAGATGAAGGCTTACTGAGCTTCGCGGAATGGCACGTGTACATCTGCATGGATCCGCATTACAGAGAGTCCCAGCGACTCCGAGCTGATATCGGCGAGAAGATGACGGAAGCTGTGGACGCAGAGGTCCAACATCTTGTGGAGATGACACCGCTGCAGATGCTGAATTCTGTTAGCCAACAGCCTCCGAATGAGGAAGCTGATGAGGAAAAGCGAAGACTTTCGAGCATTGCGAGGCGCCTAGCCCACATCTCGATCCTGCATTGGAGGATATGGGCACCCATCCTTTACCATCAACCACATGGTTTATTGGCCACTTCGACTAGCATCGCAGCTTCGATGAGCGCCCTCTCACTAACAGCGCCCACCTCAGAGCACGCCATGGCCGGCTCAGAAGAAGAGGGATTATGGTCTGGCAAAGCAGTACCACTGCAGGCTATCGAAAGGGAGTCGATTGCAATTACTAGCTCGATCGATTCGCTGGAGATCTCTAATTCGGAGGATGATTCTACAAGCAATAATGAGCCGCTCGACGACCTCAATTAGAGGACATCACCAGGGGGATGAGAAGCCTGGGCACGAGTACTGGGCGATGACTACTATTACTAATCGTTAGAGGATACTGATACCCAACTGTGAATGTTCACAGGCGTACTGTCTGTTGGTTTTGGACACTGGAGTAAACCCGAATGTAAGGATAGATAATATCTCAGCAAAGTAGCTCCCAAGCTGCCAACTCCTCGCTCGCAAATCTATGATCCCATCCCCTGTAAATGCCGCTGTACGTAACAAACCCCCACAGACGAGCCTCCATCAACCAAGATATGCCCATTTGTGAACTCGCGCCATGCTCTCAAGGCAGAGCGAGCCTCATCCCTTCACTTCTTCGGCGCTTCCTCCTTCTTGGACCCCGCTAACCATCACAACCAGCATTAGCGAACTCTCATCATCACCTATCCCCGAACCACCATACCTGCATCCTGCTTCGCCCGCATGATCGCCGCCTGCGCCTCCTTGGTGCGCGCGAACTCGGTGCCGGTTTGCTGCATGCTGTTAATATCGGCCGTGACGCAGGATACTAGCTATTTAGGGAACGAACGTTATTCTTCTTCTTCTGTGAAGCTGTTAGTGCTGCTAGAGGATATTGGGAGAATGAGGAGAGAGGGATCTGGGGGGGGGGGATGCGTACTTGGCCGGCAGTTTCTTTTTGGTTCTTCTCGCGCGCTTTGTCGCGCTGGTTGCCGCGGGCCATGGTGGGCTTTGAAGCTGGGGGAGGGGAGAGTGTGTGCCGGGTGGAGTGAGGAGGTGGAGAGGGGGTGCGGCTTGCAGGGTGAGGAACTGGAGGTATTGGTGAGCTGGAGCTGAACATGCGATTTGTAAATTATTTTTGGCTATTCAGCCGAAGATCCGCCGAATTTTCTTGGCGTTTACAGAATAGACTTCACGAGTCTCAGCACATATTTACATAATTATCTGCACCTTCTCCTCTAGCATGCGGAACAAGCTCCTGGCTGTAGCAAACTCGTGACAGGCGGGTACGGCTCTATCAATAATCATTGCACTTTGGACGCGTTCCCAGAGAAGAGTTTCGCAGCGTGTAACCGCCAGCACCAAGACCTGAAACCATACCTGCAAGTAACCTCAACCACTGCTTCTTACATTCATGGAAGCGCCTCAACAAAAGCGTCTCGAGACAGTGACCTGCATCTGATTCGGCATGCTCACCACAAGCGCATACATATCGAAGAGACCATGACTGATACCGCTCCGTCCAATCCCATCATCCAGCTAGTCTCATCATGCCCCTTCACCAAGACGTCCTTCCAAAACCCATACCCTGGGGGTGTGAATGGTGAATGAACAATAGTGCCTTGTTCCAGACGCGTCTCTTTGTCATATTTCGTAGTCCGCCCTTTTCACAGTTCGTCTTCTTTCTTCTATTGTCGCCATTGTTCGCCGTGAGGTATCACCTCGACCACCTTCGATTCTTCACTTTCTCCGTCTTTCATTTCACCACTATTTCCCCGCCAGCGTCTTTAATAGCACCGTGTCCTTGCCTTGCCTGCTGTGCAGCATCGTCCATCTCCTTTCTCGCATCTAATACCCACGCTTTCCTTTTCTCTTCCACGACCACCAGTTTAACCAGAATCACCACCATAATGGGCATCTTCAAGCGCTCCAGCAGCTCCCGCGACCCACTGGCTGGCCCAGGGTACGTCATCCTCAACATCATCCGCGTCTTCAACATCATCACGCTCCTAGCCGTTATCGCGGGAAGCACGGTGATGCTCGTCAAGACCTTCGTAGTCTCGAAGTTCTTCTTCTTCGACGGCGTAAGCCACGTAATCACCGCATTCCTAGCCCGTGAGTCTCCCTCACTCACCCCAACCCAAAACCCCAAAAAACCTAACCCGCCCCCCTAGTCTTCCTCATCATCACCGAACTCCCCCTCCTCCGCACCTACATCGCCACCAACTGGCCCCTCCTCTCCCCCACCTCCGGCTTCGTCACCCTCGGCACCCTGATGCTCATCCTCGGCGTCTCCATCCTCGGCAACCTCAACAAAGAAGCCACCTCCCAAACCTCCATCGGCCCCTCCTTCTGGCGCATCGTCATCTCCTCGGGAATCCTCGCCCTTATTTTCGGCGCCCTCAACCTCTTCGCCTCCTACATCTTCCGCAACGCCGCCCTCGGCATCACCGCCCGCCAGGTCCGCGCCCACGGCGCCGTCGCGGGGCAGAAATCATCCACTACCATGCTGCACTACAGCCCGTCGTCCAGCGCTGCGGGGGGGGCCGGTAGTGCGCGGAGAAGGAGTTTCCATTTGGGGAGGAGCGATACGCTGCCGAGCTACTATACGAAGAATAGTGACCGTGCGGAGGCGAGGCAGACGCGCAATATTAGCGCGCCGGTCGTGGGGGATCATTCCCAGTTTGAGAAGTTTCAGGGGAGTGATGAGATTCAGAGGCCGGATTTGGCGAGACATCCTGCTCTTGTGGGAGGGAGGTTCTAGACTCCTCCAACCTTAGACTACCATCTCGGGCGAGAGGGAGCCTCTTCAGACGCATCTAGCAAAAACGCGTGTAAGGTGGGCAGTTACGGCAAATGAGATATCATGAGGTTTTTGGCGTCCTCTTTTGATTTTTGGTTTGCATAGCTAAGGTAGGCAGGCATGGGCGTTGTCGGGCAAGAAACGTTCTTCTATGTGGAAATTGGCGAGCGGGAACTCGATCGTCACGAGATGGGGAAGCGTACCCCAATCTTCAACTAGATGAATAACATGAGCGTCTTTTCACTCGAGCGTGTCCAGCTTTTGGTATACTGCATTGTCAGCTCATCCAAAGTCCATTGAAATTGAAACAAAATACTAAACCGTTCCAAAGCTGATGAGACCAGAGAGGGTGTGTGCATCGTCTACGCTGTTGAACGTAATGACAATACGGGGGGTGGAGGGGGTAAGATCATATCCGGATAGTCTTTCACGCGTATTAGTGATGAATCAGGGCGTCTACATCTAACTAAACCTTAGCACACCCATCATCGCATCCTTCCCATGCGAACCGCCTGTCAAACGGACAGCGTCCTAGTATCCAACTTTCCCTTTACTCTGGCCTCACTTCGGGATGCAAGGTACCGACACTCACTAAATTCTCTGATAAGGAAGAAGTGCGAAAATGTGGATGAAACACGAGAATGTGAAAACGTGACTTGCTATAATCCACTAGCTACAGCGACTCGACCTCAATTTCGAGAGGGGCTGTAGAGTATGCTTTAAATGTTCAAACGCCATGCTAATGTGGGGGGTATCTTCCTTAGTAACAAGCCTGCCGACATGGTGCTCGTCATAGACCACGCCCCCATTTTGCGCCGGAAAATACAAAGGGAAATGAGATATACCGTTCGGCTTCCTTGCTGCTTTTCAGTAAATACCATGAGAAACCCGAGATCTGAACGAGCAGAAAAATGTAAGTGTCCCCCGCCCTAACGACGGTGCACCATCGTCTGCTGCACCCTCAAAAGCTCATCCGCCCTCTGGAACACATCCCCCGCAAACGTGCGATCGAACGCCGCGCTCGTCGGCACCGTCGCCTGCGCCGCCGGGCCCAGTGCTGCACTCAGCGGCGTCGCCGGGACGTTGGTCGGATACGGCGAGTTGCCGGAGCCCGTACGGGCGCGGTGGCGATAGGAGCCATCCTGGTTCTGATAGATCGCCTGCTGATTATGGTTATGCGCCGCGGCGGCGTCGGAGTTGGAATTAGATTTGGAGGTGTTGGTGTCGCGCGTGAGGTGTTCCCAGGGGGAGGATTTGATGTAGCGGCCTGTCTCGGAGAAGGATTTCTGCAGGGGGTGGATGTTCTTGAGGAGGTCGGTGGAGATGAGCTCGAGGAGCTTGGCGTCGCGGACGCCGCTCATGAGTTTTTCGAGGGAGAGGAGGAGCTTGCTGCAGAGGCGCCAGAAGTCCTTGGAGTGGCGCACGTCGGGCTCGTGGAGCTTGATGGCGGAGAGGCGCTTCTGCATCGCGGTGCTGGTCTCCAGGCTGACGTTGCAGCGGCTGATGAGGGTGGACCAGAGGAGGTGGATGCGCTGCGAGGTGAAGGACATGTGCGCTACGTCGAGGCAGCTGGTGAACTGTTGGAGGCAGACGGGGATGATTCTTTGGCTTTGTTCTACGCAGCGCGAGAGGGAGATGAAGATATTTTCGAACAGTGCTTCGTGCTCGGGGCTTTCGGGGATCTGGGTCGCGTTCTGGACGTGCTGGCCCAAGGCGCTGTTGCTGCGGGAGCGCAACTTGGGGGTACCATATCCGGAAAGCATGAAAGATTCCCCAGATCGTGGGGTATTGGCAACTGAGCTGGTGTTTGAAGGGATGAAAGGCCCCGTACGGCTGTTTGGGCGACTTCGTCCGTTTACGTAAAGTGGGACTGCCGTTTGCACTCCAGAGGCTGGGGAGAAAGAAATCATCGTCGCTGGCGGCTGCACAGGAATCCCAATGCGCTGGCGTCTCTCGGGATTGGGCCGCTGATTCGTGGGTGTGAGAGAACGATCGCGAGGTTGATGAGGCTCTTCGTGGATAGTATCGGTCTGCGTTCGACTAGATCTGCGTAATGATTGCTCGACAAAGGTTGAGATTAGATTCCAGATCGCGTTTCGTCCTTCGGTCACACTCCCATAAAGCAACAAGAACAACGTGCGTACGTATCTCTGATCTCCTCCGGAAACTAGTCGATTTGCGTTGCACAGGAGGTATTCACCCAATTGCTGATAAGTCATCATAAGAGCTTCACAAGCGCATAAAGCATCGGTGTTTCGCGTCTGTTTTCCGTCTCCTTTCATCTCAGTTCTGTTATCAAGCTCATGTAAAGCCGAGTCCAGGACCTTCAGTTGGTTTGACGCATATCTGTAAATCTTTTCCAAACCTGATTTGTTCTTCACTGGCTTTTCCTTGACTACTGGAATCAACGTCGCGAGGTGCGGATGAACTAGGTGGACAGAGTACAACACCCCTTTGGCACTTTCAGCAAGGCGGTCCGGTGCTTTCGATTCACGCTTTTGTTCGGGCAAGCTCGACAGCCGCCTCACAAACAATCCTTGTTGACGATCATTTTTTAACGGGCTTGATGGGTTGACTTCATTGTTTCGAACAGTCTTGTTGTACCGATCGCTGAGAGAAGATCCATCACTTTGGCCACGTAAGTGGAAGCTGTTCCGATTTGCCCGTTCATCAAGGGTTCCGAGATCGTTTTGCTTCCTGGTAACTATGCCCATCCGTTTACTCCTATTGTTTTGCGTTGCTTGAAGGACACTCTCGCTATTACTCCTGTTCCGTTCATTGCCATTTGGCAATGGTGTAAGACCGGGTCGACGGATCGGGTTTAGAGGTCCATCTTGCAGGCCAGATGTCACTCGATAGTGGGATCGTGCCGGAATGGGTGGCTTGGCAAAGCCTGGTGACCTGATCGTAAGATTGATGTCTGATGCCGATTCTGATTCACTTGTACTAGGCTTCACAGGGAAGCGGTGGCTCAATGTACGCCTCGGTGCCCGCGGTGTGCTAACGGTTTCATCGCTACTTCGCCAAGTTCAGCAATTTTGGCGTGAACATGAGACGTGGATCATTACCTAGATTCTCCACCAGAATCTCTTGCTGCTGTTTCCACAGACCTCAGATACTTTTTCAATTTCCTCGTCATAATGACGTCTCTCTCGTTGTCCGGTAGAGCTGCACGAGAAGGAGACACGGTGCCCCCTTCTACAATCTTCATCAGGTCAGGGTTTAGCGGGTTCCCTGCCAATTTGAGTATCCGGATATCCAGCGACGCAATTACGGGAGGCACATTCTCTATCATGTTGTTGCCTAATGAGAGAACGCGCAGCGCTCGCATGTTTTTGATGTCTTCTGAAATCCTAACGAGCTTGTTACGGCTTAGATCTAGTACCTCCAAACGAGGAAGCCTATATAACTGCGATTTCAATAAGTCATTGCTGTTAACAATATGTTTAGTAGTGACTTACGGCCTTGGGGAAGTCCTTGAAGCGATTATTGCGCAGGTTAAGGTACTTCAACATGACGCATTCTTCAAACTTATAAGGGATGTGCCATATGTGGTTGTAATCCAACTTCAGGCTGCAATCAAAGTCAGCTCTCATCCCAGAAACATTCAGCCAATTTTCAAAGGTTGAGAGATCTGCAGAGGACGATAAGGAGTATAGCGGACGGATTAACGTACCTCTCAACGTCCCGCTTCACGATGTCGACGACTTCATCTGGGAGATCTTCCAGCCCCTTCGATTTGAGATCTATGCTTAACTTCAAGTTGACCGTTTCGCTGACTTCTCCGCTTCCGACAAGGTTTTGCTTGATTCCTTGACGTGCCTTTTCCACCGCCTCGGTGAATATCTCAACGGCGCCATATCCTGCCGCGGTGGATGGCAAGTCAACATATAAGTCCTGAGAGAGTCCTCCATGTCCTGTTGGGTAGTCGAAGTCACCAACATGACTGAATCTCATCAGCACTTGTTGCCGAGCTTGGAGGACTGACAGACTAAGGATAGGATGACTGCGGCAAGGCGGAAAAGCTGCCTAACGTCTCTCTCATTCCACCCCATCCCTCGTTGGGTTCAGGGAGTGGGTGGGGCATATTGCTGTGATCCGAACCTTTCCTGTGCCTGAGAAGACGTCGTGGTTGGTGAGCTGGGCTTTTTGAAAGTGGCTATGGCGGCCTCTCCCGGGTCGAAGGTACAGGCATCATCTAGAGGGTAATGAGTTGACGGACAATAGCAAGGCCTTCTAGGCCAAGGGACCGTTGAATCACGACAATGGGACGGAAGGGGTGGAGTGGACGGTGATCGTACGGATGTCAAAGACTCCAAATGCCAGTCCTGCAGACGCACTGACGCAGGTCCCATTTGGTCCGCGAACAGATAGCCGCCGCTAGCAGGGATTCAATCACTTGGCGTCATTGTGCATACAGCCAATCAACGTTTATTTAATACCCTTTTACCTAAGGCTCACATTCTGGTTGTACACCAGCCCGTCTGTTCTGGGCTATATTCGTGTTCGATGGCCTTGAAGGAGATAACCAAGAATTTCTTGTAAAATGCCCGGATCGCAGGTAAGAGTCTCCCCTTCTAATAGCCGTACTCAGATGGCCTACAAGTTTGCACAAGAACGGAATTAGATGCAGTCTTTGGACTTCACTTTACCCTTCTGTGGCTCCAGGCCCTTGTGAAGCTGGTATCACTGTGGCACCTCCTGCCGCCGACTGTCCTTGGGCCGGCACTGCATCTCCCACCTCATCAACAGCCGCTTCTTCCTCCTCTGGCGACAAGTCTGTAGACTGGCTCTCCTGGCCTGTGTACATGGCATTTCGTCGTTGCTCAGCAAGCTGGACCTCCTTGACCGCCCACGCTTTCCATTCCTCGTACTGCCTATCCTCCAGTTCCATTCCAACCTCCATGGTCGACTTGTGAAAGTATGCCCCAGTGGAGAGAGCTTCCTCCTGAGCTACTCGGCGCTGGACATCCTCTTGCAGTCTGAGCTTATAGAATTCCTTCCGGGCCTGGTCGTAAGCTGTGGCGGGAATGATGCCGGGAACGTTTCCTTGCAGCCACATTTGCCGTTGAATAACGCTATGAGTACGTTAGCCAGCATTAAGGGAAATACCGGCGATGTCACCTTTCTCCGCTCAGTCCCCTACCAGGCTGTGACATTCTGCTCCAATCATTCTCTTCGTAATCCTTGCCATCATTCTCCAGAATCACTCGCGGCCTAGCCAATTCCCATGGGTGATCACTAAAGAAATTCCGTCGTAGCTTATCCTCCTCGTAACCAATCTTCGTAGGCTGAAAGAGTTTGCTGGCCTTCCTTGCTTTTGCTCGAGTCCTCGGCCGTTGACTATGCTGCAGTGGTTGTGTACGTACAAGAGTCTGAGCGGGAGGGATGGCGCCAATGACACCGTACCAGTTGGGGAGGCTACTTATCCTCTCGGATGCTAGCAGCTGGTTCGCGGTCTGATGTAATCGCAGAGGCCGGAGGTCATGGCGCCCCATGGCCGGTTTTGAACAGCTACTGGTATTTGTTTGGGACGATTCTCAAAGCTGGTGCATAATCCGAGATAGATGCAGGTGTATTCATCTGTCGAAGGCGGTACAGAGATCGTCTTTTGGAGCATTCATCATGATCGATGTCGCTGGCGTCAAAACTCCCGAGGTCCCGCCGTAGCTTTCCCCAAGCTTGCCGCCCAATTCTATCAATCATCTAGACTTAACTCAATCCACAGCTCATATCTAAAATGCAATGATTAGCGGACGATATGATCATGAGGTACCGTTGGTCGCAAGTGTAGCAAAATGTTTTACGCTTCATGTCCCTACATTGCGCCCTCTTGGAACGGTCCATGAGCAGCTCCAAGATTGCAACGACAGGCTATCGTCCACGAATCCTTGCCATTCTGTACCCATTGCTGCCCACGGCGGGCCCTGACTTTCCAAGATCACGACGTCACGACGTACACTGCATTCGGCGACATTCTTCGGCCGGCTCCGTTCTTCAGATGGACAATTACTTTATCAATGCCCTAGTTAAGGCGTCTACATGCACACAACATGCCTCTTCAGCATACCCTCAAGCCTCGCTTCCGAAATCATTCTTCACATATCATAAGCCTCGTCGGAGATATCAATCGGGCACTAGTCCAAATGCTCAAAATTTCCATGAGTCCCCGGCTCTGGCTGGACGCCCTTACGCCCAACACAACATATCTCGGGAAGATTACAAACATATGGTAGACTACTATAGGGAGCCCTATACAACTCAGGCAGCATTGAGGGAAATTGAGCCGCCTGGGCTTGTATTACCACTCCCTGCGGTCGAGAAGGACCAAAAAGTCACCGAAAAATCTGTCCACGAGAATTCGATTCAGCCAGAGGAGCCCATATCGGAAACCAGCACTTATAGTCACGAATGGCAGAATGCTATCGAGGCTTTAGTGCGTGCCTTAAACAACGAAAGTGCTACACAAAAGGATGTCTTTGACGCTTATTCCGCCTTGCCATTTCCTGGAGTAAGCCATTTACAAGAAGAGATCCGCAGGCTGTTGCTTCAGCGACTGTCTCTTGTAGAGAAGAAGAGTCAAAGGTCCTCCATGCGATTCCTCTCCGTAATTGATGACATGAAAGCGGCAGATCTTCCCATAAACGAAGATGCATGGAACAGTGCGATTGCATTCACCGGCCGATGCTTCGTACGGGTTACGGCAGTCGAGGTGGAAGCTGCGATACGCATGTGGAAAGAGATGGAGCAGGAAGCCGGCGTAAAAAGCGGGAAAGTGACGTTCAACGTTCTTTTTGACATAGCAACGAAAGCTGGCAAATTCGTTCTAGCAGAGATGATCTTACGAGAGATGGCAAACCGACGACTCCCGCTCAACCGATTTGCACGTACGGGCCTCATTTATTATTACGGCCTAAAAGGCGATGGTCAAGGTGTGAGAAGGGCATATCGGGAATTTGTTGATGCCGGCCATATCGTGGATACCCTGGTCATGGATTGTGTAGTGGTGTCTCTTCTGAAAGCGGGCGAGTTACCAGCGGCGGAGCAGGTCTATGAGCGGATGAAGCAGATGTTCGCCCGGAAAACTGGTGCCAAGGTTCCTTCAGGAGATTGGAAGGAGACCCGGGACCTCGGTCGTGTACTTGACAGAGCGGAACGTGTGTGGAAGTCAGATCCTCATAAGCGCCAGCAACTACAAGATGAACAGCTCCTGGCACCCGGCTTGCGGACATATAGTATACTCATTGAGCACCATGTATGCGTGACCGGCGAGCTTCGACGAATCACTCGGTTGCTGGATGAGATGCAATCACTTGGACTACCGATCCATGGAAAGATATTTCTGAGGCTTTTCAAGGGTTTCGCTTATCATGGGGGTATCAGATATACATCGTGGACCAAGGTGCGATTGGAGAGCGTCTGGGCAGCATTCGGCTCAACAATGGACTCTCAAGTGGAAAATGTCCAGCTGCAGAAATGGATGGTTGTCTGGATCACGAGAGCATTCTCAAAGTGCTGCGGCCAAGGACGAACATTAGAGGTCTGGGCAGAGATGAAAACGAGGTGGAAACCTGACGTCGAAGATTTTGATAGTGTGCATCATTTACTGCGGGACATCTTAAGAGCTCCAAGAGCTCCACAGTACGAGTACCAAACCTGATACAAACAAGAACCGCATTGCAATGTCATACCTGGTCCATTTTTGGTTGCCAATCACTAGGCGGCTGTATAATACACACACGCTTTGAGCATCACAACTCAGGCAAGGCCTGTATGCCGTCTGTGAGGATAGTTCTCCGGTTCCTCTCCCACTCAACCCATGCCATACCCTGGAGCAAGCAATCAGCCAAATCATCGAGTTTCCCCATCTCGACCTCGACAGATCGATCTGGAGTATCCACAATCATTTCGTCCTGCTTGACCGCGACCCGCTTTGCGCCCTTCCTTTTCTCCAGGAAGGCTTGCCCAAGCTTAGCGGCTGAACCCTTTAGCTCGAACCGCTCTCCATTTTCCAGCCAGTTCGCTAGCAAATCGATCTTGGCCGCCTTCGTCTTCGAGCTTTGGGAGGTAGACTTCGTTCCGGAACCGCCCTCTGCATTTCCAAGCCAAAATTTGGAGACCTTCGCAGGTCCGACCGGATGGACTGCTCCGTTCCAGGACCTCTGTTCCGAGAATGTCTTCAAGACTGCGTACAGCATGGCCTCGAACATGTTCACGCGAAGAGTCCATTCTTGGACAGCGGATCCTCCCATCGAACGGAAACGCTGCCTCTCGATCAGGATCTGAGTTGGGTGCGACGTCGAAAGGAGCTTTTCGACAAGAAGATAAGCATGCTGAGCATACGTAGCAGGGTCAAAGGCCTCCTTCGATGCGCTTTTTTTGGCATGATCTACTAGGCTCTCAGCATTTGCTCGCTTGGATACCACAATACGAGCCCATTCGTGCACTGTTGGTACAGTAGACTGGGCAGCGGAGGCCCAATTTGGTGGGAGGGATATTCTACAGAAAGCCAGATTTCGGATTCCCATGTCGATGCTGACAATGTTGTGGCCTGTTCCAAGAATATTCCTGCCATTGGTGCTATTCGGGAGAGCGAAGCGGTCACGTTGAAGATCGTGGTGCAGGTTCGCAGCAAGAACGGCCTTGGTGCCGCCAGTGTTGGAACCTATGGCATTGGCGATAGACTTCAGTTCTGCGGTCTTGCAGATTGAGAGCCATTGCAATGAATTGGCATACGTGCTTTGGAATGCCCTACACGGAATTCGAAAAGGGCATCTGAGTGCTTTAGTCCACTTAAGACGCGTTACGGATGTAGCCATTCATTGTCTCCAGGTGTGGCGACTCTGGAAGCTCCTAGGAAGCAGCAATGCTTCCTTGATCAATCGAACGGGGTTCATGCAGAACTGACATGGCTGGAAACAGTAAGCCCTACACAGTGATTCCTCATCACAGCTAAGTGAAATATCAGATCTAGAGTTAAAAATCAGAGTTAATACGCGTTGCACTAGAGATGCCGACATTCTGCCAAGGCGGGCAGCGGGCCGTACTGCGGCTCCAAAGATTCGTCATCAGCGGTGCATCAATTCACATGCTACCAAGGAAACATAACGCAAGATTACTCTATCCAACCCGTCAGCTTCCTGTATACTGGAGTCAGTATACAGGCTACTTCCGACGTATGTGTGGCAGAGTAGCCAGAGTGTCTGATAACTCCTTCGCAGAGTGACCGCTCTTGTTTACTTATATTGAAGACCGAGTCCAAATCTACGCTGGTACCTTTGTCATATCAGAGCGGTATTTCTGTAGCATTCAAGCTGTCTTTCACAACTGTATTCCGTGCTTCTGGCCCCTTCAGAGCTCCTATAGCGCTTTTAAGGCTCTCTAATATTTCTCGACAATTCTCCGTCTCTTCTGCCGGCATGGCGCCCATTAGCAAAGAATGCGACTTTCTGGTCATTGGTGGCGGTAGCGGTGGCCTGGCATGTGCACGACGAGCAAGCGGGCAATGGGGTGTGAAGACCATAGCTGTGGAAAGCAACCGCCTTGGCGGCACCTGCGTCAACGTTGGGTACAGACATCGCACCTCATCGAGGAGTTAACAGCTGACTTGTCAAAGCTGTGTCCCCAAAAAGGTCACATGGAACGCCGCTGCCATCGCAGAGACACTGCAGGAAGCCAAAGCATACGGCTTCAACATTAAAGAGACTGCTCCGTTCGACTTCACAACATTCAAACACAAACGTGACGCTTACATCCGAAGGCTGAACGGCATCTATGAGAAGAACCTTAAGAACGACAAAGTCGAATACATCCACGGTCGTGCCCACCTCCTTTCCAAGAACGAAGTCGAAGTCGTCCTCCACGATGGCAGCAGGGAGAATATCCGTGCCAAAAAGATCCTTCTCGCTACCGGCGGCCACCCCAAATTCCCATCCTTACCTGGCGCCGAACTCGGCATTTCCTCCGACGGCTTCTTCGATCTCGAGAAACTTCCGAAACGAGTCGCTCTCGTAGGCGCAGGCTATATCGCCGTTGAAATGGCCGGCATGTTCCACCACCTCGGTAGTGAAACCCATCTCTTCATCCGACATGACACTTTCCTCCGCACTTTCGACCCCATGATCCAAGAGAAAATCGTCTCCGAATACGAGCGCCAGGGCATAATCATCCACAAGAACTCCTCCCAATCCAAAATCGAAAAGCTTCCCGAAGAAGGCTGGATGCGTATGCATTACAAAGACTCCTCCGGCGAAAACACCATCGACCTCGACTGCCTGCTCTGGGCCATCGGTCGCGCACCTGAAGTCGAAGACCTGGGCCTCGACAAGGCAAGCATCAAGACCGACGAGTCAGGTCACATCATCGCAGACGATTACCAAAACACCAACATCGATAACATCTACTCCCTCGGCGACGTATGCGGCAAAGTCGAGCTCACCCCCGTCGCCATCGCCGCAGGCCGCAAACTCGCAAACCGCCTCTTCGGCTGGCCCGAATTCAAGGACGCGCATCTCAACTACGAGAACGTCCCCTCTGTCGTGTTCGCGCACCCGGAAGTCGGCAGCATTGGCCTGAGCGAGCCGGACGCGAAGAAGAAGTACGGGGAGGAGAATCTCAAGATCTACAATACGAGTTTCACGGCGATGTACTACGCGATGATGGATGCGGAGGAGAAGGGCCCGACGAGCTATAAGCTGATCTGTGCGGGCAAGGAGGAGAAGGTCGTGGGGCTGCATATTCTAGGGGCCGGGTGCGCCGAGATGTTGCAGGGTTTCGGGGTCGCGGTGAAGATGGGAGCGACGAAGGCGGATTTCGATGATTGTGTGGCCATTCATCCCACCAGTGCTGAGGAGCTGGTTACGCTGAAATGATTTGTGAAAGATAGTATGGAGATAAGCAGGATAGAAAGCCCTTCCGAGTACAGCAATTCTAAACCTACAAGATTGCATTTTTGAGTCACCTAATCTCTGGACGATCTCGTAGACTCAGACTTCCCCGAAGAAACACATAACAAAGCAACAGCAACACGCCACAAAGCCATAATAGTCTGTTATATATACCACCAACATCCCTTCCCTACCTCGCACCAAGCCCAAATACAAGAAGAAAGAAACCCCCGCCCTGCACTTCCCCCCCCTCCCCCCTTCACCCTTTCCCTCCACCCTTTCCCTCACTTCCCAGCCCCCATCCCCGCCCCCATCCCAACAGGCACAGCCCCTAAAACCCTCAAATCAGTAAAAATCCCAGTCCCACCCCAACATCGCCACCACCAAAGCAAAAAGAAAGATAACTAACCAGGCATCCCACCCGTCATCCCCAACCCCTGCATCGCATTCGGAAACGCCGCCGCGCCACACAAGCAGAAACATTCGCAGGCCCCGTTCGTGGTTGTCTGGCCTGTGCCTTGTGCCATAGGGGTATTGTTCGGAGAAGAGGCGGCGGGTTGAGGTGAAGCGGGGGTTTGCGCCATGGGTGCGGGGCTCGGAGAAGAGGCGGGGGCTTGCATTTGGGGTGGCGGTTGCGACGCTTGCTGCTGGCCCATCGCCTGGTTCTGACTGCTCGCCATATTCGTTGCTGCAGTCATAGTTGCAGTTGTGGTTGTTTGCTGCATCGTCCCCGCCGCCTGCATCTGCACCCCACTGGCAGCAGCAACCCCAGCGCTCGCAGCCGCAACGCCAGCACCAGCACTAGTACTATTAGCCATCCACATCATGGCCCTTGCCTTGAACGCCGCCTGCGTCTTGTCGCCCATGCCGGGCTGGTGCGGGTTGATGCTGAAGGTCATGCCGTTACCGCTGCCGCAATGTGGTTTGGGGAGCTTTTGCCGGCAGTAGAACCACATCGGCGTGCTGGGTGGGCTGGTTACTTGCAGCATCAGCATTGGGGAGGGGCCGGTGTCGGTGGTGGGCATGAAGCCGGAGTCGATGGGTGGGGTCATGGGCATGCTACCTGCAGAGGGCATCCCAGCGGCGGGCATCCCAGCGGCGGGCATCCCTGCGGCAACGGGCATACCACCGGCGGGCATGGGCATGGGTTGCATTTTCTTGCATGGTTCTTGGAAGGTGGATTGCGTGACGGTGTGGTTCTTGGACATGAAATTGAACTGGATCATGTCGTACTGGGCGGCCTGGACGCTCTCGGGGGAGTAGATGAGGCCAGAAGGGCCGCCGACAGTGACCTGGGGGATGGGTGTCAGTAAGCGGTGCTTAGGAAGTAGAAGTAGAGGTAGAGAGGGCATACAGTGTGTGTCGCCTGTGGTGGCTGGACTGCGGTGTTCATCTGCTGGGTCTGAGAGTTTCCGCCGGCGTTGGTCGCGATGATGATGACGGGGTTGGCGACGTTCATCATAGTGTTGGCGCCACCGCCGTTACCATCTTTGTCTCCTTGCATGTCCCCGTTCTTGCCTTTGGGCTCGGACATTTGCGTGCTGCCCATTTCCTGGCCGGACGATTGCGCGCCACCCATCTGCTGGCCGTTCATTTGTTGGCCTTGCTGGCCGGGCTGATATTGCTGGCTTTGCTCCATCATCTCACCAGAGACACATGAGAGTAGAGCGCTGGCAAAGCAGGCTGCGAGGAAGAGTGATCGAGCCATATTGAAGGAGGTGTCTCTGTTATTCCGGACACGGAGACTTAAGAAAGATGATTATTATGATTAGTTCCACAAAAGAATGAGAGTATTTCCGAGATCCTGCTCGTAGAGACGTGAAGGAAGGACTGGGCAGGAAAGAATGAAAAGCACAAGGATCAGGTCCTAAGCATGCAAAATTAGGAAGAGCAAAGAGAAGAGGACGATTAGGGAATCATGTAAACTTTATCATAGCATGATGTTGCATCCTGAGCCATCGCCGGATTGGCCTTGCGACAGGTGCAGTGTCATGCGAAGGGAGCTGGTAGCGATCAATCCAAGCATTGCAGGCGCCCATACAGGAATACTAGCGCCACAGGCATTGACCATTCGACAAGGCTAGACCAGATTTATATTCATGTCTTCTAATAACGGCGTTAGACATGATATCTGGCGGGGAGATTGTGGTTTGCATAATGATGGATTTGGGTGGTTATACCTCATTCGTCTCATGTGCGCCTCGCCAAACCATTTCCGTTTCAGAAAATCTTCGCTCACCACCAGCCCTACCTAAGCGCCACGCACTTTTCGACCAAAGTAGCAATGATATTTCCAATTCTATAATCGTTCTGAAAGTCCACGCGACGGGTCAGCACGCCCGATGTAGCACTGGTGATAGATTTGAAACCCAAGCTGTCTGTTCTGGACGGCTGGCACCCGGTAGCTTGGAACCATCAGTATTGCAGGAAAGAAGTCGACTAGGCTATCCTCGCTTACGAGGCTCTGTTCTCCTTCCCATGGATAATGTTCCAGGTGAAGAGCTTGGTTTTCATCAACTGGAAACCTGGACGGGCCATACCGCAGGCATTGGATGTGGAGAATGAACAAGCGTTGCTGGAACCTCGGAAGCAGTACACAATTGTCATGGATGAAGGCTCAGCCGGTCTTCGCCGCCGCCTGGTTTTGTGCATCCATTCGTTGGCCTTCATGGAGTCCAGTATAGTACCCTGCATAATACCAGGACATCATCAGGTTTTTGAGTGCTTCGTCTTGGACTGCTATGAGTTAGTGAATTATGTACCGGGCAATCGAAAGGGCGCTCACCGTTAGAAAGCATAGAATTGAGCATTGATGATGTCCCAAGTGGTTGGCCTTGCGTACAAGTGCTTGCTGGTGGTTGTGGTTGAGCAGGCTGATCCACTGGTGATGTCTTCTAGGCTGTCAGCTCACGAAGGACAGTCTAATGGGACAATGACCCACTTCAGAGATCGCGTTCGGCATAACCTCAGCCTCAAACCCATTTTCGTGCACCTCGTCTTCTACTTCTCCCTCCTCCATGTCTTCTAGGTCGGCACCGCTGGTTTGCGCTGCGGCTGCTGAATCACTGTCCTTGAATCCGTTCGCAACCACCTCTTTGTCATCACCGCGACCTTCTGTATCCCTAATCACGTCCTCGACACGTTCACCGCGAGCATGAATGCTGTGATAAAGCTATAGACCTCGTCAGCGAATATTCAGTGGAGTAAATTGGACAAGCCCACCTTGTACTCTTCATAGGCCTCATCCCATGATTGCTGAAGTGCGGAGTCGTCCCATATCTCGGCTTGGGTGAGCTGCCTCTTCTTTTTCGCCATAGTCAGTTAGTCACCCTCCAGTTGCCGTACGTGAAACAGTTCATTGGCCTGAGTCCAGCACGACCAGTGTCGAAGAAAAGGCCGCTAATGAGGCTAGTGAGTTTCGGACAGAAAATACGTCAGACCTTTTCATTACGCTCCATATCCAAACAAACCAACTTTTCTTCTCGCCTCACTTCTCCTCACTCATGCGCTCACGATTCATGTTTGGCCATTCAAGCATCGCAAAGCTACGCGTGAATATTGATTAAGGATATTCGCCTATTTAGTCACTCTCTGCAAAGTTCTCTCTCATCGCAACTATGCCACCAAAATCCAAGAAGGCGATCGATGAGCCTCCTGCACATTCAACACGAGCCAAAACCGACGGAGCTTCCGATGCGAATTCGAAACCTCGAAAGCGCGCTGCCGACGTCTTTGATGGCGAGATCGGCGATAACTCAGAAAAGGTGGTGCCACGCTCAAAGGTCCCAAAGGCCAAGACAGCCAAGCAGACCGCAGAAGTAGAGGCCAACAGCAAGCCCATACATATTGACCATACTTATGAGGAGACTGAGGAAACTCGCGCTGGTGGCGACTCTGGGGAAGCTGAGCCTACGGCGCACGCGATATCGCATGCAAAAACAAGCAAGGCTAAAATTACGAAAGGCGACACTGCGAAGTCTGGCGATGCAGGTGCTTCTCCGGAGCATGTTAAGACTAAGAAAACCATATCTACGACAGGCGACGCTGCGGAGTCTGGCGACGTAGGTGACTCGACTGAGCATGCCAAACCCAAGAGAAAGAAAGCTCCGACAGGAGAAGCTGCGGAGTCTGGCAAGACCGATGGTTCTACGGAGCATGTCAGACCCAAGAAAAACAAAGCTACGACAGGAGAAGCCGTGGAGTCAGGCAAGGCAGATGAGTCTACAAAGCCCACGAAGAGCAAGAAGGGCAAAGCTACAAAGGGCGAAGCGGCTAAGCCCAGCAAGATTGACGATCATCCGATCGCGACGGAGAAGACACATCCTGGTGGCGACTCGGTGGAGGTTGAACCTGCTGAACAAGCACAGGCTAAGAAAGGAAAAGGTGCAAAAGATGCGGGCGCCGAAACAGCGCCAGTAGAATCTACAAAGGCGAAAGGAAAACGTGGACGACCCAAGAAGGCTGACAATAAGGTCAACGCTTCGAGCGAGCCAGACGACGATGTGGAGACTGCTGGTGGCGACTCGATGGAGGTTGAACCTGCTGAACGAGCACTGGGGAAGAAAGGAAAGGCTGCGAAAGGCGCGGGCGTTGAAGCAGCGCCAGTAGAATCTACAAAGGCAAAAGGAAACCGTGGACGACCCAAGAAGGCTGACAACAAGGCCAACGCTTCGAGCGAGCCAGACGACGACGTGGAGACGGAAAAGATCCACCCTGGTGGTGACAGAGTGGTAGTCGAGCCTACTGAGCCTGCGAAGGGCGAGAAAGGCAAGACCACAAAAGGCAAAGCAGCTGATGAACCTTCAGCACAATCTGCGAAGCCCAAAGGGAAGAGTAAAGGCTCAAAGACGGATGAACGCAATGCCGACACTTCGAATCCGCAGGGTCATGTTGCCGAGCCTGCAAATAAAGAGCCCGCCAAACCCGAGAAGAAAGCTACAAAGACAGCAGAACCCAAGTCATCGAACAAAACACCAGCCAGAAAAGATACGTCAGCCAAGTCAGAGGGAAACTCAGGTTCGGCAAAGCAAGCAGCTAGTGCTGAGCCCCAGAAGAAAGGCGAGAAAGCGAAGGCCCCTTCTGCAAAAACCAAGACTGATTCCAATGCTGCCGATGTCGACTCAGACATGGTCATGGACGACAGTGTTTTCGATTCCCTTCTAAGTACTACAGACATGGGCAAGCAGCCCGTTGATGAAGGTCCAACATCTACAGAGAAGTCTAAGCCCTCAAAAGCCTCCAAGAAGCCTTCTAAAGATCAACCCAAGGTGGATACCTCTGCCAAGGCCACAGCCAAGCCTGAGAAGAAGCCCAAAGATGCCCCTGAAGCACCAACCTCTGAAACCAAGAAGCGCAAAAACCCTGCCGATCTTGACGTCGACGCCGTAAAGAAGAACGTGCTGGACCCTCTAGCTGATCTCGCTTCAGCCAAGAAGAAGCAAAAGAAGTCTCAGCCCGGCGCTCTGGGAGCGGTGGGTTCCCTCCTCGGATCTACCGTCGACAGCGCCAAGAAGAAGGCTAAGGCTGTCATAGACTATGCCGGTGACATCACGGGAAGCGCGCCGAAGTCCATCATGGACGATGTGACTGGCGTCGCTGAGGGCGCTGTCGAGGAAAAGAAGAAGAGATCGAAAGGGGATAATAAACCTAGCGAGGAGCACTCGGAGGAGGACAAAGCACAAGAAGATGGAAACGCATCCGCCGACGAGGACGACGCGTCCTTCTTCGGCGACACCGAATTTCTCCAAGGCTTCGAATCCTCCGGTGACGAGCGCGACGACGGCGAGGACGTAGACTTCATCCCCGACATCGCTGTGCCTGCCCTTTACAAAGACAAAGCACAAGCCGCCCTAGAGCGCGCCGCCTCCTCTTCCAACAACAACCCCGGCTACATCTACGTCGGCCGCGTCCCGCACGGCTTCTACGAGTCCCAGATGCGCGCCTACTTCTCCCAGTTCGGGCACATCACCAACCTGCGCCTCTCCCGCAACAAAACCACCGGCCGCTCCAAGCACTTTGCGTTTCTCGAATTCCAGTCCGAGGAGGTCGCGAAGATTGTCGCGCAGACGATGGATAGTTATTTGCTTTTCGGACATATTCTCAAGGTCCAATTTATCCCGAAGGAGCAGCTGCACCCGGATACGTTCAAGGGCGCGAATAGGCGCTTTACGGCTGTGCCGTGGGCGAAGATCCAGGGGAGGGAGCTGGCGATGCCGGTCGGGAGAGAGCACTGGGAGAAGAGGGTTGAGAAGGAGAAGGGGAAGAGAGAGAAGAAGGCGGAAAAGGCGAAGGAGGTCGGGTATGAATTCGATGCGCCGCTGAAGGGAGTAGAGAGCGTACCGGTCAAGATGGGGAAGGGAAAGGACGCGGTTGAGGAGGCGTCGGTCGAGGAGGAAGAGCAGACGTTGATCACCCACGAGGACGGGGGCGATAGGTCGTTGGTCATCACACAGACTACGAAAGTCAAGAAGTCGAAGGGCAAGGGCAAGGAGGTCGAGGCTGCGGCTACCACTACGGCCATCACTACAGTCAAGAAAGGGAAGAGAAAGGCGGAGGAGGCACAGGATGCGGTTATGGATGTTGCTGATTCTTTGACTGAACCTGCTGCCAAGAAGGTGAAGAAGGGCAAGGACAAGGCTATGGACTCGGTGGCTAAGGGCAAGGAGGGTGTATCCAAAGAAGCAGCGACGGTTGCGAAGAAGACCGCTGAGAAGGCTAGGAAGGCCATGAAGTAGTGGCTTTGGCTGATAACTCTGTTCTATGCTTCTTATTGCTGAAGGTTCGACAATGAAGAGCGTTTAGATGGGACGTCGGAAGGAGGAACTTTCATTGATGAGGAAGCATGAGATACCTTGTATTTGTATCCAACATATTCTGCGAACACTTGACTTCTCTGCTCTGTGACTGGCTTGTAAGATGACATAGATGCCTAATCAAAATGAGCAGAAAATATGCGTATTCCGTACAATGAGTGCAACACTTCTTTATGAATTCTGGATACTTCGTCCTCTCTGAGAACCTAGTCTCAAACGACGACAACGCCGAAGAGAGCCAAATTTTCGATCCAACTATAGATCTCACCCTAACACCTCTAGACTCTGGTCGGCCTCCAAGTTGCACGGCTCTCTACTCAAAATTAATCGAATCCGTGCGAGTCTCTTCCAGAATCAACGACCGTGCCAAATCCCTCGGCAGCGAATGAAAATATCAAGCAACTGCCTTACTACACGGACGCAGTAAAGACAATCCTACGCTCTCCAAGGTGACCTGCAGAGATGCAAGTGTTCCACTTTGCTCGCCACTGCGGTTCGCAGTCATGAGGTAGCGTGTCTACACCGATGTTGAAGCAGGTAAGGGGCTCGAAGTTGTTGAAGCTAGGAATATCATCCCGTGCCTTCAATATTTAAAGAAGTCTCGCAAGGAGATTGATTTCACGAGTATATAAGTCGATAGCACTCCAAGAAGGAAAAGACAAGCGGCGTTTTCGAGCCTCGCGCTTGTAAGAAACCGAGTTGCGACCCCAAGATGTGTTTCGATACTCAAGGGCCCTTAGAGAAATCATGATCGAACTTTCCAGAGCCAAGGAAGTGCTCAGTCTCTGAGTGCAAGAGCAAGGTAAACGTTGCTCCAGAACGCAAAGCAGTTGGTTTCTTGGTCCCAGGAAGCTTTGAAGTTAGCACCCTGCCAGCGCAAAGGGTACTCCCGATGTCGTTCGACGGAGACAATATATAAAGTCGGCTCTCCCTCCGCAACCAGAGCACATTGACACCGAGATACCTGCCACTCCATCATCCATCTCTCCTGCGCATTCACCATAACCTTCCATAATTCCATTGACCGAAGCCAAGCTGCGAGCAATAGATCTAGACATAACTCCTCTCCAGCAAGTTGACGAATTCACTGCTTAGAGCGTCGTAGTTGGCAACAACATGAATGATTCGAAGGACTTGCTAGAAATCCACCGCTACTATATCGAGAACAAGGACGCTAGAGAGCGAAACAACGAATTTTTCGCAGGAATTCTGGTTCTTGTCAATGGCGATAGGCACTCTGCTATTAAATTATTGTTAATGGAATGTATCGAGACTTCGTACGAGAGAATCAAGGATAGGAATGAAGATGCATTCTTTCTCACTTTCCATTCAGATCTTGTAAAAATCCCGAACGTTCGACCCCCGAAAGATTACTCTACCTTATCCTTGCACCAAGAGATTGGGCATTTCCTTGGCTCTGGAAAGTTCGACCATGTCTTGGGGGTTGCAACTCGTTTAATCACAAGTACGAGGCTCGAAAAATGCTCCTCGTCTGTTTATTTTCTTGGGGTGCGAGACCAAGAACTCGCCTGTTTTGGCCCTCTGGAACAACATTTTGACAGCATGGCGATGGATAAAAGGACCAACGAAGCCAAAACGCCACAACGTCACGGAATGTAGCCAGAGGAAGTTGCGAAAATTGGTTGTTAACTGACTACCGGAGGGGATATTGACATGTGTAATCAAAAGTACGACATTACGTTCTCCAGTACCTGGGTGCGAAGCGTCGTTGTCCTAGAAGACCTTCAACTCGCCAAGAATTATATAGTAGAAGAGCAGCGATACATCAAGTCTGCCCTCTCGACCAAGAAAAACGGCAAGATACAGATTGCTCCCCGAAGCTAGACGCCCTCCTTGATCAGGGGTACTCCCCAGAATAAGGAAGCTTGGAGTCAGGAAGTGAGAAAAAACAGAAGAGAGAATAGCTATACCTCAGAGGGCAATTAGAGACCCGACCCCTTCAATAGTTTCAGACTAGGCGTGCGTGTATGCCTGCTTAACAGTCTCGGGATCTCACTCAGATTTGAACGTCTAAATTTTTCGACCTCCTCGTGTCAGCAAGCCGATCCAGGGGAGTAAGGTAGTCTCCCTGCCACAAGACAGTAGGCAAGATATAGCTACGAACTTTACCTTTCACACCCTAACATCCCATACACCGACACGAAACAATGCGCTTGATCCCTAGCATCTATGCCAACACCAAGACAGAACCTAATTGAAATGATTCACTAAAACAGACTCATAGCTGAAGAGGCCAGCCGTTAGAGCATTGCTCTTAGTCGATCGAGATACCTAAGAGCAGAGAAGGTCCTAAACTTATGTGAGATGAGGAAGTGCACCGTGCCGACGTAGGGGATAGAAATATAGCTGGCTTGGTTTGTAGATGGTGAGGAGAGATTATGTAGGAGGGATGTTGATTTTGACGGATGTTTTGGGGAATTGGGTGTAGCTCTTGAGGAGTTGGTGTTTGTTGTTGGGAAATTGGTGGACTGTGCTGTTGCGGACGCGCAGAGAATGTTACCGCAGCTATATCCAAGGAGCTGGGTCACCCGACTGTGCCAACTGTCTTGATGCCAGTCGAGGATTGATAATTCGTACCTTGAATAACCGAGACATCTTGTCCATCTCTTCATAAGCGACCCTGCTCAGCTCCCAGGCACCTGATTCAGCACCCCCCCATCCACCGCAATGACCTGCCCGTTAACATACATATTCCTCGCCAGGAACAACACCGCCTGCGCCATCTCCTCATCGCTCCCCGGCCGCTGCGCCGGCACATGCCCCTTCTCCTTCACCTTCTCATCCGGCAGCTCCGACTTATTATCCTCCCCACTCTCCTTCGTCGTCATCTCCGACGGGAAATACCCCGGCGCAATACTATTGACGCGGATATCGGCCTTTTCGAATTCAGAGCTCATGAGTTTGGAGAGGTGCACGGTGGCGCCCTTGGCGGCGTTGTAGGCGAACTATATGACTTCGAAGTCAGTATTCCTTCTTGAAGTTAGGGAATGGAGACATGACGCATGTCCTTCGAGCGACTGCTCGCTGGACATGTCTAAAGGCTCTTCAAGTGCTCGTAAAGGGGTAAAGAAGCTCGGAAAGGATAACCTACGTGGCCTTGCGAGTTCCGCATTAGTCCAGACATGCTGGAGATGACGATGACGGAGGGGGAGCGGGGGGGGAAGTTGTGGTTGAGGGCGGCTTGAAGGAGGGGGAGGAAGGAAATCGTGGTGAAATAGACGCTGGAGACGTTGGTGTTCATGACGGAGGCCCAGCCCTCGAAGGATTCGGCTTCCCAGAGGTTTTCTTTCAATTCTGATGCCGAGGTTGAGTCGGGTATGCCTTTTGGTCCTCCAATACCGGCGTTGTTGACTACGTGGAGGTTGGCCCGATATCTACGACAATTGAGAAGAAGGGAGGAGTACTCAGGAGGTTGATGAATTTCTCTTTGGAGGAGATCTCTTTGACGAGTTTCTCCAGATCTGTTTTCGAGGTGACGTCGTAAGGGCCCACTCTAGGATGCCATTCTTAGTCATCGATGGTGCCATCCTTCAAGCGGAAGGGTAAAGCTCACGGTATGATTTGGCCCCCATCTTGCGGCGAATGGGACCTGGCGGCAGTCTCAAGAACTTCCATACGGCGGCCTGTGATATACACTTTTGCCTGTTCATTCCTTGAGCATTCTTTGACAAGGTAGCACATCGCCAAATGTTACTCACGCCATTAGCCGCAAGGGCCTGGGTCTGGAGAACGCATGTTTATCAGCACTACTCCACCATTGATGAACGTCGATTGGAGAGCGAATCTCAGAGCCACTCTCATAGCCCATGCTACATTTTTGAAGTGTGAGAGCTTCAACGAAGAGACTTACTGCCATCAGGCCAATGCCGGTTCCTCCACCAGTGACAACACAAACATGGTCCTTGACAGAGAAGATTTTATTGACCTTGAGCTGGTGCGTTGCCGCCATATTGCTCACGTCAATTGAGAAAGAAAATTGCAGTTCACTGTAGATATCAAGATGCGGAATTTCTAAAGAACAACCATCCCGCTTTTCGTGCAACAACACTCTCGTTAAAGGGTTGACGTCACATCGCGGCAGCGCGCTTATCATACTCAAGCATAGGAAATCTTAAGCGACTTCTGAGTCTCAGAACCGAAATGTGGAGCTTCTCGTTCTACGAATGCTAGAACAAGATAGGAAGGCGCAATAGAGGGCCATATGCCAGTCGTCTTGTGGAACACTGCTAGGGAGACCAGTCGAGGACACCTTACATTTGATGATGATATTATATACAGATTGATCAAGCTGCATGGATTACCATTGCAGCTTTTGGATGATATATCGATTCCGGGACCTAGTTCTGGCACTGTTCTGTACGTAAGAGCCACGAGGCCGGCCAGGGTCTCTGAGAACGTAGTGATAGCGCAGCATCGCTCACTCCTCATATGAGGACGCCGGGCATCGATTGATAAGCATCAGCACGGCGAGGAGCTATCTGTAATTGCTTATCGGTTGGGATTTGGAAGAGCTTTTGCTTTCCTTATTCGCGGTATAATTCCGAGACTTCATGCTCCGAGGATTGAAGTCGCTGTAAGGCTCAAATTTGGGACTCTTCGTGGGAAGCTTTGTTGAGTAGTATTCCAATGTTTCGGAATCATGATCGACCGAGTCAGCTGACTTAGCTCCTTCAATCGGCCTTCCAATGCCCGGTCAGTCCGCCGTCAATATCTTCCTTTCCAAGATACAACTCCAAGGCATAGAGGGCCATGAAGCCTGCAACATTGACCCATCTCCAAAAGTTGCCGCCGGTATCTCCGCCTTGAGTCGTCCACCAGTCGCCAGGACCTCCATCACCACTTGTTGATGCGAAATGCTGCATAAGGAGGCTCGTGTAGACGGCGATCAGGATGCTGGGGCTGAACCAACTCAAGAGACCAAGGATCTGGCCAGCGCCGTCCGAATCTTCGAGGGATGCTTCTTGTGATAATGCGCGAGCACCAGACTCACGCACAGCGGGGATGATGCGGGTCGAGGCGTAAAGTACGAACAGTCGGTAGGAGAGCGATATGATGACAGAGGGTGTTATAGTGCTCAGTGCAGCAACGATAAAATTTAATGCGGCATGGATCGTGGTTGGTAGAATCGATAGAGCATGCATGAGCGTAGTGTATGAAGCCATGATGATTGGCGGGAAGGGTGGAAAGTCGGCCGGTGGAGGAGGTGGAGGTGGATCCATAGGATGAGAGGGTTGATAGTCTGTAAAGATCTGGTAGATGCAGAGGACAATGTATGCGAATATTAAAGAGCTCTCAACCGGATTGCCTTTTCCACTGCCTATACCCCATGCTCCAAGGAAGATGGCACAAGTCATTGTGATCCCGATCAATGTTGCGTCCACATTGCCTATTTCAGGGAATCTAGTGACCCTCCAAAGGAAGTACACGGAGCTGGAGATGATCGAAGCAGACATGACAAGCAAACCTATCTGTACAACGGATTAGTATGCAAAATCCCGAAATCTTCAAAAATCATACCATCCAAGTGTCGCTCCGACCACCCCTATTCACGAGCCATCTCGTAATCTGACCTGCCGCTTGAATAACCAGCAAGCTGCAGAAGCCTTCGACGAGCTGAAACACCGGTGTTGACCAGCGCAGTAACTTGTCCCAACTTCCCACTGTTGCCATTTCCACCAGTCCGTCCGGCCCAAAGATCCATTGCCCGACTGAGACATCCTGCGCCCTCTTTCCGTTGAACGTCCGTTCGACCCAATTGCTGCCATTATCCGTATCGATGGAGAACCGATTCAAGGACCAGATCATGAGAGCCGGAAGCCATATCCATTGCGTCCACCCAATAAGTTGGATAAGAGTCCATCGAAATCGTGACTTTTCCGGCGTCGTCAATCGACATACCGAATACGTAAAGTATACTGAGGCCAGAGAGAGGGAGAAGGCTAGACCGCACGCTCGTCCTCCCACATCGAATGCCAAGGGTATCGAAAGGATGATGGCTGACAAGAAGACCACTGACGAGCAGACCTTCAGGATCCACATCGGCGCAGCCGCCGAGTACACGTTGAGGCGCACTCAGCCTGATTTTATGCTGCCGGAGATACCCAGGTGTAAAAGCACCTCGTTATCAATATCTTATGTTGAGAAGTCCCTGCACTCCCCGCTTCGTGCTACCTTTTGAGATTGGTGGTAATGGTCTGGCGATCTTGGCCCATTCGCAGCTACATTCATATGCCCGGGCGTCCCACGTTAATAGTGAGTGCGATGACGCTCCTGGCCAAGTTCTCTGCCACGGATGACGGTATGGTGGTTGGTACCTGGTTGTCGTTGCAGAAGGCTCTGAGTCTGGTGGTATCGATTGGCTGGTGTCGCGTGCCAGCTCGCAAGACTTCAAATTTTAGCTGCCGGCGGATGCTGCAGGCAGGCAGGGGAAGTGTGCAGTCAGAGCCAGCAGACCATTGGCCTGATAAGGGTAACAGCTACCGAGCGGAAGGTACCCTCAGAGTCTGTGCTTTTGGTCTCTATCGCACTCAACCCAAATCAAAGCCGCTGAAGTAAAGATGCAATTTTCCGGCTTTTCCGATAGAAAATCCTGTAATTGCAGGTAACAAGGATGATTTTCACATGCTAAGCAGTCCCGCGCATGAGAAATGCCCAGGCGTGCTAGCGTCGCTTAGAGTAGCTCAAACGACGACTTCGAAAATTCTCGCGTGCCCGACTCGTTTCTTCCTTTCTCATTAACGTCCTCTACATACCCTTGCCCTAGAGCTTTTGCATTCATATCTAGGAGTGCATTCCCGAGCAGACGAAGAAGGATTGCATATCGCCCTTTCTAATCCCCAGCTTTCTCCGCAACCACGGCATGCTGGGGTTCGCTTTCTGGGCATACATGCTTTTTGGGGATGAACAATGCTAGTAGGAATATGGGATATGATTCAGGGCCTGAATGCGAAATAGACAGGATGTTGGAAGAGATTATGAAGCGACATGGCAAGCCTGAATACTATGTGGATGCCATCCCTCTCCACTTAATTGACACCGAGACCTCCTCGTTCCATAAGCCACATCGTCTTCAGTGCCTGTTCGTCCAAGCAAAGTCCTGCACCTACTTTATATGATGAACTTTCCCGAACCCTCGAACAGAGTCAATGATATGCTGATGGTATGATATGTCTGCACCTGAACTAGCAGAGTTCTTACAGAATCTAAACCGTCCACTCCACGGCCTGTTGCTGTCACAACGTACCCAATTCTAGCACCATCAGCACATCCGGCTCCCAAATAGTTGCCTGATCTATGGACCGCTTCTCGCTTAGATACGTGATACACCCTATCAAGTCGAATGCATAAACCCTTCTTTCCCAAGGCTGGTAATAAGTAGCGGACTGGACCCCAGACCACAGTCGATGGGGCCAGTGACTGCGCCTGTATCGCCTACATAAATCTTGTAGCTTTTGGAGAACAAGCGATGCCTTCGATTGCTGTAAAGTGTCTCCAACAACATTAACCGCGCCTGATGGAAGGTGGGGCGATAGGTCATCCGTAAACCAGATATCGCTGTCTGGATGGACGATGGAATCCAGGAACCGACCCTTGAAGTGGATTGTTCCATGGAACCTGCGTGGCCTGGAAATACATGTTTTATATCCTTCTTGGTCTTGGTAGCGACATTTCGAATTGGATTGCGACCATACGTTGCGAGTCAATTTCCATCAATAAGAACATGGTGGTTCTATAATTGCAGTCAGGAATGCATGGACGAGTCGATGTGTGCTTGCAAATCCTTGTTTGACTCAGTGCCTAGCGCCTAGGATTGAAACATCCTCGATGCTGGCTTCTCCTCGCTCAGTATGACGATTTGCAGGTCTGGCAGAATCGGACGGTACACCCGTGGCGGTGGAGGTCACAGAACTAATTTCCCCTATCATTTTCTCAATGATTTTGACCTTGCCTTCGGCCCTCTTCAGACGATCGTCAAACTGCGAGACCGACTCCTCGTCATTCTGGGTGGAAAGGCTGCTTGGCTCTGCCAAAGCATAGAGAGTGCGGATATGCTTCTCCAGACGGACAGTAGCGGGAAGATCCGGTAGAGCTGACGATGATATTGCTTGCTTGTCATTCAATTTTGACCCTGGGGTTTCGATATCTGTGTCGCTTGGTAGCTTCGTCATGTGTTCTTCATGAGGATGTTGCCGCGCTGCTTCATCTTCTATTGGCGAAGTAGGCATTCGCCCGGCCCAGACTATCGCTTGACCGTGCAATCTGCCCATGGCGGCATATTTTTCGAAGCCTTTCTCGATCCCGAAAAGACGGCCTTCAATGAGCCCTGCTCGGCTGCCATCTTTGACTCCTAGGTCGTATCCTTCGCGGTAGTATTGATTCTCGAAATTGAGAAGGTCATCAAAAGGATCGTCATCCATATTCACGATATCGGTTGGTTTATGAGTTGAAAGAATTACAGACTGAAATTCATGTACTTGTACTGCGTAGCCTACCTTACTCGGGGCAGAGCTTGGCATAAGGTACCTAGCACCCATTTAATCCAATTTTGCTAGTGCCCCAGAGTTCTTCAGGGGGGTGGTGCATCTAAGGTAATGGCCACCAAAACAAGAATCAATAATGGTTAGTAGCCCGAGCTTGTCATCAGACGACAATTTTGAGTGAACTTCATCGCACGCGCCAACGGCAAATTTGACATGTCGAGATGCCTCCATTTACTTTGATATACTTTACTACGTATCTAGATTTCCTCCTAAAAGAACGCTTCTCCAGTCAACGGATGAAGCCTCGAGGCAATCTTAACAATCTTATCAATTCCCTTCCTTCTCTTCCGCTTCGCCAACAAGTGCATAGACCCCTGATAGCATTGGCGGCTCAAGCATCCAGTATCGTCGACGAGGCTCTGTGCTCTGATGGGTTCTCCGCGAGGCCGTCCTCCAGGCGCAATATGGAATGACGATTACTCTGATGAAGGATCCAGGTCAACGTGACTTGACATACAAATCTCCTGAGCGTTCGCAGGCAGATTTGACAGAGCTGGTGTTGGTGTCGCGTACTGTAATTGGTGATGCATAGTACTCATCGGATGTAGGCTGCTGTACGAGGTCGTTGAGAACAGGGTTCCCTTATTCGCTCAGTGGAAATTTCCCAGTATTCGAACGTTGACCAGATTTTCCTAACTGTTCCTATCGTACATTCATGATCGTTCATACCGTCACAGAATCTCGTGCACCCGGTTGTAGAAAGCCTGATGACGCTCATAACCGGCCTCCAAGAACATCTGGCACACATACGATACAGCTGAAGAGTCATGACAATCGGGAGGCAGACTCGGATGACGGCCGCCGTTGTATATGTATTGCATGTATTTTTGAAGTGCACGATGTTCTTCTCGCTCATTGTCTGGTGAACATGGCCACCATTCACGGCCGTTGTGTCGTAACTGTCCTTGAAGACTAAAAATCTCCCATGCGCATGACTTCACGGCTTCTACTATGCCTTCCCAGCTGCCACCTAAAAGGTCGATGCGGTTGAGCCACACGCGCTCTAATTGTGGCATTTGCTTGAACAGCAAGATCAACAAGTCCAAGGCATCAATGGCCAGACCCCTCAGATGAAGCATTTTAAGGTGTGGCCATCGACCATGGCCTGGAAAGACTTGCGTATAATTGAAACAAGAGTCGTCAAGTGACCGCAGAGACGATAATCCCCGCGCTGGGTCACGCGCTCCGCTGTCTCTAATGTCAGTCTCAGACGCTTTAGGCCAGTCATCTGCTCCAACAATTGGGGTAGAAACCCTAGTCCATTCGCGGACCCCTCATTGGTCAGCTGAGATTCGCAAGGGGTGATTTGGAGCTCTAAAAGCTCGAGGCGGCAAAGTGCGGTGCTCATACAGTGCGCGAATGGATCTGTTATCTCGAACATGCTGAACACCATAGGCGAAATGCCATTGTTAAGCAATGTTTCATACTTGAACCGCTTTACCTGTCTCTTCGTCACTGCTAGTGCTTGTGTGACCTGAGAGATGTGTCGAGATGCCAAAAGCTCTGGATCATGCTCTAACCGCTTCGGACGCAGATGCCATGGGTTCCAGCCTCGAGAGAGGGGCGATCCAGACTCTATAACGCCTAGAGCATGGTAAGGGTTCAGAGCATCAAGTGGGTATCGGAGTGACATTTTGAGGGAGGTGTGCATGCGATTCCTGTCCCACATGTCATCATCCATCTTGACCGCTTGCAGATTTGGAAGCCGACGCAGTCCTGCACATAGAGTGGTATAATAGGTTCCGTACAATGCGCTCCCCCAATGTTCATTTTCTTCTGCTGAGAGCTCTCGCCAGAACCGGTACCCATTCTCAATCAGTTGCTCCCTGCCGTATTTGGACAACAACTCGCCCGGTTCTGACTCGTCCTGCGTAATACCATTGACAAATCGATTGATTCGACGACTGGAGCTACGAAAGGGAAAGCGTTTTTCAGGCCGCCAAGTAATCGAACTTACTTCACGACGCAGTTGATAAAAGTATTCCTCGTATGACAACTCAGGAATGGTAGAAGTGTCACATATCAATTCCTTTATCGAGCTCGCCAGGATAGGATCATGCGTGATGTTCGCGAAGATTTGAAGATCTTTGTCGTATGGTGAGACAAACACTCTGTCGAATAACGAGGGTGTGGCAGGCGCGCTCCAATCTCTAGAGACCAGTCGAACGTTCTTTAAGTCGGACTTTATGAGAAAGTCTGCCACAAGGCTTTTAATCTCTGCTGGTAGATATGGTAGATCTCTGTCAAGAAATCCAGAATTCGGTCGGGACGCCATACCATGTATTGAGAGCGCTTCAATCGTTTCCACCTGCTTGAGGAACGATCAGATGATGATATGGTCAAAATGTACCTCGACAGAGTAAAAGAACACGGCGACGCGTCACGAAAATTTTCACTCTTTGCAACCGTAAGGGGTTAGACCAAATCCTAAGGTATCTTAGAACGCTCGAGAACCCGTGATCAAAACAATCTGGAGTCAGATGGACTAATCGAGGTAGACAGGTAGAGCAGACGGGACACATTTTACAAATCGGGCGATCCCAGTCAGATTTTCACAAAAAACGGTAGATCTACTAGATGATTCGCATACCCATGGCCTCCAATCTTTCCAGACATCTTGAAATAGGCAAAGCATCTATATAGCCGATTGAATGTATATGCTACATGTAACAAGGCACCACCGCTATGCAGGGAATGCAGTATGCCTCAAATATACACCAAGATACGCTAGCATAACAGACAGAGACAAAGAACTACTATATACGTTCCAAACATCGGTAAATCCAGAGCCGCTGTTACAACGGCAGAGCTAGTGCTAGAAGGCGTCGATGCTGAATCGGCATGCGATGCTGGCACTGAAGTGGTCGCTGAGCTTGGTTTAGAACCTTCGGGTAGCAAGCCAGTAGGAGAGACAGAGCTTGCAGAAGCAGACCCAGGCATCGACCCCATTGTTGTGGGCTTGGCTGCGGCCGAAGTACTGTTACTTTGGGTAGATGTAGGACTCTCGCTCTTGACACCAAAGCCTATAGATCGTCAGGAATGACGGTCAAGAGCATTCCTTAGACGGCTAAGACCTACCAATCCGATCTTTGTCAAAGTCGAAAACAGTGTACACGTTCTTCAAAAAGACATCCCCAAGAAGCCATTGATTCATTGAGAAAGCTTGCTTGCCAATGATGTTACTCTCGCACAGATTTCCTCCCTTGACTGGGTTCCCGATGTAGTCCTGAGGCGTGATGTTGTAAGACACGCCGGAAATGACAATCTGTACGGGCCGCTCGGTTGAACAGAGTATATTGTAGATTTCGCCCTGCTGCTGCGATTGTGGAATCTGAGAATGAAGCTGCTTGGAGTCATCAGGCGGAAGTAGCATGAATGTTGTTCCAGTGTCAACAACTGCGCTCTTGCCGGTGAACTTGCAAAGATTGCTGTCGAAGGCTGCATCATCCACTGGGATCTCCCACAATTTACCGTCCGAGACCGTATCTGTAAAAGATAAATCCCCATGATACTTGGTATTGTCTGGTGCACCGAAGCTCAATTCTCCATCCGTGCTGCCGTCACTGTTACGCTGCAGATTAACCCCAAACAAGTTTGCTGGCAATTTTTGTGAACCCATTATGGCCTCCATCACAGTAGGAAATTGCATCGTATTTGACGCTGATCGGCCCAAGCCTAGTATTCCGTCCATCGGATAGTCCAAGAAGTCGTTCGATGTGGTCGACGCTGCGCCAAATGACAGAGGTATAGACATCCCAGCTATTTGAACTGTGTCGTTGACCGTGGCTCCCGACACTGAACCAGTACCATAGGTCAAATTGAACGTATCACCCGTAGTCTTGAACGTGGTCGAGTCCTGCTCCCCAAAAGTATTGTGATTTTTGCAGGCTTCCGTATTGCAACTCGAGCCCATGACCCATGTGTTGGCAGCTCCAGTATCGACTAGCATGTACATGAGAGTGTCTCTGGAGCCGAAGGAGATAGGGGCAAAATAGCTGAAGTCTGTTCCATCCTCATCAATGGGTGCACTATTGGTCTGGATTGGCTTTGCTGCAGTAACGATGTTGAAACCGTTGTTGCGCTTAACGGGTGATGCAGCTTCGGTCTCCGCGTGTCTTGGGTTGTTGTGATCAATTGCATCCCCCTCATCCCTAGCCCATTTGTGGGGGCTGACATTCGACTGTTCATGACGATTAGCTATTAACCAGTACAATACGCTCTACGTGCTCACTCGTGGTGCTTTGCGCTTCATCGTTAATTTATTGGACATTTCCGGTCTGATTACAACGACTGGGGCATCATTGCCGTTCATCTGCCTCGTATTCACAACGTGCACCGTATCCCCGCCCACTTGCGAGCTCTTTGTATGCTGATATGGATAGAACGCGGCTGTCGGCATGGGGAGGGAAATGGCGTAGAGGAGCCATGAGCGCAGATACATGCCGCAGTAGACGCTCGGAATATGCAAGCTGATCCACGTGCATCAGATGTAGCCGAGTTCAAGGGTTCGATAGTGAAGGTATGCTGCGTCGTTGCTCCCAGCACCATCAAGGAGAAAGATCGAGCATTTGATATTCTGTACAATTCGTGCACTCGGCAATTAGATAGGTTTCAAAGAGAAGGCGAATCAATTATATTCTTTCCTTCTTGAAGGGTGAGAGTGCGTGCAAGAGAAATCAAGTAGCTATTGACCGGGCGGTGATAGGATTCCACGTGGGATCCAAAGCCGAAAGAGGGTGTGTGCCGAAGACAGCATCAACTTAATGAGTGTCGGATTGGCAGCAGAAAATTGAAAACGATCTCTACAGATCTGAGAGAGACTTAACAGTAGGACTTGGGCCAACAAGAACGAAGGCAACAGCGAGCAAAAAGCATAAGGTCTCTCCAGGAGGGAGCGATCTACACCTTGCAATCCAAAGGGAGAGGTGCCAAGCGCTCAGGGGAAATTCTGGCTTGGCGGGGAGGCTCCGTTTAGTCAAACACGCAACCCACGGAAGACATCTTTTGGGCTCCGAAAGGTATTCTCTGAACGATGACCTACTACTTGTATCGAAGCGCTAAAGCTGTAGCGAACTGTCAAAGGCGATGTTATGATGACCCGGGCCAAGCTCCATCAATGCTGAACCAATGAGGCCTCGATGACTCGTCGTTGATGAGTGATATCAGGAGAAAGTCTCGTTGGCCTGTCGCTCCTCGTAGCCGGGCCGTGAAAGTGGTCATCAATAGTCTTATAGTGAGTGAGAAATGTTGTGGAGACTTAGGAATCTCACCCGGAATATGCGTTCATTCGAGACCTCTATCTTGTGCTCAAAGTATCCTATAATTATATATGGAGCCCGAGGAGGACGCCAGCTGAAGAAAACTTGTTGCAGAGTGTTTCCAGTCAGGTTCAGCTTGTAAGCTTTATCGGAAGGTTAAGACGGCTGTCTCCTATCACATCCCCATCTCTTGATTTCTTTTTGCGCCACCTAGAAATTCAAGCTACTTCTCCCTGTCGATGGTTGATGGACCTTCCGCCCTTTACACAGGATGACCGTTGCGCGAATCTCCGCGGGGTCTGCAGTGGGAGTGGCGTCCGAACCAACAATTTTGATCAATATATTGCTCATATATGCTCGCCAAGGGTCTCGGCAGAGCAATTAACATCACTCAGCATGTGGCTTTATCCTTCTTGTATACGATTGCATTTGGTCATATCTACTCCTTATATAACATCTTATCCATCGACTAACAAGGCTGCTAATCTACTGAAATAATACGGGCCGGCTCAATCCTCAAAGTCTGTCGAGCTACAGACAAAAACCCTTGAAATCTATCAGCAGGACACCTGCATCGGGAAGAACAGGTTCATCACTGACGAGGGCTCCAGCCATCATGATGAAATCCCCGCTACTGAGCTTACCTCTCGAACTTCGCCGAGAGGTATGGCGCCTTGTACTTCTCGCCCCTCGTCGTCTCCGACCAATGCAGGGTTCCAACCAAGGACTGTTGCCTAGACTTGTGAAGGTCACGGACAGTATTGCCCTCCTGGGTGCATGTCGACAAATCTACGATGAAGCACTTGACATTCTCTATCAGTGCAACCTCTTTCATCTTACTCCTATGAGCTTGCCCCAACGACACTGTATAGAGAGCTCACGCTTCCACCTCATCCAACACGTCAACCTCGAATTCACCTTCAAAGACTTTACCAGAGATTCTCGTGATGCCAGACTCACTCACAACATACGTGATAGTTGGCTCGCAGTCTCGATTTTACGCCTAGCTGCGCTATGCCCCCGACTGAGAACCTGTACCATTATATTTTCGGAACCAACCGTTAGGCGCATCGGCTCCTGTCTTGCTGCCGGGACTCAGACTGCAATGGCCATAGCTTGTCTCAACAGTCGAAGTATTTCAGAGCGATTGGAGGTCATCACTGAGCTCTCCACTTACTCTCAATCTTTCATCAGGACCCAGCCTATTCCAATCAACGAGTTCCTGCTTTCCATCGCGCCAGCGAGCAATTTGTCGTGTGACCTGTCTCGAAGCTACGGTGTTGTGCAAATCCAGGCACGGTGGAACCACCTTCAGCATGGCCATAAGTTGAGTCGTCCAGAAATGGTGGGTGATTCATCCAAAACTTCTGTTCACGTCGTTGATTGCTTTCCACAGCTCAGAGAGCGTTATATTGGAAAATGCAAGAGTCTTGCATCAATCGAAGGCTCGGCATTGAGGACACTCTGGCCGCATTGTCTCGAGACCTCAAAGCAGTTGGCCCGAGACTTGAATGAGCTGGAACGGCTAGGTCGATCTGCTAATGGGTATTGAAACGCAATAGTCAACTCCGACCAGCTTTGTGTGCTGGCTCAGTTGTCGGTCAACGTGAAAGAATGGCTTGAGCGCCCTTAGCGAAGGGATAGAAAATACTCCGAAAAAGCTGATGTCGACAAGCACAATGCGGTTCCTGAAGCGAAGAATGCGAAATATAGTGCTGATGTTGAGGTTTTTAGTGGCTAGGAGGATAGGAAGGCATGGGTGGCCACGACTTCTGTACGCTCTACTTGCGTAGGTTCCACTTGCGTCGTTACAAGTGCAAGCAGACAGATTTGTCGTAGCATATCCAGCAAACTCGAAGCCTTTGATCTCAGACACGACAGACAATATTCTACTTTGTTCACCTGTTACCGCCTTCATTTATTTGCGTGATCTAATACAAGAATGAATCCTATATCTATAATGATGTTGCTTTGCTAATGCGCGAGACAAGAGGCCGGAGAGAAGTTTGGTAGTGTAACACAATATACATATGAGACACTGGAAAGGACAGAGCGTTGTTTACAGCACAATTGGGAGCATCAAGGGGAGGTCCAGACTCGATTCAATCTAAGTAGACTAGAAAGCACAACAGCCTTTCAGGGCAAGTACACTACTCGTAACAGTAATCCTTCAATCCAACCCGGGGCCCCAATGTGTCGCACTGAACCTATATCTCAGCTGCAACGCCGTCTTTTTCTCCACTCTTTATCTGCTTGCCCGTCTTCTTGATCTTCTCAAGCATGGTCTCATATTCAAGGCTCTCTTCGGCGTAGATGTCCGCTGTTTGGTTCTCGAGCGAGACGTTGTAGGACTTGATGCCTTTGTACATGGTTAGTACCTAATTGCACCCTCGAAACGATAAGGGAAGTAAAGGACGAATCCGTGACGGTGGTGCTCACCTTCGGTCTTCTTGAGCACACGGTCTATGGCACCAGAGCATCCTCCGCAGCTCATTTGAATGTTGAATTTGTAGTGGTGAGGGGCTTGGGTTTCTGCCATGGCGGTCTAGTATAGGTGTGATGATAAGGTGTGTTGCGCGGTATGAGTTGGTGGGCTGATTGACAACTGACAGAGTTCTGTTGTGATTGAGTGGCTTTGTTGGGAGGTTGAGGAAGTGGGGCGTTAGGGAAGCTCTTTGTTAAATGTAAAGTAGGAAAGATTGAGCGCTGACAGCACTTGAGCCCTATGGCGTGATAGTCGAGGAAGATGTGGTGCTTTCGGGTAATACTCTGCTTGTTTGAGATGATTCGTGGCGGTCATGGTAATGAAAACAAGTCTCAAAGTGAGCATAAAAACTGCACCGAATAATAATGCTTGGCATCAGCGCGGTGTTACTCATCATTATCTCCGGTCAGCTCCAAGACCTTTGAACATCCCACTTTCGTGACTCGTAAATTCGCGTCCCAATCTCGCCTTTATCGTCTTTCTCTATAACATGGGTTCGAAAGCTAAGATCCTCCCCCAGAAGGGGAAGAGAAATATCTTAATCACAAGTGCTTTACCATATGTGCGCTCTTCTCCTCAGCAAACCATATACAAAAGCGCTAACACGATCAGGTCAACAATGTTCCACATCTGGGCAATATCATAGGCTCAGTACTCTCTGCAGACTGCTTCTCCAGGTACTGTCACCCCTGTTTATTTGCTTTTGTATAGCTACTCACCATCATAGATACTGTAAAGCGAGAGGTTATCCTACGCTCTTTGTCTGCGGAACCGACGAATACGGTACGGCGACGGAGACCAAGGCATTAGAAGAAGGAGTTACACCTCGACAATTATGCGATAAGTACAACAAGCTTCATGCGGAGATCTATGACTGGTTTGAGATCGGCTTCGACATCTTTGGCAGGACGTCGACCGAGCAACAGAAGGAGATAACGCAGGATATCTTCAGACGACTATATGAGAATGACTGCTTGGTTGAGAGGACGTCGCGACAACCTTACTGCGAGAAACACAAGTCATTTCTCGCCGATCGCTTTATCGAGGGTACCTGTCCGAAGTGTGGCTACGACGATGCACGGGGAGACCAATGCGATTCGTGTGGATCCGTCGACTATGAGCCCCTGGACCTGAAGAACCCGCGATGCAAGGTTGACCCAGACACTACTCCAGTCGCGCGCGACACAAGGCATATTCATCTCAAGCTTGACAAGCTACAGCCACAAATAGAAGAATGGTTTGAGAAGTCTTCGAGAGAGGGCGGCTGGTCTAGAAACGGCAGATTCATTACCGAGTCCTGGCTAAAACAGGGTCTGCGCGATCGGGGCATCACCCGAGACCTCAAATGGGGTACCCCAATACCTCTCGATGTTTTCACGAACGAGACGGATAAAGAAATTTACAAAGACAAAGTGTTTTATGTTTGGTTCGATGCATGCATCGGATATCCCTCGATTACAGCGAACTATACTAAAGAATGGGAAAAGTGGTGGAGAGATCCCGAGAACGTGCAGCTGTACCAATTTATGGGCAAAGGTACTAATGATGTCGACTTCGATCCCAAGGCTACCCGCTGACCACTCCGCAGATAACGTACCTTTTCACGCGGTCATCTTCCCCGGATCTCAGATCGGTACAGGGGAGAAGTGGACCATGGTGCATCATCTTTCAACCACGGAGTACCTCAACTATGAGAATGGCAAGTTCTCAAAGTCGAGAGGCATCGGTGTTTTTGGCACAAGCGCAAAAGACACAGGGGTACCCCCGGATGTGTGGCGCTATTATCTACTGAAGAACAGGCCCGAGACTGGAGATACACAGTTTGAGTGGAAGTACTTTATCGTAAGCCATTGATCTATCACAACAACCGCGCCCTTGCTGATGTTTGTAGATCCAAAATAACTCAGAGCTGCTCGCCAATCTGGGTAACTTTGTCAACCGCGTTATCAAGCTAATTAATAGCAAGATCTACAACTCGACGATCCCGGACTACACAGCAATGCACTCAGATCTGATGTTCGACGGAATCAAAGCCGAGATCAACCAACTTCTGAAAAATTACCTCGAGAACATGGAAGCAGTGAGTCTTCGGGAGGGGCTCGCTGCAGCCATGCACATCGCCGCGGCAGGCAACAACTTCCTACAAAGTAATCGCTTCGACAACAAGCTAGCGGCCAACGAGCCTGACAAGGCGGCTGCCGTGGCTGGCATTGCCATCAACCTAATCTATCTGTGCGCCAGTATCTTCGAACCTTATCTGCCAGCAACATCCAAATCGATCCTTGAGCAATTGCAAATGGCATTTCTCCACATTCCGGATGAGTGGACGGCTGATGACATAAAGCCGGGCCACGAAATCGGCAAAGCACAGTATCTCTTCACCCTAATCGACCCAAAGAAGGAAGACGAATGGCGGGAGATGTTTGGGGGCACGCAAGCGGAAAGAGCGAAGAGAGAAGAAGAAGCGGCCAAGAAAGCAGCGAAGAAGGCCGATGCAGCAGCAAGAAAGGCAGCGAAGAGAGCGGCGAGTAAAACGAAGGATATCAATGGGGTGCTACCAGCAGCAAGCCAGCAGAGCGTCGAGTCCACGGCCACGAGCGGAGCCAAAGCCATGGATGTCGGAAAGGAGCCTGTCGACGCGGTGACGGATGGCGTTCAACAAGTGACGCTGCCGACGTCGTGATAAGGTCTTCGAACCAGACTCCGAGATATTTCAAGGATAAAGTCGGATGAAGTCGGATGCGGGCCAGGGCCCTGTGCATAAAGTATGCACCTCTCGGCGGATTACACTTCGAGGACTAATGAGGGCAGGCCATCCTCTCACATTTCCTCAGTCCTCTTGAAGGAATGCCCCTATGCATTATTCTCTACTGTGGCCCATGAACCCTCCGCTTTATGGAAAGATTCTAATAGCAACATCAAGGCCAACAAAGAAGAAAGGAGCTCTCACCGCCAGACCAGTCAATCCCTGTCAGTCAACGCGGGCTCGGAAGCTTGGACCAACGGGAAGTGGAGAATCCGCAACGACCCGAGAACGCGGCGTGGTTCGGTTGGGAGACGGTTCGGAGCTTGAGCACGTTGCCCCACTTTTGGCTGTCGCAGCTTCCACGGCTCAAGCATCGCGACCCCTGCTACAATACTTTACACTCCAAGCCAAGGACTTGGTAATCGCGTCGCATCAACCCGGCAAGAGGTCATGCTCGCCATTAGTCGGATAAGCCAAGACATCTCCTCTCTGTTATCATAATGCCAGCGTTCCCAAGCATCCCCTCCATCCCTTCTTAAGCTGACCGTGTGACCTCTCCATTCGAACAGACCATCTATTATTCTTCAGTTCATATTGTACATACCTTCCAACTCTATTACTAATCCTCCCTTCACCACCGAACCATGGCTTCCCCCCAACCCCTCGCTGCTCGCACCATATCCCATTTGACCAAAACCAACCCCCGCCGCCGTCTCTGCGGCCCATCCCTCCCTTCCTCCCCTGTCCGCACCTACCACCGTCTCCTCCAAGACAAGTGAGCCCACCCATTACCCTCCACCTGCCCATGCCCCCAACCAACCCCTCCTAACATGCCCACCCTCGCAGCACCCACCCCCAGCGCCTAATGCAAGGCTTCAACACCTCCACC
>JAABUQ010000285.1_pt1 | contig 116046 bp, 113 predicted proteins | sample 5560001 | NCBI WGS metagenome assembly JAABUQ01 (sample SAMN10711888, study PRJNA513371) | rock metagenome | isolation source: Antarctica rocks | place: Antarctica: Victoria Land, Finger Mt nord | collected 2015-12-18 | reverse complement strand
GCTGCTGTGGCCTGTAGTGCAGCTATCAATGATTGTGTTGTAGGAATATCGTGTAACGGTTGTGAGACCGGAGAAAGTTCGCGAGTTCTGTTCTGCTGATATTGCAAATATTGAGCATGAACGAATGGTGCTGTAATGGACGTTTGAGAAGCAAGACGCGCTTCTGACTCTTCCACCGAGTTGACAACATTGCGCTCTGTTGATGAAAGAGAACGGAACTGTGACATTGATCTACCTCATAACTACACTACATTGGACAAGCATTCAATTTTGCATGAGTCTACTAAAGAGAACGTAGCACGTCAATTTTCGGGAGACTATCATACCAAAAGTAATATAGTTCCAATGCACGGCTACTACCTATCCACGTAACAGCACGTTGACACTCATTGCGACTCCTGCACCTAACACGGTTGCCAGGAGATTTACTCCATCATTGTTCATCCACGGAATACCTCGGAGAGGGATTGTGTGTGTGCCACAGTTATGAATGCGCCGCTCTGTCTCTTTTTTGCACATGGGGCAGTAATACATCGCTTGTATCGTGGCGCCTAAGAGGCTATCAAACAGGCTTCCCGCAAGTCCACTTATGAGGGCAATGAGTGAGAGTGTCAGTAGCCGTTGCCCTCGTAACAGGGCGTAGAAGAGTCCTAGCGCGGTTGCACCGACTGCGGCAACACTTGTTCCTAAAAGCGTGATGCCGCCAGAGGTGCCAGGGGTAGTGCGTTTTCCGGTAGTGATAAGGCGTGGGAGTTGTGTGCTCAGCGTGCCAAGTTCTGTAGCCCACGTATCTGCGGTAGCCGTAGCGAAGGCACCAATATAGCCAGCTTCGCACAGGCTACGTACTGTAGACGATGAGCTAAGTCCATAACAAAGTGCTGCTAGTGTTGCGACACCACCATTGGCAGCAACTTGAAAAATGTCTCGTTCGGAGCCCTTACTAAATTTGTCTTCGGCAATCACGGCCTTATCTCGTTCACGAAAACGTGATAGGAGACTTGATGAGACAAAAAAGAAGATGAGCGAGAGTCCCCACGACCAGCCACCAAGACCGACAGTCGTCGTCCCCGTGATAATTGCCCCAGCAACACCACTACGAGTAAGTGAGCGTCTTCGATAGGCAAGGAGACTAACACCACTACTCAAAAGGAATCCCAGTAGCGTGCGTTGTAATATCTTTTTTGCTAGTGGTTGTATCATATCTGAAAACCTCATTAGGAATCGCATATATTTTTGTTACAGAACCAACATAATAACAGTTTAATATAGGAGAAGATACGTTGTTGGCATGACAGGGACAAGACCCCTGTCATGTCCGCACTTGATGTTCAGGTGAGAAGAACGTATTCTTTATCGAACTGCCAATCGCTGATTGCCTCGATTTCGACGTAGAGGTGGGGATGGAGTGGGTCAATGTGCTTGCTGAGATGAATATCTACAACACGATTGTCATTGAGTCCAAGTCCTTCGCAGAGGGCGTCCTGTGTGATTTTGAGACCACCATCAAGGTCTCGTTTAAGAGGCGTTGAGAAATAGAAATCTAGGAAGAGCGCAAGGTAGTTCTGACGGAAGTAATTCAGTAGTTCATTATGAATGTGTCCTTGTCGTTCGAGGGTGCGTAGTACGTCACGTACCTGCTGCTTGAAACGGCGTGCAATTACTGTACTGACGCGGTGTCCATCAACGGTTGCATACTGCTCGTTGATGCTAGGGGGAAGTGGAAACGTGAGGCGTAATGTAGATGGCGGCCTTCTGGCGTCCTGGCTACGAGGGGGATGCTTGCCCTGCTCGCTCATAGATAACTCCTGCCCTCTCTGCAAATAGTACTTTTAGGTAGACTACGTTGCGCATATTGTATCATATTAACATGTTTTATCGTGTATGTAACATTGTTGTCAAGTTGTAAAAAGAGTGGTACACTCTCTGCTATTCGGACTGTTGGCCCAAACAGTCTATAAGGAATATTTGCTATAAGTCGAGGTACGGCGAAAGCGAGGAGCAAACGTGATTAGGTGTAATAACTGTGGAACGATGAATCCTGATACTGCAAGAAACTGTCAGAATTGTATAGCACCATTACCTGCGCCCTTGGGCAGGGGTGAGAGTGGGGTAAGTTCACGAGCAAGTACACAGGACCAGCCAGAACTACCAGCATGGTTAGAGTCACTACGTGCTGGTGATCGCCCTGCCGCGCAACCAAAGAATTTCTCTCCTGAGGACATGCGTGAAGAAGGCATGGTCCCAAGTTGGATGCAACCAAATCGTCCCAATGATGAGAGAAGCTCTAACCCATACTCGTCAATGCGTTCCACCACCTCTTCTGCCCCAAACACAGATGAGGGCTATGTACCGGAGAGAAACATTTCTGCTAATTCACTTATCGATGCTAATGCATTGCCCTCGTGGATGCAACCAGATAAACCGCAGCCACCGCAGCAGAATATCGCCGCATCCAGCCTTGTACAGCCAGAATTTATGCCTGACTGGATGAAGACAATGCAGCCCTCATCTCAAGCGCAGGCACAACCATCAACTCCCATGCCGCAGCAGAAACAATCAACTCAGCCTTCATTTCCTGCTCAGGGTTTCTCTGCACAGCAATTGATCAACTCGCAAGCATTACCAAGTTGGATGCAACAGGAGGGCGATCAGAAATTTTCACCTTCTACCACTCAAGTGGGGCAGAATGGACAAGCAGGGTTTACCGCTTCTTCGCTCCTCGACATGAATTCGCTTCCTCCCTGGATGCGTGAGAGTGAGCAGAGTGGTCAAGAGCAGAACGATGTTCAAAGACAACAACCCAACACATTCCAACGAGGGAATGAGCAGCAACTTCCTTGGCAAGTCCCACAACAATCAGCATCGTCACCATTCAGGCAAACACCACAACAACAGCCAGCAAATTCCCCTGCCTCAGGGAGCAATGCTCCCGTATCCAGTCAAGGGGGAACACTTTCAATGGGTTCGCTTATCGACGTGAATTCGCTTCCTGAATGGTTGCGCTCAACAGCCGAAGCACAGCAGCAGAGCCAACAGGGACAAGCTAGTAGCCAGCAACAGAACTATGCTACACCACCTCGTATAGAAAATGTGCGTGTTCCCAGCCGACCACGCGGTGAGGTGGGAACAAACGAAGGAAGCGAAGTTGCTGCAAACGTCTTCGCCTCTATGCTTGGTGTGGCCTCGAATGCACCACAATATCCGGCACAGCAGCAACCAGGCTATCCCGCACATCCAGGCGAACAATCAACAAGCAATCTAGCGCAAACTCTTCAGCAGCCAGGAATGCCAAATAACGCATATGCAACAGGTCAATTGGGACAACACAACTACGGTCAAAATGCGCAAGGATATTTTAATGGCATGCAACCTGGACAGGGAAATTATTCTGGTGGACCTATAGGGCAGCAACAAAATCGAGGCATGATACAGCCACCGCCAGCTCAAGCCGAGAAACCAGCGAAGAAGGGTGGACTCTTCGAGGCTATCCGTAATTTCTTTTTCCGATAGTAAGAAAGCAAAAGGACAGGAAAGATGCATACGCAACCTCATCCAGAGGGAGAGCAGAGGCAAGACAAGCAAGAAGTACCAACACAGCATCAGAATATGGCTTCTGCTAACTCATTACTGGTTGCAGACTGTGGTACCGTCTTTACCAAAGTCTCACTTTTTGGGCTTGTGGAGGGTCAGTATCGTCTCATGGCACGGGGTGAGGCGCCAACAACATCCCTTCCCCCACAAAGTGACATTGCACAAGGCATTATCGAGGCCATTGGTGTCATTGAGCACATTACAGGACGCCAATTTCTCTTACAGGGGCAATTAATCACGCCCGAAGAAGAGAATGGAGATGGTGTTGATGCCTTTATTACAACTATCAGCGCAGGTGGCCCAATTCAACTTGTTGTATTGGGCGCAGTGAATAGCACACTAGAAGCATTGGCAGAGCAGGCTGTATCAGGCCTCTATGCAGAAACACACGCTATTCCATCACCATCATTTGTGGCCGCAAACGCTGCTACACCTGTCACTGTAGATACTGCTGGGCAATCTCAAAGCGCAAGTGGATGGACGCCAGAACGACTCGCGATGGAATGGGAGCGGCAATTAGGACATATGCGCGAAATTCAGCCACAAGCTGCGCTTATTGTAGGCATGGCTGACGGTCCTGCTGGACCTGTTCCTTTACAAGAAGCATGTCAATTGTTGGTGAACGCAGCAAAGGAACGCGAAGAGCGCTATGGGGTGAGAGCTGATGAGAACGCAGTACAATGTGCTGTTCTCTATGCAGGTGCGCCGCAGTACATAGAAGCGGTGCGGCGCATGCTCTATGGAGTCGCTGATGTGACACGCGTTGACTCTCTTGTCTCACAGGCACAGTTGGGGTCAATCAGTATCGCGGTAGGAGCCTTGCACGAGCGCAACGTGATTCAACGCCTTCCTGGCTACAATCGTGTAAAGGCCTGGTCAAGTGCTGAACCAGTCGCAACCGCTACCTCGTTAAGTAGCCTTGTACGTTTTCTGGCACAACATTATGCAATGAATGTTACAGCAGTTGATGTTGGGGGAGCCACGACAACAGTTATGCTTGCTGGAGAGCAAGGCGAATTTGTGCCAGATGTCAATGCTGATGTTGGAGTGGCATCTGGTATGGGGGCAGTCCTGCAACAAGCAGGAGTGCAACGCATCACGCGCTGGCTTCCGTTCGCGATCTCAGAGGACGAACTACGTCAGTTTGTGCTCAATCGTATCTCGCATCCTCATACATTGCCAATAAGTACTCGTGAGCTCTACATCAGCCACGCAATCGCACGAGAAGCAATGATTCTGACTGTCGAGATGGCAAAGAGGAACACAACGGGCTGGCCTGATGCGGATTTGATTCTTGCGACCGGTGGTATTCTGGCCCATGCGCCTAAAAATGGACAAGTGGCCTTGATGCTCCTCGATGCACTGCAACCGCGTGGTGTAACATCGTTAGTAGTAGACAAAACCCTGCTTATCTCGCAACTTGGGGCTGTCGCAACCGTGGCACCGATCACTGCTGTACAGGTCAATGAGAATGATGCTGTCACTCACCGTCTTGGTACGTGTGTTGTTCCCTTTGGACAACTGCAGCCGGGACAAGTCGCACTAACCGTAGGAGTTGAATACACGAATGGGCGGCAGCATAAAGTTGATGTCATGGCAGGCACCATCGAGGTCGTTCCCCTACGCATGAACGAGCAGGCACTGTTAACACTGTTTCCCGCGCCAGGAGTTGATGTTGGGCTTGGACCAGGCGAACGTGCGCGTGCAGCCGAAGAGATTGATGGTGGTCTTGTTGGTCTCATCATCGACGCACGAGGCCGACCATTAGGAATACCAATCGAAGAAGCCGAGCGTCAAGCTCGAATTATGCAATGGATGCAAGCCATCGGCGCATAAACAACAATATATATTAGGAGAGTACGGGGATGGCCTATCAGCCTGGGTGGTCTGTGGTCACACAGACGGTGGTGAGGCGGGAACGCTGGCCTGGTGGGTATAGAGGAAATTCTCTAGCACGTGGTGTGCCATTGGTGTATACCGGACAAGAGGTACAGCCTGACCAACCCGTGCTACGCATGGAACATCAAACCGTGGCAGGTAAGATCGCACAGGATGAGATTGTGCCTGCTGGTATGTACGGGCATGTTGTCAATATCACTCATCGTGGCGGTATCGTCATTGAAGGGCAAGCTGCTATACTACGTGGCAGAATAGGTGCAGGTAATCAAGTTGCAGGTATATTAAACGTCTTACAAGAGGATATGCTGAGCCAACAGTTACCCGCTGGAGTGATTATCGCTGTATCTGGGTCGCTCACCTTTGCTCTGTTACGTCAATCGCTACTTGCAGGAGTATCCGGCATTGTGGCGGGTAGCATCGCTATACGAGACTTCGAGAGTTTTCTGCGTACTGACGCTATTCAGTCACTAGATGACAGTAATATTGAGCAGGTGCAAGCAACACTTCCTTCCATGACTGTCTTGTTTACAGAGGGGCTGGGTACTGCATCAATGGCGGAACCCGCGCTACAGGTACTGCAACAGCATCAGGGGTCAATTGTCTTATTATCAGGCATTACCGCTCCACGTTGGGGTATCGTACCTGAACTCATTCTTTCGTTCTCTCCTGAAGAGATACAACGTTATTGGCATCCAATACAGCAAGACCTTTCGCTTCCGCTTGGGGCGCAGGTGCGTGTGGAGAGTGGAGAACATGAGGGAGCAATAGGAAACATAGAGTATATTTTTTCACATGAACAGGTTTTTCCTTCTGGCATTCGCAGTCGTGCGATTCGCCTGCGTCTCGGCGATGGTTCACCATTAGTGATTCCAGTTACCCTCGCTCAACGGATAGGTTAAAACTGCATTTACGTATGATTATCCACATTCCCAACAAGTTATCCACATATTTGCAGAGAAGATGTGGATAACTTGCTATGTCCACTTGTGGGAGCAATGTTTGTTCTGGTTTTGTTACTTTCATATTTGCTTCTACGATATGTTGTTAGAGTCTAATTCGTGTACATGATGATAGTAGTAGCCGTATATCGTAGGAGCATTTATGACACCGCTTGTACAAGCACAAATCGCACCGATTCGAGAAAATACGCCTCTCATTGCAAGGTATCCACGACGACGAATAGCAGTTCTCCTTATTTTTTTGCTCGCCTCCATTGCGTGCTACACAGTACTTTCTCTCGTTGCACCACAATTAGACCAACCCATTGGGCCATTTATGCTCGTGTGGGTTGCGTGTTTTCTCTGCTATCTTGTAGCATGTCTTTGGGTGCTAACAAGTAGGCCAATGACGGGACGCTGGCTTTGGGGAGAGCTAGCAATCCTTTTCGTTGGCGCAATTATTTTTCGTGTCATGCTCGTGCATCTTCCATTAGGCTTATCACGTGATGCATGGCGCTATCTGTGGGATGCACGGGTGATTGTGCATGGTTATAGCCCATATCAATTTACTCCGTTCGATAAAATATTGATACCATTACGGGATAGTGTCTTCGCAAACACACCATATCGTGAACTACCAACAAAATATCCTCCTGGTGCGGAGCTATTTTATGTACTTGGCTATCTGCTCACGCCAACAAATCTTGGAGGACTCAAAAGCCTTTTTGTTGTTTGTGATCTTGTTACCTGTGGTGCGCTTACAGCACTGCTTCTATACAGAGGACATGATCCTCGTTATGTCATTCTCTATGCGTGGTGTCCACTTCCTATCGTTGAGTTTGCTATACAGGGACATGTGGATGTAATTACGATTACCTGTACTGTCCTGACCGTTTTATGCGCAACCAGTTCCAGGCAGGGTGTGCGCATTCTTGCAGGCGTGTTTTTAGGACTGGCAACGCTTACGAAACTGTATCCAATTATTCTTTTGTTGGTGTTACTGCGAAGACATGACTGGCGACTGCTCCTAGCCTGTGGTGTCACCATTGTTTTTGGCTATGTGCCTTTTGTTGTGCTTGGTCATGGATATATCCTGGCAGGCAGCCCATTTACTGCCGTGGTAGGACAACGTGAGTCGCATATTGCGGTAATCCAGAATGTGCTGTTTATTGCAGGATTCACATTTCACATTAATGGAACCGTGATGCAGGTACTCGTTCGTAGTATCGAGGTGCTGATCGTTGGCACAACACTGGTCTTTGTACTACTTGGACGTTTGCTGAGAAAAATGAGTACAGAGATAGGTGTCTTACTGTTAACAGGAGTGATACTCATGATCTACGCGCATATCTTTCCCTGGTATGCACCTGGACTGCTACCATGGATCGCGCTTACAATAGGTCCATTGTGGACAAAGCCAGGCATAAGTGCTAAAGGGCTAGCACTCGTTATGCTGTGGTATTTTACCTTCACCTGCATCATAAGCTATATTCCTGGTCTCAAGCAATATGAGTCGATGTCGAACTGGTTACTCTACTACGCTGTCACCTTCGGTGTCGTCTTTGTCGGCTTGATAGTTGCCGCATTACTTGCACTACGCAAACGCAGATTTTCCTTGAATAAGCTCTCTGTAGGGACCGATTGATCGCGTCCTCTTTGGTTATCAGTTGCCGAGAGGATGCGATCAATCGGTCCCTACACCTCATATTTGTTGCATATATTATATAGGTAAAAATGTAGAGGTCTTGCTATCAGTTACCAAACTGAGCTATCCCTGTTACAATGCTTCTACAAAAATTTGGGGAGATAAGCGATGCTGCGATTACGGGTAAGAGAAAACGCGGGTGCCAAAGCGATTAGTATGTCCAAGTTATCAAGACTTTCAGATGTCTCGTATGACACGATTCAGCAGATATATCATAATCCCTTCAAAGACGTGAACCTCTCGACACTAGAGAAGATAGCGGACGCACTTGGAGTCAACGTCTGTGACCTCTTTGAAAAGGTGAGCAAAGAGGCGGCACAAGAGGAAGTAGCATCGAAAGCCAGAAAGCCCAAAAAAGTAGCGGAGCAGCCTGATACGTATTAAGTGTACCCAATCAACACAGAAGCAGGGCATCCCTAACCCCTTTGAGGTTAGGGATGCCCTGCTTCTGTGTTGATTGGGTAGTGGCGGCAAGAATCGAACTTGCGACACAGGGCTTATGAGTCCCTTGCTCTACCGACTGAGCTACGCCACCATGCGTTGCTTACGAAGATTATGTTATCATATCGTGTCAAGAGGCTGTTGTTGCCCTCACACTCTACTAAACAGTATAAAAATATCCTTGCCATGCACTCCTTCATGCTAACAAGGATATTCTTTAGATAGCTTTAGTAGCGGGAACAGGATTCGAACCTGCGACCTCCGGGTTATGAGCCCGACGAGCTAACCACTGCTCTATCCCGCGTCAACTTCTGTATAATACTACAATCTTTGTCGATTGTCAAATTTTTTGAGAAAGCCCTGGAACGTTCACTTTTGACAGTCATACGACCCCTTCTTCGTTTTCCCTATGCTGTGCTGTCTACGACCTTGAGAAGCCACTTGATAGACAGACAAAAGTACCTTATTCATGAGCAGGCATGGACAGAAGTTAGGACAAAGCATTAATATATTTAGAAGAATAAAGCAGCGATAGTATAGAGTATATAGACATAATTGTTAAGTTTTTGATATATGTAATTATCTTGCGTCTACAGTTATATACGTAAAATTCTTCAGTGTGTCCTTTTTGTTGAGACGAGGCAGCAACTATCTCGGTTGGCTGCACGGCGAAGTGGGAGCGTAATGTGGTGGGAGTAGCATACGTTGAGCAGGATCGAGAGACGCGAAGAGTGATTCTCTCGCTCGCAAAAAGTATCCAGGAGCGTGATGTTGTTACCTATGAGCATTCTCGTAGGGTAGCTACCTATGCCCAACGCCTGGCACGTTATATGGGCTGGAGTAGACGCGAGGGACGCGATTTGGCCCTGGCAGCACTCGTGCATGATCTTGGTAAAACATGGATTGCCAATGATATTCTGAATAAATCAGGGGCGCTCTCCGAAGAGGAACGGCGCAAAATGGAGCAACACCCAGTTATTGGCGCTCGTATTTTGATTGGCTGTGATATACACCCTTTCTACGTAGAAACTGTGCTGCATCATCATGAAAAATGGAATGGAAGTGGTTATCCTGCTGGCAAGCAAGGCGAGGATATTCCAATTGGGGCGCGTCTCCTCACAGTTGCCGACGTATACGATGTGCTGACCTCGTGGCGTCCCTATAAAAACGCGTCCTCGATTGCTGACGCTCGTGATCGTATGCTTGCTGATGCTGGAATATGTTTTGATCCAGTTGTTGTTGATGCCTTTGTGCATTTATTGGATATCACACCAAATTTTATGCTTCCCCAGCAAGACCTGCACGAGAAGCAGACATTGCATTATCCTCCTCATCTCGACGACTTCTAAACGTGCCTACCTTGTTACAACTTGGATAATACCGTCGTCTTTACGTATAAGCTAGTAATGGTTGTGTCTTTTTGTATCTCTATGTAATTAAGAATATATTAAAGGTAAGCGTATATGCCATTAAATGTCATAGATATTCTCTTTTTGATTACCGTTGTGCTCCTCGTGTTGAGTGGTTTGCGTAATGGATTTGTGGTAAGTCTGCTGAATTTGGTTAGTATTCCACTTGCACTTGGTGTTGCGTACTTCTTTGGAGCGCAATTTACCGTGTTTCTTGCATCAAGTGGTTTTGCTGCGACACCGCTCATTTCGTTTTTTGTGTTATTCTTCCTAACTGTACTGGTGTTACACTTTATTGGTAATACGCTTCGTAGCGTTTTAAAGCGTATTCCCTTGGTCGGGTCAGGTGACGCACTGCTTGGTGGAGTCGTAGGTTTTGTGGAGGCATGGTTGCTCTGGCTCTTTCTGCTCGTCTTGCTTGGCAGTTTTCTCAATGGTGTCGAGGGGACAGTCAGCACGGTGCAGCATGGTGCGAGCCTGATTCCTGGTGCAAATGTACAGGTTGATCAGCTTCAGCAATGGCATGATTTTTACAATCAAGCTGTAACAAATAGCTTGTTTGCCAAAGTGAATGGCTTTTTTGTGAAGACACTACCCGACATTCCGCAACCACCTCAGTAATTCCATTTGGAAGAATACGTTGTGCCGCACGTCAGCGAAGCCAACGTGCGGCACAACGTATAAAGAAGCTTCTTGCAGCGTGTTGTATGATAAGAGTGATGAATTGTTGTCTGTTCCTTGAAACGCATGTGGAGGAAACTACGGCAAAGCAAGATCGTCTTATCAACACAGGAGTACATCGCAAGCTTGAACGAGCCTATCTCGTCGCGGTTGAGTCGAACGACCATGACACTATGTGGAGCGTCGAGGACTCAGTAAGCGAACTGGGTATACTGGCTCGTACCGCAGGAGCCGAGGTTGTCGGCACCATGATCCAGCGCCTCTCACACCCCGACCTACAAACTTATGTAGGCAAGGGACGCGCTCAAGAATTAGCTGATCTGGAAAAACAACTCGGCTTTGACCTCGTTATCTTCGATGATGAGCTAACTCCCGCACAGCAACGCACACTCGAAAAGATGCTTGACGCTCGTATCGTAGATCGAACTGCCCTCATTCTCGATATCTTTGCGCAACATGCTCGCACACGTGAAGGTCGCCTTCAAGTTGAACTCGCCCAATTAGAGTATCGTCTTCCACGCTTGACTGGACGTGGCAACGAATTTTCGCGCCAAGCAGGTGGTTCACGCAGCGCGAGTGCTGCTGGTTCTGGTGGAACAGGGGGTGCTGGCGGTTCAATTGGTGTACGTGGTCCTGGTGAGACCAAGCTAGAAATTGACCGACGCCGCATTCGGAGTCGTATCTCAGAACTGAAAGAGGCTATCAAAGAGGTACGCACACAGCGTTTTATTCATCGTCAGCAGCGTATAGCCCAAGCTATTCCTGTTGTCGCTATAGTTGGCTATACCAATGCGGGCAAATCGACTCTCTTTAACGCGCTTACTGAGTCCGAGGTGTTAGCCGAAAACAAGTTGTTCGCTACTCTTGATCCTGTTACGCGCCATATCGTGCTTCCTGGTAATCAAGAGGCATTGATGACCGATACCGTCGGCTTCATTCAAAAGCTGCCCACAAAACTGGTTGCCGCCTTCCGTGCCACGCTTGAGGAGGTTATAGACGCCGACCTCTTGCTAGAAGTGGTGGATGTCAAGCACGAAAACGCTATCGAGCAGAGCGAGACGGTCAACGAGGTCCTTCATGATCTCGATGCGGAGGAGAAGCCACGTGTCACCGCGCTCAACAAAATCGACCTGCTAGACAATCCAGCAGAGGTTGATGTAACATTGTATCCAAACGCTGTTCCCGTATCCGCGCTCAAGGAGATAGGGCTAGATGCGTTGTGTGAAAAGATTGCCAAGGTGCTAGCAGAAAATATGGATACGGTACAGGTTATCATTCCCTTCACCAAAGGTGAGCTGGTCGAACTCTTTCACCGACGTGGCTACATCGAACGTGAAGAACATCGACCCGAAGGCACATTTATCGCGGGTCGTATCTCGCGCGCGCTCCGCGGCTACTACTCGCCGTATGCCGTAGCAATGCGTCGTTAATCTACACAGGCACTCCTAACTACTGCTATAAACATACTCCAAAAATACTACTTCTTTGTACACAAGAGGTAGTATGTGCTATCTTGATTAGAAATGCTGAAAAATATATTGACCCAGTAAATGAGAGTAGCATATGCAAGAGCAAAACGTGCAAGATAATCAACTTCCTCTACGCATCCGTCTTCGCCCACCGTTGGAGCAAGGGGCTAATGGGCAGAAGCCAATAATGCCCGTGTCTGCTCTCACAACGTTCTCTGAGCCACAGCAACGGGCGCAGCAGATTAAAGAGTTGCTCCGTCTGGGCAACCTGTTGCGGGCCGATATTGGATTGAGTGAGGTGTTGCACAGAATTGCAGCCTCAACGAGTGTATGTACAGGGTTTCGTATCCTTGTTGTTAACTTAATTATTGAAGAAGACAACATATGTACACGTCCTGTCGCATTTGCTGGTGTATCAGAGGAGGGTGAGCGTCTTCTTCGCACAAATCCTATGACAATTGAGCAGATGCATACTCTGATGCAACCAGAATTTCGCATCAGCCAGAGTTATTTTATTTCTCATGAGCATAAAGATGTTCTGGCAGGGATAACTGTTGTGCGCCCAAATATTCCGATAGTGGAAAACACAACAGATGTATGGCATCCAGAAGATATGTTGCTTACGCCGTTAATTAGTCCACGTGAGCAGAAACTGCTAGGTTTTCTCTCGCTGGACAATCCTGAAGACGGCAAAATACCAACTGCTGGACATATCGAGGTTGTAGAACTCTTCGCGCAACAGGCTGCCATCGCCATTGATAATGTTCGTATCTTTCAGGAGCAAGAGCGCGAACGTATTGCGCTTGAAAAGGGTATTTCAGAATTACGCGAGGACATGGAACGGATACGTAGCGGCGATTTAAGCGTGCAGGTACGCACTCCACACCAGAAACTACAACCGATAGGCGAGGCGATCAACAGTACGATGCGTGAGATCAGCAGTATTTTGGGAAGTACGCAACAGGTTATGCAAGCTGTCGATGAGCATACACGTAATGTGCAGTATACCTCGGAACTGCTAGCGCATGATACTGAACAGCAAAATCAACAAGTGACACATATTGCACGTGTTATTGATACATTTGCAAATGTCATTCATCAAGTTTCAGACGATGCGGCTGCTCTGGTAGGGATGGCAAGCGAGGCAACAGAGGCTACGCGTGCAGGACAAGACGTAGTGGATCGTGCGATAGATGGTATGGGCAAGGTACGCGAGACGACCCTGCAATCGGAGCGCACTATAAAGCATCTGAGCGAAAGTGGGCAAGAAGTTAACGAGACATTAAACGCTGTGAACGACTTGAATACACGGATGCATCTCCTTGCGCTCAACGCAGCGATAGAGGCAGCTCGTGCTGGTGAGCAGGGACACGGCTTTGTGGTCGTTGCGCAAGAGATACGCACGCTCTCCATGAGTTGTGCTGAGGCATCGCGCAAGGTAGGTAGCTACATCCGTATTATGCAGCAGGAAACTACTGCCACCGCGCAAAGCGTGGGGCAAAATACGCAGCAGGTAGTAGACCAGACGGAACTTGTAACACAGACAGGACTAATGCTCGATGCCATAGACATCGCCACAGAGCGTATGGCACGCCTTGTACAAAGCATTTGCACAACAGCAGATAGTCAGGTGCAAGGATCACGCCACGTTGTCCATGCCGTGGGTGAAGTCCGTCGCATGACAAGCGAAATCAACACACATATGCGCGACGTGCGCCAATCCGTGGCACACCTCACAGAACTCACAAACGCGTTACATTCGCGCTTATCCTTCTTTCGAGTGCTATAAGGGTTCCCTACACCAATCCATGCTCCACTGCATAGCGCGTCGCGGCACTTCTGGAGGTTACGTCGAGCTTGTTGTAGATAGAGCGCAGGTGGGCGTTGACAGTGAGCGTGCTGATGTGCAGTTCTTTTGCAATCTGACAGCATACTCATTTTCTGCAAACAGAACCTTCGCCAGATGCTCTAGCGACATAGCAATATTGATGTTACCTCCTCTTTCACGATTAAGCAACAAACTCTCCTCGATGAGAGTACGTGCTTGAGTGCAATTCGACCCAGCAGGTCGGAATACAGTAGGGGAAACAACAATGCAAAAAATATGAGATTACAGAACGGCAATATTGCCGTTCTGTAATCTCATATTTTTTGCATTGTTGTTTTAGACTTCTACCACGATTGGCAGAACCATTGGGCGGCGGCGTGTCTTCTCATACAAGAAATCGCTCAATGTATGCTTGATTTTGTCTTTCACAAAGACCCAATCGGATGCATGACCGTTGAGTCCAATAAGTGAGTCAAGAACGCGCCCCTTCGCACTTTCAAGCAATTCCTCGGCGTCACGCATGTAGACGAAGCCACGCGAGATGATGTCGGGTGCTCCAATAGGCTGGCCCGTCTCTTTGTCAATGGTAAGAATCGCCATCAGAATACCGTCCTGTGACAGCACCTTGCGGTCTCGTAGCACGATTTGTCCCACATCACCCACGCTTGAGCCATCAACAAAAACGTTTCCGTTTGCCACATGATCGACCATCTTGATAGCCTCGTTGGATACCTCGATAATATCGCCATCTTCGGCTACCACGATGTGATCTTCTGGAATACCCATTGCATAGGCGAGTTTCGCGTGCAAAATCAGTTGGCGATATTCGCCGTGAACAGGCACGAAAAACTTTGGTCGCAACAAGCTCAGCATGAGCTTTAACTCTTCTTGCGCTCCATGTCCAGAAACATGCACATTCGAGATGGCTTGATAGAAGACCTCAGCCCCTTGACGGAAGAGACTATTGATCGTGCGGCTCACCGACTTTTCATTGCCTGGTACGGGTGTTGCCGAGAGAATAATGGTGTCACCTGCCTGCACATGAACCAAGCGATGATCGTTGTTGGCGATACGTGTCAGAGCAGACGTTGGTTCGCCCTGGCTTCCCGTACAGATGATGACCACTTGCTCTGGTCTGAACTTGTTGATATCCTCTGCACGAATAATCATGCCTTTAGGAACATTCAAGTAGCCCAACTCCATCGCCATCTGCACGTTGTTTATCATGCTGCGACCCACAAGCGCTACAAAGCGTTCATAGCGTGTCGCAACGTCAACAACCTGTTGCACACGTGAGATCAGCGAGGAAAAGGTCGCAATCATGATGCGCCCTGGCGCATTGGCGAAAATCTTATCGAACGAGTCATTAATCACGCGTTCCGAAGGAGTATAGCCTGCCGACTCCACGCGCGTACTATCGCCCATCATGACCAACACGCCCTCGTTACCGATACGTCCCAGCAGTCCAATATCGGCAGGTTTGCCATCCACAGGCGTATGGTCAAACTTGAAGTCTCCTGTATGGACCACGGCACCAACAGGGGTGTGAATAACCACTCCCGTTGCATCGGGAATACTGTGGTTAACACGGAAGAACTCAACATCGGACTGACCAACCTGCACATGATCGCCTGCTTCGACAATGGTAATGGAAGTCTTTTCGAGGAGCTTATGCTCTTTGAGCTTCACTGAGATCAGGCCGTGAGTAAGCTTTGTGGCGTAGAGAGGAGGAAAACCAAGTATTGGTAGAACGTAGGGGAGAGCACCAATATGGTCTTCGTGACCATGAGTAATAACAATGCCACGTATACGGTTTTTCTTGTCATTGAGATAGCTGGTATCGGGTATTACAAGATCGACGCCCAGCATTTCATCGTCGGGGAACATGACTCCCGCATCCACAATGATGATATCGTCACCGTACTCGACGACCATCATATTCTTTCCAACCTCCCCTAGTCCACCTAGTGGGACGAGTCGAATATTTTCTATTGTCAAGGTAAAAAGGACCTCCTGACTACACAGGTTCTGTGTAGCATAGCTAGAAACTGTATTAAAAAAAGCATTTATCTTCACTCCCATTTCCGCCAACGGGAGTAAAAGCCAAATAAAAATAAGTGTGTGAGTACGTTCACCAAATAAAAAGAAGCTATAAGGTCCCTGTGCGTAGTGTATCACACGAGAAGTGGAAACACAAGCAGAGGAGATGTATTCTGATCTAGGATGGGTGGTGAGTATGCTGCTAGCAACATACCCTCACCACCCATCCTAGATCAGAATGTCTATATTCCTTGTGGGGGACGGTAGTTCGGTGGATTCCACCAGTGATCTGCGCTCATCCAGAGAGCACGACTGTGCCGAAAGAAAATGAGTGGCAAGACGACGGGAAGTGGTAAGCCCGCGAGCAGAATTGGGATAAACGGAATAGACGGATTAAGACCCGCGGCCGCGGCAAAAGGCACAATGACGGCAGCGACAATCAGCTCACTTATCACAAGATTGATCGCCATTGCTCCTGTAAAGTAGCCCTCCTCACGTTCAAAGGTAAAACCGCAGATAGGACACTTCTCATACATTGTAAGGAAGCGCTTGAACAGCTTCCCTTTGCCACATACAGGGCAGCGCAGACGTAGACCACGCCCGACTAGCGTCCAATAGCCAACACCAACCATCTCTTTCTTAGTCCTTCTTAAGCATCTATGCAAACAGAACATCTTCTTCATGTTGATAATTACGTTTTATATACTTATTACAACACAAAAACGTGGAAATTTCTTCCCGATCGATGTTAGTGCTCTTCTAAACGCTTAATTGCCCTCTCTGTCACCTCTAGCCCTGCACGTAGTGTAGCCTCTTTGTATTCGCGCACAAGCATCTGGTATTCGAGCAGGCGAGGGCGACGCGTTGGACGTGTAGCGTACTGCTGACGCGCCCACTCCATATGCGCGAGTTGCTGCAGCAGGCTTTCTCGATGATCTTGCAGGTGGTGTAGTGTCGTCTCATCGGAAGTCTCACCGCAAAAAAAGAGCTTGGTCAGGAAGTCGTCTTTGCTGAAACGCTCTGGCACATCCTCCTGTAACCAGTGTTCAAGCTCGACCTCCCCTGTCGGTGTCAGACGATATACCTTACGATTAGGGCGTGTCGTCTGCACCACAATCTCAGATTCGACAAGGCCCGCCTGACTCAAATGCTTCAATGTCGTATAAATCTGGCTATTGCCTGCGTTCCAATAACTAGCAAGTGCGCGGTCAAAGGCCTGCTTAATATCGTACCCAGTCATAGGGTGTGTCCATAACAACCCAAGAATAATGTAGCGCAGCGTGTTGCGTGAGGAAATATCGCTTCCCTCTTCGGAATCCTTCTCAATGCGTATGTTCTCTTTTTTACGAGTAGACACAATATATCTCCATAGAGGTTTAATGCCGAATGAATATAAGTACGATTATATCATGCTGTTTAGCCTTGCCTCGTTCATACAGATACCTTTCTTCTTCCACTGGGTATGAATGTCAACGATCCCAATTATTTGGAAGACCGCAAACAGCATATTGTTGATCTGGTGCGCTATGGCATTGAGAAACGGAGGTTGTAGGAGCGTCATAAATGAGGCTCCTACAACCTCCGTTTGTTTATGCTCGGAGAGGATGCAGGTTTTTTTCGATTTGGATGCGCTGCCCTTCAAGGAATGGAGGCAGGGCAAGATGTTCTCCGAGATGTTCAATATCCTCGTCGGTGGCGAAACCAGGGCCATCGGTAGCGATTTCAAACAGCACATCACCGGGGACACGGAAGTAGATTGACTTGAAGTAGAAACGGTCAATCACTGGCGTGACGCCCAGTCCGACTCGCGCAAGATGTTCACGCCACAGTCGATGCTCCTCAGGATTAGGTGTGCGAAAGGCCACGTGATGGACCCCGCCAATACCTAGATTTCCTGCCTTTCCATTTGGGCGTACCTCCACATGCACCTCTGTGCCTGGTCCTCCCTGCCCTGTCTCAAAGACAACGAGACGGTCCATGCCATTCAATGAATATTCCCGAGTCTGCTTGAAACCAAGCACCTGTGTGAGGACGAGTGCGAGCGATTCGAGTTGGCGAACAACAATTGTCGCCGTATCCAGTCCGCGAATAGCCACGCTCGCCGGAATGGGACTCTTGTCCCACGGCGTGCTGCTGGTGGGAGCATTGCCATCATCAAAAAGTGCCAATTGCATACCCTCTGGAGAGGTAAAGAGAATGCTTGCACGTCCTGCACGTTCGCCACGACTCTGTATCTGTACACCATTTTCTGCTAGGTGTTGCGCCCACCAATTGAGGGCCTCTGCTCCTGGTACGCGTAGTGCGATAGTACTGATGGTGCCAGTGCCAGAGACGTTGCGCCCGATGTGCGGCCAATCGAAAAAGGTCACATCTGTCCCTGGATTGCCACGCTCATCGGCATAAAAGAGATGATAGGCCGAAATATCGTCCTGATTCACTGTTTGCTTGACTAGACGCAAGCCCAACACGTTTGTGTAGAACTCGATGTTTTTTGCAGTGCTACCCGTGACAGCGGTCACATGGTGAATACCAGTTAGTTGCATACATTTCCTCGTGGGTCTGCGATGACCCTAACTATAGTTTAATATTAAACTTGACGCCTAAAAAAATATACTTACGCAAGTTCTTTATCGAGTTTTCGTAGCAAACTTCGTAGAGTACGTTGCTCTTGGAAAGACAAGGGGGCAAGAGCAGTAGCAATCATGTCTTGATGTAGAGGCAGCACCTCATCAATCAATTTGTGGCCCTGCTCTGTGAGAAAGAGGCGATTGGTTTTGCCCTCGCTACGTCGTATAAGAAGTTGTTCGGCCTCTAATTTATCGACCAGATAGCACACGTTGCCCTTCGTGACGAGCAAACGTTGTGAGAGTTTGTTCTGTGTCAGCCCCTCGTCTTGCATTGTCTGCACCAGCGCATCAAAGTGTGCAGCACTGATACCCAGTTTGCGCAACATATCTGCTTCCTTGCGTGAAACCTTTGCATGGACGTGCAGCAAACGCACCCATGTTGCAACAGCAGAACGTTTCACAGTATTTTCCTCGCTCCTTGCTTCTTTTCTATCAAACATAGTTTCAGTTTAATATTAAACTGAAAATTTGTCAAGGGCTCCTGCGGATGTCTATAATATGGTATACTCTATGAGAAAACGTAATCCTCATTCATCGAACTTTAGCTCAAAAGCAACGTAGATAACATATGTGAGATACTACATACCATACATATTCTAATAATAAGAAAAATTACATGGCATAGAACGAAAAGCGGAGGAGACAGAACGGATGGACGCACGCTTTTATAACTCAGATGAAATAGATATTGAACGACTCACACAGGATCTGATGAACGTGTACAGCGCTCAGGGTTATCAGACGCAACAAATTGGCACCAAAGATCAGATGCTGGTACAACTCAAAAAGGGTGGCGACCTGGAAGCGCTTGTTGGTCTGCAAGCCGCTTTGTCGCTGACAATTCAGCGTACAAGTGGTGGTACACTTGCGATGATTGGGCAGCAAAAATGGTTGGATAAAGCTGCCGCAGGGGCAGTAGGTATTATTGGTGCAGCTTTTTTCCTGTGGCCTCTTGCATTGACGGCGGGTGCAGGTGCGTTGCGTCAGGCCAGTCTAGGCAATCAGGTGCTTAATATTGTAGACGGTCTTGTGCGTCAGCAGCGGCCAAATGTTCAGGCAGGTCCAGTTCCCGCACAGTTTATGCCACAGGCGCGGCAGCAGTGGGGTACGCCACCGGGATATGGGCAACAGGCGCCTTACTACACGCCGCCAGCACAACAGCAGCCGCAGACGCCGCCGCCAATGTATACACCGCCGCCGGTACAACCACAAGCAGCACAACCAGCGGCGCCAGCACAACTACGTTGTACCAACTGTAATACACCTTATGAGCCCGGCGACACGTTCTGCACTGGTTGTGGACGCTCACTGACACCTGCGAAAACTTACTGTGCCAACTGCCATGCAGAACTCAAACCTGGTGTGTCTTTCTGTGCCAATTGTGGCTCTTCGACTTTCCAGCAAACAGTAAACCCTGCTGGTGGCGTCGCACCTCAACACACACCGCCACAGGCCACACGCCCTGCTGCACAAACGTATACACCGCCTGCACAGCCAAAGCCGATGGTACCAGTGTATACGCCACCTGCGACACCGCCAACACCACCTGCTCAGCGCGTTGAGCAGCCCTATGTTGCCCCAACGGTTTCGCCGAAGCCACAGCCAGCACCAGAGCCACTCTATGTACCACCTGTGACGCAGAATCCGGCAGTGCAGCCACAACCGAAGGTGACGATGACTCCATCGGCACAACAGGATGCACCAGTTGCGCCGCCACAACCAAAGCCGCAACCGCAGTACTACATACCGTCGCATCAGCAGGAGCAGCAAGACGCAGCTTCACAGCCAACACTTGCTAATTCACCTGCGCAGACGCAACAGGCTCTTGATACTACTGTGCCGTGGGGTGTTCTTACCTTTGTAAGTGGCAAGCAGGTATCGCTAACAGGTGAAAGTGCGCTTGTCGGTCGCTATGACCACGATCTAGGCGGAGACAAGCCAGCCGTTGACCTGAGCGATCAACAGGGGGCTGACACGACATCGCGTGTGCATGCCGTGTTTGAGTACAGTGGCAACACCTACACGCTCACCGACCTGAATAGTACCAACTTGACCCGTATCAACAACAAGCGACTCGACCCAGACAAAGCCACACCCATCAACGATGGTGACACAATCCTGTTCGGCAAGGTCTCTTGCACATTCAAAAAATTATAGCCGACCGGTGGCATGACAGGGACAAGCCCATTGACTCCAACGAACTCATACAATGGCGCTGTGGGTGGCATGACAGGGGCAAGCCCTGTCATGCCTACGATACACGATTTCGTGTAATAAGCCACGCAGTGGCGAAAAGTATAGTAGTGACAGGGCTTGCCCCTGTCATGCCATCTACGGTTATACTTATAACATCTAAGGTATAGCAATGACTCAGACACAAGCAACACAGAAGAATACAAAAACGGACTTACTTTCACTGACACTACCGCAATTACAGGATTGGTTGGTTGAACGTGGAGAGGCATCATTTCGTGCGAAACAGATATATAGCTGGCTCTTTCAGCATCTCATGACCGACTTCTTCCAGATGACGAATATTCCGCTTGCACTGCGCACGCGTTTGGCGGAAGAGGCAAGCATTGGCCCAATGATTGTGCGGAGCGAGCAACATTCAAAGGATGACCGTACTCGAAAAATCCTGCTTGAACTCGCTGATGGCAAACTGGTTGAGTCGGTCTTGATGCTCTATCCCTCAATTGGAGAGAGTAGTCCACGTGCCACCGTGTGTGTATCTAGTCAGGCAGGTTGTGCATATGGCTGTACATTCTGCGCTACGGGGCAGATGGGCTTTGACCGCCATCTCAGTTCAGGCGAAATTGTAGCGCAGGTGCTCTACTTTGCACGCGAATTACGGGAAGCGCCGTGGCGAGCCGTGGGTTTACCTGGAAGCGCACCGATAGACCATATCACCAATATTGTCTTAATGGGCATGGGTGAGCCACTGCACAACTACGACAATGTGTTGCAGGCTCTACGCATTCTCAATAGTGCCGCAGGCTTCAATCTAGGGGCGCGGCACATGACTGTCTCTACAGTTGGACTCGTTCCTGCTATTGGCAAGTTAAGTCAGGAACAATTACAGGTCAACCTTGCTATCTCGCTACATGCTCCAACGGACGAGTTGCGTAGCCAGACAATGCCTATCAACCGTAAATATCCATTGCACGAACTACTTGAAGCATGTAAGAAGTATATCGCCGCCACTCGGCGTCAGGTGACGTTCGAGTATGTGCTGTTAGCCGATGTTAATGATACACCAACGCATGCACAACAACTCGCGGACTTGCTAGCACCCCTCAAACAGTTCGCCCATGTAAACTGTATTCCTGTCAACGCGACCTCTGCAAGCTATCACACGCCTGGTTCGGATTCTATTCGTGCCTTCCGCAATGCCTTATATGAACGAGGCATCAGCAATAGTGTGCGTGCCGAGCGCGGTGACGACATTGCTGCTGCCTGTGGTCAACTACGCACCCGCTTCGAGGCGCGCAAGAAAGTTTCTATCTGAACTAAAAATCATGCTCATGAGTTGCATTGCGACTCATGAGCATGATTTTTAGTTCAAACCTACCACTATCTCTCTTTTGGTAGTTTGAGCATGGTACGCATACAGCGCGTGCAGATATTCACGGTTTTATGCGTCCCGTTTATCTCGATACGGCGACGCTGCACATTTAAGATGAAGCGCCGACGTGTGCGATGCTGCGAGTGTGGTACGTTGTTGCCGTACATCGGCTTACGCTCGCAAATGTCACAACGGCCTGCTGCCATTTCGCAAATCCTCTCTGTAGCTAGGGCACCCGCAAGGGGATGCCTTTCCCATAAACGGAACGTCTTCGCAGTCTCGTTATATGGGAGGGGCGTCCCCTTGCGGGTGCCCTGGTTTCCATAGCACGCAGATACTTCTGCATCGCTCCGTACGTTTTACTTGACTATCAGCAGGGCCTGTGGTATTTTCAATCTCAGATAAAAGAACCCAATATTATGCCAATACCCATGACCCAATACACATTCTAGCTCATTGTGCGAGTATAACGCATATTGGGCAATTTGGCAAGAGTACACGAATCAAACATAGAAGTTGAGAAGATATGCATATGCCAAAATCATCTGTTATTCAACCGCAGCATGGAGTACGTTGCCTTGGGAAAATAGAGGTCCTGCCAAATGCCATTCATAGCATCGCGGTACAAGCGGTATGTGGATGTTATGGAGTAGTGAGCATTGCGTCACCACGCTTGCGTAGTGGACAAGCTGTCCTGCTTACGGATGAACAGAGCAATCAAGGTGTACAGGTGCAGCTAGTGAACGACCAGATCATCCTTGAGGTCTATGTCGTCCTGGAATACGGGCTACGCATATCAGAGGTCGCGCACAATATCATGAGTAGTGTCAAATACTCGACGGAAAAGATGTTGGGCGTTCCCGTATCTCAGGTGAACGTCAATGTTCAGGGCTTGCGGCAAGAGAAGAAATAGTACAGGGAGCAACCATGCAGGAACAATCAGCGCGCGCCACACTACGACAACGACCTCGGCGCATCAGCGTCTTTGACGGTCAGGACCTTAGAAAGGCCATCGTAGCTGGTGCCGCGTGGTTAGAAGAACACCGTGAGGTCATCAACGCCCTCAACGTGTTTCCGGTGCCAGACGGCGATACTGGCTCAAATATGTCTGCAACTATGCAGGCGGCGGTACGCGATATTAAGACGAGTACTGAATCGCTCGCGGGCGTTGTTGCCGCCAAGATCGCGCACGGCGCACTACTTGGAGCACGTGGTAACTCCGGTGTTATTCTCTCACAAATTCTGCGTGGGCTAGCACAGGGACTCGATAAGAAAAACACGTTTACCGCAACCGATTTAGCGAACGCGTTTCAAGAAGCCTCGCGTCTCGCCTATCGTGCTGTGATTAAACCTGTCGAGGGAACCATTCTTACCGTAGTCCGCGAAACGGCAGAGGCAGCGAAACAAAGCGCAGAACGTGGCGATGACCTACTTGGATTGATGCAAGAAGCGGTCATAGCAGCGCGTCAATCCGTTGCGCGCACGCCCGATCTCCTGCCCACCTTAAAACAGGCAGGTGTGGTTGACTCAGGAGGGCAAGGATTTTGTACCATCCTAGAGGGCATCTGGCTCTATATTCGGAGTGAGGCGGGGAGCAATGTGTCCACTATCACACTCCCTGAAACTTCTGTACAAACACAAAAAACACAATCATCTGACATACATTTTCAGAAAAAGGGTCGTGTCACTGTTGAAGAGGAATTTGGCTATGAGGTTGTCTTCCTGCTGCATGGCAACAAACTTGATGTAGAAGGCATTCATCAAACAATCATCGACATGGGTGGCGTTTCAACCGTTGTCGCAGGTGATGAAAAGCTCCTTAAGGTCCACACGCACACGGCAGCACCTGGCAAGATTCTCGACTATGGTGTCAGTCTTGGAAGCCTGATGGACATCAATATCGAAAATCTGCAAGAGCAAAGTCTTACCTACGCCGCTGCAAGCGAGGTTGAACACGCTGACGATATACATGAAGAGGTGAAGACGCTACATATCGCCACTGTCGCCGTTGTCTCTGGTACAGGATTTGAGCATGTTTTTCAGGAGCTAGGTGTCAACGCCATCGTGTCTGGCGGACAAACGATGAATCCCAGTATTGAGGAACTGCTTGCGGCAGTTGAAGCTGCTCCTGCCGAAAAAGTTATTATTTTGCCCAACAATGGCAACGTTATTCTCAGCGCACAACAAGTTGTAAGCTTGACCCACAAAGAGGTTTTTGTTGTCCCAAGCGATACGTTGCCACAAGGCATAACAGCGCTGCTGAGTTTCAACTTCGATGCAGACTTTTCAAGTAATTGTCAGGCTATGACTGAGGCAGCACAACATATACAAACGGCAGAAATCACTACTGCGGTTCGCACTGTACAAATCGGCGCGGTGCGTGTGCGTGAGGGCGATTACATAGGATTGATTAATGGCAATTTGACCATCGCGGGTCAGCACATAGAAAGTGTTGTCCAGGATACTTTGCAACGAATGGGCATAGATCAATACGAGATCGTCACACTCTATTATGGCGAAGACATAACAGCGGATAATGCCCAGCAAACCGCGCAACGTATTAAGCAGCACTATTCGCATCTTGAAATCGAAGTGGTCAACGGCGGACAGCCGTACTACGCCTATATTGTTTCGGCAGAATAATTAGAGGAGAATTGAGGTATGGCTGTTCGCATTCTTACAGACAGCACAGCAGATATTTCGCCGGCGCTGGCGGAATCACTTGGTATCACAGTTGTTCCGCTTACGGTGTTCTTTGGCGAAGATGCATACCTCGACGGAATAGAGATGGATACAGCAACCTTCTTTCGCCGTTTGCAAACAAGCAAGGTACTTCCACGTACCTCGCAACCCTCGCCTGGGTCTTTTCAAGAAGCCTTTATTCACCTCATTCATGAGGGCGCTGATGGCATTGTCGCGGTCCTTCTCTCCTCAAAGCTAAGCGGTACCTATCAGTCGTCCTGTACCGCACGTGACGCATTACCAGAGGAATACAAACATGTTCCAATTGAAATACTTGACTCGGAGAGCGTCAGCGTAGGCATAGCCTATACGGTCATGCAAGCGGCACAGGAGGCCAAGCAGGGTGCATCGCTTGAAACAATTACAGCGCATGCACTTGATCGCCTGGCGAGAACACACATCCTGTTCGCATTGGACACGCTGGAATACCTAAGCAAAGGTGGACGAATTGGTGGTGCCTCTGCTTTAGTTGGCAACATCCTCAGCATCAAACCAATTCTTTCCTTTAAAGATGGTCTCATTGTTCCTGTAGAACGTCCACGTACCCGCGCAAAAGCCTACGCACGTATCGCACAACTTGTGGCAGAGGTGGGGCCACTTGAAAGTACCACGCTTGTAGAATCGGACGCAGAGGTGGGGCAACAACTCGTCGAAGCGCTCCAAGTGGTCTATAAAGGAGACCTGCCGCGCTACAATTTTGGAGCCGTTATTGGTACATATAGCGGTCCTCATGTAGCAGGCGTGGCGTTCGTTACCGCCAAGTAGGAGCCTCATTTACGCAGTTGTTCCAACAAAATCATACATTCGCCTGCAAAGGGAACATGACAGGGCAAGCCCATTGACTTCAACGAACCCGTAAGATGGCTGTACGGGCGGCATGACAGGGGCAAGCCCCTGTCATGCTCCCACCCACCTCTGCTAACGCCTATCGCAAACCCTTTGCTCTAGACTAACATATTGGTTTAGACATATAGGTGTAAAGCGGGAGTGCGGGAACGTGGTTTCGCCATATTCCCGCACTCCCGCTTTATGTGTGTAAGAAGCATAGAGTACACGCAAGGTGGTCACGAAGACATAATATGTACAATTAAATCTATCTAGTTGCTTATAGTCTGGACTTTTGTTACAATGACGGTACAATGTCTGTAGGGTCCTAATTCATTACGCCTGTGGCTGGTGAGTTGAAAGGTACGGTAGCAGCCTGTGTCAAAAGTTTATGCAGTCGCTAATCAAAAGGGCGGCGTCGGAAAAACCACTACCTCTATTAATCTTGCTACGTATCTCGCGGCGGCGGGACGCAGGGTGTTGCTCGTCGATATGGACCCACAAGCCAATACTTCTAGTGGCATTGGGGCGGCGAAGAATAAAAAAGAATACACTATGTATGACCTAATGATACAAGAGCAAGAAAATGTGTCTATTTTTGATGTGATTGTTCCCTCGTCGCGGCACGAACTTGTTGTCGCACCTTGTACGGTTGATCTGGCAGGCGCGGAAATGGAACTGGTCGGCGCTTTAGCCCGTGAGTACCGTTTACGTCAAGCCCTGGAACCAATTCGTAATCGCTGTGACTATATTATTATCGACTGCCCACCCTCGCTTGGTCTTCTAACAATCAACGCACTTGTTGCGGCGGACGCACTTATTATTCCTATTCAATGTGAATACTTGGCACTGGAGGGACTAAGCCAGTTGCTCAATACCGTGAACATCGTGAAAAATAAGCTCAATCCAAACCTCTATATCGCGGGTGTCGTTATGACCATGTTTGACCCGCGCACACGCCTGGCGAGCGATATTGTGCGAGAGGTACGCAACCACTTTCCTAATGAGGCATTTCAGACGATCATCAATCGAAATGTCCGTTTGAGCGAGGCACCTAGTTTTGGGCAGTCCATTTTGGACTATGACCCGACCTCGCCTGGTGCTTTGGCTTATCGTTCACTCGCCGAGGAGGTAATGGCACGTGGCTAAGCAAAAATTCGGTCTGGGTCGTGGTCTGGATGCGCTTATTACGGGTGCATCGGAGGTCATGTCGGCCCAGGGTGATACTCTGCACACCCCGATTGACAGCATCATACCCAACCCCCGTCAGCCACGTCGTATCTTTCGTGAGGATGACCCGAAGCTGCTTGAATTGAGTGCCTCCATTAAAGAACATGGTCTGATACAACCTATCATCGTGACACGTCTGGACACGCTTCCTCCTATAAGTGGTGAGGAGCTAAAGAAGGACACTGGCTCATGGTTTAACGAAGACGAGCAAACCGCTTCAACTCAAGACACAACTGTCGCGCTACAAGGCGTTCTCTATCAGATTATCGCGGGTGAGCGGCGCTGGCGTGCCTCACGTCTTGCCGGCCTAAGCAAGGTACCTGTGGTCATCAAAGAGGTAACGCCACAGCAGATGCTTGAACTGGCGTTAATCGAAAATATTCAACGTGCCGATCTGAATCCGATTGAGGAGGCATTGGCCTATCAATCGTTGGTACAGGAATTTGGTCTGACACAGGAGCAGGTGGCGCGACAGGTTGGTAAAGACCGTTCAACCATCACCAACTCGTTGCGTCTCCTACAACTCGCCCCTAAGGTACGCGACGCCCTCATCAATCAACCTCAAAATTTTAGTGAGGGCCATGCGCGTGCGCTCATTGGCATTGCACGCGAAGAAGATCAGATCACCGCGATGGGCAAGATTATTGCGCTCAAACTGAATGTGCGTCAGGCGGAAGGGCTAGCCGCTAGCATCAAGGGCAAAGAAGATGTCGATGCCGTTGTCGAGCGCATGACCACACTGCCACTGCGTCCTGCCGAGGTGCAAGAATTGGAGACGCACTTCCGTGACGCCCTTATGGTCAAGGTTGACCTCAAGAAGAATGCGAAGGGAAAAGGGACACTAGTCCTACACTTCAACGATCAAGAAGAACTTGAGCGTTTATACAGTAAGTTGGTAAAACAACGCGAAGCGTAAGCTTGATTGAAGGGATTGACTATGACCATTACAGAGACAACCGAGAGTTCATTTGGCAAGGCACGCCGTAAGCTTGTTGCCACTCGCATTGAACTAATGGGACAACTTGCGAAATTTAGCACCGAAGAATTGTCGCAAAGCCCTATAGTAGGCGAATGGTCGCCCCTACAAGTAGCTCATCACGTTTATATTACTGAAGGTCTGGCATTAGAGCAGATGCAGCGTGTGCAGAGTGAAGACAATCCATCTATCGCCGATATGAGCGCAGATGCACCTCAACAACTCATCGAAATAGCAGAAGCTCCTGCCTCGCTCGAAGCAGTTCTCGGGGGAATGGCGGCACGACGCGAAGAATTATTTGAGTATCTTTCCGGCTTGCCCGAAGATGCTTGGAAGCGTCCATTCCACCACGCTGAGTGGGGCGACCGAAAATTCTATCAACTCGTAAATGTGCTTTCTGCCCACGATCAACAACACATTCAACAATTGGTGAAGATAAAAGCAGCGTTAGACTAAACGAAATTAGGCCCCTACAACAGGCGTGTTCATGTTCAGCCCGGCTAGTGTTGCCAACAAATTTCCCTTTTCGTCCAGGGATACATCTATTGCATTCAACGAACCTGTATCGATACGCAATTGCCATTGGTTGCTGAACGGCATCCCTAAGAGCGAACAGAGCAGGCCGCGTAACACACCACCATGACTCACAAGCACAATCTCACTCTTATGAGTGTGCTGCACAAGTGTGATTATGGCAGGAATGACACGACGCACCACCTCTGTCAGCGTTTCGCCGTGTGGAGGAGCGTAGTGTTCGGGGTCAGTAAAGAAGCCAAGTTGATTGTGAAACGCTGTTGCAATCTCATCATAGGTAAGACCCTCCCACGCGCCAAAGTTAATTTCGCGCCATGCAGAGGAAATGATTATGTCTAACTGTTGCTTATTTGCAATGATCTGGGCAGTATCTTTTGCCCTGCTCAGGTCACTACTGTAGACAGCGGCGATTGGCCTTTGCTGTAGTTGTAATGCCAATTTGCCTGCCTGTCGGCGTCCAAGCGGAGATAGGGGAATATCGGTATGCCCACTAAAGCGTCCTTGCTCATTCCACAGAGTTTGCCCATGACGCACGAGCCAGATACGCTGTACGCCTCGTGATAAGGAATGCTGGTCTGTCTTCTCTCTACTAGTTTCCGTCATTGGTAGTATTTCTATGTAATTGTAATATACTCATTGTATCACTCGACAATGTATATCGAGGAGAGGAAAAGATGGAAGAGCAAGTAACAAACGAAATGGTACAAGAGACCGAGGTTGAGGAACTGACCCAGGAGGGGCGTGCCCGTATCCGGCAGGAGCTAGCAGAGGCAAGGGCAAATAGACAACCTGGAAAAAAGGGCCTGACCCTTGTCTATACAGGCAACGGTAAAGGCAAGACAACGGCGGCCCTCGGCGTGTTGATGCGAGCATGGGGGCAAGACCTACGTGTTGTGATGCTGCAATTTATGAAGGCCACAACGGGCAAGTGGGGCGAGATTCGTGCCGCCCAGCGTATGGGCGTTGAGATTATTCCACTTGGGCAGGGCTTTACCTGGACAAGTGAAGACCTTGCCCATGATCGTGCCCTCGCGCAAGAGTGCTGGCAGCAGTGCCGTGCAAAAATTGAGAGCAACAACTACGATATTGTAATAATGGACGAAATCACCTACACACTCAAATATGGCTGGCTTGACATAGAGGAAGTGCTTTCCACGTTGCGCAACCGTAACCCAGTGCTGCACGTTATCTTGACTGGCCGCGACGCCCCCGACGCCTTAATCGACTATGCAGACCTTGTAACGGAGATGCGCGAAATCAAGCACCCCTACAAAACACAAGGCATCATGGCGCAGAAGGGCCTCGATTTCTAACTCTCCAATTACAATAGACCCGTACAAAGAACAGTTAGCAGGAAGATACAAGCATGACGCAACTATTCAATATAACTATCCTACCGCTTGACTCGAACGCGATGGAGCAGGCACGGACACGACAACAACAATTAACAAAGCCGCCTGGCAGTATGGGACGCCTGGAAGAGATTGCTATACAGATGGCAGGCATCACGCATCAAGTTGTGCCCACGATACAACGCAAAGCTGTGGTCATTATGGCAGCCGATCATGGTGTGACGGCAGAGGGTGTCAGCGCATACCCTTCTGCTGTGACACCACAAATGGTGCTCAATTTTTTGCACGGTGGAGCAGCAATTAACGCACTAGCACGCCATGCAGGAGCGGAAGTTGTTGTCGTAGACGTCGGTGTGGCGGAGACAATACAGCACCCACTATTGGTCTCGCGCAAGGTCGCGCACGGTACTGCGAATATGGCGCAGGGGCCAGCAATGACGCAAGTGCAAGCACGCGCCGCCATTGCTGTAGGTATGGATGTGGCTATGTCGCTCATACAACAAGGTGTTGATTTGATTGCAACAGGCGACATGGGTATTGGCAACACTACCGCGTCAAGTGCAATTACGGCATCCCTGGCACATGTTCCTGTTGCGCTTGTGACAGGACGGGGTACGGGCATTGACGACACACAGCTAGTCCACAAGATAGCCACCATCGAACGTGCCCTTGCTTCTACTAAGCCCAATACGACAGACCCGCTTGATGTACTTACCAAAGTCGGTGGGCTAGAAATCGCGGGACTGGTCGGAGTCATTCTCGCAGCGGCAGCACAGAGTGTACCTGTTGTCATTGATGGCTTTATCTCTGGTGCTGCCGCCCTTGTTGCCACACGCCTCGTTCCCGCTGTGCGCGGCTACCTCTTTGCTGGACATGTCTCCGTTGAGCATGGACACCACGTCATCCTTGAGCAACTCAAGCTCTCGCCTTTGCTCGACCTGAATTTGAGACTTGGCGAAGGAACGGGTGCCGTTCTTGCCACAACGCTCATCGACGCCGCCTTACGCCTGCACCGCGACATGGCAACCTTCGCCGAGGCGGGTGTCAGCGACAAAGAATAAAAATATTTACCTCATCAAGACTATTGTACTAGCGATTTGCTCATTAGAAAGCTCGTCTGCTATCTTTATCCTTATATGTCGTTCTCTCTAATGCACAGAGCGTCATCATAAAACATAGAAGAAACCTGTAGTGACCGATGTATCGCGTTCTCGCCCACATCTTCCATATGACAATGATACGATGAATAGTCTCTACAATTATGAAAAGTGATGAGGAAATGATATGAATGAAAAACCACGTATTCTCGTAGTTGACGATGATACCGCGCTGCTACAGGCATTGCCGCAAGCGTTGTATATTCGTATGCAAGATGTAGATGTAGATACGTCCGATTCGGCATTAGAGGCACTCGACCTACTGCAAAAAAACGATTATGACGCCATTGTAAGCGATATTAAGATGCCTGGTATGGATGGCCTCGCACTGCTGGCAAAGGTGCAAGAACTGCGTCCAGAGACGCCGACTCTACTGATTACGGGACATGGTGAGCATGACCTCGCAGTCCAGGCCCTGCGCGGTGGGGCCTATGATTTTATTCAAAAGCCGATTGACCGCGACTACTTTGTAGCTGCCCTGCGCCGTGCCATTCATACACGCCAGTTACGCCGACAGGTCTACGAGCAGCAACTTGCGCTCAAACTCCATGCAGGCTCACTTGAAGGATTGGTTCAGCGGCGTACACGCGAACTGGTCGAGGCAAATGCGGTCAAGGATAAATTTCTCAGTATTGTCTCGCATGAACTCAAGATGCCACTGGAGAACCTGAAAGGCATGACACAGATGCTGCAACGGCAAATCGAAACTAGCACTGCGCCTGACCTGATTCATCGAGGTTTAGCCGATATGGAGCGCTCACTTGACCGCACCGAGGTCCTTGTGCAAGACCTGCTTGATACATCGCTCATCGAAACAAACATGTTCACCTTGCATCGCAAACGTTGTGATCTGGTAGAGTTGTGTCGCCAACTCCTGGATGAATATACAGCGGGCGCTGGCCCTGATTTAAGTTTCGACTACCTGGGTAAGCCGATTGAGGTCGAGGTAGACAGTGATCGCATTTGTCAAGTGCTTATCAACCTTTTCACAAACGCACGCAAATATTCGCCCAAAGGCTCGCCTATCACGGTGACGCTGCAACAGTCAGGCTATGAGGCGACCATCTCGATTCGAGATATGGGAGTAGGCATGCCGGAAGAGGTTATTCCGTATATCTTCGATCAGTTTTACCGCGCCCCAAGCGTCGAGGTACAAAACGGGTCGCGGCTAGGTCTTGGTCTTGGACTCTACATCTCACGCAAGATTGTCGAGCGACACGGCGGACGTATCGAGGTAATAAGCAGCCCTGGAAAAGGCAGTGTCTTCTCAATCATCCTACCCATCCACGTAGACCCACAAGCGGAGAATGTGGAGGGCATCGCAACTCTGACACCACATACACAAGCAATTTGGACAATGGTACGTTAGCATGGAGGATTTCATAATGCTTGATAACATGACACACACACCAACACAAACTAGCACGAAAGCACACGGCTCACTGGATGCCGACATTATCATTAAGAACGCGCCTGACCCTGTATTTATCTCCGATCTGGAAGGCAAGATTTTGTCGGCGAATGATGCAGTCTACGAACTGCTTGGCTTTCGTACCGATGAAGTGCTGGAGCAATCGCTGTCACGCTTTATTAGTCCTGAAGAGACGCGTGAATTTACTGCCGCCCTGCGCGAAGTTATCGAACGCGGCGTCATTCGCAACACACGTCTCAATCCGCGTAGCGCATCAGGCGAGGTCATTCCGACCAGTCTCAATGCCTCGGCATTGCGTGATACAGATGGCAAGGCAATTGGTGCCATTGGCATTCTGCGCGACATGCGCGAGTTGGATAAGGCATTAGCATACTCTGATAGCTTGATTAAGAATGCGCCCGACCCTGTGTTCGTCTCTGACCTGGAGGGCAAGATTTTATCAGCGAATGATGCAGTCTACGAACTGCTTGGCTTTCGTCCTGACGAAGTGCTGGAACAGTCGCTATCACGCTTTATCAGTCCCGAAGAGACACGAGAATTCCTCGCGGCCTTGAGCGAGGTCATCGAGCGCGGTGTGACCCGTAACGCACGTCTCAATCCGCGTAGTGCGTCGGGCGAGGTCATTCCTACAACCCTCAATGCCGCAGCATTGCGTGATCCAGATGGCAAAGTGATTGGTTCTATCGGTATTCTGCGCGACATGCGGGCATACGAAAAGGTCGTGGAGGACCTGCAGGAGTCGAAATCCGAGCTACAAGAAAAAATCCTTGACCTGGAAAAATTTGAGGAGGTCGTAGTCGGGCGTGAGCTCAAGATGATAGCCTTAGAGAAGGAAATTGAGAACCTCAAACGCGAACTTGGGAAAATCACGCAGGGACAGAGCAAATGGACATAGCCCAAGAGGTTTTGGCACAGGGCAGTCACGATACGTACAATGAACAACACATCCCACAAGATCAATCGCAAAAGACGCAGGAACGGCTAGAACTAGAGAAGCTTCAGCGTGACTATGCGCTACTGGCAGAGCAAAAGAAGGCATTGGAGATGCGTGTCTTCAAAGGCGAGGAGCGCCGCCGCGCCTTGATACATATCCTTAGCGATATTAACACGCTCAATCGCAAGCTTGCCGACCAGCGCAAAGCCATGATTCACATTCTCGCCGATTATGAGCGTGATCGTAGTCATTTAGAGAAGCAGACCGAGCGCCTGGATAACTCGCGACGTGCCCTGATGCATATCCTACAGGACTCGCACCAATCTAACCTGCGCCTTGAAAATAGTCGCAAGGCAATGATACATATCATGAGCGACCTGAAGGAGACAACGGAGGAGGTGCAGCGACGCGAGCAAGAATTGCGTCAGAAGCAAGAGCAACTCGTGCAAGCAGGTAAGCTCGCAACATTGGGTGAACTTACTACGGGAGTCGCGCACGAACTAAACAATCCCTTGAACAACATTGGTCTTTTCATTGGCAACGCCATCGACTTAATTGAACTAGGTCTGAGCGATACGCAACCAGACCGTATTCTGCAAGAACTTACTAGTGCGGTGCAACAGGTGCGTAAGGCAACTGAAATCATCTCGCACCTGCGCACCTTTGGACGTGCTGCCTCGGTAAGTTATGAGCCAGTCGTGCTGAGCCAGGTCATCCGACGCGCAATCTCATTGATGAAAGAGCAATTGAGACTGCGCCAGATCGAGGTGCAACTGAACTTTTCAGCAGAAGATGTGACGGTTGTGGGCAATGCGATTCAGTTAGAGCAGGTCTTCATCAATTTACTCTCTAATGCACGTGATGCGATGGCGGATATGCCGCGCAAGGCAATTACAATCGCCTATGTTGTAAGTGGAAACAGAGTCGAACTACGTTTTTGTGATACAGGTCCAGGGGTGCCTGCTGGCCTGGAGCAGCGCATCTTCGACCCGTTTTTCACCACAAAAGAGGTTGGTGCAGGTACCGGCCTCGGTCTCTCCATTACCTATGGTATCATTAAAGAGCATCAAGGCACTATCGCTATCGACAATCATCCTGGTGAAGGAGCAAATTTCCTGATACAATTACCACTACAACGCGAGGAATAGAAATATGTTGTAAATATTGATGTGCGGGGAATTTTCCCCGACACATCAATATTTACAGCGGAATGCTTTGAGCGAAATGGAAAAGGTTGCCAGGGTCATACATCGCTTTGACACGTTGTAGTCTTGCTAAATTTGCTCCATAGTACGCGTGCTGCCAATCGGATAGATCAGAGTCAACATAGTTCTGGTAAGAGGTACCTGTCGCATAGGGACGCATCGCTTGCCATGTCTCATTCAGCCATGTACGGTTTGCAGCGACGACAGAGGCGGCATCGTTCGCGTTCCAACTTGCCGAAAACTGTGAACTAAAGAGCGCGTTGCGATGCACAAAGGCTGTTGCATCGGAAGCCACACGATTAATCACACCCCCATAGGCGTCCATGCTGATGCCACCATCTCCCAGCACAGAAGATGCCTGGCGCTTGTTGATCGCATCTATAAGTGTGTTGATACCTTGACGCGATAACGTGTTTACATAGTAGTGGGACTTCACACTGGAAGTATCGCGCGCCAACTGACCTTTCGGGTCTTGTGAGGGCAGATGACATTGTGGCACACTCTTGTTAGAGCATCCTGCCTCATACAGCATCGTCGCAAGAATACCAGGACTCGCCACATAGCGATTTGTAGGCGTTACGCCTATTTTGCTGATGAGCTGCTGCAATAACGTATCCAACGGGCCTTCCGTACCCACATACACGCCATTTACATGCACAATTGGACTTGCGTTTTTATCTTTTTGAGCAAGCAGCAAGCAGTTGGACCATATTTCATCTGGTGCCTGAGGTGCCCAATGTTGCCAACCATCCACAACAACTGCCGCATCACTCCATGACCATGCTAACGTAAAAAGTGTGAGCGTCGTAACCGGATGTACCTGGAACGTAAACGAGGTCATGACTCCGAAGTTGCCACCACCGCCGCCACGCAAAGCCCAGAAGAGGTCTGGTTCATGTTGTGCATCACAGGTGAGGACGCGTCCATCAGCAGTTACAACCTGTGCTGAGAGCAGATTATCGCAGGTCAGACCAAACTTGCGACCAAGAACCCCCATGCCACCACCAAGTGTCAGTCCCGCGATACCTACTGTAGGGCAAGAACCAGCAGGTAGTGTCAGACCATATTGCGCAAGCCCATTATAGACATCAATGAGGCGTGTACCCGCTCCTATGGTAGCGGTGTTCGCGTTTGTATCTACTGTCACCGTATGCATACGCGTAACGTCTAGCACCATACCTGTACTTGTCGAATAGCCATTATAGTTGTGACCGCCAGAACGTGGCGCGAACGGTAGATTAAACTTGTGCACAAACGTGAGACACGCCTGCACATCTATTGGTGCAGCACAATATGCAATTGCAGCAGGTAGCACATTATCATAACGAGGGTCAAAAAGCTGGCGTGCCTTTGCATACTGTGGGCTATCGGGGCGAACGAGTGTTCCCTTCAGGCTATTTGCCAATGCCGACCAATCAGCGTCAGTAGGTGCAGTTTGTTTGGTAGGGGTAGGTGTGATAGGACTAGACGTGGGTCGTACGCTCGTAACGGTGGATGATCCATTCTGGCAGGCAGCTAGTACTCCAGGTAACGTGCTCAACGCGCACAGCGCAAGAAATTCTCTACGGTCCATTCCTCCTGATACAATGGGTTCTTCTGGTTCGTTGCAATCCGAGTTCATCGAGATCACGCGTCCTTTCATCGTCTTGTTATGAAAAATGCTACTATTGCATATACGTCTGATCTATACAATGTAACGCGTTCTCCAAACATCGCAACGAAATATTTGGTATATCTTGATACATATATACAGGAAAGACATCTGTAGGTGCCCTAATTCATAAAGAGGTATGATATTGCATCAGGGACGTAGCACCACCACGGGAATTTCGCGCGGAGTGCGTTCCTGATAGCCCGCATAGCCGGGATACATTGCAACTAAACGAGACCAGAGACGGTTACGCTCCTCACCTTCTGCCAATGTTGCCGTCATTGTCAGGGTGCGCGATCCGATCTGCACCCTTGCGTGTGGATTTGCTTGCAGGTTTGACCACCATTGCGGATGTTTTGCCGCGCCACCATTTGAAGCGACGAGCACAACAGTAGCACCATCGGCAAGGTAGAGTAGTGGGAGTGTACGGTTCTTACCACTTCTTCGTCCGATAGTCGTGAGCAGAAGCACAGGAGACCCGACGATGCGTCCACCAATCCGACCGCTCGATAGGCTATAGAGCAAGGTATGAACTCCTGTAACAACGCGCTGCACATTCGCTGTTAACGGACCAAAGGGACGTGGACTAAATGTTTGGCTATTTGTTGCCATGATAGACTGCTCTTATATTTTACGACCTTCGCCAACAATTTTAATTGCTTCCACAATCAGCTTGTGTTCAACCTGCTTGATACGTTCGTGCAGCGTCTCTTCGGTGTCGTTATCTTCAATGAGAACCTCTGCACGACAAATCATGGGACCAGCATCGACCTCTGGCGTAACATAGTGAACAGTGCTTCCAGTGACCTTGACTCCTGCTTCGAGCGCGCGTTTGACGACATGTAGCCCACGCAAGACAGGCACAACACTTCCATTACTTGTTGTAAATGTGTTGCCTTGCCCATCATCAGGCAGGAGTGCAGGGTGCAGGTTAAGCATACGGTTTGGATAACTTGCAATGAAGTCAGGTGTGAAAATACGCATCCAGCCTGCCAGTACAATCAGGTCGATCTGGAACAGTGCAAAGACTGCTGCAAGTTTAGCCTCAACCTCCTGCCGTGTCCAACTCCATGGTAGGTACAATGCAGGTATTTTATGTGTCAGGGCGCGTTGCAGTCCTACAGCGTTGGCCTTGTTGCTTACCACAAGCGCGATCTCAACATTCGAGAGTTCGTGACTCTCAATAGCATCCATCAATGCCTGTAGGTTGCTACCACTGCCAGAAACGAGTACTGCAATACGTCGTGTCACCTTACTTGCATCGTCACTCACTGACCGTATACCTCTTTATCCGCCTCGTATAGCTCTGTCACCAATCGCTCTTTATATGTCCGCACACGTTGGCGCAACTGCTCATCCGAAAGAGCCAGCATTTTTGCCGCCAGAAGTGCCGCGCCCTCTGGCTCCAATATCGTAGGTGAAGCGATACCTGATGGAAGACGTAACGATGAAAAAATGTCCGCTCCACCGAAGCGGTCACTATATGGTGGACATGCAATCACGGGAAAGCGTGTGTTTGCATCGATAACGGCTGAAAGCGCGTTCGAGCGACCCGCGATTGTGATATAGACGAGCGGTCCAGGGTGCTGCTCATACTCTTTAAGTATCTCCAAAAGGCGTGCCGTAGCTTTATGAGCCGAGCAGACGCGCATACGATACGTAATTTCTAGTGTCTGTAGCGTCTTCGCCACGCTCTGTGCCTGTTGAAGGTCGCTCTTGCTCCCCATTAAAATCACGACTTGCGTTGCCATTATGTTGTTATCCTTCCTTAATGAAACGTTCTCTGTAGGGGCGTCATGAATGAGGCCTCTACAGTCCCCTATGTGCAATATCCTTGCGGTATTGCATGCCCTCAAATTTTATGTAATTCACCGCTTCATATGCCCTCTGCACCGCCTCCTGCAAACTGTCGCCGCGCGCCGTGACGCTCAGGACGCGCCCACCTGCCGTCACCAGTTGCCCACCTTTGAGCGCAGTTCCAGCGTGGAATACCTGCACACCCTCTAGCTTGTTGGCATCCTCCACACCTGTTATAGGAATGCCTGAACGATAGGTGCCAGGGTAGCCACCAGAGGCAAGCGTCACACTCACGGCGGAACCAGGATGCCACAACATATTTCGCTTCACAGGAAGTATCTCCGCGAAGTCGAGTACGTTGATGATATCCTCGCGCAGAAGGAGCATCATTGCCTGTGTCTCCGGGTCGCCAAAGCGTGTGTTGTGCTCTAGCACCATAGGTCCATTTTTTGTGAGCATGATGTTAGAATACAATACACCTGTGAAGGAAATGCCACGCTCTTTAAGAGCATCTAGCGTTGCTGCAAGGATAGTGCGCCAAATCTGCGTCTCTTGCTCTTTCTCGACAAAAGGTAAGGGGGCAAACGCACCCATGCCACCAGTATTTAAGCCTTTATCGTTATCAAGAGCGCGTTTGTGGTCCTGCGTGAGTGTCAGAGGCAAATACTGTCTACCATGACAGATTGCCGTTGCCCCAATCTCATCGCCCTCTAAATAATCCTCGATGACCACCTTATCTCCTGCAGCCCCAAAAACACGGTCAACCATCATCTGCTTGAGCGCATCCTGGGCCATAGGCATATCGAGCGCAACAATTGCACCCTTGCCAGCCGCGTTACCATCGGCCTTGACGACGACAGGCACACCATGTTGATCAAGATAAGCAAACGCTTCATTGGCATTTGTGAATGTACGATGTTGTGCGGTTGGGATACCCGCTTTAGTCAACAGTTCTTTAGCAAACGCCTTACTACCCTCAAGTGCAGCACCTGCTCTATCGGGACCAAAGATACGTAGCCCTCGCTGGCGAAATACATCAACAATGCCCTCGACAAGCGGCATCTCTGGTCCAACAATGGTCAGGTCAATCGAGTTTTTCTCCGCAAATGCAGCAAGTTCCGTCAGTTGTGAGACGCCAAGTGGTACACATTCAGCAACATTCAGCATACCAGGATTGCCAGGAGCGGCGTAGACGTGCGTAATCTGCTGACTCTGTGCCAGCTTCCACACCAATGCATGCTCCCGCCCACCAGAACCAATCACAAGTACGCGCATAATTCCTGTTCTCCTCGTGCCTCCCGCGCACATTTTCCACACGATAATCACGCCCCTACGGAATGTTCCACCATTGTACGTTTGCTTGGCAAGCTAATCTGTATTTTCTCTTGCGGGTCATAGGGCCAGCCTTGTTTTTCCATACAGCCGTAGCAGAATTCGCTGTGCAGCATGTTGACCGCCGTCTCATTATCGGGTATCATCACCGCTTCTTGCGAGGCGGAATGGATGGCGCGACTCAACCCTGCTGTACTGAGATAGCCGAGGCTATCGACACCGATATAGTCCGCGATCTCTTGTACGGTGCGTCCCGCGGCGATAAGCTCCGACTCTTGTGGAATATCGACGCCAAAGTAACAGGGATGACGCATTGGAGGTGCGCTTGAGCGCAAGTGAATCTCTCTCGCACCCTGCCTACGTAGTGCAGCCGCGAGTCGCTTCATGGTATTGCCGCGCACAATCGAGTCATCAACAATTACCAGACGCTTGCCCTCAATCTGTGGCTTGACAAAGTTGAACTTGAGGTCAATCTCCATCTGCCTGAGGCGTTGGTCAGGCTTGATAAAGGTGCGGTCGGCATAACGGTTCTTGATGATTGCCATGCTATAAGGAATGCCAGAAGCATTGGCATAGCCAAGCGCGGCAGGAACCGATGAGTCAGGTACAGGCACAATCAGATCAGCTTCAACTGCATGTTCGCGTGCCAGTTCGCGCCCCAATGCCTCGCGTACAGTGTAGACATAGCGGTTATTCAACCTGCTGGTTGCGTCGGAAAAGTAGATATACTCAAAGACACAGAGCGTCTGTCGTGGTGATTTCACCAGCACCTCGGAATGCATGCCATGCTCATCAATCGTGATAAGCTCGCCCGGCTCGACCTTGCGTACAAAGTCGCCACCTACGCGATCAATAGCGCAAGACTCAGAGGCCACGATCCAGTTAGCGCCAATTTTGCCGATACACAACGGACGCATACCCCATGGGTCGCGCATGGCGTAGAGCTTACCCTCGGCGAGAATAACAAGACTATACGAGCCGCGCAACTGTGGAAAGGTAGCAATCATGCGCTCACGCAATGTTTGTCCCTCCGAACGCATGAGGAGCAAGGCAATAGCCTCACTATCAGTGGTCGAGGCCAGTGTCTCCTGTGGAAACTGTCCACGCAGCTCATCGCCGTTGACAAGGTTGCCATTATGCGCCACCGCAATAGCTTCATAGACGCCACGACGCGCCCCCACAACAAAGGGACCAGCGTTCTCAACACAACTTGAACCAGTTGTAGAATAGCGGACATGTCCAATGCCGCAGCAAGAAACAGGTAAGCTTGTGCCAGAATCGTTGAACACGTCGCGCACCTTCCCCATGCCGACACGATGAGCAATCTGCCCCTCGCCGTCGTACACCGCCATTCCCGCACTCTCCTGACCACGATGCTGTAATGCGGTGAGTGCTAACGTAATATAGCGTCGCACATCAATATTGCTCCCGCCCTGCGTATAGATACCTACAACTCCGCAAGCATCATGTAGCCGCTCCATGCTCGTCTCCTCTCTAAATATGAGTTCGCGTTTGAGAATTGGATTGCTTGCACGATGTGCAAGCAATCCAATTCTCAAACATGTAACTTACCTGTTAGGTCTGCGACCAATGCGTAGCGGTCTGCTACGCCCTGCAATTGTTCGGGTGTGACATCCTTCATGTTTCGATAGACCTGCTTATCGAGCATCCGTGTTTTGTCGCCATCGGGCCAGAGCCGCCAGCTATCGTTATCGATTACATCGGCGACCAGCAGATTGTTCTGCGTGTCGCGTCCAAACTCAATCTTAAGGTCAACAAGTGTGACATTGACACCGGCCCATGCACGTTCAAGCGTTTCAAAGACTCTGCGTCCCTGGTCTGCCATCCATGCAATCTCTTCCTTCGTGGCAAGGCCCATGCTGATAATGTCCTGCTCCCATATCTGCGGATCATGGTTCGCATCATCTTTTAGAAAGGTCTCAACCAGCACTGGCTCGAAACGTGCTCCCTCACTCACCTCCAGGTGACGCTTGAGGTAGGAGCCAGTAGCAATACGTCGTTGCACCTGTTCAACTGGAAGCATAGTACAACGCTTTATGAGTAGCGTCACATCATTGATCTTTTGCACAAAATGTGTGTCGATCTCTTCCTCATTGAGTAGATGAAAGACGTTAGCTGTTGTAATCGTACTCCAACGTGACTTGCCCACAAGCTCATTACGCCGCTCTCCATCGCCTGCAGTAATCTGGTCTTTATTGACCATATACGCCAATTCACTGTTCTCAGCATCGGCATATATTCTCTTTGTCTTGCCCTCGGCCAGCAACGGTCCAAATGTAGGATTCTCTATCATTAGCATTGTATCTCTTTCTTCTATTCGTTCAGCAATTTAGCGAACGATAACACCTTCACCCTCTTTTATATAACCGACGGTGAGCAATTCCGGCAATACACAACGCGCTTCTAATGCACCCTTTGGTGAGAGTGCTATCACCATACCTATACCCATATTGAGGGCGCGGTACTGTTCTTCTTTCGGGACATTGCCAAGCCTGGCAAGCAAGGAGAAGAGTGGTGGGACACGCCATTTCTCTGTCTCGATAACCGCCTGTGTGCCAGCAGGTAGGATACGCGAGACATTGCCCTCGAAGCCGCCGCCTGTAATATGTGCCATACCCTTAATGGTGCGTCCCCGATCTGCTAGATACGCACGTAACAGTGTAATCTCGCGTAGGTAACAGCGATGTGGACGTAATAGTGCATTGATCAGTGGTTCACCCAATTCTGGAAACACCGTATTCAAATCATACGATGCAAAGACGCGCCGAGCGAGCGAGTAGCCGTTGGTGTGCAATCCGCTAGAGGGCAAACCGAGCAGTACATCGCCAGCAGTGAGAGTGGCACCCGTAATCGCCTCTTCCTGTTCGAGTGTTCCTACAATAGTACCTGCAAGATCAAACGCACCCGGCAGGTAGACATCGGGCATCTCAGCCGTTTCACCACCAAGTAGCGCACAACCGACCTCCTGACAGGCAGCGGCAACACCGTGTACAATTGTTGCTGCTTGAACAGGGTCGAGTTTGCTCATCGCTAGATAATCCATGAAGAAAAGCGGCTTAGCACCCTGCGTCAGCATATCGTTGACGGAATGGTTGACGATATCATAGCCAATGGTGTCGAAGCGTTGAGCCTGTGCTGCAAGCAGTGTCTTTGTGCCAACACCATCGGTTGAGGCGACAAGCGCGGGTTGCTGCATCTGCTTTACGCGTTGTGCATTGAATATACCCGCGAATGCTCCCATACCAGCCAATACATCAGGTCCCTGTGTAGCACGAACAGCATTCTTCATGAGTCGCTTAGCTTCATCTGCTGCATGAAGATTGACACCGCTAGAGGCATAGGATGTGTGCGGTGGAGTTACTTGTGTTTCCGTACTTGCTCCCGTGACGTACTTATAGGCATTTTTGAAGAGCAGCAAACCATCACCTTGCCCATCGACGCCACCTCTGCGCAAAGGATGCTGTAAAGCTGTGACATAGCGCTCAGGATGTGGCATCAATCCCAGTACATTGCCGCGTGCATTGCATACACCGGCAACATTGCCAACGGAGCCATTCGGATTTGCGGGATAGGTTGTATTCTCAGCGCTATCCGTAATATATACAAGCGGCATCTGCCGTGCAGCTTGAAGGTAAGCAATGCTGCTCCGCAAGACAAACTGTCCCTCACCATGTGCAACTGGCAGCTCAAGCGGTCTCTCAATGCCGCGCGTAAAGAGACACGTACTCGTTTGTGTCGCAAGCGTCACCCAACGACATTCAAATTGTGCCGACGCATTATCTGTCAACGTCGCCTGAATGGGGTGCAATACATCAGACCCGTACAGCGAGTCATTATTCCCTGGCAACAACCCTGCCTTCACCAACACCTGAAAGCCATTGCAGATACCTAATACAGGGCGTCCCTCGTCAACAAATTGTCGTAGCTGTTTGCCTAGATGAATGGTCAGGTTTTTTGCTAAGAGTGTACCAGCACCCAGGTCATCTCCATATGAGAAACCGCCGGGAATAACAAGAAATGCGTAGTCTAGTAGCGTATTGGGTGCTTTGAGTAGGGAATTGATGTGCACCAGCTCGGCCTCGAAGCCAACCAGACGACATGCATGCGCTGCCTCTTTATCACAATTAATGCCGGGTGCACGTAAAATAAGCGCACATGCTGTTGTGGTCATTGCCTCTCTCCAAATGCTTGCTGCAAGTCTTCTATGTTTACATTCATCACTGCGTCGCTTCCCTCACGTACATCAAGTCTTCCTGAGTTTGTCACCGTTCCAATATACGTTACATCCGTCACGCCACTAAAGCGCATATGCTTCTCAAATGTTCCCCATTGCTCTGGCGCGATCTCTACGATAAAGCGCGAAGCCGATTCGCTAAAGAGACGCACGATGTTGGTCGTCGCATACTCACGCCTGGCTGGCATATCTACAACTGGAATGTACGCCAGGTCAAGAGCTACACCAAGTTGGCTGGCAATCGCCATTTCTGCAGCGGCAACGGCAAGTCCCCCCTCTGATAGGTCATGACACGCCCGCACCATGCCTCGACGAATCGCCTCACCAAGGGCCTTCATTGTTGTATGTGCATGCTCAATGTTGACATGCGGCAACCTGGTTCCATCAGGTACATCGTGCAGAATTTCTGTATAGTACGAACCGAGCATTTCATCGCGCGTTGTTCCGATCAGATAGAGCAGATTACCGGGAGTTTTGAGTGACATATCGATGGTCTGTGCCGCGTCGTCGATGACGCCAACCGCCGAGATAACCAGCGTGGGAAGAACAGGTAAGCGTTGCCCGTTGGCGCGATACTCGTTGTTCAAACTATCTTTGCCTGAAATGAACGGTGTCTTAAAGCTAATTGCGGCATCATGACAGCCCTTCACTGCTCGTACCAGCATTCCCAACTGTGCCGGGTCGGTTGGATTACCCCAGCAAAAATTATCTAGAATCGAGACACGTGTGATATCGCCACCAACCGCCGTTAGATTGCGCAATGCCTCGTCAACCGCGTTGACCGCCATGGAATAGGGATCGATAGTGCCAAGAAGCGGATTAACACCGTTAGAGAGTACAATACCTGCTTGTGTTTGTGTGCCATCCTCAAGCAGAGGTTGTAACACAGCAGCATCTCCTGGTCCCTGCCCCGTTTTACCAACAAGCGGCTTTAACACGGTTGCGCCCTGTACTTCATGGTCATAGCGGCGCACAACCGCCTCTTTCGAGGCAAGCGAGGGATGCTGTAATAAACTCAATAGCAGAGATGCAGGTGTAGGATGTACATAGGCCGGTGGTGTGTTGATGGAAGTTCGATAGGGTAGAGTAGAGGCAGGTTTCCACTCTGCCTCTAGTGTTCTATTTGGTCGTCCATCATGCAGAAAAGCCAAATCGATGCTGGCGACGGTCTGCTCGTGATAGGTGACGGTCAAGCGGTGATCGTCGGTGAAGGTGCCGATAATGCTGGCCTCGACCTCTTCGATTGCACATAGTTCTAGCAATGCATCGAGATGAGCAGAGGGAACTGCCAACACCATGCGTTCCTGAGCTTCCGAGAGCCATATTTCCCACGGAGCCAGTCCCTGGTATTTCAGTGGAGCATGTGCTAGCTCAACGCGTACACCCGTATCAGCACCCATCTCGCCAATCGCAGAGGAGAAGCCACCCGCGCCGCAATCGGTGATGGCGGAATAGAGCTTACGGTCTCGCGCCTGTATGATGACGTCGGCGACCTTTTTTTCCGTGATGGGCGCGCCAATTTGTACCGCCGTTCCCGCCTGTGCATTGATCTCGACACTCATTTCACCCGACGAAAATGTCGCGCCATGCACACCATCGCGTCCCGTTCGTCCCCCAAGCACCACAACGTTATCACCTGGCGCAACATTGCTGGGATGGCTCCCATGGGGCAAAATACCGAGACACCCACAGAAGACAAGTGGGTTATAGAGATAGCCATGATGATAGAAAATAGCTCCATTGACGGTGGGAATACCCATCTTGTTGCCGTAGTCTCGCACGCCATCAACAACACCCGCTGCAATACGTCGAGGCGCAAGCACTCCGGGTGGAAGTTGCTCTGTCGGCGTGTCGAGAGGTCCAAAACAGAGAATATCGGTACAGGCGATAGGTTGTGCGGAGACGCCAAGCACATCTCGAATAACCCCACCAACACCCGTATTCGCACCACCAAAAGGCTCGATTGCTGATGGATGATTATGCGTCTCGACCTTGAAGGCGATATCATGCGTGTCCGTAAAACGCACAATACCGGCATTGTCACTGAACGCGGAGACTAACCAATCTAGTTGTACCTGTTCGGTTGCATGCATGATATAGCGTTTGAGCAAATTAGAAATCGTTTCCTGCTCCACAAGGGTGCCATTCGTGTCGAACTCTTTATACTCAATGGTTGCCTTAAATGTCTTATGTGAGCAGTGTTCTGACCATGTTTGTGCCAACGTCTCCAACTCAACGTCGGTCGGTTCACGTCCCTGCTCTCTATAATGCTGTTGAATAGCACGCATCTCATCTAAGTTCAGCGAAAGCAATCCTGCTTTGCTGAACGTTAAAAGCTGCTCATCATCCATAGAAAGTAGGGACCGATGTATCACGTCCTCGTCGGCAATCGTTTCCGTATCAGGACGCGGTATTGTTGAATTCATCGCGTCCTCCTGTAGGGACCGATTCATCGCGTCCTTTTCGGGGAGTGATTGTGAAGAAGGGTGTGATGAATCAGACCTGTACACGGTTTGTGATGCGGGACGAAATTCGTAATGTTGAATAACGGGATTATACAGCAAAGACTCAGCAATAGTGTGAGCATCATGAATGCTCAAGCGACCATCAAGAAAATAACGTTTGCCTGTCTCAACCTGATCGAGCGTAGAAATATGAAGCATTCGTGCGCCAGCGAGTACGCTCTCCGCCAGTGTATCAGTAACGCCAGCATGAAAGAACACATCGACAATATGATATGCATGGTCAGCATGTAAATCATCCAGCACAAACGCCTCTTGAATAATGGGATCAACAAGTAGTTGGGTGATAAGCTGATCGAGTTGTACGGTGTCGAGTGTTCCTGAGAGGTGATAGAGGAATGCTGTGTGGAGACTGAATGGAGTGTCAGAAAAAGATGCAAGCGACAGAAGCCGATGCGGGAAAAACTGCACTATTTCACGAGCAAGTCGATGAGCCTGCACATCGTGCTGCTCTGAGACCGCTCGAACCTCAATATATTGTACTGTCACGTTCCTGTTCCTGGAAATAGCTATAGCAAAATAGCAAAATAGATATGCCATGATATATGGGTTTGTCGTATGGGACGTGTTCATTGTAACATCTGAGTTAGGTATGTAGCAAATTTCTTGTGCTATATTTATATTATGAACAACATACAGCCAGACGACATACAGCATAGTCAGCCTGTGCAGCAAGAAACAACGGCACTGCTACGGGGAAATCGAGACCTCGCGGTGCTTTATGCTATTGCAGGCTATCTCAATCACCAGGTCGATGTGCGTGAAGCATTACAGGAGGTACTTGCGCGCGTCACCGAGTTGTTGCATCTCCAAACGGGCTGGGTCTGGCTCCTCAACGAGCAGGGTGCCACCTATCTTGCAGCATCACAAGCGCTTCCACCCTATTTAGCCAATCATTCCGAACGTATGACAGGTAGTTGCCAGTGTCTTGACACTTTTCTCAATGGTACACTAGAAGGGGCCGCCAACATCGATGTGTTGCGCTGTAGCCGACTCAAGAACGCGGAACGCGATAGTGATCCCTCTTCACTGGGCCTGCGTTTCCATGCTAGCATTCCTATTTATGCAGGACATACGCCGTTTGGTGTGCTGAATGTAGCGAGCGAGGACTGGCGCGAACTGCAACCACAAGAATTGCAATTATTGCATATTATCAGCGATCAGATTGGGCTGGCGATGCAACGCGCACGCCTGTCTGCCGATCATACGCGTGCAGCCGCACGTCTGGCGACGATTGAAGAGCGCAACCGTTTAGCACGCGACATTCACGATACACTCGCGCAGGGCTTAGCCGCCATTACTTTGCAACTAGAAGCCGCCGATGCTCTGTCGGAGTCACGTCCAGGCCGCGCCCATGAAGCCGTACAGCGTGCGCTCTCCCTTGCTCGTACTAATCTTGACGAGGCACGACGCTCGGTTATGGATTTGCGTGCCGCACCTTTACAAGAACACGGGCTTCCAGAAGCACTCGCGTTATTGATTGCTAGCAATGAGCGTGCTGGCTTGACCATAGACTACACATGTACACCTGAAGCGCACTTTCCTGTCCTACCTGCACGCATTGAAGCAGGTCTGTACCGCGTTGTACAGGAGGCACTCACGAATATTCATAAGCATGCGCAAGCCCGGCATGTAGAGATCATGCTCCGTTTTTGCAGTGATGATGGTGAAGGCAGCGGGTGCCCTGGTCTCTTGCTTACCATTCAGGATGATGGACAAGGTTTCGATCCTGATGCCGTTTCCCACGACGGAAGCCATTTCGGATTGTTGGGCATGAGTGAGAGAGTAAAACTACTCGGTGGGCATATGTGTATTCAAAGTACTCCTGGCTCTGGAACGTATATTATCGTCTCTATTCCTTTTAAGGGAAGTAGATGGGGAGAATGATAAAAAATGACTGTACGCATTGTGCTTGCCGACGATCATCCGATTGTGCGTGAGGGGCTACGCACCGTGTTAGAAACACAAGCCGATTTCGAGGTGGTCGCGGAGGCTGCAAATGGCGAGGAAGCTGTCCAACTTGTTGCTCGACAGCACCCAGACATCCTATTGCTCGATTTGGAGATGCCACTTATGGATGGTGTAGAAGCCATTCGCCGTCTCCGCACCATGTTTACAACTGAGACACTTCCGCGCATTATCGTGTTCACTGCCTTTGATAATGACGAGCGCATTATCCATGCGATACAAGCTGGCGCGGACGGCTATTTACTCAAAGGTGAGCCGCGTGACGTTATTTTTAACGCGATGCGTGTCACGCTTGAGGGGGGCTCACTGCTACAACCAATTGTGGCATCGAAGCTGCTACACCATGTTGGGCAGCGGGTTCCCCAGGTTATACCTGGCGAGACGTTAACTGAACGTGAGCTAGAGGTACTGCATCTGCTTGCACAAGGTATGCCAAACAAAGAAATCGCAAGCAAACTTGTCATTAGTGAGCGCACGGCCAAGTTTCATGTTAGTTCCATCATGAGCAAATTGGGAGCAACGAATAGAACCGAAGCTGTTTCGTTAGCAGCTCAAAAAGGGATAATTACGCTACATGCTTGACATATGACCTCATTTTCCTTATTCTTCCCAAAAGACGATTTCAATGAATGAGGGGAATTTGATGATAGAAAGTGTTCAAGAGAGCGCACTTATTGCTGTCCTGGAACAAGTCATGCACCATCACCTTACGCAGGCACAAGGGGGGCTCCTGCCTTCCTCGATCAATCCCCAGAAGCTTAAACAGGTGCTTGACATCAATTGTCGTATTGGTGCGTGGGCTATTGACCTTGCACTTTCGTATTCAGGGGTGAACGTGACAGGATTAGATGGCGATGCAGCATTTATTAACATTGCTCGTCGTAACGCAGAGATTGGAACGGTGAAACGCACACGTTTCTATGAGTCTAATCCGCTGAAGCCACTTCCGCTTGCCAATACAACCTTCGACTGCGTACATTCATTGCAGTTAGCCCCTGTATTTCGTCCTCAAGAATGGTCGTTCTTTTTGAGTGAGTGCAAGCGTGTCATGAAGCCAGGAGCGGCAATCACGCTCGTGAGCCTCTCGATTGGCCCGACATCCAGTGATGCATATCAACGCCTGCTCACCATGTTTGACGCATTATTGCTCAAACTTGGCTATGGGTTTTCAGAGCGACCAGGGACAGGAGCGCAGGGAGTGTACCTCTTTCACCTACTGAAAGAGGCAGGGTTTGTGAATACCTCATATACCATTCATCCTGTGAATTTCGGCGGCACAAACAATCCTGGTGGACGTGCCTGCTGTCAGCTACTCGTAGGTATCGCGAAAAAGCAGAAGCCATTGTTCCTTGAACATTCTATGATCAGTGCTGAGGCATTTGATGCGTTACTATTGGAAAAACAAAATGATATTGGTCAAGCGGATTATTGCACCACCGGCGCATTAATTTCAGCAACCGCATATGCACCGTAACGGCCTACTGCTTTCACATAAGCTATTGCTGTAGAAAAGGATTTCAATGAGCCAGCCATTCCACGCTCCATTATCATCGTCTGTCCGCGCTAACCAGGCGAGTCGGAACAATGAAGTGAAACTTAACGCACTCTTGCATCAACATCTACTGCAAGTGCAAGGTGGAAGTCTGCACCCAGAACGTATTCCCGTCAATACAATGGAGAGTGTACTAGACCTCGGCTGTGGGACAGGAGAATGGATTTTTGATCTTGCCAGACGTTACCCTAAGCTACGCATCTATGGTATTGATAGTAGTGAAGAGGCACTTCACCAAGCCAAAGTACGCCGTAATACGAGTAGCCTCCGCCAAGTAGAACTACGGCACATGGACCTTGTACAAGGATTGCTAATTCCAAGCGCATATGTTGATTTTGTTCATATGCAGCGTTTTTCCCGTTATATTAGGCCGCAGGCATGGCCCTCTATGATTAGTGAATGCGTGCGTGTGCTGCGACTCAATGGCTGGCTGAACAGTGTAGAACTAGAGCTATGTGAGATTTCAAGTCCAGCTTGCCTGACAATTCATCGAGCGACACTACAAGCACGCGCTAAGCTTGGACGCACACTCGATGCAACAGGTAGCACGCTTGGTGTAGCACAACGTCTCTATACTATGCTACTGAATGCTGGGCTTTATGAAGTTGGGTATGATGTGTTCACCATAGACCTCGGCACAATGGGTGGTAATGTGGCGCATATTTTTCTCTCAGAAATTGTGCGCGATGCGTTCATCGTGAAGCCTCTGGTTGTCCAACTGGGCATATTGGAAAGCGACGAATTCGATAGCTTGGTAGAGCAAGCACGCGTCGATTTACAATCACCTGATCTCTGCGGCTGGGCAATTCTGTTATCGGCATATGGACGCTATGGTGGGGGTACAGAATAATGTTAACAGCCGAAGCCGCGAGTTTGCGTTTTCAGCATCGTCTCTTTTACCGTGAGTTAGGAACACTTTTTCCTAACTCACTACCACTTGGTGCTATCTCACACGTCCTTGACCTCCCTTGTGGTTCAGGTACATGGTTGCTTGAAGTAGTGCAGGCATATCCGTATATTTACGGTATTGGAGTAGACCAGAAGTCCGACTTGATACGAAGCGCACGTGAGGATGCTCAACTTACTGGTAGTGAGAGTGCCTTATTCCAGGTACTAGATAGCTACGAAAAGCTTCCTTTTGCAGACGACAGTTTTGACTTTGTGCATGTGCAATATTCAAGTGTTGCAATTTCACCCAAACAGTGGCCCGCGATGCTACGTGAACTCGCGCGCGTCTTACGCCCGGGGGGATGGATACATTTCCTCGATTTCGAGATTGGTCCCACGTCCAGTTCTGCTATAAACACCTTTATTAAGTACATACATGCGTTGCAGAGTAGACAGGGGGGTGTCTTCTCGCCGGATAGCCAGACGCTTACCTCCGCGATAATTTTCCCGCGTCTCCTTGCCGAAGCGGGATATCACGAGATCAAGTATACATTGCACGCCATTGATATTGGCAATCAAGCAGGTAGCCCTGGCAGTGACTATGTTCAGGCCGTTCTTGTCGGAGATAGACATATCGCTAACCGCCTTGTTCAGACAGGAGGAGTGACGCAGCACGAGATGAATCATTTGATTGCCACAATGCGTCAGGATGCGCAACGGCTCAAATATTGTGCGACAGGAATGCTTATTTCGGTTATTGGTGTGAAACCGGAGATAGAGACATGACGAACACGCAAAGTAGTCCTTATAATAAGGGTGCTGACAAGCATGAATATTGTGCCCGTGCGGCATCACATCAATATTTTACGACCGTATTAGGCGGTCTTGTTTCTCGTGTGATCAAGATGCAAGAGGTATCCACTGTGTTAGATGTAGGATGTAGTGAGGGCAGTTGGGTGCTAGACCTCGCACGACAATATCCTAGGATACATGTTACTGGTGTTGACGTGGATGAAGCAGCCTTAGATGAAGCCAGGCGCTTCGCACGGTTTTATGGTGTCAGCAATGCCACCTTTGGCCGAATGGATGTTACACTACCGCTGTATTTCAAGAACAACGCGTTTGACCTTGTCCACATGCGTACTGCGCAATTCTTATACGATGCGCGCTTCGATGGCATCTTGGAAGAACTTACACGTATCCTACGTCCTGGTGGGTGGCTAAATCTCATCGAATTTGAGCCAGGTGCAACCTCTAGCATCGCCTTTGACCGTTTGCTACACCTTTTTATTCATACAATACATACGGCTAGAAAAAAACCGTCAAGTGAAGCCCCCAATGTTGGAACTGCCGCACAACTCTATGATGTGTTACTGAATGCCTACTTACTCGATGTTTCCTATACCGTGCACGCTGTGGATTTCAGTGTTGCCAATACGCCCAACGCAAAAGCATTTATCGACGAAGTGCTGCTTGCAATCCGTAGTGTCAAGGCCATCGTGTGTCGTCTCAATGCTATTTCGTCGGTGGACTATGACGCCCTGCTCACTCAAGCATATGAGAACATGAGGCGTCTCGACACCTGTGGCTATGGCTATCTCATCTCAGTTGTAGGATGTAAGAATGGGTAGACAAACGGAAACTCGATGCATGTTGACGACAAATGTAGGGGCCAATCGTAAGAGTGTATTTGCTGCTTGAAAAGCACTAATACTCAGCTATAGAGAGTTGAATATAGCAGAGACGTATGATATGCTACGGAATGTGCAAGTATTAGCATTGTCGTAGTCGTAGTGTATGAAAACTCGCAACCAGTGATCTCATTGCGCTTCCTGGTGCTTTCAACGAGAAACGAAGGAGCGGTCCATGTCTGCCTCCACCTGGGATAGTCCTCAGTTATATATAGATGATGTCTATCCGCCCGCATTGCTCAAGTATTTACTGAAACACATGATGACGCATTTTGCTGCGCAGGGGGCGTGTATTGCGTTATTTGATGAAACAAGTCAACAAATGCGGGTACGGCTACATGTACGCTCACGCTCATCAGCAAACTTGGTTCCAACGAGGGGAATTGGTGGACTACGCGCACGTCGCACCGTTCATCTGGAACAAGACACACCAGCCTCTGTGTCGCCTTCCATGAGACAGACAGGGCCTTTGCCAGGTCCCGTGTACCAGTACTCGCCGTCATCAATGCAACCTCTACCACCTCTTACACCACCAGAGGAGTTAGACGAGATACCAAGTACACAGAGTGAGCTTTTTGCCGTTGGCACAACCTATCCCTTTGGGGCAGACCTCATAGGCACCGCTTGGGCGAAAAATGAGGTGTTAATATGGCGTCACGAAGACTACCTCATGCACATCTTTCACGGTGGTCCATTACCCTTTCAAACCGATGTGACACCCACATCGTATCTGGTTGTGCCTATTCAAGAATCCACACTGGTCGATGATATGCGTAACCGTAGACGACACGCACAAATATTGGGCGTAATCGTCCTGTATCAGCTTATTCCTAGCGTCGTTACAGCGTTCCAAGCAAAGCACCGCGCCGATGCACTACAATATGTCGAGCATACTGCACTCTACCTGCAAAACGATAAGCTACAACGAGCACAGCGACGTACCAGCGAATACCTGAAACGTATTCAGGGACTCAGTGCTGTCTTTCCTTCTACTGTAGAGCCGTCAAAATTGGCGAGTACGCTGTACGAGTATGCGTCACAGATCGTCAATATTTCTTCGCTCTTGTTCACGCTTTATGATCGCGATACCGATAAAATCTACGATGTGCTGGCGGTAAGAAACGGCGAACAGATAGATGGGCTGGCAAATGAGGCTAGTATTTTCCAGCCAGCCGAGCGACCAGTGTGGTGGAATGTTGCCTTCAAGCAGGGCCAGACATTGCTCTTCTCACCGACAAATGATGCTGAGCAAGCCGAGACATATGATGAGTTGCTCACAGGCTTATGGGGTGATCAGCATAGTGCGAAATCATTTATTCTTCTGCCCATGAAGATGTCCAATCGTGGCGTCGGCTCCTTATGTCTCACAAGTACACGTCCTCATGCCTATCAACCTGAAGAGGTGCAGGTCCTTGAGACGATGGTGCAGATTATCACCGTGAGCATCGAAAATACTAAGCTCTATGAGCGCGACCGCAAGTTACTCTATCAAGCAGGACAACGCGAAGAGCAGTTGGCGGGATTGAATAGTGCTTTGCAGTCGATTAGCTCAGGCTTAAACTTGATCGAGCTGCTCAACAATCTGGTTAAAGCTGTCGCTGGTATCTTACATGTGGAGATATGCGCCTTCTTCCAACCCTCGCAAGATAAGACACGTCTGATAACCAAAGCGCTCTTTTCACCGCCGAGCAAGAGTAATTATGACGATGGTAGTGGCTTGCTGGGTATGATGGCTGGTGGCACAGAGGACCATATGGAACTGCTTGAACAGATAGCACTTCCGTTTAAGCAGACGGCACTGGAGCAACTGATAGACAGTCCCTTCTTTTCACTCGACAAGGAGATGATAGAGGAACTGGCTCAACAAAGTGAAGAGGGTGGCGCAATGTTTTTGCGCGAAACGCACATGCGACACCTCTTGATGGTTCCCCTGTCCTACGGGAACGAGTTGATCGGTGTGCTGGCAGTCTCGACACCAAACGAGAATCGCCACTTTAAGCCAAAAGAGATAGGTACGTTGCTGGCGGTGAGTTCACAAGCCATCAACATTATCCGTAATGCCCAACTTTTTAACGAACGTGGTCAGGCATATGCGGAACTGCAACATCTCGACAAGATGAAAGATGAATTTCTGACAACGGCATCACACGAGTTGCGTACACCGCTTAGCGCGATTACAGGCTATGCAACTCTACTCAGACGACAGACTTCACGTGCTGAGCCGCTCACGTCCCAGCAGGTCACACGTTACGCCACAAAGATCGCCAGTGCCGCGCAGCAACTCAACGATATTATGACAAATATGACTGAAGCATCGAAAATAGGTACTGTTGATAGTAAACTTGCGCTGCAAATCGGCCCTGTACAGGTACAAACGGCGGTTGAAGTTGCCGCGAACATGCTGAGTATCAACATAGAGCAACGTATCATGGTAGACGTTCAGCCAAATCTGTACATGCAGGGCGATCCTCTACACATACGCCAGGTGATTACAAACCTGCTCGACAATGCCGCGAAATATTCAAAGCCGGAGACAACTATTCATCTTGTTGCTCAAGCAATGAGTTATGGCGAAGTGAAGGACATACTGCCAGAAGACCAACTCAAGGGTGATGAGCCAGAGAACCAGACGATTGTGCTGGTGCGGGTCATCGACCAGGGTGAAGGTATCCTGCTCCAGGATCAGCAAAAGATTTTTGAGAAATTTGTGCGTGCGCCACGTTCGCTCACAACTCCTGTGCGTGGTTCTGGTCTGGGCCTCTTCATCTGCCGTCGCTATGTCGAGGCGATGAATGGCAAATTGTGGCTTGAAAGCAGTACCAGTAAAGGGTCTATCTTTAGCTTCTACCTGCCGCAGGCAGAGGCACCAACAATTGTAGATGATGAGGAGCAGGATGAGCGTGAATTCTCGACCCAATAACATACTCGTCGTAGACGACGACCCTCTCATACGCGACATGATGGTCGATATCCTCGAAGGCTACACTGTCCACACCGCCCGTAACGGACGTGAAGCCCTCGACAAACTGAGTAGTGGTACATCATCCTATCTTGTCTTTCTGGATTTAATGATGCCGGTCATGACTGGTGAAGAACTCTGTGAGCGGCTCAACACCGAGCCACAGCTACGCGCTCAACACAAAATAGTGCTCATGTCCGCCGCCGACAGGCTAGGGCAAGCAACAATGCTAAGCGTGGATGGCGCGATGCGCAAACCCTTTTCATTCGAGGACGTGATGGGCATGGTGGAGAGGTATGTGCAATCTGAAATAGGATGAACGAGCAACGCTTCGATACTTAAAATGTTCAAGAGCTACTACTTTTTCGCATGCTATTGCTAACTGATCCACTAGTGTCTTTTATAGTACAAGTAGTTTATAAGAAAAATGGTAAGCAATACAGTCGATAATACAAAAGCAGAGGTAAGTGCTACTATTAAACCATTCACACCTGAAAATGCTGGAATGACAAAGATCAACGTGGGACCACTGATGTTGGGACGGACGGAAGAGGCATAGCAAGGTGATGGGAAAACGACAGAGCCGTATTATCTTGATCCTGCTATGTTCAGTGATAAACTAAGTGACATGTACATTGCCTCATTGTGAGAGTAACTCACAGTCTTGACATACAAATGCCATCATACGACTGATTGCTTGAGATGATTCCTATCACTGTAAAGAAACGCTTTGGTTATATAGGTTTCTGTGCATCATCTATATCTTTCTCTTCGTTAGATCGGTTAAGAAAGGCCAAGGTGTATGCGTCATAATTCCGGAAGAACCGTGAAAAAAGCTCCGTTCCATCAACGATCTCATCTTTCACCATTTGCTGTACGCTTATCAGTTCTTTGAATGTCCAAGTTACCGTTTCTCCATACTGATTTTGATAACGTAGTGGCTGAACGGTATACTGCAAAACTTTTTCTCTAGCCTCTTGTTCAGATGTTGCTCTAATAAATAGAAACCTTTCTTCGTAGAGTGGCTTATCGTCAGGTGCATTCACTGTCATCTCAATAACTACTACAGCAGCATAGTATGTTGACAGTATCCACTCGTTTTCCTTGAGCATAGGAACCTCCTCCTTCAAGAATATCTTCTCTCAGTATTTCTCTCTCTTCTACTCTATTAAAGCGGAGAAGTGAAAGGTATTTTATGGATAAAGACGGGATAAAGTGTCCTAAATCTTATCCCGCCTATAATACTTAGAGAGTCTATCGTCTACGTTTTATAGTCAGACTGCGTTAAGAGCTTTCTGGCAGTTATACAATCCTTGTTACCTGCTGCTGCACAGGCAAAAATTTGTCGTATCGTATAACCAAGCAGTGCTGTGGGAAAGGCGCTCTGGAACTGCTTGCTCATGAGGAGAATAGTGGGATTTCCACATTACCTGAGCGTTTTTTCCGTCTGAACGGTGATGACGTAGCGATAACGATGTTCCCAATTTCCCAAACCGTCGTCATCATACATCGTTCCTTCGTATTCCATGCCACATTTCTGCATCACGCGAGCGGAAGCGATATTCTCTCTTTCACATTCCGCGTGGATTCGCTGTGTCCCCAGCACAGTAAAGGCATAGGTAAAGGCCACCTGGAGTACTTCAGGCATGTAGCCCTGTCCCCAGTAGTGCTGGTTGAGAGCGTAGCCACAGCCACATTCGCGCATCCCTTCCTCGGTTGCATGACGGCTCCTGCCAATAATCAGCCAGCCGATGAGCAGCCCATTGCTCCGTAACGTTATCGCCCAATCATAGGCATCCCGATGGGGGTTGGATGCGAGCTTTACACGTGATGCGAGCCATTGGCGCCGCTTCTCCTCATCCCACGAGGAAAAGTGCATATAGCGGGTAACGGATGGATCAGACAAGAAAGCATTGAGCGCATCCCAATCAGAAGGAACAAAGTCTCGCAGGATCAGCCGCTCAGTTTCAATGGTAGGCATCTTCTCTCATTCTTTCTTCAATGGGATCACTTCTTCCCTCACATCCAACCACATCCCCCACCCCCCATAACTCTCTCGCAATATTTCCGGCTCCAACAGTTTGCCATCCAATTTCATGCTGGGATTTCCACTCTTGCTCGGCGTGATAAGGGAGCCTGTTCATCCTGTTGCGTCTTCAAGATTGTAGGCCCCAGTTGGGCAAACACGTGGCCTTTCAATAGTCACGGTGAAACCTCATACCAGCGTCCCCTTCCACGAAGCAGAGCCAGTCATTAATGAGGAGGTCTCAATCCAACGCCTGTGCTTCCTCAACCATATAGCCATCAGCCCTCAATCTTCGCAACAAATCCTCGCATTGGGCATGGTCGCGGGTCTCAAGCGTGATGGTTTCTTCGCGCTGCATAATGGGGAGTCGGCTGGAGATACGCTGGTGGCGCACGTCGATGACGTTGATACGCATCTCCGCGATGATATTGAGCATACGCATCAATTCGCCGGGGCGGTCAGTCAAGCGTGTGTGAATGACAAAGTAACGTCCGGCAGAGGCGAGGCCGTGTTCGATAAAGCGGCTGACAAGGTTGATGTCGATATTGCCCCCTGTCAAAGGCACCAACACTTTTTTCCCTTTGAGTGAAATCGCTCCACTCAGCAGCGCGGCAAGTCCTGCCGCACCCGCACCCTCGACCAGCATCTTGTTGCGCTCCATCAGGAGCAGTACGGCATTGATAATAGCTTCATCTTTGACAAGCACAACATCGTCTACGAGTCGCTCAATAATCGAATATGTTAGAGCACCTGGACGCTTTACCGCGATACCATCGGCAATCGTGGTAATCGCAGGCAGAGTGCATAGCTCTCCTGCATCCAGCGAGACACGAAAGCTGGCAGCACCCGTCGCCTCTACACCGATAATGGTGATATCAGGCTTGAGGGCGCGTGCCGCAATCGCGATGCCAGAGATCAGACCTCCGCCACCAATAGGTACAACAAGCGCATCGGCATCAGGCAGATCATTGAGCATCTCAAGGCCAAGTGTCCCTTGACCCGCGATGACATCGGGATCATCAAAGGCATGAACATAGGTCGCGCCAAGCTCTTGTTGCAATTCGAGGCAGCGCTGATAGGCATCGTCATAGGTCGCGCCATGTAAAACTACTCTCGCGCCATAGCCCTGTGTTGCCGTGACCTTCGCCAATGGTGCGTTTTCTGGCATTACGATAGTACAGGGAATACCGTTTTGTGCAGCGGCAATCGCGACACCTTGCGCATGATTGCCCGCGGAAGCGGCAATTACGCCCGCACGACGCTGCCCATCAGTGAGACGAGCTATTTTGTATGAGGCACCACGAACCTTGAAGGAGCCCCCGCGTTGCATGTGTTCTGACTTAAGATAAATATCCGCACCTGTCATATCACACAGTGTGCGTGACGGGGCCAATTGAGTGTGGTGAATAATTGGCTTGAGAAATTTGTAAGCTTGCCAGATGTCGGCAATGCTTACGGGAGCGCGTCCCTCGTTCATTTCATGCGCGTCATGGATATTGAGTGGATCGCGTGTAGTCTCTACAGTTGTGTCGTTTTTAAGTAAACGCATTGCGTGTCACGACTCCTTTCAGTCCTTCAATGGACACGACCACGGTCGTCGTGGTGCCGAACCCATGCGACGTTGCCAGGGTGGTATGTTCAGAATTATAACTCAAGAAACTGAGAGTGGCAACAAGCAAATAATTTGAATTTAGAATAACAGGCGACCACAAGGGTGCGCCCCTACTATACACAATGTCTCATTGAGCAACTCTATTATATAGTAGGGGCGCACCCTTGTGGTCGCCTGTTCCTCGCTACATTGTAATTTTGCTTGACAATTCTCTTTGTGTGTGATATATTGCTTGTAGCCCCAGAGATGCATAGCACGCTGTCCCATAGCTTGTCTAAACGTTCCCACATTATGTAGACGCGTGTATACTATCTTTGGTATGTTCATTGATACCTCTTACACTCATCTAGGCAGCCCATGTACACGTACTATAACGTGTGGGGACATACGCATTCAGTCCTGATGCCGCCTATCGTTCACCAAAGGGTATTGTAAAGAAACTACCACTATCTGGATTTCCCAAAACATTATCGGTTCTACGCAGAAAGGAGGATGGACGTGTTCTTCCTCAAGAATGTGTCCTGCCCCACATAACGTGAATATTGCTGAACTAGAAACAAGAACAATCACAGAGTTACGCGATATTGCTCGCGATCTCGAACTTTCCGGTTATACCGCCCTCAAGAAACAAGACCTCGTGTTCCGACTCCTCCAGGCCAATACTGAGCAGCAAGGCAACATCTTTAGTGCTGGCGTCCTGGAAATCGTGGAAGACGGCTTCGGTTTCCTCCGACAGGAACGCTTCTTGCCAGGAAACATGGATGTGTACGTCTCACAGTCGCAAATCCGCCGCTTTGGACTCCGCACAGGTGACATGGTTTCAGGCCAGGTACGACCTCCAAAAGACAATGAAAAGTATTATGGTCTCTTACGCGTTGAGGCGATCAATGGTATCGACCCCGAAATTGCGAAACGTCGTCCCCACTTTGATGTCCTGACCCCGATTTTCCCTCGCGAAATGTTCAACCTGGAAACTGGCCCTACCAATATCTCTGGTCGTATTGTCAACCTTGTTTCCCCAATTGGACGTGGACAGCGTGGCTTGATCGTCTCGCCCCCAAAAGCTGGTAAGACGATGCTTCTCAAATCTATCGCCAACTCGATCACCGAAAACTACAGCGACGCTCATCTGATGATTGCCCTGATCGGTGAGCGACCAGAAGAAGTCACGGACATGAAACGCTCTGTGCGTGCTGAGGTCATCAGTTCAACCTTTGATGAGCCAACCGAGGCCCATACCCGTGTTGCTGAAATGGTCTTAGAGCGTGCGAAACGTCTCGTCGAGAGTGGTCGTGACGTGGTAATCCTGCTCGATAGCATCACCCGCTTGAGCCGTGCCTACAACTTAGCAGTACAACCAAGTGGTCGTACCCTCTCCGGTGGTCTTGATCCAAGCGCACTCTTTCCCCCTAAACGCTTCTTTGGTGCCGCCCGTAAGATTGAAGAAGGTGGCAGCCTGACCGTCATCGCCACAGCACTGGTTGATACCGGTAGCCGTATGGACGATGTGATTTACGAAGAGTTCAAGGGGACTGGTAACATGGAACTGGTGCTGAACCGCAAACTTGCCGAGCGCCGTGTCTACCCCGCCATCGACATCTCCCTGTCCAGCACACGCCGCGAAGAATTGTTGCTCGATGACAAAACGATGCGTGCCGTTGTAGTTATGCGCCGTATGTTCTCGACTCTCGCCGACCAGCGTGGTCTTGAGGCAATGGAAGCGCTCCTCCAACATATGTCCAAGACAAGCAACAATACCGAATTCCTGGCAACCCTCAACAAAAGCGTCCTTTAACCCATAAAAAATCTGTTGTGTATGATTTCAATACATTAATCATACACAACAGATTTTTTATTCTAGGCGTCGAATGTCGCGGAAACATAGCCCAATAGACAATAGGAGAACAGTGAGGATCCCGCCAACTATGAAGACAAGCGAGGGGCCGAAGTAGTCCGTGAGGACGCCAATGAAGGCAGAGAACTTAGAGCGCATCTCCACGAGAATTCGCTTGTTGCCTGTACCGACCTATGCACCTTGGACCAATCCTATCGAAAAATTCTGGCTCAGGCTCAATCGAGAGTTTATGAAACAGCATCCCTATGCATTGGATCACGATGCCTTTCTTGCAGCCTTAGATGCATGGCTGGATAAACATCGTGAGGAGTCTGCCGCGCTCTTACACGAGGTGGGACTTCTTCCCGATACCTGGATGACTATCCGTATTAATTTGTTAACGTGCATCATTTGGCCCCTACTTGACGATGTGGCTATGGAACATTACAATACGTTAAAAGAAGCAAAGAACGTCCCTTTATAGACCGGAGGTATTTTTTCATGCCATTATACGAGTATCGTTGCTCAGATTGTAAAGCGAAATTTGAATTGCTTGTGACACACCAGCACGCCGATGATATTGTGTGCATGAAGTGTCATAGCGACAAGGTACGCCGCCTGCTCTCAACCTTTGCGCTGCCACGTGGGAGTGAAGACTCGTCCTATGGTGATGACGAAGTACCAATGATGGGCGGTTGTGCTTGTGGCGGTGGGGGTTGCGGTTGCAACTAAGACCTCTTGGTCATTCAGTATACTAAAAAAGATAAAGCTTGCAGTATGTTTAACAAAACCAATTATCGGCGGGGCGTGATCGAAGGTATTATCTTGTTCACGCTTGGTCGTCTCGGCTCGCTCATCACGCCTACCGTCTTTCCCGATTGGCTTTTTGTGTTGGCCCCTCTACTCTTCATGACTCTACAATTTCTAATTGCACCTTTTTGGGCAACATGCCGTATTGTGTCAACAAAGCGGGAGCGTTTAAGCAAGCGTTTCTGGCTACTTGGTCCACGTTTAGCTGCCATCTGCTTTGGCATTGATTTATTCATTACGCTTGCCTTCGGCTTGCCTGTCAATCTTTTTGGTGTGCAGCAAGGCCCAGCATTGCTTCGTCTCCTCACCGGCGGAGCCAATTCCCTCACACTTGTTGACTTTGGCATCTACGAATTGAAGACCGCCTCCCTACTCTTTGCGCTTTTCACCCTCTCCGTCATCTGCACACGCCTCGCAATGGGTGGTTTCCTACGCTTCACCATGCCAGCTGGCGGCAACCGCGTTACGCTATAGGAAATAATCAATTGAAATTCCAGGCAAACCGGCACCTGTGAAATGGCTCTGTAGACGCCATGACAGGAGCAAGCCACGCTGTAGCGGGAAGTATAGTAGTGACAGGGCTTGCCCCATTGCGTCCAACGAACTTCTACGAGAGCCTGGAAAGCGGGGTGGGGCATGACAGGGACAAGCCCTGTCATGTCGCCCCCAGAGTCATTTCACGGGTTCGTTGGAGTCCATGGGCTTGCCCCTGTCATGTTCCCTAACTCTTGCGGTCACCCCCATCGCCACTATTCTAGCGAGAAATAGATAAGGGTGAGTAGGTGATGGCAAATCCTCCGCCTGGAGCCAATTTCACGTGGCCCTGTGTATCGTACAGATCAAAGCTAATGGTGATGGTCCCCGCGGGGGCTTGTAGCAGGCGAAGATTTCCATCACATTGAAAAGTAGTATCCCTCTTAGGGCTAGAAACAGAACAAATGTTTCTCCAATTGTTGAGATCAACTCCTGTCCACCACCCTGTAAAGATGATGTGATCAACTTTGAAGTTATCGGATAGGGCAAGGTGGATAGATGCTTCGAGACGAACAATATCGTGAACCACTTGCCCTTTTGTTGGGCTCAACCATAACGCGCTAAATTCATGAACCACTTGTCCCTTTGTTGGGCTCAACCATAACGCGCTAAATTCATGAGCAATTTGTCCTTTTGTTGGGCTCAACCGTGGCCCACTGGATGTATTGAGCAAATGGGAAGGACTGTGCAAATTGACGAGAGTAAGTACACTCACTATACACACAATGAGCCCAAGAGAAACACAACCTATTCTTCGTGAAAAGAGTTGCTGGGAAAGAGCGCTTTTCTTGTTCTTGAGGACTGGTGTAGAGTAAGTCACCTGAGCTTTTTGTGTTTGTTGATGCCGGTACATAATAAGACGTTTCTCCAATGTTATCATAGTTGGCCGAGTTGTAGAGAGCATATATAATAAACTACTTTTAAGTAGAACGAAGATAGTGAGATAGCACATGCATATGTATAAATGGAGTGTCCGTTTATGTAGCTTAGCGCACAATGTCATGTAGATCAAATACTGGACCATCACGACAAACGAGTTTTTGACCGGAATGAGTCTCTACACTACAGGCGAAGCAGATGCCTGTAGCGCATACGAGTGGCCGTGTTATAGTTCCTTGTGCAAAATTTTTGCTCCGTAAGCGTTCAAAGCGCGTGTAGAGGGCTAGAGATGTTTCATGTGAAACACTACTATAGGAAGCATCGGCCCATGGAAGAATTTCCGTGAGGGTGTGTATAAGATTTCTGTCTTGCTGTTCTGTAACAACGTGATACTCAACCTCTGGCGAGAGGAGCGCAGGTGGATAACTCTCTTCGGGAGTACGACTCTGGTTGATGAGGGTGACGGTGATGTCTTTTTCCAGGGCAACCTGAGCCAGCAATGTGAGGGCACTGATTTGACGCTCCTCACCGATCAGCAAAGCGTTTCGTGTGGTGGAACGTAGCGTCCAACCATGCCCTAGTGGTCCCAGGATATCGAGTACTGCACCTTCTGCTTGAGACGCTAGCCACGCGGTGCCACGTCCCTGCACAGAGATATAGAAAGTACACGTGCCACGGCTCCTGTTTATACCATGAATATAGAATGGGCGACGTAACAAGGGGTCACTGGCATCTGCCGGGCAGCAGCGCAGCATGCAGAATTGCCCCGGTTGTACAGTTTGTGCCAGATTTGGTGCGTGCAGTTCAAGTAACTGTACACCCGGACGTATTATTGTTGTCGCGGTAAGAGTGGCAGTATGAACTCGCATTATTCTTCAATCATACCCAGGAAATTACGGGTGCGCTCGTTTTGTGTATGCTCAAACACCTGCTCTGGTGTGCCTTGCTCCACGATCACTGACTTGTCCATGAAGATTACATGATCTGCAACATCGCGTGCAAAACCCATTTCGTGCGTCACCACCGCCATCGTCATGCCCTCTTCGGCAAGCTGACGCATAACCTTCAGCACATCGCCGACCAGTTCGGGGTCAAGCGCGGATGTCGCTTCATCGAAAAGCATTAATTTAGGATTCATTGCTAACGCTCGTGCAATCGCGACGCGTTGTTGCTGTCCGCCAGAGAGTTTGTGCGGAAACGCATTCGCCTTTTCTGAGAGACCAACCTTTGCAAGCAAGCCATATGCTCGTTGTGTTACCTCTTCTCTTGATTGACCCAGCACATGAATTGGAGCCTCGATAATGTTTTCAAGTGCAGTCATATGTGGAAAAAGATTGAAACGTTGAAAGACAAAGCCAATACACGAACGGATACGCGCGACATTTTCCTCCCGGTCCTCAACAAGCCTGCCGTTTACCTCGCGATAGCCAACGAGTTGCCCATCAACATAGATGCGTCCACTGTCAATTTTTTCCAGGTGGTTGATGCAACGCAACATCGTTGTTTTACCTGAACCACTTGGTCCAATGATAACAACGACCTGCCCACGCTTCACAGAAAGATCGACACCGTTCAGCACAGTCAAATTGCCAAAGCGTTTGACAATTTTTTCGGCATGCACCATCTCATCTGTTGGTATAGTTATACTACTCATCTACCTGCTCCTACTCGTGGTGTTCCCAAGCCGAACACGCGTGTTGCTAAGCTCTTGCTGTCGATTAGCTCCACTTTCTGGTTACGATTGGGGTCGAGCCGTTTTTCGATCAAGCCCTGCACGTAGCTCCATAACGTCGTCAATAATAAATAGTACAAGGTGGCAACAAGGAGCAACTCGAAGGTACTAAAGGTAGGCGAGCCATAGGTGGTTGCAACGTTTGTCAATTCAAAAACACCAATCACTGAGGCAATTGAAGTCGTCTTCAGCATGTTGTTAAATTCGTTGCCAAGGGGAGGAATAATGACGCGCGCCGCCTGCGGCAAGATGATACGACGCATTGCCAGACTAAAGCGCATGCCCAGCGCCTTCCCAGCCTCCATTTGCCCAGGATCAACCGAGCCAATGCCCGCGCGTATGATCTCTGCCATATATGCACCCTCGTTGAGCGAAAAGGCAACCAGCACACAGCCGAAGTCGGGCAAAAGCAGATACGGGTTGTTTGCCGCAAGCTTAGGTAGAGCATCCCACAGCAAGAGTACCTGTACAAGTAAAGGACTGCCACGAAAAAACCAGATATACGCACCAGCAGGTAGCGTGAGCCACTTGAAGCGCGACATACGCATTAGTGCCAGGAAGAGACCAAGTACAACGCCAATAATTTGCGCGACGACTGAAATCCAGAGTGTGGTCCAGGCAGCACGGAGAAAGATAAGATTGGGGTCGCCGTACAGGTAGTGTGCAAAAAGGTCCCAGCGAAACACAGCACTCTCCTTTATACTATTCCAACAAACTCAATCAGGCAGTTCGTTGGAAACAATTGTATCACATCAGTCTATTTCATATAGAAGCTAATACATTTTGTAATACACGTATTATAACAATGACATTAATTTGCTATTAATTTGTGTACATCACAATAACAAATGGGTTATAAAATGCTGTTTTTAATTGATAGTTATGGTACACTGCACAGTATAGAAACGCAATGCAGCGTAACTCATATATCTTCATAGATCAGAATCAAGGGGGCTTGGAGGGTCTACGATGCCCATTACACTTGACCGCAGCATTTGTTGTGATTTACGAGAAACCATTTCGCGCGAATGGCTCATCACAAATGGCGTGGGAGCATATGCAGCAGGAACTATTGCCGGTGTTCTTACGCGTATGGAGCATGGGCTACTGGTGATGCGTCCGCCAGAGAGCGATACACCACAACTTTTATTGGCAAAAATCGACGAAGAGGTCGATTTTGATCAGCGTACCTATTATCTCGGCACAAATGAATATCGAGATGGCACGCTTAATCCATCAGGGTTTGTTCACCTTGAGACATTTCGGCTTGAGGAGGGCTTTCCCATTTTTACCTATCATCTAGGTGGCATTGATGGCATCATGCTCGAAAAACGCATTTGGATGCAACAAGGTCTAGACACAACCTATATCCAATACCGCATCATTCGTACCACAACTGCTGATGAAACAGGGCATTGGCGGAGCGGCATCACAGGCGCACTCAGTAATAGCTCTAGCCGTAGTGCAGAGTTCGGCGAGTCGGTACAACAACCAATCACACTTACACTATTGCCCTTCACCGCATATCGTCCATACAATCAAGCACAGCACGGAAACAATGATTGGCATTTTCAGGTTCACCAGTATCCGCCCATCGCACAAGAAATGGGAAATGGGAACGAGACAGAGTTTGACGCCCTTCTTCCCGAAGGCGTTACTGGCTGCACTATTCGCGCATGGGACAATGCACATCCCTACCATCTACTCGCTGTGAGTCAAACAGAGAGCGAGGCAACCTTCATTCCTACAAATGTATGGTACTGGAACTTCTTGCACCAACAGGACGCCGCAGCAGGACGACCAGCATTGGATGATCTTTATCTACCAGGGGTTATTCGTGCAAAGCTTTGGCCTACCGAAGACTCAACGTTGACAATCGTGGTCAGCACTGAAGGACTAGCCGCACAGACACTACATCCCGATCAGCTTGTGCATGCCTATCAATGCAGCGTTGAGGGACAAAAGCAGTTCCTGCCGAGTGCCGCTATACCACAACGTTATTTTGGTGATGGTGGTGAGGCGGCACGAGCGCAACGTCTTTCTGTATTACCATTGAACTCGACCTCTACACTTCCACAAACAAGTGATGAAGACTATTTGCGTTCGCTCTTACGTGCCTGTGAGCGTTTCTTGCTACAACACAGCTTGTCGAGTAGCAGTCATGAACTCGCCTTTGGAAAACTTGAACGTGTACCGAATCTGCTCTCCGAATTCTACAGCATGCAACAGCACACTCGTGATACGTTAATCGCCCTTCCTGGTATCGCCATTGCAACAGGGCGCTATAACGAAGTATCTCGTATGTTGCGGAATCTTGTATACACCTTTAAACAGGGAATGCTGCCAGAAACGCTTCCTCTTCCAGGCGACCAAACAGATGATCTGGTGGTGTATCGTGGCGCTGATACGATGCTGTGGTACTGTTACGCCCTTGACCACTATCTCCGCAGAAGCCAGGATTATGCATTGCTCAACGAACTCTATCCGTACCTTGTTGAGGGCGCCAACTGCTATATCCAGGGCAACGCGTATGGTGTGAAGATGGACTCCGCTGATGGTTTGCTCACACTTGCACGCGAGGCCGATACCTGGATGAATGCACAAAGAAATGGAGTCGCAGTGACACCGCGTACGGGGAAGCCTGTCGAGGTAAATGCGTTATGGTATAATGCTCTTTCACTGCTACATGAGTGGTCACAACGACTCACTCATCACACAGACCGCATTACTCGCGTCACCGTTCCCTATCAGGAACTACTTCTCCTGTGTCGTACAAGTTTTCAGCAGAAATTCTGGTATGCCGAGGGGAACTATCTCTTCGATGTAGTTGAGAGTCCTAATGGGAACGACGCAGCCTTACGTCCCAACCAACTGTTTGCCTGTTCGCTACGCTATACGGTGTTAGATCAAGAGAAGCGTGCGTCGGTTCTCGCTGCTGTCACAAAAGACTTGCTCACGCCGTACGGCTTACGTACACTTGCAGTCGGCGCAAAAGAGTATCATGGCGTTCTTGGTACACGGCAAGAGGAGCAACAGAACGCACTCCATCAAGGCAGTGTCTGGACATGGCTGATCGGCGCATATATCGATGCGCTGTACAACACGTGTGATACGTCATCGGGTCATAATAATACTCTATGGTGTAAGAGTGTGCGGCAACTTGCATCATTTCAAAAGCATTTGTCAGAAGGCATGCTAGGTATGATCGGTGGTGTGTTTGATGGCGAGTATCCACATGCTGCTGGCTATGTACCTGCTTCTGTGTTAGCGAGTGCTGAACTGCTTCGCGCATATCACACGCTCACACAGGGACACGTTCGGCAGTCGCACCTTGTGCAGTCACACTAAAACCAACCTTAATGGATTCCAACTGTCAAAAACAACAAATGGTAATTGTAGGGGCGTGATTATATTTAATATTACGATGCCTCGGGAGAGTGAAGCAGTAGTTTGAATTGGGGGTTGTAGCTTTTGTCGCAACTGCTACAGGAGACCGAGTGCGTGTAGCGTCGAACACGCGGATATTGCTTGCCACAGTGAGGACATTCGTAGAGGTAGCGAATGGGGCGACGTTCACGCCGCACTTGCTCTCGGCGCATACTTTCCTCATGTAATAAGATACGCAAGTCTTCTACTGCATACCCTGTAATCAGGGCTTCGTCATCGGCTATCGAGTCGTAGCCATGATGGTGATGCCGACGTGGTGTGCCATTCACACGATCCGCAAGATGAATAAGTTCATGTGCGACAGTGACTTCTATAGACTGTGACTGCATCGCAGGCTCGATAAAAATCAGATGACGATGTGTAATGCGTCTCTCTTCACCAGTCATAGGACGAGTGCGGCGTGTCGATGATGGCAGTGCTGGCACATAGCAGTAACAGCCAAGAGCCATGACGTTAAGCCGCTTCCCTGTCCATTGTCTATACTCGTTACGATCCTGGGTGATTGCTAGAAGATGGAGTTCAGAGTCGGAGAGGTGCAATTTATGCCAGTAGTGTGTCAACCAATGTCTAAGAACTACTTCATTGCCATGAATGATCGGGCCTGCCTGTATCAGCGGCGGCACGGGCACGGCTCTTATCTGTGCTGTAGCCATGTATGGCGCTCTTATCTCCTAGCAAATGATAAACATTTGTCTTCCTGATATCTGTCAAGATGTATTAACTGTCCATTTTATCTATTTAGTCGCATAACTAAGTATATCAGGCATAAGCAGTATATGCAAGAGGCTCTTAGAGCTTGTCTCTGTTCAATCGTGTGCTTATATAGTATTCTATAATCTGAAATAAGAAAGAGGCTCAGTGCTACCCGTTAGTATCGAAAAGGGGAAAAAGCCGTGAGTGACAGAGATCGTTTTAATAAGTTTACTGAGCGTGCCAGAAAGGTTTTGAGTTTAGCTCAGGAAGAGGCGCAGCGTCTCCAGCATAACTACATTGGAATTGAACACCTCCTGCTTGGATTACTTCGTGAAGGGGAGGGAGTTGCGGCGAAAGTGCTCATGAACCTGGGCTTGGACCTACACGAGTTGCGTCAGGCTGTTATAGAACAAGTTGGTCGAGGAGATCGCATCATACCAGGTGAGGTTAAGCTGACCCATCAGGCTAAACAAGCGATTGAGTTGGCTGCTGACGAGGCACAACGCCTCAATCATCACTATATTGGAACCGAGCACCTCTTGTTGGGATTGATGCGCGTTTCCGAAAGTAAGGCCGCGCAAATTCTCCAGAGCCGGGGAATTTCGCTAGAGCAGATGAGAACGCAAACGATACAGATAATCAGTTGGTCTGGGGCATCTCACGAGATGAGCAGTCAAAGAGAAACTTCTACAAGCAATCGCTATAACTGGTTTACTAACGATGTCAGACGAGTACTCAACCATGCTCAGGAAGAGGCCCTACGCTTTCAGCACAACTATATTGGGACGGAACACCTCTTGCTGGGACTGCTCCATGAACAGGACAGTGTAGCTGTTACCGTTTTGGAAAATCTTGGTGCTGAGTCAGCCAGAATACGTAAAGATGTCGAGCTTATCATTGGACGTGGAGATGTCATTGCCCTGGGTCAAATTGGTCTCACACCACGCGCCAAAAAGGTGATTGAATTTGCGGTTGACGAGTCGCGCCGCCTCAACCAAGACACTAGTGGCACTCAACATCTCTTAGCAGGACTGCTACGCGAAGGCGGAGGCATCGCCGCTGGCGTTTTGGCAAGACTGGGAGTCACGTTGGAGAAGGTCCGTGGTGAAACTACACGCGTTCTTCAGCAGAAGCAGGAGAGTCTACCAACTGACGAGAACCAGCAGGAAACTGCATCGGTGACAGATAGCCCAATGCCACAAGTGATAGTACAGACGCAAAGTAGGAAACCCTTTCATGGGCATCCCTTTACAGATCAGGCGCATAGAGTCATAGAGCAGGCACAAGAGGAGGCCCTACGCTTTCAGCACAACTATATTGGGACGGAACACCTTTTGTTAGGGCTGGTGCGCGACGGTGAAGGAGTCGGGGGAGTCGTCTTACAGAATCTCGGCGTTCGACTTAGCAAGGTACGAAGCGCGGTCGAGTTTATCATTGGGCGGGGAGACCGCATTGTGCCTGGAGAGATGATAGGTTTGACACCGCGTACTAAGAAGGTGATTGAGTTTGCGGTCGATGAGGCACGTCGTCTCAATAATAACTACGTGGGGACGGAGCATCTCTTATTGGGCATGGTGGGAGAGGGCGAAGGTATCGCTGCTGGTGTGCTCGAAAGCATGGGCGTCACACTGAGCAGAGTACGTGTAGAGACATTGCGTGTCCTTAAACATGCTCAACCAGAAGAACCGAAAGAGGAGCAAGGAGATAGTCCATAAGGGTCTGACTACAGGGCTTTCCAAAAGTCGCAAGCAGACGTGGTGGAAACAGACGAGCACCTTTATGGCATTGAGTCCAACTTACTACTACAAGAGCCTGCAGAGTGGGGAGCATGATAGGGGCAAGCCCTGTCATGCTCGCTCAATGCCCCTTGTGGTCAATACGGTTCAAAGAAGAGCAATCTCTTGGCAGGAGACCCACGGACGCCCACAAGGGGCTACCCTACTATAGACGACGTGCGTCGCATGCAACAAGGTAGAATAGGGTAGCCCCTTGTGGGCATTCGTTGGGAAACCTTTCTCCTTATTTGAACCGTCTTGCCCCTTGTGGTCGTCTGTTCCTAACCCAAATTGATCGTCTAAATAGCCCTATAGACCTTGCGCTGACGTAGCACCTTGCACGTTTCCTCTCCCACAGCTCTAGACCATGTCCACCCCTGCTCTACAGTGGTACGTATCTGCTGTAACATAATAATTCTTGTAAGCATGTTATTTAATGAATTATTTTTCATCCATTATTTCCTTCACTTATAACGAGAAACATGGTAATGTTTCTATGATATTGTATGAAACGTGTATCTATAGTAACTTGTGAAAGATGAGGTATGCCATGCGCTACATAGTTCGCGAAAAGTTTTTCCACCTGGGTGAGGATTCGACAATCACCGATGAGAATGGACGACCACTCTATATAGCAGACGGAAAAGTCTTCTCTATTCGCAACACGGTTGTACTTAAGGATTTGCGCGGCAATGAACTTGCGACGATCAAGAAACAGTTACTCGCTCTCGGCTTGACCTATCATGTTACACGGCATGGACAAGAGAGTGCTGTAATAAGAAAGAAAATCTTTAGCCCATTCATCGACCGTTATACGGTTGACATTCCAGGGCCCGATGATTTGTCCGTCACAGGAAGCTTACTTGAGCACAATTTTACCATACAGCGCGGAGGGCAGGTTGTAGCAACTGTTTCCAAACGCTGGGTATCGCTCACTGAAAGCTACGGGGTTGAAACCGCTCCTGGTGAGGACGATATCCTGATCCTCGCAACAGTCATTGCGATGGATTTAGCGGAGGACCAGGAAGAACGTAACCGCCAGAGAGCGGAATAATACACGGTAAAAATTTTGTAGAGTATGTTGCAGGAAGAGGAAAAACACTTATAACTTTCTTCTTCCCGCAACATACCCGTAAAATTCTTCTATTAATAGCTTGTGTTTGTTATTATTATGTTAAATTTTGTCGTATTCTTTCTGATAAAAGAAAAATAGTTATATTTTCTCTTTCCAAATCGTCCTTGCTTACTGTATACTCTCTGTTGGGGGAAAGTAAAAAGATATGCATGCATATATCCACAACGGTCACTCGGGCCGTCGAAATTTCACACTCCACCCTTTCTCGTGAATGTTGCAAGACATATCTCTCTGCTTTTATCAAGACCATTGGCGTTGATTGGACCTGCATGATTGTTTTTACAAGCAATACAAGCAATGAATGAAGAGAAAGTGAAATCCTTCATGAAGAGAATCCGTACCTCGCGCTATCTTATGGCCTCGATCAGTACTCTTACGGTACTGTTGAGCATCCTGCTCGGCACAGTTGCCATACAATCTCCAGCGTATGCAGCAAGCCGTGCGGCGACGAAAAGTATTCAGAATACCATTACGCCTATTCGTCCCATGTTCAATGAAGCGGTGAAGGTAACTTCTCCGGCACTACTTCCATGTTTATCTCGCACGACCCTTCCATTATGCTATAGCCCACAGCAGATTCGTCGTGCCTATGGTATTCAGCCACTGCTTGATGCTGGCATCACAGGTAAGGGTTATACAATCGTGATTATCGATGATTACCAGAGCCCCTCTATTCGCTCGGACCTGGCACTCTTCGATAAAATCTTTGGCCTACCTAATCCAAAGCTCAATATCATTGCTCCACAAGGCTTGAAACCCTTTGATCCTACAAATGGGGCGGCAGTTAGCTTCTCAGAAGAGATTTCGCTTGACGTGGAATGGTCGCATGCTGTGGCACCCGACGCAACGATTGATCTAGTGCTGGGTAACCCACCCAATGACACCTTCAGGGGTCAGATTCAGGGCTTTACGGATGCTTTGAATTATGCAACCGCGAACAATCTCGGTGGTGTGTACTCGTTAAGTGTTGGCGCTGGTGAAACATGCTACAGTGCCGGGCAATTGCAGTCATTGCATCAGTCGTTTAAAAGAGCACAAGATAATCATTCCACTGTATATGTCTCGTCTGGTGATAATGGCTCCGCGGTTGCTGTTTGTGACAAAACTGGCACACCTGTAGCAGTTGCCAAAGGTGTCAATTATCCATCGAGCGATCCTCTTGTCTCTGGTGTAGGCGGTACAACATTGCTTGCCAGCAAGTCAGGCAAGTATATTGGTGAGACGACCTGGAACGAGTCCGCTGTTGGTGGGGGTGCAACGGGTGGTGGTTTCAGCAGAATTTTCCCACGTCCGTCTTATCAGAATGGTGTCTCTGGTATTGGTGCGTATCGTGGTGTACCTGATGTAGCCTATAACGCAGACCCATTGACAGGTGTACCCATTGTGATCAGCTTGGGCAATGCAACACTGATCGCACCCATTGGTGGTACGAGTGCTGGTGCGCCACAATGGGCCGGTATTACTGCTCTAGCAGAACAGGCTGTGGGTAAGCGGGTAGGCTTCCTCAATGGAACCTTCTATCGCATTCTCATGAGCAAGTCGTACTCACAGGCATTCCATGATATCACGACTGGGAACAATGCCTTTACCTTCAAAGATGGCAGCGGTAAAACTGTTACTATCCCTGGCTACAATGCAGGAAATGGTTGGGACCCAACAACAGGCGTTGGTACTCCTAAAGCAGCCGGGCTGATAAAACTCCTGGTAGAGAACAAAGACTAAGACGACGACGATGGCAAAGACTTCTAAGAGCCTCTCATTGTATGAGAGGCATGACAGGGGCAAGCCCCTGTCATGCCTCCTACCACAACTAATTAAAGTGAAACCTCATTCTCTGATAACACGTCTTATAGGAAAGAGGATTGCGTACTTTGTTTTTTGTTTTGAGTGGATGGAGTAACTATGTCTAGCATTCAAGAAAGTTCTACTACAAAGGAATTCCATGCTATCCAAAAAACTGTTCTTGTGGTAGAGGATGATGAGGCAATTGCCGAGATGCTTATACAAGCCATCGAGGAAGAAACTGCGCACGCGGTACTTCATACTGCTGATACAAAGCAGGCGTTACAAATGATGAACGAGACAAAACCAGACTTGCTCATTCTCAACTATCACTTGCCTGCTATAACAGGTATTGAGTTGTATGATAAGATTGCAAACCAATGGGGAAATATTCCAGCAATTATGATCAGTGCAAACCTTCCTCAAGAGGAAGTCACTAAACGCAACGTTATCGGATTGCACAAACCATTTGAACTGGATGAATTACTTGATACTATAGATAGATTATTGATAGCATAGCCACATGTTTTTACTCGAAAAGGGACTCTCCTTACCAAAAAAACGGCTATGCTGCTTTCGTTTCCTTGACGGGCTGCCCACAAATGTGGTACAAATACTAACGAGGAACCATAGACGATTCCTTGCCTGTCAAAATATTCGATAATGACATCTATCTGCATCCTCCTGTCTTGCATTGTAGTGAGACAAAAATATCACCTATGAACGCTCCACATTGGTAAAGATGCACTTGCAACCCTGATTTTTACTTGCGTTGTGGCAAGATAGCAAGCACATAATCAAAAAGTGCCTTCCCTTGTATTCTGAAACGATAGTACGTGCGATACTGTCTTTTTTGTACTGGGCATTGTTCATGAATAGTTCCGACTATGAACAATATATGCAGTCATACATGTGGAAGAGGCACAACAGATGGAATGAAGAAAGGTAACACAACACCATTGGAACAGACGAAACGAATTGCTATCATAGCACACAATAATAAAAAGCATGACATCCTGGAGTGGGCGAGATTTAACAAGCTTTTTCTGGCTCAGCATCAACTGTACGCAACTGGAACGACTGGAAAACTGCTGGAGCAAGAACTTGGTTACCATGTTCACAAGCTTCAAAGTGGACCACTCGGCGGCGATCAACAAGTCGGTGCAAAGATTTCGATGCAGGAGATTGATATGTTGATCTTCTTCTGGGACCCGCTTGAGCAGCAGCCGCATGATCCAGATGTGAAGGCGCTTCTACGGATCGCAGTTGTCTGGAACATCCCGATTGCCTGCAATCGTGCCTCCGCCGACTTCATGATCACATCACCCTTGATGCGCGACAAATACCAGCCCTACCTGCCCGACTACCAGAACTACCTGGCCCGGAATTACGAGGAACAGGCGCTGCAGATCAAAACAGAGCAGTCCCTCCCCTTGAACACCAAGTGATAGCTCCGTTTAAGATACTATAACACTTCTCCTAATAACTTTTCTAGTTATTAGGAGAAGTAACTTGTACCGTACACATCCTCAGACTCTGACTTATCCGTCCTTAATGCCGAGTGCTTATCATGAGATTTTTTCAACTGCTCGACACTCAGACCCAAGCACCATCGCTAGAGTAAATAATAGGAGAGATATCATGAATGACATCCACTATTCTATGATTATCCAATGGGATGAAGATGATAAAATCTTTGTTGTTGACGTTCCTGAACTTCCTGGCTGTATGATACACGGGAAGACCTATGAAGAGGCGGTACAGCAAGGTAAAGAAGCTATCGAAGGCTGGCTTCATGTCGCAAAAGAATTAGGCTGGTCTATTCCTGCACCCAAAGTCGCTGTCTAGTAAATAAATGCTATGAAGAGAATCAAAACTCAACATGGACAAGGAGATAGTGAGCGAACCGTAACGCTGCATCTTGATGTGGCCCATCAGGTGCTGGTGCCATAACGAGTACTCCATACTACTCAGGAGGGCTTGTCTCCTAACTTGAAATTTGGTAAAATAAGCCAATGATGCCCGTAGAAGAAATAGCTTTCCTGCGAGCAGAAATGCTCACCAAAGATGCGACTTCTTTAAAACAAGGAGGTGCTATGTATAGTCCACCACAAGAGGAAACACTTCGTTCTTTCCATCAGACATTCTCTACAAGCTACGACAATATTAAGCAGCGTCGGTTTAGTCTGCTGAATGTAGTACCTGGTGCAACTGTTACTGGTTTTGTAGTTACAATTTTCTCTGATCCGACAAAGAACCAAGCACTGCTTAACCTGGTATTCCCATTGGGAATAGCGGGAGCTCTTTTTGTCGTTGGACTTTTTTTCGTGGTACGAGTCAGTTTTCATGACGGAGAGGAAACTCTTCGGAAGATACAAGCCATTGAACAAGCACTAGGTATTACACCGCAGTCGAGAGAGGAGTCTCCAATTTTTAACCAGAAAAATGCTGTCGGGATTATCTTTTCTGGTGCAGTAGGTGGTTGGATTTGTTTAGCATTCTGGTTCGTTATTCCAGGCTTTGCTATCTTTCTTGCACTGGCTGTATTATTAGTAAGCGGTTTTATCAGTTTTCCCCTGCTTCGTACAGCCTAACGATGGTTTCCCGTAACTGCCCAGTTCCTGTGGGTCATTACATTGTGGGGCTCTTGGTTTCTGCGGACACTACATACTGCTTATGTGCCTACACTTTCTATAAGAGACCTGACAAAGGCAATGACGCTTTGCAGTGTTATTTGTCGAGCGCGTATTACATGCTCTTCCCAGGTTCCTATTCCGTCCTGTATGCCTCTATGAGGTGTTGGGAATATGTAAGGGTAGCTAAGTTGTGCGCCCAAATCAAGCAGTCCTTGTGAAAGCTAGTGCTTAGCACACCATCCATTTGCTAAAGGCTTGCCCTTGCTATGAGCTTTTTCTGATAGCGAATTTGACAGCGAAACCAACCAACAGCATTGCACAAACATGCACAACACTACATAAGAATATGCTCTACCCATGCTTGAGACCTTGTGAAAGCAGTTCCTAGCAAGCACCAAAAAGGCACTACATGAAGTGATGCGATTTGCATAGTGCTTTTACGTATGTACTCATATTAAATCTACTATAAGCAAGCAATCATAAAAGACCCAAAATGGAAGACAGCAGGTCTCACGTCCAGAAAATGACGTAAAATCTGCTGTATAAACTCTAGTATTGAAATTCTGCTTGGTTAGTTAGAACGGCCTGTAGAGCGAGTTTAGGGATATTGAAAGTGGGCGATACAGGATTCGAACCTGTGACCTACTGCGTGTAAATGAGTAGCTAATAAATAGCCCATGAAACCGCCTGTAGAGCGGCTTCATGAACCTGCAACTACTGTGTACAATTTGTACTTATTAGTTCTAACTTTCCCTCCTATTCAGTCCAATAACCCGAACCATAACCCTCACTTTCGTTATCCTTTTTTGCTCTTAAAGTAGAGTGCTGTTCATGTGACTTTTGTAACTGTTGTACAGAAAGTGATGCATAATGGTCTGTCATCTTCAATGAGCTATGACCCATTTGGCGTTTAACATCCAATGGACTACGACCACTAGCTAACTGTGTTGTTGCCATATATCGCCTACATTGATGTGCTCCTACTTTCTTACCATCTATCCCTGTTCTCTTCTTCAATCTCTTAAAGAGCATTGCAACACCCCAATATGTTAGAGGTTCACCATCATTAGCTAGGAATATAGCGTCTTCCTTATGCACCACATCACTACCTGCTAACGTGGGTCTATGCTGCGTCAGGTAAAAATGCAACGGCTTAAAACCATCTCTTGACACTGGTACTTGTTGCCACTTGTTACCCTTGCGATGCACTAGAATAACACGTTCCTTTTTATCAATGTCACCTATCCTCAACTTTGATAGCTCCCCTAGACGGATACCCGTATCTATGAACAAACTTACTATTGCACGGTTACGAGCGGCTAAAGCCCTGCGTACTACAGGGTCATTCAGGTCACTTTCTTCACAAGCATCTAGTAACTTGTGAACATCGTCAGGGTTATATGTGGGTATAAACTTCTTTTCCATACGGGGTAGCTTAAAGCGTGGCGTGATAGGCTTCTCTAGCTTCTCTTCTATCTCTAGCCAATGACAAAAGGCTATTAGAGATTGACCGTAGCTATGTATAGACTCATCACTCATGCTCTTTCCTCTATAGGTAGGTGTCTTTTTTAGATAGGCTAGCCAGCCGCGCAAGTGTTCAACCTGTAGACGTTCTATATCGAATATGCTATGTGCTTTTTCAAGCCATGTAGAAAAGTATCGTAGCCTTTGCTCATATGTCCTGAGCGTCTTAGGGCTACAATTATCAAGTTCACGAACCTCTAAGAAGTCCTTAATAGCTTCTTGTATCGTCATAACCCTTACTCCTTAACCTTTTTGATGATGAATGAACTTCTTTTCCTGTACCACATCCTGGGGAATGACCCGTAGCTTTTCCCATCGCTCTATCACCTTCTCATAGACCACTGAAAAGATTTCGGGCGCACCTGCATCATCAGGAATATCAACCTCGTTCAGTAACGCCGCTAGCGTGGTTGAACATCCCGCTATTTGTGCGGTCAATTGGTCTATCTTCGCGTTGCGTGTGCGCTCTCGCACAATTGCCCCTAGCGCGTCGAGCATCCTATCACCGTAGGTATCAAACGCCTTCTGTATCTCTACCCATGTAGGAGACGTAGGCCAGCGTGAACGGTTGGTATCGACTACAGGAGTCGCTAGACGTAGCCACTCGTGCGTACAGTAGTTCCATAATCGCTTGATATTGCGTAGCACGTCGTAGATGTCTTCTAGCTTCATCTCTCGCAAGCCTTCGCGCTCTATCGAATACTCGACCCGCCACACAGTTATATCTTTATCAGGGAGCTTCCAACGGTCATAGAACCATACTTTCTCTTTGGAGCGTTGCTGTATCTCCTTTGTCTTGTTATAGAGCTTGCAACTTAACGGCTTGCCATGCCCACTAAAGGTAATCGTTTCCAGCTTGCGCCCACTGTAAAAGCTTCTATCCTTCTGTGACTCTTCAATCACGTTCTTTCCTTGTGCGCGTGTCACGAATAGCTCTAGCCAATCATCCGAAGGCGCAAAGCCTACGAGGTCAACACATAAGTCGATTTGTGCCGCTTGCAGGAGAATATCAGGACTGAACACATCAGACAGAAAGCTATGCACCTCTGCAACGGCGTCATTGACCGTTGCTTGTTTCCAGAGATAGGAGCTTGAAAACGTCACTTTTGCCACCATTGGCACATTCAAACGGGGCGCAATGGCCACATTGATGCAATCGTTTTTGAGGATGTACCGCCACGTCGGGGAGCCATGCGGTAACATCATCATGCGTACCTCATCAAACGTCATAGAGGTTTTCAAGGGTTTATTGTCTATCTGTGCCGTTTCTTGCCACGCTTGCAGCAACGCTATAAAGCTCTCTGGTAGCTCTTGACGTTTGGCGGCTTGCCCGTTTTCATCAAGGAGCTTCACATTGACCTTGATTGTGTCTATGCCAACGTTGACTATCCGAAACGGCACATCTCTACGTAGTTTCTTTGTACTCATCTACATATTTCTCTTTCTACGCAATGAAACCGCTACTAGAGCGGCTTCATGATGACACTTGTATTTATAGGGGCGCGTGTTACTAGTCCGCGCCCCTAAAGTTGCACCTTTTAACACGTTGATATACTACTGTTAGTATAAGTTGAAAGGGTACTTTTTATGACAAAGAGAAACTTCATAATCTACCTCCTTTGTACGCTCTTTAATTATCTTGTAGGTTTACTTAGCCTTGTTTTTTATCCCCAAACTCATTTACGTTTCGGTATCTTCATAGGCTTTGGATTAGGCATTTTCTTGACTGTTCTCTATTTTCTGCTTCGTGCAAGGGGGAGAGCTTAATAACACTTTTTCATGAACTTCTCCGTTGTGGCGGCTAGCGTCTCCACCTTGACCCGTCCGTGTTACGTCATGGACGCCGAAGCGACGAGGGTACACTGCATGCAATGACTCTCCCTCGTCGCTTCGTCGCCCAAGTCTACACGAACGGGTCAAGGTAGTACGCTTGCTTCGCACCGCCGCTATGACTCTTGTTTCTGAATGAATAGGTTACGTGCCTCGCAACTCGGATGCCTGCATGCCCTTTTAGGACATATGTTCATCTAAATCACCAAGAGCATCATCCCCTGTAAATCCTGCTTTTGATTGCGGTTTACTTCCGAAGACTTGCACCGTGGTAGCAATCACTTCGATAGCAATACGCTCGACATTATTTTTATCCTTGTAGGGGCGCGTGTCGAGCTTGCCCTGTACCAAGACTTCTGCACCTTTTCGCGCGTACTCATTAGCTCGTTCGGCAAGTTGTTGCCAGCACACGACGTTGAGCCACATAGCAGGTAGCTCCTCGCCTTTGCTATCCTTGCCACGATTGACCGCTATGCTAAACTTGGTGACTGCTTTGCCGTTAGGAGTGTAGTTCATTTGGGGGTCTTGCCCTAAGCGACCAACAAACGTGACTTGATTGAATTGTGCCATGATGGGACTCTCTTTCTGTTCTAGTCGAACAAGGAAACTTGGTGAACAACGGGAGCATGAAACGAGGGTTGTACGACAGGACACTTGCCCTGTTCTGATGGGGGAGCATAGGCAGGGTTGCGCCGTGTCGCTCCGCAGGGGGATGCTTTACCTTTGGTGTCATACGAGATGTGACTACAGAGTTCAAAGCCTTCGCAGGTGCCAGTCACCCAACCATGGCCGTACTTCTCACAATGGGTTAATGGCTTTTTCTTTGTCGATTGTGTCATATGGCTACCTCTACAGTCTCAACAAGCCATAGACCACAAGGGCAACGGCAAGGACGAACCAAGCTACAAGACGTGCGTTGCGAAAGGGCTTACCGAGTATGAGAAACCATGCAAGGGCAAGCAAAACCCAAAACACGGGAACGAGCATAGCCTTACGCTCCTTTCAGAATGATGCGAATATAATGTTGTGTCTCAACTGGTAGACATGCTTGCCAGCCAACGCCACAACGGGCTACGGCGCGTCGTACCCATCCAGAGCCAGCGTTATAGGCGGCTAATGCCTTCGCATAGTCGCCGCCGTACCGCTTGACATAAGACGCCATCAGACGCGCCGCGCCGTGTAACGAGTCGTAGGGGTTCCAGGGATTGATACCTAGCCCCTTTGCCGTTGTGGGCATGAATTGCGCGATACCGATAGCCCCCGCAGGCGAAACAGCGTTCGGATTGAACCCGCTTTCTTCGTCAATTTGTCGCACAAACAAGAGCGGGGGTATACCCGCCGTTTGCGCTTCTTGTCGTGCAATCGTCGGGTAGTCTTGCCCTGAACGGGCGAGAGGATGAACAGGAGAGGAACGAACGGGGAGGGCAGGTTGTGTTGCGTAGAACAGCACACCCAAGAGGGCAATGCAACCCACACCCACAAGCGTTAGAAGTATTTTCATCGGTTGTTCCCTTCTTTCTTTAGAGCAAGTGGAACGAGAGATGAGGGACATGTAACGCATTGAACGCGCCTGTCAGGAGTGCATAGACAAGCACCGACGCAAGGACAAAGGCGACAATATCAGAGGTGCGTATCGTGTTGCGCTTGGCAATGAGCGTCAAGACGAACGCGACAAGAGCAATTCCCATAGGAAGTTGCTCTAAGGAAAAGGTGAACATGTGGGTATCTCCTTTGTGAATGAGCAAAGCCCACATGGTACACTACGTGTGACATGTGGGCTTGCCCCTGTGTTGAATTAGGAGCGGTTTTCTAGTCGGCTTGCAATCGAGAAAGAGAACCGCTTTTTTGCATCGTAGCAGCGTTCAGAAACGTATGAAGCAACTTGTCACACGACAAGCACACCCACGTTTCTTTTTGATTGTGGGAATAGCAGACGACCTTACGGTGACGATGGCAACACTCACAGGTGATGTGTTGCTTCATGAGCGTCGGACTCATGGCGATTTCTTGCCCAATGAGGGCGATACTATGCAGTCGCATCATGTGTCGAAACCACGCCACAACGATGATGACCACAACAATGAAAGCAGCACCTCCGTAGACGTAGAGCATCAACGGATGCGAGAGGGGAACATGCGGCATAGGGGTTTCTCCTTAGTCAATTTTGAGCTTTATTCCAGGTTTCAAGTTGGCGTATTGACGTGCCTTTGCTTTGTAGCGGTAGCGCGTCGAACGGGGGAAGCTAGGGTCAGAGAGAATGGAAAGCACCTCTTGTTTGCCAGAAAGCAACGCCGCTATAAACAGCAGACTTCCATACTTGGTGCCTCGTATCTCTCGTTTGACCAATTCGACTAATGGGGTGGTTGTTTCTCCTTCCTGATAGATTTTTGCATCTTCCACAGACCATACAGGAATAGGCAAGCAACTATCATGCTCTGCACACACCACTAATTCAATGCCTTGCACCTGCCCAAACACGTTTAAGCGATACGTGTACCACTCGGAGCTACGGACAAGTAGCACTGCATTGAAGAAGTGCGTTTCCTCATTGCGCGTGGATTTGATGGTGATACGGTGACTATGCCCAGGCCCTTCGCTCACTAAGTGAATACCCGTTGTAAAGGCACTAGAATGAAGCATAGAAAGTATCTCTCGACGTGTTCGTAACATGTGCGAGACTCCTTACTTAATGCTCTTAGGTGTGGTATCAGGTGCTTTGAGTTCGCGTTGTTTTCGTACACTGTTACGAGCATCAGCATAGATTTCTGATAACAGCTTGTTGCCTTCGCGTTGCAAGTTCTGTAACTCTATCGCTTCTTCGAGCTTCGCACGAGCGGTTTGTTTTTTCAGTCGGGCTTCTCCTGTAGCGGCTAACACTTTACTGATATTGTTGGCTCGTTCAACCTCTTCGTTGGTGACTTTATCAATGCTCGTCATGAGTTCAGTCCCAGCGAAGGACACCACAAACATCGTGAGGAACAAGGACACGATACGCACCGCCACAAGTGCAAGCACTAAGCCATGAGCAAAGAAGGTACTATCTTGTGTCGCACCATACAAAAACACGGCTTGGGCTAACATGTCCATACAGGCAACCGCCCACCACAGCACACTTTGGATACGTACCGCTTTTCGTTCGTGCGCTTCAATCTCCATACCTGCGCGTTGTCGCTTGAACATGGCTTCTTTGTTCATGGCAAGCAACACTGTGAGGTACAGATAGCCAAAGTCTACCAACACCGCAAAGATACCCGTAAGAATACGCAAGGTATCATCAGGGTGTGTGTAGATGTGGGTGAAAACGTACAGGCTTTCAGGAATGGTAAGAGCAAGCACCGTTAAGGGTGCAAACGTCTTAAAAAGGAAAATGATAGTTTTGTTGAGGGCGTGTTGTGCGCCAATATTGGAATGAGCTTTGTTGACAACGGCGATAGCGTCAGCTTCCATATCATCTATGGAATTGCTTTCAAGCTCAGTCACAATGGTTGTGAAAGGTGCATCATCCGATGCATCCGGGGTGTTTTTCGCTCGTTCACTTGCGATGAGACGCAAGGCTTGAGGACGCAAGCGTAAGCGTACTTCATTGGCGTCAACCGTGACGTTTTGTATCTTTGACACCTCTGTAGCAATATCAGCATCACTCGCCGTCGCGTCAAAGTAGAGAATTTCGAGGACTCGACGGAGCGCACCATCATTCTTGACCTGCTTTTGCGCTCGTTCAAGTACGTCGTCTTCTCCATAGGTTCTCTTCCAAAAATCAAATCGTGCCATAGGCATAGCTCCTTAAAAAGTTGTGGGAAAAATCATTCGCCCCTCATGAGCAGTCATTCGCCCCTCAAACGCACCTCATTATCAAGCGTGATAATCACGCGGGTACGACGGGTGTCTCATGGTGTCTCATGCGAGTCTCATGGAAAATGTGGGGAAAAGAAAAGGTGTGCAATAAAATACTGCACACCCAACGAGAAAAACGGTTACACATCCTTCGCTTTATCGGCGTCAAACTTCTTGCGCTTCTCATCTTGGAGCTTGCGAATTTCTTCGTTCTCCATTGTGATGTTCAGCTTGTTAGCGGCCTCCTGGCGATTGTTCATCACGGCAATGAGCTTTTTGTAGGTCTGGAACATAAATTCCGTCTCTGCATCAGCCATGCCCATTTTTAGCGAGTCACGTAACGCCATGAACTTTTGATACTCACCTGAACCAATGTTTGTTGCCATGTGATGCTCTCCTATTCTATTTACCTGTTGGGTGTTGACCGTCAACGCCCACGCTTGCCCACTTTGCTAGGGGATAGCCCAATGAGCAAACATTGACGCGAGGGTAAGAAGGAGAGAGGAAACGAGGAATAGTGAACGCACTAAAAACCAAGAGTAAAAAATGCTTACAAGCTGAACGAGCTACATCTTTATACCCTTCCTTTCCTGTACTCGACGGTGCTTGCAAGGTGCCCTCTAATGCTCCACAGTTAGGATGATTTTAGTTCAGTCAAACCAACATACCGTTACGCTTAGCTCTGTCCTTGTTCTTTCCTGTACTCATAGGTGGTACTCCACGTCATCTATGCAGGGGTAGTCTTGCAAGTGAGCATCAGCAAAGGGGCGGTACTCTGTCCTCAATGACTTCCCAAGACGGGCGATTGAGTGAGCGATGCAAAGGGCGACTAGCATGTATGTCAGTAATCGTTAGGGCGGCTATATTCAGTTGTTAAGGTTCGTTGCTATTTTATTGTTTACATCGTCCGATTGATTTATTCTGTTTCAATTGTCCGATGTGTACGGATTTATTATAACAGACAAATTCGGTCTGTGTCAATAGCCCAAATTGTCCGAATATGCTATAATGTGTAAAAGATATCTGAGATATCTAATTTAACTTCATTGCTGAACTATGAAAAGGAGAAATTATAATGGGTCGTTCTGGAACCACACCAAAGGGCTTTTACACAGCCGCACAAGCCATTAAGAAGCTAGGTTTACCTCGGTCAACTTTTTACGATATGGTCGAAAGAGGGCAAATAAAAAAGGTAGTCCCACCAAATAAATCTGATGGTTTCTACCTTGAAAAAGATATAAATAAAATGGCAAAGGCTAATGTACTGTTTATGCTTCAATATGCTACAGATACATCAACGTTTGAAAAGGCACAAGAAGAAGATATAGAAGGTATCACCGAACTATGCATAGAGCTTTTCGGCAAGAATGGTACTGCAAGCTATGAGGCGCGCCTAGCACAGTATCACACTAACCCTGATATCTTTTATGTTGTCAAGCAAGACGACGTGATTGTAGGCTATGTGGGATTGTTCCCACTTGTGCAAGCGGCTGTAGACCAAATTATGTCAGGTATGGAAGAGTCCCAATTTAGAACAGGAATACTTAACCCTGAAAACGTCACACAGTTTAAGCCAGGGGAAGCAGACAATTTATTCTTAGTGCTAGGAGCAAGACAAGATTTACCTAAGAGTAAATTATATGGTTCAAGATTGATAACAGGGGCAATTGAAGTCATGGAGCAATTCGCTCAAGATGGCATTATCATTAAAAGGTTATACGGCACTAGTAGAACGCAAGATGGTATTAAACTTGCTAAGTCTCTACAATTCAAAGTAGTAACACCTGCTGCTGAGAAAGACAATTTGTTACGCTTTGAATTAGACCTAGATACGACTAGCAACCCGCTTTTTAGAGAGTACCAAAACGTCGTAAAAAAGAGATTGATCAAAAGTAAGAAAATGGAACACAGTAGTTCTAAGACGGAAAAATCGGACAAAAGAGAAGTTGTGAGAGGGTAAGTGAAAGTTGGTTAGAACGGCCTGTAGTGCGGCTTTAATGGGTGTGGGAAGTGGGCGATTAGGGATTCGAACCCCAGACCTACTGCGTGTAAAGCAGCCGCTCTAACCAGCTGAGCTAATCGCCCTTGTATAGAGGTCTTACAGAAGAAGGGGCATCCTTACGCTGTGCTTTGGATGCCTCTTACTTGTAGATGTCCTCGACTGGACTCGAACCAGCACGCCTCTCGGCACAGGCCCTCAACCTGCCGCGTATACCATTCCGCCACGAGGACTTATTGTCGTGAATGACAAAAGCAATATTACACCTTTACTTGTGGTTTGTCAACTAGCTATCTCTCTTTTTTCAGAAAAACTCCGCTTGACAAACACTCTTCTATCAGGTACATTTCTCTTGTGTCTTAGCCAGGCACATCCACTAGCAGAAGCAAAGGGAACACAAACAATGTCTTTATGTATGGCTGTAGCGACTCGAAAGCTTGTCGAGCAGAGAAGCTTTCGCACGCAAGGAGCGAACTGCAAAACATGTCCAGTCGCCCAAGGTCATACTATGCCCTTTTTTAGGAGCTTCCTGAAGCGTAGCTAGCAGAAGCGCAGCACTACACACATACTCGCTGCCGACTCAATTCCGCAATCAGCACAGGCCGTTGGGCAATAGATGGTCAGTCTATACCTCACGGTCTTTTTGTTTATCCTTAGGCCTTTCTCTTATAGACCGTGAGGTATAGTAAGCGACATAGTAACTATGCTCACGGTCTTTCGTATGCTTTTCGCCCTTTTCGGCAGAGGCGTCTAAATAAAGAAAAGAGGGACAAACACTATGGCTACAACACTTCCACAAGGTTTTAACACTCGTCATCCTGTTGTAGACGATGCAAAAGCGATTACAGAACTACGCATTGCATGCGATCTCGTCGATCATGGCGAACCCAACTCAACTACCATCAGTTTGATATTTATAAGAAGGAACTTCGCTAGAGGAAAGAGAGATAGCTATGAGAGTAGTAACACTTCCTACACAATTTCAAGCACGTCCACCAACGCCCAACGATGCAGAAGCAATCGTTAAGCTGCTTACCTTATGCGAAAATACAGTGGAGTACATAGGATACACAACGAAAGATTTGTATGCTAGTTGGCACACTTCTGAGTTTAGTATTGAAACAGATGCATGGGTTGTAGTGACACACAATGAAGAGGTCGTTGGTTATGCGTTTGTGCGAAACCACGATGTGCCGATCTCCATCGTCTGTGAACACACTGCATATAGTGGTCAAGGCATATGGCCCTATCTCCTACAGAAAGTGGAAAAGCGTGCATACGAATTTCTCCTTGCTGATAGGCTATATATCGGAACCACGCTCTCCACCACATTTAATGATACTTGCAAGATAGCTCGACAAACGGTTGAGCAGGAAGGTTATAAGCTGGTTCACACTGCATGGCGTATGGAGATTGAGCTAGAACATACGCCAGATAAGTCGCAATTGCCTCATGATGTAACCATTCGTACCTTCATTCGCGGACAAGATGAGCAGGCAGCACATGAGATGTCGCAGGCAGCATTTCAACTCAGCGAACCATTTGAGGAGTGGGAAGCAAAGTTTGCGGACAAGAATTTTGATTCTTCGCTCTGGTTTTTAGCGATAGCTGACAACAACATTATTGGTGGTGCGTTTTGCTATAACGGAATGGATGATGGTTGGATTTGGGACTTAGCAGTACTGGACGCTTGGAGACGCAAAGGCGTAGGTTTGGCTTTGCTACACCATGCCTTTAATGAGTTTTATAGACGTGGCAAACGTAAGATTGGCTTAGACGTAAACGCAGAAAATCCAACGGGTGCAATACGCCTTTACCATCGTGCAGGCATGCATATTGCTCAAAAATACTACACCTATACCACATCTATATGAACGTGCAGGAATGCGTAAAGCAAAAAAGTATGATGTGCGTTATGAGAAGGTGTTGAGGGGAAGGTACTTAGTTCTTACGGTTGCCAGCCCTGCTTCCTGTATATCTCTAGCGTTTGTTGGTCGCCGGGGACGTAGCTGACCATTGAGTAATTGTTGATGCCTGTGAAGACGGTGGTTGCGGTACGTAGCGTGACACGACCAAGCGTGCTATGTTGTACCTGAAAGACGAAGGATGGAACAGGCTTGCCACTCGCATAGGCCACGGACGAGATACGGCGAAACTCTGGGAAGTCGCGCAAATGCTTGAGCAGCGTTTTATATTCGGGCAGGTGCGTCACGGTCTGGGTGTTGTAGTGAAAGTCGCTGACAAGGCGATGCGCTAGCTTCTCCCAACCGTGGAAACGCCGCCGCAATTGGGGATCAAAGACTTGTTCGAGTAGATGCCGCTTTTCGTTACGCACAATCTCTTCTGACACCTCAAACAACCTGATCGCGGCATTGTTCCATGAATGCAGGTACCACAGCCTGTCAAGCGAGTGTGCAGGATACGAGGTATTGTGAACAAGCAAACCTGCAAGCTCTCCAAGATCAAGCAGCGTGCTATCGACCTGCTCGTGATCGATGAGCTTTCCAGTAAGCAAAGTGTAGCAATCATACAGGCAATCGCGTTCCTTGCTCTGTAGCCCTAACGCACGCGCGATATTCTGTACTACATGCGGCGACGGATTGACACGCTGCCCATTTTCCAAATGATATATATAGGTACGCGAAAGCCGCGTGGCCTGCGCAAGCTGTCCCTGCGACATGCCCCGCTGCTGCCGTAACTGCGTAATCAGTTGTGCAAATTGCGCCACGTTCTCTGTTGTGCTCATGTATCCTGCTCGTCCAAAAGTCCTCGCTTAAAATGAGGCCCCTACAAGATGTCCGAACGATATGCGTTAGCTACTTCCACCATTATGCCTCAAAATTTGTTAGCTGGCAACATGGTTATCTTTTTTATTTCCGCATATACTAGAAGTATAAGACCGTTTTTGCTCAAGAAGCGCCAACGAATGTCGTTTCTGGGTGTCTATGGAGACATCCCCTTCTTAGAGAGGAGCTATTGCGGAATGTCTGACTCATCACTTTTGAATAACGCGCAAACTCCCACGTCAGATGCTGGCGTTGCCGGAGTTGATGAAGCGTTTTTGCAGGACCATCCCTGGGTCCGCCACTACGAGCAAGGTGTCTCACCTCGTCTCGATGTTCCTGATCGTCCTCTAACCTGGTTGCTCGATACCACAGCCAGTCGCCACCCCAGTCATACCGCAATACTCTATTACGGTACAAAGCTCACCTATGCTCAACTCTCTGGTATGGCGAATCGTTTTGCTATTGCGTTACAGCGCTTAGGAATAAAAAAGGGAGATCGTGTCGCTGTCGCGCTCCCGAATATTCCACATTATCCCATTGCGTTTTATGGTGCCTTACGAGCAGGGGCAGTTGTTGTACCCACCAATCCTCTTTATACCCAACGCGAAATGCAGCACCAACTCGCGGACTCTGGTGCGCGTGTCCTTGTTATGCTCGACACGTTCTATCCTGTTGTCCGTGCCATACGCAAAGAAACTGCACTAGAGCATATCATTTTTACTAGCCCTAGCGATTTTCTTCCACCGCTCCTGCAAACATTGTATCCCTTGAGCCAGCGGATTGCAAAAAATCCAGCGCCACATCTGACTGATAAAGAGCTACAGAGTGACTCATCGCTGCATCGCTTACAGACAATGTTAGAGTCGCGTGCAAAGAGTGGCATTGAGCTATTCCATCTACCTGTTCCTGCGACTGGTGACGATCTAGCAGTTTTGCAATATACAGGTGGCACAACAGGACTCTCGAAGGGTGCTATGCTCACACATCGTAACCTGCTAGCAAATGCAGTGCAGACGCGCAAGTGGACACCAAGGGCGTCAGAAGCACAAGAAATTACATTGTGTGTCGCGCCATTTTTCCATTCCTATGGTGCAACAGTGTGTATGAACCTGTCCATCTATGCTGCCGCGACGATGGTACTTATGCCACGCTTCAAAGCGAGCGATGTGGTGAAAGCTATCCGTCAATATCATCCAACACTCTTTCCCGGTATTCCCACGATGTACCTGGCAATTCTGCGCGAGGTGGGCAAACATACTGACTACCTGGGATCGGTCAAGTATTGCATCAGCGGAGCAGCACCGCTACCCGCGAAGGTACAGTCTGATTTTGAACAGGTAACAGGTGGGAAACTTGTTGAGGGTTATGGCCTAAGCGAGGCATCACCTGTAACACACTGCAATCCTCTTACCGATGACAGGCGCAACGGCAGTATTGGACTACCAGTACCTGGCGTTGATTGTCGCATTCTTGACCCTGAGACTGGTAAGCAAATGCCAGTGGGCGAGATCGGCGAGATTGTGGTGAAGGGACCAAACATCATGCAAGGCTACTGGAACCGCGAAGAGGAGACAAAGGCTATCTTCACTGAAGATGGTTGGCTGCGCACTGGAGACCTTGGTAGAAGAGACGAAGATGGCTTCTTCTATGTAGCTGAACGCAAGAAAGACATGATTATCACCAGTGGTTTCAACGTCTATCCGCGTGAAGTTGAAGAAGTTCTCTTCCAGCATCCTGCCGTTGCTGAAGCGGCGGTAGTAGGAGTACCGGACGAATATCGCGGCGAAACCGTTGCCGCCTTTGTGGTGCTGAAACCTGGAAAAACGCCATCAGAGGCGTTAAAGCGTGATATACTGGCGTATTGCAAACAACATCTGACAGCATATAAAGTCCCCAAGATACTAGAATTTCGCGCAAGCCTACCCAAATCGTTAATTGGTAAAGTATTACGTAGAGAGTTACGCGTAGGGCGATAAGAAGAGCAGTAAGTGGGCATGACAGGGGCAAGCCCATTGAAGCCAACTCATTCATCAATCGGCGTGTTTGGTGGCATGACAGGGACAAGCCCTGTCACTCCGAGACTGACCGCGCCACGACGTGGTTTTGCCACGCAACTCCGTCTCTCGGAGTGACAGGGCTTGTCCCTGTCATGCCGTCTGCGGAGCCATTGTATGAATGAGTTGGAGTCAATGGGGCAAGCCCTGTCACTACTATACACGATGCGTTTCCTGCTGCAAAGCAGCAGTCAATATAGTAGTGACAGGGCTCGCCCCTGTCATGCTTCGATGCAACAAAAGTCATAACGACAGAATCCATAACCAAGGAGCAAACCAACAATATGGCAACCATCATTAACAAACCGACAGAGACGGGAACAGCGTTTCTGACAACACCTATCGCGGAAAGCGCGGACAAAATATTTACGTTGGAGCAGCGCGACGAGGAGCAGCGTTGGATCGAAGAGTCGAGCGCGACCTTTGTCGAGCGCGAAGTGATGCCAAAGGCCGAGGCCATCGACCATCAGGAGCCAGGAGTGATGCCTGGCCTGCTGAAGAAAGCGGGCGAGCAGGGCCTGCTGATGATCGAGATTCCAGAGAGGTATGGTGGTGCCGAACTTGGCCTGCTCACAGCAGTGCTGGTTGGTACCAAGCAAAAAGAAGCCTCGTTCAGCGTTGCCTATGGTGCGCATACCTCGATTGGCTCGCTGCCTATCGTCTACTACGGTACCGAGGCGCAGAAGGAAAAGTACCTTCCCCAGCTTGCCACTGGCGAGTGGATTGCAGCCTATGCATTAACAGAACCCGGTGTTGGTTCTGACGCGATGAACCTCAGCACACGCGCCGAACTCTCGCCCGATGGCAAACACTACATCCTCAATGGCACAAAGCAATGGATTTCTAACGCTGGCTTCGCCGATATCATGGTTGCGTTTGCACGCATTGGCGACAACAAGCCATCCGCGTTCATTGTTGAGGCCGCATGGGATGGTGTCTCCACAGGCACCGAAGAGCGCAAGATGGGTATCAAGGGTTCATCGACACGTCAGGTGTACTTTGAAGATGTCGAGGTGCCCGTGGAAAACCTGCTTGGTGAGATTCACAAGGGCTACAAAATCGCATTCAACATTCTCAATATTGGACGTTTAAAGCTTGGTGCTGGCACCGTTGGTGGTGCACGTTCAGCACTCGATCTTGCCGCAGTGTACACAACAGAGCGTAAATCGTTCGGCAAGCCCCTGCACAACTTTGGCATGATTAAGAAAAAGCTTGCACGTGTCGCAGCCGAGACCTATGCCGCGGAGAGCGAAGTCTTCCGCACAGCCGCGAATATCGCACGCGTACAACAGGCATCTGGTGACAATACCGAGGCCATGTTCAAGGCCGTTGAAGAATACGCCATCGAAGCCTCCATCGCTAAAGTACATGGCAGCGAAACACTCGCGTTTGCCGTTGACGAGGGCGTACAGATTTTCGGTGGCTACGGCTTTATGCAAGAGTACCCTATCGAAAAGGCATATCGCGACGCACGCATTCAGCGTATCTTTGAAGGCACCAACGAGATTAACCGTCTTGTTGCAGCAGGTACATTGTTCCGTCGCGTACTAAGCGGCAAGCTCGATCTGATGAGCAAGTATCCAGAGATTGAGGAGCGCGTCAAGTCTGGTCAGGCCCCTGATCGTGCAGGCGAGTCTGTTCCCGCCGAGTTACGCGACGCTGTGAACGCGGTTGAGCGTTTCAAGGACGTAACCATCTACGCGGGCATGAAGATTGCGATGAAGTTCATGCAAGCTCTTGAGGGTGAGCAGGAATTCATCGACTACCTGGCAAACCTGCTGATTGACGTATATGCCTCTGACAGTGCGCTGGCGCGTGCAATTCAGTCGGTACATCGTGGCGACGAGAATAGCGCAACACATGTCAAGCTGGCTCAGCTTGCCACATGGCTCGCCTTCTCAAGACTGCGCACAAATCTTGAGCAGATGATTATGACCTACACCGACGCGGACAAGGTAGGAAAGGAACTCGCCCGTGTTCGCGCCTATGTCGGCGACTACCAGTTCAATGGTGTAGCAGCCCAGCGCGAACTCGCCGACATTGTCGTCGAGAAAATGGGGTATCCTTTATAAAGAATTTGTGGCACACGGATAAGGCGTGCCTTATCCGTGTGCCACAAATTCTTTATGTAGAAAATAATGCAAGGAAGCGAGGCAGTTTTCATGAGTCTGAATGCTTGCCCAGCCGCGGTTATCGCAGCACCGGTTGAGACAGTCTGGGAACTACTTGCTCATCCCGTGCGGTTCAGCGAATGGGCTAACGCGACAGTTGAGCACTTTGAGCCAGAAAGTCCCACAACTCGTGGTCAGAAAGTTTATCTCAGGAGTCGTGCATTAGAACGATCATGGCAAGTCGTCATGACCGTCGAAGAGGTCATCCCTGATAAACATACTTTACACTTTACTGTCAAACTTCCATTGGGCATGGTGTTGCATCAGCGAACCATGTGTACCCCTATCGACGCCACATCCTGTCGCGTCCAATACGGTTGAGACCTTACCTTCCCTCCAGGTTGGTGGGGCAAAGTTCTTGAAACATTTGGTTCAAAATCGTTCGAGGCCAGAATAGAGGATTCGCTGCAACGCCTCAAACGCACAGCAGAAAAACGTTTCTTACCATCAAAGGAGATAACATAATCATGGCAGAAGCAGTAATTGTGAGTGCGATCCGCACACCAATTGGACGAGCAAGCAAAGGCGTGCTCAAGGATGTACGCTCAGATGATTTGGCGGCAGTAGCCGTGCGTGGCGCACTCGCACGTGTGCCACAACTAGACCCTTCGCTTATTGAAGACCTTATCTTTGGCTGTGCCTTTCCAGAGGGCGAGCAGGGCATGAATATTGCCCGTTTAATTGTGGCGCTTTCTGGCTTACCCGAGTCCGTTGCGGGTACCACCGTCAATCGTTTCTGCGCCTCGGCCCTGCAAGCGTTCAATATGGCTTCGCAGAATATCATGCTGGACCTCGGCGATGCCTATATCGCGGGCGGTATCGAAAACATGTCACGCGTGCCAACGGGCGGCTTCAACCCTTCGTTCAATCCACGTCTCGTTCATCCCGACAAGAATGGCAATGTCTCACCTGCCTCTCCCGCGGTAGAAGAGTATGGCTATTCCAGTTACCTGCCAATGGGCATCACTGCCGAAAATCTGGCAAAAGACCATTCCATTAGCCGTGAAGATCAAGATGTCTTCGCACTACATAGCCACCAACGCGCCGTTGCAGCCATTGATAATGGCACCTTCGAGAAAGAGATTGTGCCTGTTCCCCTTCCCAATGGCAAAGAAATGACGACGGACGAGGGACCGCGCCGCGATACCTCACTGGAACGCTTAGCAACGCTTGAACCCGCTTTCTTAAAAGGTGGTACGGTCACTGCTGGCAACTCCAGTCCCTTGAATGACGGTGCGGCGGCAATCGTGGTTATGTCCGCAGATAAGGCACGCGAACTTGGTATCAAGCCATTGGCGCGTGTGATCACCATGTCGGTTGCGGGTGTGCGCCCTGATATCATGGGCATTGGTCCTGTGCCTGCGGTTAAGAAGGTGTTGCAACGCGCCAAGATGCAGTTGAGTGATATCGACCTGATCGAGTTGAACGAGGCATTTGCGGCGCAATCGCTTGCCGTCATACGCGACCTCGATCTTGACCAGGATAAGGTGAACGTCCACGGTGGCGCGATTGCGCTAGGCCATCCACAAGGCTGCAGCGGCTCCCGTATTGTGGTAACTCTGCTGAACGCACTACAGACACACAACAAGACAATGGGCATGGCAACATTATGTGTTGGTGGTGGACAGGGTGTAGCAACAATCATCGAGAGGTTGGCTTAACGATGCCGTATGGAATTAAAAAAGTCGCCGTACTCGGTGCTGGTGTGATGGGCGCGGCAATCGCCGCCCATCTCGCCAATGTTGGTATTCCCTCTTTATTGCTCGATATTGTGCCCCCCAACGCGACAAAGGACCGTAGCGTCGTTGCACGTACTGGCTTAGAAAAGGCGCTCAAGGCACGACCCGCCGCGTTTTACAGTAAACGCAATGCAGCCCTCGTCACCGTTGGCAATATCGAGGACAGCCTGCAAGATATCGCCGATGTGGATTGGGTTATCGAGGCAGTGATCGAGCGACTCGATATCAAACATGACTTGTACACAAGGCTTGAGACGGTTCTCAAGCCTAATACCATTATCACCTCTAACACATCGGGCTTACCCGCGCACCTGTTGACGGAGGGGCGCAGCGAAAACTTCCGTCGTAACTTCTTGATTACGCATTTCTTCAATCCAGTGCGCTACATGAAGCTGCTTGAGATTGTGCCAGGTGTTGACACAAATCCCGAACTCCTAACATTCTTTCAGCAGTTTTCGATAGAGGTACTGGGCAAAGGCGTTGTGCTGTGTAAGGACACGCCAAACTTTATCGCTAACCGTATCGGCGTTTACGGTATGCTCTCAACCATTCAACGCGCATTAAGCGAAGGCTATACCGTTGGCGAGGTCGATACAATTCTGGGACCACCGATGGGACGCCCCAAATCGGCTATCTTCCGTACCTCTGACCTCTCCGGCCTGGACACAACAGTGCATGTCGCCGACAATCTATATCAGAACGCACCAGATGATCCACAGCGTGACACGTTCCGCGTCCCAGAGATCATGCGCGAGATGCTCAAACGCGGCATGCTTGGTGAGAAGACTGGACAGGGTTTTTACAAGCGCGTCAAAAATGCTGATGGCTCATCTGCTATCCTTGAACTCAACTTCCAGACGATGGAATACGAGCCGCAGCAAAAGGTGCGCTTCCCTTCACTTGGTGCGGTACGCAGCATCAGCGATCCTACTGAGCGCATTCTGTCGATTCTGCAAGCCGATGACCGCGCGGGCATTCTTGCACGTGAAACAACAGCAGACTCGCTGATCTATGCCGCCAAGCTTGCGCCACAGATAGCAGATAGCGTTGTCGCGGTTGATGAGGCGATGCGCTGGGGCTTCAACTTCGATATGGGCAGTTTCGAAACCTGGGATATGCTCCTGCAAAACCCAACCGCACTACAAAAAGTGTTTGAGGGACGCAACATCGAGGATATAGAACTGCTGCAGCGTGTCAAGAGCAAGGGGCAAGGCACATTCTACACTGGCGGCAAGGGCCAGCGTCAATACTTTGATTTCCATACGGACACCTACAAGCCTGTTCCAGTACCACAAGGCTCTATCTCTCTTAATGCAGTCAAGGCCACAAAGAGCAATGTCGTGCTTGACAATGGCTCAGCCTCACTGCTTGACCTTGGTGACGGTATCGGCTGTATTGAGTTCCATACCAAGCTGAACTCGATTGACGAGGGTATCATCGAGATGCTGCGTTACGCCGTTGAAGAGGGTCAGAAGCAGTTCCGCGCCCTTGTCGTAGGCAACGAAGCGGCTGATTTCTCGGCTGGTGCTAACCTCTTGCTCGTACTCATGGGTTCGCGCCAGGGCGAGTGGAAGATGCTTGAGGGTGCCATCAATGGGCTACAGCAGGCGCACCAGTTGCTCAAATATAGCCCAATTCCAGTTGTCGCGGCCCCGGCTGGTCGCGCCCTCGGGGGTGGCTGTGAAATTATCATGCATTGCAATCATACACGTGCCTATGCCGAGTCATATATTGGCTTAGTAGAAACAGGCGTTGGGCTTGTACCCGCTGGCGGTGGTTGTAAAGAATTGTTGCTGCGACATGGCGCGGATTTGGCATCGCAACTGGCGAAGAAGACGGGCGGCCCATTCACACCATCGCGTAAAGCCTTTGAAACCATCGCGTTTGCAACCGTCTCGACCGGTGCAGCAGAGGCACAAGAGCTGCGCTTCCTACGCAAAACGGACGCAGTAACGGTCAACCGTGACGTGTTGCTACGTGACGCAAAGTCCGACGCCATTCAGCTTGCCGAGGCAAAGTCAGCAGGCAAATGGGAACGCGCTAAGCCACAGACACTCGTATTGCCAGGGCCTGGGGCGTGTCTGGTGTTAGAGCAACAGGTACAAAGCCAGTTGCTGCTGGGCAGAGTGAGTGAGCATGATGTAGTGATTGCAGGCCATCTTGCCCGCGTGCTCACAGGTGGTGACACCTCACCAATAGCTCCTGTGACCGAACAGTTCGTCCTCGATCTCGAACGTGAAGCCTTCCTCAGCCTCTGCGGAATGGAGAAGACGCAGGCGCGTATGGAATCCATTCTGATGTCTGGGAAACCACTGCGGAATTAGGGTTGGTGCAAACAAAACACCCGTCCATCTCCGAGGGATGGACGGGTGTTTTGTTTGCACTAACAGGTGTTACTCCCTAACACCCACCAGCATTTAGAATATAGCTTCACCGCTATCGGTGTCGAACAGGTGAATATGATCGCTATCAACGAACAGTCTTACGCGCTTGCCAGGGGCGACGCTGGAACGTGGGTTGAGTGTGGCAACAATGCTTCGTCCGGCGGCGGTGAGGTAGACCTGTAGTTCGTTACCCAGGTTCTCAACCACATCGACGTTACCTTCGATAATAGAATTTTCCACACCTTCTACGGAACTTTCTTTTACGACAGCAGCATCTTCCAAATGGGATGGGCGCACACCGAAGGTCATGTTTCTGCCTGCAGCGGACTTTGCGCGATCAGCATATAATGCAGGCACAGGGACTTGACCAACGCCCTCTAGCACGATCTTTACACCGTTGTCGGTAATGACCTTCGCATTGGGGAAGAAGTTCATTGATGGTGAGCCAATGAAGCCTGCTACAAAGAGGTTTGAGGGATGATCGTAGAGTTCTTGTGGCACACCAAGCTGTTGAATAATACCACCATTGAGAACGGCGATGCGATCACCCATCGTCATGGCCTCGGTCTGGTCATGTGTGACGTAGACAACCGTAGTCTGAATGCGCTGGTGCAGCTTGATGATTTCAGCACGCGTGGCAACACGCAGTTTGGCATCAAGGTTGGAAAGTGGCTCGTCCATCAGGAAGACCTGTGCTTCGCGGACGATAGCACGACCGAGTGCGACACGCTGGCGCTGTCCGCCGGAAAGCTCTTTTGGTTTGCGCTTGAGCAACTGCTCCAAACCCAGAATACCGGCAGCCTCTTGTACGCGCTTACCAATTTCATTCTTAGGAAAGTGGCGCAGTTTGAGACCAAAGGCCATGTTGTCGAAGACGGTCATGTGCGGATACAATGCATAGTTCTGGAAGACCATTGCGATGTCGCGGTCTTTGGGGTCAACCCCGTTGACGACGCGATCACCGATGTAGATATCACCGTCGGTTGGCTCCTCAAGTCCTGCCACCATACGCAGACAAGTACTTTTGCCACAACCGGAGGGACCGACGAGTACGAGAAACTCTTTGTCCTTGATATCAATACTGATATCGTGGACGACTTCTGTCTTGTTAAAGATTTTGTAGACATGTTCAAACGCAACACGTGCCATGAAGGAATACCCCTTTCGCTTCTGTAACAGGCTCATCCCTGTTACCCTTCTATGAAAAAAGAAGCTATTGCTTGGTGCCTCGTTGCAACTGATACCATATCAGAGGGGAGTCAACGCGGCCTCTTTCCGTCATATGTTCATCAAGAACTGACGCTGAACAAAGTATACCATAAAGATAGGTAAAAATGGAAGCCTCAGAGAGTACGTGAGTACGTCGAAAAATAAATAGGTCGATTGCCATATGGTTTTTGTCTCTCTTTACGTTATGATAATAGATGAGAGTTAATTATTTCGACAACATCGTCTGTAAGGACCTCATTTATTACGCCTAAAGATGGGGGTGGCAGAGGGGTAACGCGTCGGATAGAGAACCGTTGCCGACGTAAGCCTCCCATCCGTCCGCAGGGCGCAATAAATGAGGTCCCTACAGATGGTCATGGATTTCAGAGAGGACACACATTCCATGTCCACGCAAATGGACCAGCAACCCAAAGACGCTACACCATCTCAGCAAGACGATTCACAAAACAATGTTGCGAGCTTTCGACGTGTCCTGAAAAATCGGAATTTCTTGCTGCTGTGGGTGGCACAACTCACCTCTTTAACTGTTCTCAACGCGGTGAATTTTGGTGTGGTGTTGCTGGTCACGGAGTTGACGCATTCGGTGTTCATGGTGGGGCTAGCGATTATCTCGTTTACATTGCCCGCGATACCGTTTGGCGCGGTGGCTGGCTCGATTGTGGACCACCTGGACAAACGGCTGGTGCTGTGGGTAACGAACCTGCTGCGCATGGTAACAATGGTCTTGATTATCGTCTCATTATTGACGGACCGTACTAGCCTGTGGCCTCTGTATATACTTTCCTATCTGACCTCGCTGATTGGACAGTTTTTTGTTCCCGCCGAAGGATCATCCATACCCATCCTTGTTGGCGAGGCCGATTTGTTGCCTGCGCTCTCGCTGTTCAATATCTCAATTACGGTATCACAAGCCGTTGGCTTTTTGTTGCTAGGGCGCGTTGTGGCAACACTTTTCCCACCATTTAGCGTCTTCGGCCTTCATGTACAGTCTATCGACATGCTATTTGTTGTCAGTGCCGTGTTATACATCGTCTGCGCTATCCTGATTCTGCTCATTCCGCAGCATGCTTTTCACGACCAGCATTCCGATGTGCACCTCGGCAGGGGAACGCGCATTGATCTACGTCAGACCTTTCAGACGTTATGGCATGATACTGTCGCAGGCTGGCGAACGATTCGTGTTGATTCCTTGCTGTCCTACTCCGTCATCCAACTCTCAGTCGTCGGCGTTATCATGCTGCTCATCGGCGAACTTGCAGGAACCTTTGTGCAGCAGGTATTACATAGGCCAGCAGCAGATATGTCACTTATTCTTGCGCCTGCCGCTGTTGGGCTGATCGGTGCCTCGGTACTCATGCCACGCATCGCGAAACAGATCAGTACATTACGCCTTGCCACAATTGGCTTTATCGTGTTAGCAATCGGCTTTGTAGCACTACCAGCTTCCGAATGGGTTGCCACACTACTTGACCCTCGCCACGGAACAGAGTCTCCACTGCTGATAGCAGTGATTGTGTTCGTCGTGCTTGCACTCGGTGCGGCAATCGCCATCGTCAACATTCCAACGCAAACGATGATGCAAGAACGTGCGCCAGAAGAGAGTCGCGCCCGTGTCCTTGCCTTTCAATACATGCTCTACAGTGTCGGCTCTATCCCCGTATTGCTCTTCGCTGGCGTCTTCGCGCAATTCATCGGCTTCAACCAGCTTGTCGTACTCCTCGCCATCAGCTTATTGCTATTCTCCTGGTGGGGCGCATGGTACGTGCAGAAGCATAGACAAGAGGAACGGTGATGCCTATATCCTTTGATCACAGGATGTGAGCGAAATAGATTGCACATATGCGCAAATGAACGTTGTATCCGACTTTTTTACGATAATACAAGAAGTGCAACTCGTCATTGGTGTAGCCCTGAATGCATGAATAGAGCAAGGTCGCTACAGCACTATCGCAAGATGAAAACGCAAAAGGCAAAGGGTAATTAACAATCAAGAAAGATTGATGATAACCGAAGGTTATTGGACGATGTATAAAGTGAATGCTATCATAATTGCATACAATGGTGTGAAATTTGATTAATGAGGAATTCCGATATGCAAATAGGTGTAACGTTTCCGCAGAACGAAATTGGGGCCGATCCTGCTGTACTGCGCGAGTATGCGCAGACGGTGGAAGGTTTGGGCTATAAGCATCTGGTGATTTACGACCATGTGTTGGGTGCAGAGCCGACAAATCGACCAGGGTGGAAAGGCTATACTGAGAAAGACTTGTTTCACGAGCCGTTTGTACTTTTTGGCTATTTCGCAGCACTCACACAGCTTGAACTGGTGACGGCGGTGATTATTCTGCCACAACGCCAGACGGCTCTCGTGGCGAAACAAGCGGCAGAGGTGGATGTGTTAACGGGCGGCAAGTTGCGTCTCGGCGTAGGTGTGGGCTGGAATCCAGTCGAGTATGAGGCACTCGGCAAAGACTTCCATACACGTGGTCGTGTGATTGAGGAGCAGATCGAGGTGCTACGTCTCTTATGGAGTCGTGAAGTGATCAGCTACAAGGGAGCATATCACACTATCACCGAAGCCGGGCTTAATCCACTACCTAGCCGTCGCTCAATTCCCATCTGGACTGGGGGAAGCGCGGACGTATTGTTACGTCGTACCGCACGCCTCGCCGATGGCTGGTTTCCACTTGGTTCACCCAATGATAAGATGCGCGAAACCGTGGAACGTCTCCGCGATTACATCAAAGAGGCAGGACGCGAACTCAGTGCCGTTGGTATCGAGGCACGTGTGAGTGCAGCTGACGGCGACCTTGACGAGCAGGTTCGTCAAACACAAGCCTGGCGTGAACTGGGCGCAACGCACATTTCTCTCAATACGATGAACGCAGGCTTCACCTCACCGCAACAACACTTGGATGCGCTGCGCAGCTACAGAGAAGCAGTTGGCTAAACCTTTTACCTGTAACGAACAAATTAGCGTTGACACAAGCAGTAGTAGCGCAATGAATTGCATTGACTCCAACTTATTCACACATTGGCGTTCGGACCGCATGACAGGGGCAAGCCCATTAACTCCAACTCACCCATGAAATGACTCTGGGGGCGACATGACAGGGACAAGTATGATGAAACCATAGAATTAGATATGGCAACCGCACATGAAATGACTCTGGGGGCGACGTGACAGGGACAAGCCCTGTCACTCCTCTAGACGGACGCGTGGCAAGCCACGCCGTGGCCTCTCGTGTAGAGGAGTGACAGGGCTTGTCCCTGTCATGCCCCCAACCCGCTTTGCAGGCTCTCGTAGAAGTTCGTTGGACTCAATGGGGCAAGCCCTGTCATGCCCCCAACCCGCTTTGCAGGCTCTCGTAGAAGTTCGTTGGACTCAATGGGGCAAGCCCTGTCATGCCCCCAACCCGCTTTGCAGGCTCTTCTATGAGTGAGTTGGAGTCAATGAATGAATTGCCACCCCTATCGTTACGGTTCACATCATCATACATACAGAAACCGTTTTGTGTTAAAGAAGCAAAGGTTAGCAATCGCATGTTGTATTATTCTGTATTGTTATCATTGCAATTACTAATAATCATATATTATGAATGTTCTCTTGACAGGTTACCCATTACGTCCGTATACTCTAGGTACATTGCAGCGGAGGTTACGCTGCTTAACGAACTTGTATGAATTTTCGTCGGAAATCCTTCCCCTCAACGAACATAACTCGTTCCGTCACAAAGGAGGTTATGACTTGAGCAAACCTATTGCCCGTTCGTCATCCACTGCTGGCCCGTGGACCCTCACTACTGAACGTATCGCTATTGCAGGTGTGCTCGCCGCAATCACTATTATCCTGGGAGTCATACCAGGTCTTGGCTTTATTCCTTTGCCTAATGCTATAGGAAACGCGACTACCGAGCATATCCCAACAATTCTTGGTGGTGTGATCGCTGGTCCTATTGTGGGCATCATCTCTGGCCTCATTTTTGGTATAGTTAGCTTCTTTCGCGCCACTAATGTGTTTTTCAAAGATCCGACAGTAGCTATTCTTCCTCGCCTCTTCATTGGACTAACCGCATGGGCTACATTCGCGGCTCTACGGAGAACCAATCGTGATCTTGCTGCGGCAGCAGCAGGCTTTGTCGGTTCGGCAACTAATACAATTCTTGTTGTATCTGCGCTCATTATACGAGGTTACTTTCCCGCACAGGTCATTATTCCTCTTGTACTTGTGCAATCTATCTTTGAGGCTGTTATTGCCGCTATCCTGATCGTCATTCTGGCCCGTGTCTTTTACATCATTGAGGCTCGCGTGGTTCGCGCTCCCGATACAAAACCACGCAATGAGCTACCATACTAGCCATGCTTGAAGTACGCAACGTTACCTTCAATTACAGTGCGCAGGGGGAACAAGATGCTCCTCCTGCCCTACATGATGTGAATCTGCACATTTCCGAGGGTGAAACAATCGCCATCATCGGACATAACGGCTCGGGCAAGAGTACACTCGCGAAGTTGCTGGCCGCCATCCTACAGCCTACAAGCGGTTCAATTCTGATCGATGGCCTGGATACCGCGACAAGCGGAGAGGACCTGTGGACGATACGGCAACGTGTCGGAGTCGTGTTTCAAAATCCAGACGATCAACTGATCGCGAGTACCGTGCTTGACGATATTGCGTTTGGACCGGAAAACATTGGTTTACCACGTTTTGAAATTCAAGAGCGGGTAGACGAGGCAATCGCGCTACTTGGTCTTGAAGCCTATACGCAGATGGCAATCAGCGAATTGTCGGTAGGGCAAAAGCAGCGCGTGGCAGTGGCTGGTGTGTTGGCGATGCGTCCGCGCTATCTCATTCTAGACGAACCGACAACGATGATTTCAGGTCAAACGGCGCGTCACTTATTAGAAACCGTACAGCTCCTAGCACGTGAACGCGGTATCACCGTTATCCACATCACGCACTATATGTATGAGGTCGCTACCTTTGACCGTGTGATTGTAATGGATGCCGGACGTGTTGTGATGGATGATACACCAGCAGCAGTCTTTGCACGCGTGGAAGAATTGCAAGCCATAGGGCTTGATGTGCCGATGGTGACACATCTAGGACAAAAACTTTCCACTCACGGTTGGGGCAATACACACGAGGTGCTGCTGTCTGCTGAACATCTGCGGGATATGGTAAAGGGCATGGTTGCTCTGCCCGCTAATAATGAACATTTGTCCATCCTTCAAGGGGAGACGGGTCAAAAAGCAGGGAGACCGCAAGGGTCTCCCCTACACGTAGGGAGGCGCGAACATGTAGGGGAGACCCTTGCGGTCTCCCTGTTGCCTCAACCTCCTGCCTTTGAATTGCAGGATGCCTCTTATACCTATTTGCGTGGCACACCGCTTGCACAGGAAGCACTACACGCCCTGTCCCTCGCAATTCTAAAGGGGCAAACAACTGCCCTGGTTGGAGCGACAAACGCAGGTAAATCAACCGTTGTTGATCTGCTCGCGTGTCTGATAAAACCAACGACAGGAAGAGTATTGTTTGAGGGCGAGAATACGGCGAACACCTCTTTCAAAATCGAGCGCATCCGTTCACATGTTGGTGTAGTGTTTCAATCGCCAGAGTCGCAGATATTTGAAGAGACGGTAGGTAAGGATGTCTCATTTGGATTGCGCCGCAAAAATGTTCCTGTTGCAGAGTCGCGTCGGCGCGTGCAAGAGTCGCTTGAGGCGGTGGGACTGCCGTATGAGGATTTTCGTTCGCGTTACACTTATGCCCTGAGTGGAGGACAAAAACGCCGTGTTGCCATTGCTGGCGTACTGGCACTGCACCCACAAACGATTATCTTCGATGAGCCGATGGCGGGATTAGACCCACGCGGACGCCGCGAACTGTTGACCCTGATCGCGGAACTCAAGCAACATGGAGATTTGACTATCATATATGCCTCCAGTAGTTTAGAAGATGTTATCGAAATAGCCGATACCATTCATGTCCTCGATCAGGGACGACTCGTGTTCAGTGGTGCGCCACGCGAAATACTCGCCTATGCGAGTAAACTACAGGAGTTGGACATCACGTTACCGGAGTCTGCACGTATTGCGCTAACAGTACAAGATACGCTCCCTACTATCCGTACAGATATACTCAATTCGACAGAACTTGAAGAGGAACTGAGAAAAGCGCTACTACAAGAAAAGAATACAGAGATAGCATGATCGAACTTACACGCGATATCACCTTTGGTCAATACATAAACAATAATTCAGCACTGACTCATATGGACTCACGCACAAAATTGTTTTGTGCGATACTGCTCATTGTCTTCATTTCGATTGTCAGCAGTTTTGTAGCATTTGCAGCATTTCTACTTTTTTGCGGTCTCATTCAATGGATATCACGCTTGCCAATTCTCTACGTCCTTCGTGGCTTTAGACCATTCATTCCCTTTCTGATTTTCTTTTTTTTCGTGGCCGTGCTTTTTTATACTCCACCAGCACACACAACGTATCTGTGGCAGTGGGGCATCCTCTCGATCTCCTGGAGTGGCATTCTCAGTGCTCTGCTGGGAATGGTACGCCTGTTCTTTCTATACTATGTCACCTCGATGCTCACCTTTACAACGTCGTTGGTAGACCTCACCAGCGGATTGCAAGCGCTGCTTTCTCCGCTGCAACGCATTGGTATACCCGTCAATGCCTTCATCATGGTGCTTGTCATTGCCTTTAAATTCGTGCCTATCTTTATCTCTGAGATAGAACGTCTGGTGAAGGCTCAAACGGCTCGTGGTGTACGCTTTGACGAGGGGAATGTTATTCAACGAACACTTAAGCTTGCGCCGCTGTTTGTTCCTCTGTTTGTCAGCGGTTTTAAGCGTGCGCAAGTGTTAAGTGTGGCGATGGACGCTCGCTGCTTTGGAAGCCGCCCGGGGTGGAAACGCAGTGCACTACACGTTCTTACGTTTGAACGCTTTGACGCGCTGGTGCTGCTTGCCACGCTTGGAATTTGCCTCGTAATGCTTGCTATAAACATCGTTTTCCGCTTCTAATGCACCAGAGCAAAAAAGGAGTGTATTACCTATGTACGATGACCTGAACGAGCAGCAGAAAGAGGCTATTCTATGCTCAGTTGACGCGCTCATAGATGAAGCAATTGTATTTTTGCAAGCATTGATTCGCATTCCAACCGTAAACCCTCCTGGTCATGCCTATCCTGAATGCGCTCATTTTATTGGTGAACGCTTGCAGACACTCGGCTACGCTGTGGAATATATAGAGTTGACGCATGTTGAGACAGCCGAGCTAGCTCCATACGGTGAAGGCCTGGCTCGCACGAACGTTCTTGGGCGTCTCGCTGGAGAGCATGCAAGACCAGTCATGCATTTTAATGGACATATGGATGTTGTTCCTGCGAGTTCCGGCTGGACTGGCAGTCCCTTTAGCGGTGAAATACGTGATGGACGCATCTACGGGCGTGGCACCTCCGATATGAAAGGCGGTATAGCAGCGCAAATCTACGCAGTTGAAGCAATACGCCGCGCAGGTCTGCACTTAGTAGGCAGTGTTGAGCAGAGCGGAGTTGTTGACGAAGAGAGTACAGGCAATAGAAATGCTGGTATGGGACTTCTGGTTGAGCGAGGGTACGTCTCGCCTGAACGCACCGACTATGTTGTGATTACAGAACCGTTGAATGTAGACAATATTTGCCTGGGGCATCGTGGAGCTATCTGGGGTGAAATCACCACGCTTGGTCGTCAATCACACAGTAGCACACCGGAGCGTGGTGTGAATGCAATTGAACACATGGCGAGCTTTATCAACGAGGCGACACGCCAACTCACGCCGCGTTTACAGCAGCGGCTCAATAGTGTGCCTGTTGTACCACATAGCGCCAGTGCAGCAAGCCTCTCTTTTAATATGACGCATGGCGGAACCAACATCAATAGTCTACCAGATCGTTGTACTGTTGCTTTTGACCGCCGTTTGGTCGTGGATGAACGACTGGAAGATGCACGCCAGGAGCTAATAGAGCTATTGGAGCAACGTAAGCGCTCGATACCCAATTTTCAATATGAGTACGTAGAGCGCTATACTGCTACACCAACGTGGGTGAGCGCAGAAACACCGCTTGTGCATGCGTTCTCTCATGCTGTACATGACGTGCTAGGGCATGCCCCTGGTTACGTATGCAGTCCAGGGACGGACGATCAGCGTTTTGTGGTACAAAATGCTGGCATCGAGCAGTGCACCGTCTATGGCCCAGGTGAAATTATACAAGCACATATTGTTGATGAATCGCTAGCTATTGCCGACCTGCTTGCCTCTATCAAAGTTATGGCATTGGCAACCGCCAAATTACTGGGAGTACAATAGGAAGAAAGAATGCATGAGCAGGGCTGTCGGAAACGAGAGCATTGATCAGAATATGATTCTCTCGGTGCGCAATCTGAACACGCTGACCTATCTCGTCATGAATGCCCGCGCCTTACAACGATCTCGTGACCTCAATGGCTCCCTGCTCACCCGCAGGCCTGCTGGCCTGGGGGGGTCAGATGCCGAAGAAACCGGGCTGAGGAGTAGCAGCTCAGCGATTATTTAGTTCATCCTTGCGGCACATCCTTCTGGTGCGTGGCGATGTACCACACGTTGCCGAACGGGTCCTTCACGCCAGCAACACGGTCGCCATAGGGCTGGTCCGCTGGCTCTGTCAGCGAGGTGGCACCTGCCTGCAGCGTGCGCTGGTAGATGGTATCTACATCATCCATATACAGATAGATCGCCGCGGTCATCAGCTCACCCTTCCAGGCACCGCCGCCGCCGATCATCACCATCGAGTCGCCAATCCTGACCTCGGCGTGTATGCCCCCGGCTGACCCTGTTGTGCGGAATGTTTCGGTTGCCACGAACGCCTGCTTCACAAAATCGATGAGTTGTGCCGCCTCCTGCACCATCAGGTACGGTGTGATGGTGTGATAGCCATCGGGGACTGCTTTGACTGTCATTGTTGCTTGCTCCTTGTTTTGCCAACACATTCACGATAAGCGAGCAACCGACGACTACGAGCTGATTGCTTTGACCATAGCTCATAGCGGTTGCATTACCCTCATTGTACGTGAAGGCAAGGTGCTGCGTCTTGTAAAAATTTGACCTCTTCGTGCAGTGGAACATGATTCAGGTGCTCGCCGCGCTGCGTCAGATAGGCCCTCGGATTGAGGCCGGAGAAAGCCCGGAAGTCGTGGATGAAATGTGCCTGGTCAAAATACCCACAGTTCAAAGCGATCTGTGTCCACTCGACCTGCTGCCCCTTTTCGACCAGGTGCAGCACTTCTTGAAAGCGCTGGACACGGCAAAACAGCTTGGGTGTCAGCCCAACTTCTTCACTGAAGACCTGGATGAACCGCCGAGAGCTGAGACCGATCTGCTCGATCACCTCTGAGACTGCTCGTGGGTGGTGTACGTCGTGGAACTCCTGTAGTGCAAAGGAGACCGCAGGGTGCCTCACTAAAGGTCGGGCGACGTGCTCCAACAGCGACTTTTCGAGGATACGGAACGTAGCTTCTGGTGTTTTGGCTGCAAGCAACTGCTCACGCAGGTCGTTGGCCGTTGCTCCCCACAGTGTATCCAGGGACACATGTACATTGTGCAGCTCATTGGCAGGCAACTTGAAGAATGGGAATGTGCCGCCCGGTTTGAAGTGTATGCCCAAAATCGACTCCTGGCTCGCTGTATCAATTACAAAGGACTCCGAATGCGCACCGCACAGCAAACAGCCGCGAAAGCTCTGGAAGCGGTCAGTATCGTGCCGGTCATACACGCGAATCGTGTCTTCGCGTAAGTTGATCACCAGTTCCATCGAGCCGCCTGGAAGCACGCATTCTTTCGCGTGCGGTAACGTGTAACCCTCGTAGAGCCAGAACAGGTTCACGAAATCAGCCAATGGTGGTCGAGGAACATAGGTGTGATAGCTTGTCAACGCTCACCTCCATCTCTGGCATTTAGAACACATTACCTAGTATAGCCGATGTGGCGGTGGATAGCAATTATTTGGCGAAGGCACGAAGGAGCTTGCCAATCGTACAAAAAAGCATATCGATGAATGAAAGAAGAGTTCTCTACAGTGGGCGGCATGACAGGGGCAAGCCCTGTCACTACGATACACGGACGCATGGCAAGCCACGCCGTGGCATCGAGTAGTGACAGGGCTTGCCCCTGTCATGTTCCCAACCTGCTCTGCAGGCTCTTATAGCAGTGAGTTGGAGTCAATGCTCTCAAGCATTTCCTACCAGAATGCACTGGCCTGACAACGCGCTCGCGAACACAATGCCTCCTTGCTCACTCTGCCACTGTGCATGCGAACCTAATGCTCGGTCTGATTGAGAACCAAGTAATAGGCTCTCTGACCCCTTTCCCAGCAGGACAAGGGGAACTCAGGCTGCCTTGCAGGAGAGGCATGTGAGCTTAGTGGCACGTCGAAGCGCTTCACACAAGGGGGGTGTGGCTGCGGGAAGGCAGGTGCAACGGGAAGCATGCATGGTCGAAGAGGGGTAGCAACAACAGCATGAGAGGAAACTCAGGCTTCTTTCCACTCCCACTGCGAGCACTAGAATCATTCGACTGTTAGGATACTTCCGACCCTCTGACATGAGCCACCGATCATCACCGATGCTGGAGTTGTTGAGCGTGATGCCGGACCCCAGGTGTTTCAATCTCTGCCGTGAGCCAGCAGTCATTCCGATGTAGCAGGTGTAGTGGGTGTAGTGGGTGTAGTGGGTGTAGCAGCATTGTTTCAATCTTTGCCGCGAGCCAGCAGTCATTCCGACACAGCAGGGGTACTACACAGAAGGGATAGCAAGCAGCAGTTAGGGTAGGGTGCTTTCTCTCTTGTATGTTGACTAAAGTTAAACAGGTTAGCAGTACACACACTACACAATACAGCATCTTGTGATGATATATCTAGGTATTCATCTTCATGCATCCTGTTTTCTTTTCCTAATAGGTTTATGGTGTACCTGCTGCTCTGTCAAGTACCTGATTTTTTAGACACTCCAAGAAGGCAAAAGAAGAGATTTGACCAGAAGAATCTTACTTACCCTCTAATTGAAACAGATGATTCTCATATTTAGGGTGCTATGCTTTTCGCCCTGTCTCGTTCATCTGAACGATAGAAGCCAACGCTCTCCGCTGTTTTGAGCATGGCGACATTCGTGTTATCTGCCCAGATGGTGGCCGTGCGACCTTGTTCGAGAATATGAGCTGCTACAAAGCTGACCACGGCCTTACCATACCCTCTCTGACGAAAAGCTGGAGCCGTACTGACAGCGGCGACTTCCCAATGGGTCTGCGAATACGTCCAGACAGCAGCGAGAGCGGCAATCGCCTCCTGCTCAACAATGGCGCAATAGCGAAAGCCCTCTGCACGATTCTGCTCCCAGTCCTCTCGTGGCAATGGGGGATCCTGAGGCCAGTACGCGCGGGCCAGGGGATAGTCGTTCTCCCAGTCCAGCCAACGAACGCGTGAGCCGTCGTACGGACGAAACGATTCATGTGTACAGATCAGATTACAATACGTCATAATCCCTCCCTCCAATCGCGCTGAAGAGCATTTCGACCAGCTTTTTGCTCAGAGGGCCTGCTTGACAGCGAATATTACGGCGATGAGCTAGTTTGCTCTCGCGCATGCTGCTGAGCATAGTGCTCAGGAGAAAGATTGCCTACGCCCTCATGTGGACGCAGTTGATTATAAAACGTGAGCCACGCCTGGGCCGCTTGAGAAACTCCCCAAGGGTGTGATAGGGGCGTCGATCGGCTACCGCGAGTTTGAACAGACCGACAAAGCGTTCGGCATAGCCATTATCGGTTGGGGTTCCCGCCCGACTCATGGATTGCACAAAGCCTTTCTGCAAGAGTAAAGTGCGCGTCTGCTCAGCGCCATATTGCTTGCCTTGATCACTGTGCCAGATGCTGCCAGGGACAGCGAACGTCATCGTCTGGATCAGCTCGGTGACCAGATCGGCGCGCATATGATAGTCGAAGGCCATACCGACAATCTGCCGTGTCCGCTTGCGCAGGGCAAAACAGCCGCGCACCCGTGAACCATCAGCCAAGTGCACTTCGAAGATATCGGAGAAGACCACCTCAGACAGCTCCGCTTCTTTCCTCTCTCGGAGGAGATTGGGAGCGATCTGCGCTGCTTTCCCAGGATAGACGTATTTCTTCCGTTTGCGACATGCAGTGATGCCGTACTTGCGCATCACTCGCTTGACTCGATTTTTCCCGGTGGCCAACAAGACGGCCAGTTTGCGGTGGCCCATCGTATCATCCTGCTCATGCCAGGACTCGATACGCACAGCCAGGGACTTATCCATCTTTGGCCGTTTGAGTTGTACATACAGGCTGCTGTGAGCAATGCCCAAAGCACGGGCGAGCTGGCTTTTGTTGATCGGACTCTCGGAAGCACACAGCGTGCGGGCCAGTTCCACTTTTTGCTGTTTGCTCAGTTGCCCAAGAGTCCGCGGGATTTTTTTAGCAGAACATTCTGCACGGTCAACTCCCCGATCAACTGCTTGAGATCCTGCGGCGACTCTCCTGGCGCATACCCGTTCGCCTCAGCTCGTTTCTTAGGATTACGCTTATCGAGAAAAACCTGGGGCCATTCTGTTGAAATTCCTGACGCCATCGGCTCACGACTGAGCTGGGAACCGCAAATTTGTGACAGACCTCCTCAATGGTCGTATCGCGCTGCAAGCTTTCTAAGACCACTTTGAACTTAAACTCGGCGCTATATTGCTTCCTCTTACCTGCCATGCTTCCATACCTTTCACTCTTATCACATTGTCTATTTTAACAGGTACGGGACATAATACTGCCTGTGTATCTAGCTTGGCACGCTATCACGCTCCTGCGCGAATTTCGCTTTGGTGGACATGTTGCTGCGCTGCTAACCGATGATGTCGGCCCTTGTGAGGCTCTAGTAATGCATGCTGCAACAGGTGAAGCCTCGCGCCAGGCATTGCAAACTACACGCAGTTGGTCAGATGAAGAGTGGGAAGCGGCGGCACAAGGACTACGCGAACGAGGCTGGCTCACACCGGAAAGCACACTGACAAACGAGGGCAAGGCGCATCGCGACAAGGTTGAGCAACTCACCGATCAGCTTGCACTCGCTCCCTGGCAACACCTGGGCGATGCCAAATGTGATCGCCTACGCGAACTTGGACGCCCTTTGAGTCGCGCCATTATCGACGCAAAAGCCATTCCTAGTGGTTTGTAAATCGAAATGCTGATGTAGCAACTTACGGACGACCACTGTGGTCATCCTCAATACTGTTCAACTAAGAACAATCTCTTAGCAGGAGACGAATGGACGCCCACAAAGGGCAAGAGGGCAGATGATGCGAAACGCCTAAGAATGCCTAAGAATGCCTACAAATGCAATGAAGATGAGGACTTCTTGCAAGCAAGAAGTCCTGTAAGCGAGACAAGTTATTATTCACTGCAAGTGAAACACCTGTTCATTGCGCTATTGTGGTAAACCGCTCAAGCAAGAAAGGGCGAAGGTGCTTTGATATGTGTCCTGTCACAATTTGTTCCGCAATCATGTCACCTGTACTCGCGGAGAGCAACAGACCATAGCCGTTATAACCACACGCGAGCGTGACATTATCCCAGAAGGGAACAGTGCCTAGAATTGGGCGAGCGTCTGGGGTTACTGGTAGTAACCCCGCCCATGCGTGTTGGATAGGGCGCGTACCAAGGGCGGGAACTAATTTCTTCGCAATAGTATACAAATGCGCTATGCTACTGGGCGTTGTCTGCACATTAAATCCCGCTTCGTCTCTTGCTGTTCCAACGATAATCATCCCATCCTGCTTAGGAGCAAGGTATCCTCCCTCACCAAAGACCATGTGCCGAATAGTCCTAGGAGGTTGCTGGAGAGAGATACTCTGACCACGCAGCGGACGCACCGGCAATGTGAGATGAAGCCATTCCGCACACTGCGATGCCCATGCTCCCGTTGCAAGCACAAGATGCTGACACGTAATATTGTTTCCTTGAGCAGTACGCACACCGTCGATAATGGCCCCATGATGGTTGAGCGCAGTAACTTCTTCGTGTGTGTAGAGCGTTGCTCCCAACTTTTCGGCTGCACGCGCATAGGCATACACTAATTGCGCAGCATTAAGTTGAGGGTCCTGCGGATTATAGAGAGCAACAGATACGTCAGGAGAAAATTCAGGCTCACATTCACATATTTCATTACCTAGCAGTAATTCCATAGGGAAGCCAGCCTGTTTCCACGTTGCTATCCACACCTCCAAGCGTTGTATCTGTTTGGCCTTCATCGCGCGCAGCGTTCCCGTCTGCTGATATTCAATACAAATGCCGCTGATCTCCTCCAATTCTGAGACAAGTTCGGGGAAAAGAGCGAGACTAGAGAGGAGCAATGCGGTATATGAGTCATCTTGTTTCGCAAATGGTTTCAATGGAGCGAGCATACCAGAGGCCGCACTTGATGCTTGCGCACCTATACCGCCTTGATCCAACACGACAACATTGACTCCACGCCTACAAAGGTGATAGGCAATGGAGCATCCAATGACGCCACCGCCTATAATCACGACATCTGCTGACTGTTTCATCTGCTTTCCATGTATCTGCTCTACAGGATACCGAGTCGCATCCCTAGTTCTTTCACATCAGAGCGTGCAGGCTCTACATTTTGAACAGCCCGATAGATCCGTTGGGTTTTTGCCAGGCCACTACGAGAACCAGTTGCCAGAAAAAGATCGAGCGCATTGTGCATCTGCTGACAGCTATTCGCCACATCGCCTTCGGCAAGGAAGAGTTGAGATGTTGAGAGGTGAAGGTTCCCCTGCCATCGCGTAAATTCCTTAGGGAGGCTCCCTTGCACAATATTGAGAGCAGTATGCGCCTTGTGTATTTCCCTATTACGTCTCAAGACATCTCCACGAATCATATATAAGCCAGAAACATCTACTTTGACAAAACTACCATCACCTTCTAACACGCCTTGTTCACGAACAAATTGATCGACGCTATCGAGGTGTTCGAGGCTTTTCTGAAAAAAACTCCTCATTGCCAGGAGCAAACAGTGAGTAGACCTCAGCCAAGAACATAGAAATGTAGCAACGAAGTGGACTCCGAGAACGGCTGGCATAAGGAAGCGCAGCCTCTAAATCTGACAATGCCAGCTCATAGCGCCGCTGGGCGGCATAAAGTTTTGCACGCCGATACAGCGAAGAAGCGGTCAATTCAACATCCTCCAGTTGAAAAGCTACTGCAATCGCCTCGTGAATGGCCGAAAATGCATAGGGGAAATCTGTACGATCTCTTGCTAACACACTCCCTAATTGGAGGAAGCGACAAAGGAACATCAGGATTTTGTTCCGTGATGTGGCTGTACCTGCTGATTTCACTTGTTGTTTCAAAAAGAGTAACCAATGATCCACAGTGCTTACAGAGCGTTGGGCTTTACTGGTGTAAAACGCTTCCCAGGCAAGAGTTAACATGTCTTCATATGCTTGGAGCGTAAAAGGATGAGCGTTGCCTCCGATCTCCAAAGGTTCGAATACTATTTGCCGCTCACTGCTTGCTTCTATACCTTGTGCAGCGGCAGGAACCGAGGGAGATACAACGTGCTGTTCGTGCATGTCAGAACCATGCGGCATATACAACGCAATAGAAGCTGGCTCGTTCGCAAGCTTTCTTGCTAGGGTATGCGCTGTTGCGGAAAGCGGAAGACCTTGCTCCTTGAAGCGCTGTTTCGCTTGCTTGTAACAGTTCAAGGCATCATGAGTCATTCCATGTCGATGCAGCAATGCGAGTAAGCGACAGAGGGCATCATCATCAATGGGGTTTGTTTCTATAAGCTTTTGGTACTGACTTCTTGCCTGCCAGAACATGTTTTGTGCCTCGTAGCCTTCAGCTAACAAAATCCGACAGTACCGTATGGCTGTTTCTCTCTGTGTACGAATTGCAAGGCACCATTGTCCGCTCTCTCCTTCTAACATGCTGCCACGCTCAAAGTTCTTGCTAGCAATTTCTAGTAACGAGAGGGCTTCAGCAGAGGGGAAACCAAGACGCTCGGCTTCTGTTATGAGAGATTCACATGCATCAACGTCTGTCCACAGCAGTGATCGTTCTGCAAGTTGGTAGCCACCAATTCCGTGTGGCCCTAGTGGTTTTACTATGTCCTTGTGAAACACTTGACGAAGTTTTGAGGAGGCATTATTCAGATATTTTTCTGCTAAGTGAAAGGATGTATTCGGCCACAGATCATCAAGAATATCACTGCGGGCGGCTCGTCTGCCAGGTGCACATAAGAGACGCTTAAACAGTGGGCGGGCATAGCTATTTCCCCATGCGGTTTTCTCTACCGCTTCCCATGTACCATCATCTTTTCTTCGCTCCACATGAAACTCACCCAGCAACCACACGCGAACGAGAATAGCATGGCTATCGCTATCGATCATCTTCCAAGTCCTTTTCGGTTGGTACTGCCGCTTACGCAACTATGCTTTCTAGAGCATTTCGGTCACAATTGTAGCACAGTTCCTAGATCATGGCTAGTCGTATATGAGTCCCACTATGAGGTTGTATATGAGGCTCTTTATGAAACAGTCTGCTATGCTCTCTTATGGCAAAGAACATAAAATAGATAACCATATGCCTACTCAGATTTGCTAGACAGGTGAAGCTACAACAAGGCACATGTCAACTGATACAGACTGATGAGACAGAAACAAAGAACAAGACAGAAAGAGGGAAAAGAAAAAGGGCATGCAGACATGAATGGAGTGCATAGAAAGAGACAGAATAGCACATGATGGAATAGTCAGGAATGGGGGAACAAACAAGAAGGCAGAAAACGTATCACTTGATTTTCGCGAGTGATGGCAAAGGCACAACCCGACTGGCTCATGTCTATGCTGAAACCTTTGAGCAGGCATCTCACGCCGCCACAACATGGCGCGATACACTCCATCCTGCTCTGCGGATTCTCAAGGTGCGAGCAGAGCCACACGGGTTTCGAGCAGGGTCGGTGGTCCTTGCGGGAATGATCCAGGAGGAAGAGGCAGGAGCCACCTTCGTAGACGCTCCTGATATACATCTTCCTTCCTAACAATGAATGGAGAAGAGAGCACGATGAAGACATTGAGCGAAGTCGCTCACTTTCGCCAACAACAAGGCTTGCACGAGCAAGCCGCGCAACAAGGACTCTCAGGGGTGGCAGTCATCGCGACACATGCCAGTATCACGGCACGCATGGAGCAAGGGGCGAAACGTATCCTTGATCTCATTCACGAGGGCAGACATCAAGAGGCCCACACGCTCTTGTTCGCAGAGAACTGGAACCATGACGACCCAGAGGAGACTGTGACAGATGCGGGAGGCCCGGCCTCCTCCCAGTGAGCATGCAGAGAGTCGGGTATCAGGGTTCGGGTCGAAGGTGAGCCCGTCTTGTCGCCCTTACGCGTGGTCAAGCGGTGGCATGTCACCAGCAGATCAGACACCAGAAGCAGAGAAGAAAGGAATGCTATGAGAAGCACAGAGCCTGAGACTGGCAACACCTATGTGATTGACACGGCAAACGCTGCCGAACGAACGCGCCTGGAAAGCCAGGACCACCTCATGACCGAGGTCGCTGGGGGCATCTTTCCTGAGCGGCTGGACCTCACCAACGTCTACCGCATCTTGGATCTGGCCTGTGGACCTGGAGGTTGGGCAATAGAAGCCGCACAGTCCCTGGAGGTTCCCTGTGTCGGGGTCGACATCAGCCCCGCGATGATCGAGTCGGCACGTCTGAGCGCACGACTCCGAGGCATCGACGATCTCGCCACCTTTCGCGTCATGGATCTCACCCACCCCCTGGCGTTCGCCGATGGCTCTTTCGACCTGGTCAACGCCCGCTTTCTGCTGGGGTTCTTGCCCAGGACGAAGTGGCCTGCGCTGCTCCACGAGTGTTTTCGGGTCCTCAAGGAAGGCGGGTTTGTGCTGCTCACGGAAGCCGAGTGGGCAACCACCACGAGCCCTGCCGCCGAACACCTGGCCCGAAAAGCCCTAGCAGCGTTGCAGAAGGCAGGCTTCGGCTTCAGCCTCGATGGGCGCACCCTGGGAGTCGCCCATGCCCTTCCCGCCCTCTTACGACGAGCCAATGGAGGACGCGACGTGCAGTGCGCGGCGCATCTGTTGAACTTCTCCTCTAGTCAGCCGCACTCCACGGCTATGGTCAGAAATCTCTGGACCACCTACCAGCTCATGCAACCGTTGCTAAAATCTGATACTATCCTACGCAAGAGAGAGCTATCCACACAATCGTAAGAAGACATGCTTCTTGTGAGACGACTGGAGGAAAGCAGAACCAAGCCAACCAGGATAGTAGCAAATCTT
>JAABUQ010000284.1_pt1 | contig 116190 bp, 108 predicted proteins | sample 5560001 | NCBI WGS metagenome assembly JAABUQ01 (sample SAMN10711888, study PRJNA513371) | rock metagenome | isolation source: Antarctica rocks | place: Antarctica: Victoria Land, Finger Mt nord | collected 2015-12-18 | reverse complement strand
GTGGGCGGGCCGGGGGTGTTTCGGAGGGGGGCGCGGTGGGTGGGGTTGTGCCTGGTGCAGCGGGGGGGGGAGGTATCCGGTCATAGTTCCCTACGCCGGGGGCTGAGGTTTGGGGGTCGGGGACGCGAGGGTTGGTCCATTGGGAGAGTTGGGTGAAGCGGTTGTAGAAGTAGTAGGCTTGTGCTGTGTCGTCCCAGATGGGATCCCAGCCGTCGTCTTTGGGGATGGGGGGGGCTTCTTGGGGGAGAGGGGGGGTGGTTTCTGATGGTAGTAGGGGGGAATTGGTGGGTTCTTGTTGGGTGTCTGAGTCTGGGTTTTCTACTTCGCCGTCTTCTGAAGTGGCTGCGCGCTCACTCTCTTCGGTAAGGTCCGTTCTTGAGAGGTCTCCCTTTTCGGGCTCAGCATCTTCATAAGTTGGAGGGGGCATTCTCAAGGCTCCCGGTGGTGTATATGAAGACAGACCAAAGAGTTGGTGAAGTAGTAAAAGGAAAGAAAACGATTGTAGAAGACAAGTTGGAGATCTGGCTCGGCTATACTTGCTATACAGTGAAACCTCCGTATTCGTATCATAGTATCGAAATGCCCAACGCTGTCCTTTGCGGGACACTCCTCCATAGCACGACATCCCTACTGAACCTCCTTGTAATTCAGTCAGAATGCGCCCCCTTTGTATGCTTCCCCTCGTGCTCGCGCTCGCTGCCTCAGCGACAGCGCAAATGAATTTCTTCGAACAGCTCTTCAACCAAGGCGGCGGACAGCAACATCAACAACAGCAGCAGCAAAACGTAGCCAGCGATTCCGAGTGGTACCAACGGACCTATGATTCTGGTATTCCTTCTCCTTCCATTGTGTACCCCTTTCAAACGCTCACCCTTGGCCCCAAGCTTCCCTCAACTTACCTGACAGCAATGGTACGGAACAGCTAGCTGACTGGTCATGTAGCACACTGCACCAACTACCTCTGCCCCGGCACCCTAGCATGCGTACACTTCCCACACCACTGCCCCTGCGCTTTTCCAGCCCAGCAGGATAAGATCGAGCTTGGGGAGGGAAGTGCGATTTGTGTTAGCAAGGGGGGCTTTAATGTGGGGGAGGCCGGGAAGAAAGTCGAGCTGGCTAGGAAGGGATTGTTGTGATTGCCCTGGAATTTCAGTTTCTGATCGGGAAACAAGAGGGTGGGATGGGGTGAGAAGTAGGGCACTGTGGGAAGGGAGGGATGCACAATTGGTTATTGCTTAAGATGTATCGGTTTGCGTTCTTTGGGAGCTGTACGACTAATGGGGCATCTGGGTATGGGAACGGCACTTTGGGGGTCAAATATGCGGCGAAGTGCGACGCAACGGCATTGCCACAGCACAGCACGATATTAGAGAGTTGGCTTGAATTGTGTAACAGCGATACAGATGGTAGTCGGGACTATCTTGAGAAATGTTCATTAAATTTGAAGACATTAGCATGACCGTTGTGGTAGGTATAATCCGTGAATTCATAGGTGAAGAAGGAACGTCGTCGTACTAGAGCTTCGCTCACAGAGCCCGAAAACATGGGCCTAACGATATTCCATCGTTATGACATCTATGAAATGTCGTTTCACGTAGCACACTCCCCTCTTGCCCCGGAGTCTGTTGCGTCCTTCTACCCGCTTCCTGTATTGTAGAACTGGTGGCCATTGCGTGCAACCTACGGCATAGATAGCGCTCAAGCGTAACTTGTTCCCCCAGTACTGGATACCTTAGTAGCTCTGTCATTCTTGAAGACCATAAAGATCGTGACAAGGAATGAAACTCTGTCAAGAAAGTCAGCTTCGCGGTCACTCAACCTATTTTCTCGAGGATTAAGAACCCACATCTCAACGAACGTGAACGCGATACCGAGATCCCATTCAACGGTGGGCTGATCAGTATACAATTTGTAATTGTCCGACGACGGCTTTGTAGAACAGACATCTACACCTTCAACTCCTACCCTTTCCCCCCCATTATAACCACAGCCTCCCTTCTGGCGGAGCATGGCAGCGGCGGTACCGATCCAAATCACAAGGGTGAAGGTTTCGCAGGCGATGAGGATGAAAGTGCGTATTGCAGAGCCACCGGAGAATGGGTTGCGGTTGAGATGATGTGTCACGAGAGTGTGTAAAGTGACAGCGAAGGTGAAGATTGATGCAATGACACCAAGTGCGAGCGCTCCATTGATATTGTTCCACCACCCTCTGTGGACTCCAGACCAGCAAAGTAGGATCAAAAAGCCGACTCCGAGGAGGAATTGGGGGATGCGTGTGAAGTAGAGAGCGCGAGCAAGAGACATGGTGGTGATGGGTGTGATAGCAAAGAGCCGGCTTGGCTGAGGTTTGAACAGTGTAGTCTTCCAGGACCTTGTTGTGATGAGAGTGTATGCGATACGGGAGAATTGTAGAAGTAGAAAACCGAAGACAGGATGCACGAGAGAGAAGATGAAGTTTTATCAATGCTGTGGGTCTCAAGTCATCCGGGCATACGAAACACAGCCATCACCGCAGTCTGTCATGCATTTTTAGACATGCACAACGGAGGATCCATGGCCTACATGTCTCAAGCAGGCTACCCCTCACGGGGGCAGCACTCAGCGTCTAGAAGGCAGTAAGCGTAAGAGATTGAAACGCGAGCCTCGTGGGATCAACGCTTTGCGAGGTAGCCTTGCGATCTCGTTGGATGTAGATGCATCAGCCGCTTCGTGGCAGGATTCGTGCACGAGCACAGCCCTGTTTGAAATCATGTTTCAAGTGCCGGGAGGATGGACGGCCAATAGTTCATGAGTCGTCTTGGACAGGGCGCGGATGCATCATGTTGGTAGGATTGCTCCGCCCTTTGATCCTTCTGGTCGGGTGGCAGGATGATGGATGGGTTATGGTGGATTGGTGGTTGATAGTAGTCTGATTTTTGGGCGTTGAGTTCAGACTGGTGTTGTAATCGGAGTCACGGCCGACCGCCAAGCCTGTTAGAGCCGATGACCAGCCTGATCTATTTTTGGCTGACGCAGTACTCATCTGCTGGGCCGCCTTCTGAGAATTACTTTTCCGTTAATGGTTATACAGTGGAATGTACGCCACACAGAGACGAATCTTTACTTCGTCGAGCTACAGGAGTCTTGATGGTCGATGCGAAAGATCTGGTTGACAAAGTGAGAAAGGACCATTACCCCAATTGGCCTGAGCTGGTTCCGGATTAGGAATTTTGACTCTTGGGCAGTGCTGTCGGCCACAGGCTCCTGCTCGATTTTAGTATCGCGAGACGGCCAGGGCAAAGCGAAACACTACTGCCATGCTTCTAAGTAAGACATTGTCCCACTAGGCTACTGCTTTTGCTACAATGAGGTACCGACGGCAGACAACATACCTGCTACATAAATTTTCATCTATCTTGAAGAGGAGTATAAACTATCTATCGTTCGAGGTTTGGTCATAAGGCCATGAAAACCACTTTATGCTATGAAAGAGTTCCTCGATCAACAGCTCGGGATTCCAATCAAGGGGGCAAAGCCTGGCAAATTCATCAAGACATGTAACCGAATGTCTTCTCGAATACCGACTAGCAACAGATGCGGCTTTCACAGAGACGTGTAACGTTATGGCCGGCAGCGAATGTAACTCAGGGTGTGGTACAAATGGTATTTCTGCTTCTGGTTGTCTACAAAGAAATGAATATTGACGTTTGAATGCGACAGACATATACCAAAACTAGACGCCTGCCATCGCGCTGTTTTTGGTCTCACTTGGGCGCAATTCCAATCCCGTCCGAATTCAGCAACCTCGTCTTCCGAACTATCCGTTCCTGAAGTCACATTACTACCTAAAGCCACTTCATTTTATTGGACATGGCCTCTTGCCAGCGCTGGCCCGGGAACTCCGGATCAAATTCCCATAAGGAGACACCGTGATCTTCTCGTGACACACACTCGCAAGGCTCCGATTAATACAACAGCGGACAGGCTTGAGGCCAAAGTATTCCATCCTTGAGGAAAAGTTTGACTTCCAAGATTACGAGCTCGGTAGTGATATACAGAGGGCATTCGTACTTCGTGAAGGGAAAGTCATGCGAACTTCACTTCTGGAACGAGCGATGGCCGATTCAGCATGAGCAAAGACCAAAGAAATTTTCACTGCGTTTTAAAATTAAGGCGGCTCGTCTTGCCTGGTGGAGGCTCAAAGACTTCCCCGCCTACTTCATGTCGCTTCCTCGATCATGGTCAACGACAACGTTGGGTCTAGGCCCCCAGCTCTCTGGCTGGTAACCCTCAGCAGTATAAGCCAGTGTCTTATCGTCTGAACGGCAAATGTCAGCCTGCTTTCATCTGTAGGCTCTTTGGTTGCCCTGCCACCGATCAGTAGCATTACTTTTCTAAAAGTTGCTTTATATTCCAGTCAAGTCTTTCTCCTGCCTAGCTTCTAGCGACAAACTCACTATAGCCCCGATAACTCGCAGAATTCTACTTGAGGACCTTCAACAGCTTTTGCAGATCCACTACAAACATGTCATCTCAGCCGAGCAACGTCAAACATGGCGAGGTTCCGAGAGGGAAGATCCAAAGTGAAGGATTATTTCCAGAGGAACCGAACAGGTCATCGAATGAAGTAGAATTGACTACGAAAAGCGAGTCATTAGGTCTCGGAATTACCGACTTCCCTTCATCCACCCATACCTCTATCAACAGTTCGAGATCACAGTCACCTGTTTCCCCTAGCCAGCTCATGGGCTCTGAGAACAGACCCTACAGCCCACAGACTTCTGCATATCAGCCTCCTCAGTCTCCTCAAGTATCACAACCAGAGGGATTTGACCCGTTCACTCCAGCTCGTCCTCCGAGTCATTCGACGTTCTCATCGTATGGACTAGGTCACCAGGCTCCCCAAACACCTCATGTATCACAGTCAGAGTTTGATCCGTTTGTCCCAAGCAGAGACCCTAACTTACCGGTGTTTCCCTCACATGGATCCGGATCTTCTGTGCTTCCACCCTGGAACTCGCCATGCGCGTTGCCTTCGACCCCGGGTCCACAAGCGCAACCAATTGGAGGTGCCAGTCAATTTGTAGGGGTTTCCCAATTGCCCTACGCTCCAGAGCATGATCGTAGGTTTACAGCCTTGAGATCCATCAAAAATGACGTTGGCTACGAGCCCGCCATACTGTCAACCTCGGAGCCTTCCTATCACACGATGCAGGCGCCAATGCCTCTGCCACAATCACCTTCCGAGCTCTCGTCTGCCATACCTCGAGCGCATCTACCTAGGCGTCGCTCAAGTACCCACGAACCCTCCCGACTCGGTCAAACAGTAGTAAGTGCCTATGACGTGCAATACGAGCCCACCGCTCCGCGACCACCCATTTCCCGTTCCAGTATTTCGCCCCCCGGGTTCAACAGGGAGAAAGGCAGGCCTCCCTCAAGTACCCGTAGGCCATCGCGACTTGGTCAAAGTGTGATCAATGCGGCCGATGTCCCAAACGAGCCTATTATTACGCACTCATCCAGGTCGACTTTTGCACTACCCTCACAGCAGGAAAGAACTGCAAACAACGAAAGTCGAGGCGACGTTCAGCATCGTAAGCACTCATTACCTGGTAAAAACCTGGCCACTCCAGAGGAGGGCCAGGACAAACCTACCTTTGCGCATCCTCACGACACCTCTTCCCCAAAACGCTCACCGCAAGAGCGAAATGCAGTAAACGCCGAGCGGCGTCGCGCTCAACGCCGCGAACACTTACCATCGTCAATTCACAAAAAGCCTGAGCCAAAAGAAATCGAGGGTGACCAGAGCAGGAGCGCGCAGAAGGACAAGCCAGCGCGGAAGCAAGGTGGGGCACAGCAATCGGGTAAGCGAGTGACGTTCTCCGAGGAGAAGGCCGATGATGAAGAGGGAGAGGGAGAGGGAGAGGGAGGGGGTAGTCGGAGTAACCAGAGTCATAGCCGCCAAAAGGATGACAGAGATAGAGTCTAGTGGGGGGAGAAAAGCGATTGTGGTCAATTTTATGCTAGTCGAAAATTGGCCTAGCCTTGACTTCGGATTCTAAAAAGCCACGAGTGGCAGACCTCGAATAGTTGTCTCCACAATCGTCTCTACTCACTCCATGTAAGGACGTATAAGACAAATTGGCACAATTCAGGCAGAGTCCGAAGTCGAAAATCAGGACGCAGAGTTCCGTTGAGATGGACAAGGGCAGCAACAGATCAACGCTGCCTTCGAGATCGTATAGAAGTAACACTAATTTGGATCTGGTCCTACTATTCGTGCAAACGTATTCCGCCCATTAAGAGTAGGTTTACAGAAGTAACGACGAATACATGAGGTTTTTTGTTTCATGACCGAGGCAACAGAGAGCCCTCTGATGCGCAATAGCGCAAGACTTTCATAAGAGAAATCCATTCCTATTAATGTCTCGACCTCTGATACATACTTTGGGAGCCGATGCGAGCAACAGAGAGTGGCTGCTAGTCATGCCACGTGTAGCGCGTGATAAGCATCCCATTCGTTCTCTTGAGCATGTATAATGGCATTCGCGACAAAGGTAGAGATCTCGGTCGAACCCGCATGGAGTAAGCGTCTATGCGCACGATATTTTTGGATATGAATGCCCGAGCCATGCCAGAAGATCAGATCCAAATGATTTAGAAAAACTCTGCGGAGCATTCGACGCACTCACGAGAACATTCTTCGTTTGCCAGCATACACTTTCTTTCCACACAATGTCAAAAAAAAGTCTTACGGTTCCGATCTTGATATGCTCATGGGTTCTCTGTAGTAATGCTGCTTCCATGGCCAAGATATCTCAGAATATATCCAATCCCTTCAACACCACACTTTCGTGCTCACTCCAAAATGTTGGCTCCGACGCCTCTCTACCGCCAAATCCCTACACTTGTTCGTACGGAGGCTGGACTGTGAACCTAACTTGGAACCGCAATCAAACGTTCCCGTGCCCAGACGCTGCCCTATTCATCAACTCTGCACAGGAACAACGCACAAGCGACCAGGGAATGAAGCAATCAGACTCATCCATCCCCAACGGCTATTGGCAGTACTCTAACATTCACCTTGGCGGCAGCATGCAATTCGTCTCCAGTGGACTAGGCCCCGCGGGTCAATGGCTGACATGGCGTGGCGAACGTCTCATGTTGAATGTGATGTGGATATTCTACACCCTTTTTTGCTCAGCCTACACGACAGCACCCTTTGTAAGCGCCATTTTGCACCCGGAGGGAGAATGGCAGAATCAATTCGCCTTAAGTCATGTAACTCATCCGTTCTTTCTCGCTGGTCCCAGTCCGGCGAACACTTCTGGACTCGCAGTGCCCCTGAATCCTTTCATGTACACCAACGACGGCATCACCGCCAGGTTGATGGTAAGTCATATTTCCAATGCCGATGAACCTTGATGAAAACACAGGAAAGGGGCTCCGAGTCTTGACTCGTTGGTATCCCCTCCAGTACTCTGTATACTCTCGAGACTGATTCCCCAGCTCGTGTCCCTACTCGGAAAGAGCAATGCTAACCCAGAAACGACACAGTGGCGATCCGATGCCCATGTTGCTTACTCCAGGCTGCTAGCAAAAAACTGCATCGCACGCGCGATAACACAACTTAAGCACGATAAGGACGTCGCAGGTGCAGCGGAGACAGATCCAATATCGGTCGATATTTGGAATTTCCTGGACCCAGTGTACGAAATGGCGATTCGAATAGTCAAGCTCGGTCTCGTGCTGACATGGCAGATGGCCAGGGTGGTACTGACCGGGCTGACCGCCTTTTACGCCGAGTTTCCTGCCCACGTTGCGGTGCCGGAGGTGATTGGGACTATGTACAATGCGGGATCACCCACTCCTTACAATGGTTTTGCCGCGGTCGAATACAACCCCTCTGAGAGCGCTGGCTGCCCTACCGAAAAGATCTTGGCTTCCCTTGCCGGTTCTCGATAGGAGATTTGTTCCCTATGCGCGTGCCGGTCCCTTAGATCTTGTCGAATGCACTAAGAGAGAATTCAGATCCCATTCTCTCTAACTGGAGAAGACATCATGATTGTACTTTCTCCAGCACTTCTTTGGAGTCGCATCCTCGAATCAGTGCGATCCACATAAGTTTTCTTCACGAGCCCCCTATTCAGGAGCTCCTGATTCAGTACTTTGGGAGGCAGTGCCCCGTCAGTCATCAACCAGACGACTTCAACCCGATCCCCCTTTCCACACTTCCTGCACCATCCATCAGGTCATTACTCGCCGCCTGCACCCATGTCCACCCCCCCAACAGACTGTCCCATGTACTACCATCTCCGCCAGCAACCACCTCCAACTTGCGACAAAACAGACAAAGTCGAAGCCGCAAACGCCATCATCGCGTGTCCCTCAGGGTACAACACCGAAGCCACGCTGGGCCCCACATTCTCCTTCCCAAACGCCTCGTACAATTCAATCGTGCCCTAGAGGAGCGCCCCCACCGCCCCCACCGTCAGCTGCATCTCCGCCTCAGCCGGAAGCTTTTGAGCTCTGAAGACGAGGGTTCGCCCCCTCGGGTCATAATGTCGACTCGCAACCGCGTACGATTGATTAGGGACAGGGTCGTCCGGGCGGAGCCCGGCCGTAGGGCCTGCGATGCTCAACTCCGAGAGGGCGCTGACGAGGAAGTCGTATGTGCTTTTCACGTCGAGGGCTCGGTTGGGGAAGTATACTGATCTGGTTGTGAGGCCGAAGTGGGTGTAGTAGAACGGATTTGGGGGGAGGAGAAGGTGAGAGGAGTTGGAGTTGGCGGATGAGTTTTGGGGGGTAAAGAGTGGCTGGGTGAGGGTTGAAGGCGTGGAGAGGGGTGTTGAGATAGCTACGTGCCAGATGGAGAAGCAGGCGCCGACGAGGGACCATCGGGCGAGCATTATAGCACCTTGAGCAGGAAGGGAAAATGGCGAAGTAGAAAAGCTACGGCTGGGAATTGGTGAGCAGGCATGCGTCGTGGAGAACATATATCATGCTGTACTATCCTATAACCAAAAAAATAAGCCCCTCAGAAAGTGTCAGCTGTAAATATAAGCCCAAATACAGCACTTCAAGTGCGTGCGCATTCTTAGTGGATTGGTGGTGCAAATTATATCCAACAGAAAGTCGCAATAACTTTCACCAGGTACGCGCTCTAAATAATACTTCCCTCTTCGTTAATAACCCAACTCCAGCAAACCCCCCATCCCAAACAAGCGCAACACACCGTAACGCTCGCTTATGCAGAACCTCGCGCACGCGACGGCGACCACGACCGCGTGAAGCGGTAAGGCGGGTCGAGATGTGTAATTATAGCATGCGAAAGTAGGAATGCGAGAATAGGAAAATGTTGGATGCACTGGGCACCACCAAGGAGAAAGCAATCAGGGAAACATCATCTGATTGTTTGAAAATCGGCAAATTAGCCCCCTACGTACACGATGGGGGCCTTGAAAAGGGGAATATGAGTAGATAAGCAGTATTAGATGGGGGATGAATGAAAGAAGGGGGAAAAGGGAGTAATAAGGCCGGGAAACGAGGTTACTGAAGTTGATATTTAGTATAGTGGAAATGCAATAACAACAAGTACTGGGGCGTCTGATAGAAAGGGTGTGAAGCCGGGGGTAGGTTGAGCTTGTGGGTGGGGTGGAAGAGGGGAGTTGTTGGGAATCAGGGTGGAGGGAGGGGTGTGGATTTTGCGGTCCATGGATTGTGGATTGTGGGGGTAGGTGTGGGAATAAGGACGAGGTTCGGATTGTAGGGGTAGCTGTGTGGGTGTAGATGGCGTTTTACGTAAGGTTGAAGGGATGAGGGGATACTGGGATGGAGGGATGAGGGGAGGTGACGGTAGGGAAGGCGACGTGGATGTGTAGGAGGAGGGAGCATGGCTGGTGTGGATGTTCTGAATGGGAGCGGATGGGAAGATAGGTCGGAGGTGCAGGTCGAGTCCTGTAATATGTCCGCAAAGATTCGCCTGGTGAATAAATCTACAAGGTAGAAATTCCTCGAGGTGGACCCGACATGCCTTTTTTGATGAATATCCGCGATTCACGCATATTGATTCGGGCGGGCACTTTGAGTCGCGAGATAGTTCCCGTGTATGTATAGTGCGCTTTGGTGTGAATAAAACAGGTAGCAACAGGGGTGTGTGAAGCTACTGTTTGTGGAAATACATGCAGTTTCTTTCTGCGTCCTATGGCTACTTCCAAACTTGTCGAAATGTCGCTTCCAGCGTAGCTCGTTCGAATGTTGCCACTATGTAAAGCGATGGTGAGGTGAAGTGCAGTCTACCATGTGAAAATCTCTGGTGATTACGGAAGCTGGTATTTCTATGCGTACCACGGTCAATGGAGACAATGATGAGCACGCACGTCGCATTGGTCCTTCTATCTACCTGGACTCTCGTCATAGCCGGCCCAGCATACCGAGGAGAGACGCTGGCCATATTTCAGAATGTCACTGCATTATGATCTCTGAACACGTTTCGTCGCTTTGGCTTCCTCCAGATCCTTACCTCTTACCAGCGACCTCGGCATCACGACCCTGCTGAAATGTGATCAGAAGGCCAAAATCACAAATGCCTCAAACATCGCGGTCCTAGACGCTGCATTTTTCCACCTTGAACAACTGGCTAGCCGTCGAGCAATATCGCAGACTCGAGGACCGCATTCTAGGCCAAGTGTTCGCATATTCCAATCTCAATATCGACGCGGTTTTGGAGATATGCATGGTGCAAATAATGTGCTGGAGGGAGATCTTGACATTCGAGTTGGTTGCGACAAACGTGCTAGGGCCATTGCGGCGGTTTTCAATAGAGGCTGGAAAGGAAAATCATGGGCCGAGCATGGATGCGTCGTTGTATCCACAAGATCGGCCCACAGCGACAATTCTGGGGCGGTGGCGGAGGCAGAGAGCCGGAGCCGGGCCCTGACTGTTGATTGGGATTATTAATAGCCAGGGATCAGTGAATAAAGGACCCGAGGAGATTGATGTGAGATTCGATGTACGAGCATCTCTACCCGTGACGCTGATACCCAGATCAGTGGTTCGAAAAAGATCTAGATACGAGCTGTCACCGGTGTGTTTCTAAAAATTGCAGAGTCCGTTTCCACAAGGTCGCATTCTTCGGCTTCACTGCATAATTTTCCTCTTCGATATTGTGTTTGCCAACAATTGCCAGGAAGACTTGGTCTAGCGTTGTCTGGCTGACTGAATAATACTCGAAGCCCAGCTCTTCCTTGTGAGATTCCAGCGTTGTGAACAGTGCACCAATGCTGCTAATATTAGCTGCTCGACCATTGGAATTGCGTATAATATCGGGCTCAATGGTATTCCCTTCCCTCTCGGTCGGTGGCAAACGCGAGGCCGGTACGCTGAACCGCAATTGACCGTGGAAAGTCTTGTCCTCAACGTCCGCTCCTGGAAGATTGATCTTGATCCAGTCTTTGATACTCGACATCTCTTCCTCGGAAGTGTGGGGCGCGTTGGTGGTAGTTAAGTGAACATGGTGACGGTCCCCATGCTTCCTCCTCAATCCTTCACTAGTACCAAGAGCAAGCATCTTCTTACCCATGATGCCTGCTCGATCAGCAAGCGCATCTGCTTCCTCCATGCTATGGGTTGTAAGCACGATGCTGCGGCCTGAAGCCACCGAGGACAATATCTGCCACATTTTTCTTTTGCTCACAACATCCATCCCGGAAGACGGCTCATCGAGTAACAGAACAGAAGGATTGCCCATGAGCGCAATTGCAAGAGAGAGTTTACGCTTGTTGCCTCCAGAAAGTGCAGCCGCCATCCTATGCTGGAAGAACTCTAGGCCGACGGCGCGAACAACCTCCTTTACGTTGTTTTCGACCTCGTTTACGCCACGAACTCGAGCGTAAAAGCGGAGATGCTCGAGGACCGTCATCTGATCACAGGCATCGACCTGAGGGCAAACGCCGAGGTGGTTGCGAGCGGCTGCTCTTTGCTTGCTGATTGCGATATCTTCGACGTGAATCTCGCCACTCGTGTGGGACGGAAGTATATCGCCTCTGATGAGACTAATGGTAGTCGATTTGCCAGCGCCGTTAGGACCAAGTAGGGCGAAGACTTCCCCCCGCTTGACACCAAACGTGATATCTTGCACTGCGATATTCTTTCCATAGGCTTTGGTAATATGCTGGACTCGAAGACCATCCTCTGTGGAAGCGCCGACGCGTTTTATTTCAGCAAGAATTTCATTGTCAGTTGCATCCAATGCCTCCACGTCCTCAGTCTTGTATGTCTGCCGGCGAATCCTTGCCCATATCGAGCCACTGTCATACCATAGGAGAATTCCGAAAAGAAAGATCGATTGACCGATGAGGTAAAGGATTGGGCCTCCATAGAGAGTGATCTTCCCAGGGTATGATGCAATCACAGTTTGGCCCTCGCAAAGTGTCGAGAAGATATTGAGAGCTACGAAGAAGGCTCGGATCAAGTTTCCGGCAGGAGTAATAAGTCCAATGGTGAAATGGGTGACAAATAGGAGGTGATCTACTTGATTTACTGGGGCGTACGTGAGAACGCTGAGGTATGCGATGAAGTAAAGGAGGAACATGACGCTGTAGGCTTGATTAGTAATGGATAGCGAGGAACGCACAAGGAGAAGGAAGTGCCTACGCTTGTCCTCCTGCAGCAAATGCGAATGCCGCAAGCTGAGACCTGGCAAAGAGGGATACTACGTAGGAGAAAAGTGTGGAAGCAATGCCGTAGCAAAAGAAAACCACAAACAAGTACTCGGCATGATACCAAGCATCGCTCACACCTCGGAAGATGACAATTGAAAGCACGCTAACAGCCAGGACGATCATAAAGTCAAAAGTCAAGTAAGCAGACCACAGACAAACGCTTCTGACGCCATTACTGTAGTGAAGCTGCCTCACGTTCCTGAGGCGCTCCAATGTCGGATACAACGCGAAGAAAGCAGGGTACGCAGACATTGCAAGACCAAAGTAAACCACAAGCTGAAGTGTGTTTCCAATTCCAGGCGTCCAAGGTGTGTCAAATGCCTGGTATTGACTGCTGATCGAAATGTTGAGGGCCAAAGTGTCCAAAAGGTTCTGTGTTATTGTTGCCGAGTATAGGTCCGCATTGCCTTTGTATGCGAAAGTAGATACGCCCTCTCCAATATAGAAACCTCCAGGTGTTACGTTTGCGTAATTTTGGGATATGTAATTGTTGAAATCGTCGAGAGTCCCGTCTATAGTGTGTACTGAAGATGCTAGCGTTGATAGGCCCTGGCCATTGGATCTGCCTGTAGAGTTGCCTCCAGGTAGCGTAGCTTCAATACGAGTGAGGGACTCGGGTGTGAGCTTGCTTCTTGGTCCAACAACGATATCGTAATCAACTTGAGTCAAAAGCGAATTGATATCCGACTGCGATATTTGCTGGTTTGGCGAACATCCAATCGCAGTAAAGCCTTTTAAGAAAAGAGTAACAAGACCGGCGGCTACGACTGGAATCAGAAAAGCTGCGACAGATGGAAGATAATTCCTCTGTAAAACAGTCCACCTCTTTCGGAACAGGGTCATTGCCTGGCGCATAATGCTGATCCTTTTGCCGGTCTGGAGCTTCATGACTTGGTCAGAACCAGCCAAGCTCGTGAGTTTCTCCATTGCCGTGACGACTTCGTCACTATTCTTAGACTCAGCTGCAGTGGACAGTGGAGGCAACCCGTTTGCAGCCCGCTGAAGACTAGGTGGGACCTCCATTGTCTCGGCAACGTTGAAAAAGACCTCCTCGATTGTTGGCGAACTAATTTCGTAGTTCTTGATACCATGAGTCTCCAGCTGCTGAATGAAGTCGGCCGCTTGTTTAGATTCGGGCAACGTAAAGATGATCTGATCCATCAGCTCTTTCGTCTGGATTCCTTCAAACAAAGGTAGGGAAATGCCTTCTCCTGGGACTTTGTATACATGGACTCGAAATCCTTGGCCAAGACGATGCTTTAGCTCTGGCGAAGATCCTTGCGCTTTCAATGCTCCCTTCGATAGGATTGCGATCTGGTCCGACAATAGATCCGCCTCGTCTAGGAAATGCGTAGTGAAGATGATTGTTCTCTTGCCACGCTCGTTCAGCAGGATGCTCCACAACTTCTTTCTTGCTAGAGCGTCAACTCCGCTTGAGCACTCATCTACACAGCAAACCTTGCTGCCACCCGTGAACATCATACTCAGCTGCAGTTTACGTTTCTGTCCTCCAGACAGATGACGAGCCCGCGCACCGAGCTTGCGATCGAGATCGCAATCCTTGAGAAGATCGTTGATCTCCTGATTGGTAGAAGGATTTCCTGTAGATTTCAAGCGATTGAAGATACGGACATGTTCGAAAGTGGTGAGATTATCCCATAACACATTTCTTTGAGGACAGATTCCGAGGCCACCGAAACCATCGACAGCAACAGTTCCCGAGGTAACCGTATTGAGACCAGCAATGGCCTCGAGGGTAGTCGATTTCCCGCTACCGTTAGCACCCAGCAAAACCATTATTTGACCTTGAGGTACCGTCAAATCCAAATCGTCGACGGCGATTACTGTCTCTTTGGTTTTGCCCAACCGAGTAGCGATATTTCGGGCCCACCAGGAGGGCCTGTAGCGTTTTGTGTACCCCGAGAGCTGTACGGCAGCCTGCGATCTTTCCGCTTCACTTGAGAGCTGGCGCCCTTTTGAAGCCGTCCCGTACAGGGATCGTTCGACCAAAGCTCCAAGTATTGGGAACACCATTATTTGGATGACGAGAAAAACAAAGAAAGCAATTCCTGGCAGGCTCCAATTCTCAGGAGCAGATTTGACCAGATTGGTGGGAAGGTCTTGCCGTTCCCATCGGGCCATCAAGATGGTGAAAAAAGTATAGTTCATTGGCGGAAACAGCAGACTGAGTATAGCTACAGCGCCGCTTGTGGAGTTGACCAAAACTTGAGCGAGAACAGCCAGGAGAAGCGACACAATAGTCGTCACAATGCCGCTCAACTGCGCTTTGTGGAAAAAGGCTGCACCAAATATCGAGAACGACGAGAGCGAAAGCCCTGTTAGGATGTTGAAAACAAGGAGGATGGCCAGACTCGACTTGGCAAACACCCCATATCTGAGGATGATGCCAATCGCAATCCAACCAGGAAGGAACATGATGTCGAAGGCAACGTGGGTGGCAATTAGACGAATCATCTGAGGCTCCCACCGTCGTTTGTTTGGCATTGAAGCTTCGATTATCTGGGTCATGCCGAGCTCTCTTTCAGAAGCTAGTAGGCCAACCAGTTGGTAGATGACCCCAACGATTCCAATGAAGAAGGCCACAGCTAATATCTGAATAATTCCGCCCATGTATCTTGTTCGGATCAGGTCGTTCCTCTGTTGTTGTGTTTGGCTGGTGAAAGGGTATTCATTCACTTGAGTTGGTACGGCGCTGTGGTCAATGGTTCTGTTCAGAGAAGCGATGCTGTAGTCTATAGCGTGCTGCAAAGGTATAACGTAGATTTCAGCGTCGTTATGGGCATTGGTCACATCAATCTTGATCCCCAGTCCGCCGTCCGCTCTGATACTGTAATTCCACAATCCCCCAGGCCCTTCGGTTGGAGACGCGTAGAAGACAACCCCCCCGAAGCATGTCGACACTCCTCGAATAGAGCTCCGGCATGTTGTGAGAAGATCCTCTTCTTGGCTCAATATCTGGACTGTTTTTCCTTCTGCCTTGACGTCGTTGGCGACCTGGGTAATGACATTCTCGATGTCACCTCCTTTAAACCTATTGTCTACAAAAGCTACGGTGTCTCGGCCAGCGTTGTCACCTGCCAGTACATTGGCGATGGATTGGACGGGGGTCGCAGTGCCAATGCCGAAATGCGAGGGTGGAATGAACAGGTTCCGAGCGTAGCTGAGGAACCAAGTAAAGATCAGTGGTAGCAGGAAACATCGTAGCGGAGTCGTGATGGGATGGCGGACCAGAACGATTAAAACATTCTTGACAACCAGGGTCCATGTTTGGCGGAAGAAGAGCATTCTTGGTGGGGAGGGATGGCTCTTGGCTGACCCTGGAGAGATTGGATGTCAATTATAGGGCAGGCAGGCTTTTGCAGGGTGCCGTCTGCCATTGATAGCAGGAAATGAGAAAGAATGGATTGAATTGAATAGATATGTACATTTATTTACATGACAGAGCCAAGTATCCGTATCCGTATGCCGCACTCTCGGGCTTATTGTCGACGCAATCCATCTCTCGTACTCGTCTTTCGGGCAACAAACATTGCAGCCTAAGGGACGCGAGCGAAGTGTTAGCGCCCCGCACATGATGTACATCAACATCGAGACACCTCGGGTCTCGGCCGAGGTGTGGCATTGTAGTGTAGTCCTGGAGTCCCTACTCCCAAGAGGACAGCAGTACTCGATATCATTCTGTACCACCGTGACCACCAACTCTCAACGGGTATGTTTGCCTCTATGTTTTCGATGTGAATAACTCTTCAGCTTACCCTTACGCTCAGCGGGCCGACGGTAGGTAAGGTGAGCCATACCAATCGCCTACAAGTGTGTAGAACTTCACAAAAAGCATAAGCCTGGTTCGAATCCTCCATGACCTGATGCCGTAGGTAGCCCCACGTCGGACCTACATCTGTTCTGATCTGAACACGGCAGAAGTTCCCTTCAACTTACGCCACTGCCTCAACAGTACCTACTCTCTTTGGCAGCGGGGTACTAAGTAAAGCCTGCAACAATGGACCAAGCAGCGCGTGGAGCTAGCGCCCTTGCTGCTGGTGATTTCAAATCCGCCGTCTCACATTACACCGATGCCATCTGCTCGAATCCTCAAGCTGTTGACTATTACATCAAACGCTCTACAGCATGCGCTCGTTCTTCTCCTGCGGATCACGAGTCTGCATTGAAAGACGCTGAGATAGCGGTTGTCTTGGCTGCCAAGCGTGCTAAACGAGAACTAATAGCACAGGCGCAGCTGCGGAGGGGTGTTGCACTTTTCGGTCTCGAAAGATGGGCAGACGCCAAGCAATGTTTCCAATGGGTCAAGAAACTGAACGAGAAGGAGAAGACTCTCGCGATGTGGGACATGAAGATTGAGATCAAGTTGAAAGGCTTGGAGGCAGGGGACGATCGAACCAAGTTGACGGCGAAGGAGATGCCGGATGTCGAGATTCCGGCATCAATCCCCGTTAAGGATACAGAACAGAAAGAGGAGGTCAAACCCAGCAACGGCGAGTCAGCAGGTGCGAAGGCTACACCTCCAGCCCCGCAGCCTGAAGGCGTCCAAACACCCGCAAGCAAAATTCGGCACGAGTGGTTCCAGCAACCCGACAGCGTGATCGTCACGCTGTTTGCGAAGGGTATTCCGAAAGATAAGGCTTCGGTCGAGATCAAACAGCGCTCGCTTGACATTTCATTTCCCTTGCCCACTGGCTCGGACTTTAATCTCTCCCTGGAACCGCTTTTCGCCAAGATCGACGCCGCTGCCTCCTCATACAAGATCATGTCTACCAAAGCTGAGTTCACGCTGAAGAAGGTCACTCCTGGCCAGAAGTGGTCCTCTCTTGAAGGCTCGGAGGCAGTCGACGCCGAATCTACCAAAACCAATACAGACGACGACAAAGCCGGCGAAACCAAACATGCCGCTCTCACCGACAGACCTAGCAACACCGGCCCAGCTTATCCTACCTCCTCCAAGTCCGGACCCAAGAACTGGGACCGGCTTGCCAACGATCTAACCAAAAAACCCAAAAAGGAGAGCAGCGCGGGGGCAGAAGGGGATGAAGATGATGGTGTTCCGGACGACGATGAGGGGGACCCGGTCAACGGCTTCTTCAAGAAGCTTTATAAGGGTGCCGATGACGACACCAGGCGAGCAATGATGAAAAGTTACCAGGAAAGCAATGGGACAGCACTCAGCACGAATTGGGGCGAGGTTGGCAAAGGAACGGTGGAAACTACTCCTCCAGATGGCATGGAGGCGAAGAAATGGTAGAGATGGCTTGATGATCGTTGGATGATTGCCTAATGCGTGCATGGCGAGGTTGCTTCTCGTTACTTTTGCAGAAAGGGTGGATCTTATTCGTCCAATAGGAGCACCGATGGCAACTATTCCATGCCTAAGGCATCAATCAGGCTTTCAAACCTTAAGTTGCGAACCTTGATATCTGCAGAGCCCCCAACTAAACCACATCATTGCTTATGGCCACGCGTCTTCTGATATTCGCAACCATGGACGGAATCAACTCAATCACCGGTTCCGCGTGTCCTGTCACCGGGGCGGCCCTTAGCGGCCCCTCCCGAAATGACCATCTCCATTGTTTATTTCCTAGGGCTGCAGTCACAAAGTGATTCACCTTTCCTCTCATTGTCGTCGGGTCTGTTCCTCTGACGTGGGGCTTCGTCGCCCCTAGATAGAGACGTCGGACTTGTTCATGCCATTGCTGACCTATTGCCGTTCGTCATCACACATTGATGCCGATTCGTTACATTTGCTATCTTAGCTATCTGCGCCGCACTGATGACTCGACTAATATTGCAAGAAACACTCCTTCGTCCGCGATCACTACTTAACACCAGTCCCTGTGGCCTGCGGCAACCAGCGATTCACAAACATATGCTTCCTCCTGCTCCTCAGCACCCATCGTTCCTTACCCACCAGCGTTCACACTTCAACGTTCCCATGTCCATCAATGCCAGACCCTAAGACACCGTCGAGCGCCGGCCACCAAATCGACAATCTGATACAAAGGCTACTCGCAGATTGCGGTCTCCAGTACTCAAGAAGAGAAGAGAAATGGAGTCCTTCCAGAAGAGATCCCAACTCGTTGCAGGACAAGATTCATGGCTGTATACAGTATCTATATTATCGGAAAGGGCCAGCGCGGGGCGCTTTGGATCATGCGATCAAACAGTTCGAAGCCCACGCTCCGTCTATCAAATCAGAATGGCGATTCAAGCCTCTTTCAGATCCAGCCGTTGTCCATATAGGAAGTGATCCCTCTACCAGTGCTCCAAGGAAGGACTTCCTCCATAAACGCGGAGACCTCAGTCACACTGCCGTGCGAGAACTACTTGAGAGCTTGTACCATCAATTGAGCATAGTTGCTGACAGAGTTAGAATTGGAGAGCCATTTGACGGATCAAATGAAACTATGAAGCCCACAGAAATCGGCAACCGCGAAAGCCTTCCAGAAACCTTACTTGGTAAGATGGTGCTCTACGTGTCTACCCCTCGAGATTAGCTGACATTTTCATGTCTGAAGCCGAGTCCAAGGACGTTATCCGCTCAACTAGGGCAAAAACATATCGGCAGTCGACGTTGAGTCAATCCTTCAAATCGAACAAGTCAAGCAATGCTAGTCAACATCCATTATCGGACGACTTCCCAGACGACGAAATCTCCAACATTTTCGGTGATGTTGATATGCAAGACACTTCGCCGAGTCTTCATGTAATACGCACAACCTCAAAGGTTTCTGCGACAGCAGTGAAGGCCTCTGGTGACGTCTCCACAGAAGACGAAACTTTTGACACCCCCCCAACGAGCCCTTCGCTACAGGCCAAAAAGGATTTATCTGGATTAGCGCTTCCCTTGAATAACCCAACAATGGAAGTTCATGATTTCCGCAAGCCTGCGATCCCTGACTCTTTCTCACTCTCAAGCAGGAAAAGGCCGTTTTCCGATACTCAGAAGCCCTCTTTTGCGCCGCGAAAAGCATCCAGAGAGAGCTCCACCTCCTCTCGTCCATATCATGCTCCCAATGATCAAGATCCTGTCCTCATGCACAAGAATCCCAGCAAGGTGAATGGTATCCTGCCCACACCCCCAATGGAGACTGGAAATCCTTTCTCAAATCACTTCAACAATCCGCGTTCTTTTAGCAACTCCATTTCCTGCACGTCGTCGATGTCAGCTGCTTCCTCGGCCTGGACCTCACCGAACACCTCGTTCAGCACGACAGGCTCTGCGACCACCTCCTTCAGTGCCGACGGCGAAGGCACTGATTTTACAGTACGGACTGCGGTACCAATGACCCGACGGCTAAACCTAGACCCGTTCTCTGGAGAATCAAAGCATATCCAAGGATCTCTCGCTTGGTCTGGTATGAACATCAGTCCACAGAAAATGGATGTTGAATCCGAATCTGGTGCAACTGCTTCCGGCATTCAAGTAGCGAGTTTGACGGGAAACATAGGAGATCCCCTGACCCAGCGATTGCTTCGATACTCTCCCTTTGGGCAGTCAGTGCCCACAAACTATTCAAATACCCCATTGCGTCAAATTTACGAGGTCGTTCGCGTCGCAAGTTTCTGCAAAGCACCTCTTGGGGCATTTGACATCGGTCTTCGCTCAGAAATCAAGGATTACAATTTGCTTTGGTCCTCTCTTGCAGCCGTCGCCAGAGCTCGCAATTCCAACATGCCTCAACGGTCAAGCAGTCAAGCATGGGATCGCTCTGGATCCAACTTCGAAGGAGTATCTCTGGGGGGGAGCCTCATTTTTTCGGACGATACAACGGGTCCCGTTTTCAAATTATCATTGAACCCTTTAAGGATCGAAACGTCCTATCGTCTTGCTCGTCAATTTGGAAGCGACCGTTTTTCTATCTTTCGCTTCCCTGGACTCGGTCCGGAAAGCTTACCATCGTACATGAAGTCGCTTTTGCCAAAAGCCCGGGAAACCATACTGAAGTGGCTCGCTTGTACTAAGCACGAATTTCTAGGTCGCATCTGGCGGTTTTTCTACGTGAAGCCGGAAGCCTCAAAGAAGATTACTAAGGGAAGGAAAAAAGTGTCGAAGGATACTCTTTTTCGAGTATATCTCTTTGCTGAGGACGGCGTCGACTTCTCGCTCGAATCGCCCAGTGGAGAGGTTGACACAAGGAAGCGGAACCATCACCCTGTCTCCGTAGAAGATATGTTGAAGTGGTTCATGCCATTCAAAATCAATGAGAATCAGCCCGCTTTGAAACTCTTTGCACGCATAGCCTTAGGTGTCAGTACCACGAAGTCTACCGTCGTCTTCAAGCCCTCAGAAATCTTTCGTAGTGACGATATGCTCTCAGACAATCCTTGCGAGCGTCGGCTTCACTATGGCAGATCGGATGAGAAAAAGAAGCGCATGAGCTTATCCAAATCTCAAGCAGCCGTAATGAGTGATGGCTGCGCTCGTATATCAAAGGAAGCCGCTCGCGGTATTGCTGATATGCTCGGCCTCCAACAGGTTCCTTGTGCTTTCCAGGGACGGATCGCAGGAGCAAAGGGAATGTGGATAGTAGATACGTTAGGTGAACGGCCATTCAAGTCACCAAGTACCAGGAATTATTGGATCGAGATCTCCGACTCTCAGCTCAAATTCGAGAGTCACCCCTCTGATGCATTGCATCCTCCAGAAGGGCGTGTAACGTTCGAGGTCAACGATTATGTGAAGAAGTTATCGCCAAGCCAATTAAACTTTCAGCTAATGCCGATTCTTGAAAACAGGGGGGTGCCGGCACAGGTAATTATGAATTTACTAGAAGCTGACTTGACAGCAAGAGATGGCGAACTTAAAGCAGCTATGGACTCCGGACTATCTCTTCGGTTATGGAATCAACAAACCAGTACTCTTGCTGAAGAGAGGCTGGCTTTTGGCGGTATTGAATTCCAAGGCGGCCTTCCTCTTTCCAGACCCGAGAGGATCAACTGGCTCACTGAGCAAGGTTTTGAGCCGAAAAGATGTCGATACCTCAAAGAACAATTATACCAAGCAATTCGCGACTATTGTGTAGCACTCGAAAGCAGATTGAATGTTGGGATAGGACAGTCTACGTACGCTTTCATGATTGCTGACCCCCTTGGTGTACTTGAGGAAAACGAGGTGCATATGTGTTTCTCTGGCGTCTTTCGGGATCCCAAATCAGATTTTGACCAGACTATGCTTCATGACCTAGACGTCCTCGTGGCTCGCTTACCTGCTCACTTACCGTCTGATATACAAAAAGTGCGTGCGGTATTCAAGCCCGAGCTTCGAATCTACAGAGATGTCATCATCTTTCCAACCAAAGGCTCGACTTCGTTAGCGTCTAGATTGTCCGGTGGAGACTACGATGGCGATAGAGCCTGGGTCTGCTGGGAACCTAGCATTGTAGATCCTTTCGTCAATGCAATCGTCCCCAAGGCCCCAGCTCCGAGTTCTTTTGGGATTGTCAAGGACCACACAAAAGTGGCAGACTTCATGCATGAACCGGCAGACTTTATAAACAAGTTCGTATACCATGGCTTCGATTTCAATCTGCAACCTAGTATGCTCGGAACATGCACTGTCTATCACGAATCTTTCTGCTATATGAAGAATTGCATCGATAGTCCAGCAGCTACTTCGATAGCAGCGCTGTTGGGATTGTTAGTAGACAGCGCCAAAGCTGGTCTGACGTTCGATGGCGCCAAATGGAATGTCTACCTTACGACGCATAAACTTCCTCGGAACCTGCGCAAGCCGTCATACAAGGACAGGGACAGGGGCAAACCCACGAAACACCTCATAGATCGCCTTGTCTTTGAGATCGCCAAAGGGGTCAAAGACAAAGTACTAGGGGGTTTCTCAAAGCAATTCGAAAATGTCAGCCCCAAAGACGACGATCTTTTCAGGATCTGCAACGAAGAGTACGAACAAGCCAAGTCCGATCGGGTACTTGATTCTGTATTTAAGAAACTAGAGATTGACCTCAAAGCTCTGCATGATTTCTACCTATGCGGTGTGCGGACGGAGGACGATGAATTCAACTTCAACAGAAAGGAGAGGGACACCTTTCGAGCACTCGTCGAGCAGTGTCGCGAAAAATTCGTCACGATTGCCCCTACCCCCGATAATACAGTGATTCCAGAATCTAATCGGATTACCGAGTGGCAACGTGACCACAGCCGCGGCCGAAAGTCCCGGTGGGACTTGCTGAAAGCATCGTATGCCTTCTATCGGTACAACTCGTCGTCTTTTGTTTGGTACATCGCGGGCATTGAGTTGGTTGAGATAAAAGCAACTGCACGGGGTGCCGGTACCTATAGGCCCGTGGTCAACGGTATATTCGATGCGATGAAAGTCGACAGCAAATTTGTTGCCCGACTAGAAAGACGAGGCATACTTGATGACGTCGTTGAAGAGGTAGATGAATTTGGAGAATGGGGCTGGGAAGACGAGTTCTGAATCCAGCTCTCAGTCAATCGGACCCAAGTTTCAACTACGAGCTTTTTAACTGCAACAACTTTAACATGTGGATGATGATGGTGGTGGTGGGAGAGTAAGGTGTTCTCATAGCACCTTGGATGTGGAATGAGAGAGTGCTCCGGGAACGCGAATGGATGATGGCTTGGAAAGATGTTTGTTGTAAGGGAAAGGGGAAAAGAAGTGGAAGATGCCGACACCGTTCGGATTATGGGAGAGCCCTGACGCAGTGTAGAAGAGGTTTGTCATGGGCTTGGATGTAGAAGGGTTTCAGGTGAAGGAAGAGGTTGTGCAGTATGCACGATATGGCTCAGATTCGAGTAAGAGGTGTCTCATATTTCCTTCTCTCTTCTCGGCAGCGCCTCCTATTTCGATTCAAAGCAATACTCTATGATAGATAGGAAAATCCCCGCGGGGACGCACATTTGACTGATTAGCATAGCAAGAACGAGACTTTCATAGAAAGGATTTCTATTATCGGATCTCTCAGAAGAGATGAAAGAGCTAAAATGACGATTCATGATTTCGTTCTTGAGCAAACGGGCCATACTTTAGCACAGCACACTGAGCTCCCCGAGCCAAGAACAACCCATTCCTCTAAGACCACGCAATCCAACCCAACCAAGAGAAGACAAAGAAACTCTTACAGCTTCGACTTCCCCACTCCCCAAATCTCCGCCCCCGGGTTATTCATCTTTTCCCCAACCACCCCCGTCGTAGGCGCGGGTGTATTGCCAACGATCAAGCTGCTCGCACTTCTCAGTGTTTCTTCGGCTTCTCGCTCGATCCTCGAAATCAGGTTATTGCATGTTGGGATGTCGTGGATGAGGCCGATGACTTGGCCCGCCGTCCATACCTACATCCTCAGAGATGAGCATCATCACTACACGTGAACTATTGCAAGAAAGAACGCGAAGAAGAACTCACCCCATATTCGACATCGCCCGTAGTGAAAACCTCCCTCCCCCTCTTCCCACTAACATACGGGGCCACATCCTCAAACTTCCCACTCACACTCTCCCTCTCCACCTTCACCGCCTGCCTCGCAACTCCATTCCCAAAAAGCCTACTCGTGTTCCTCCACCGCCTAAGCACCAACTCCGTGTCCTCCTCCCTCGCCTTGACAATCGCCTTCTTCACATTCCGATGAATCGGCGCTTCAACCGTGCACATAAACCTGGTCCCCATATTAATCCCACAAGCCCCCAGACTCAACGCGGCCGCCAAACCCTGCCCGTCCGCAAACCCGCCCGAGGCAATGAACGGCACGCCCTGGAACCCCGCCCGCTTCTCCTCCCCCGCCGCCTCCCCCCCCGCGGTAAACGTCTGCCGCGCCCGACTCAACAGGATGAAATTCGTGATGTCACTCTCGCCGACATGTCCCGCGCACTCGAAGCCGTCAATTGACAAGAAATCCACGCCCAGCTTGACCGCGCTCTGCGCGTGCCGAATTGTTGTACATTTATGCAAGACAATGCACCCAGCCTGCTTGAGCAGCTTGATCACGGGCCCGGGGGAGTTGCCGGCTGTTTCAACGATTTTGATGCCCTCGGAGATGATGACGCGGGCGTAGCCTTCGTAGTCTGGGGGGACGAGCGCGGGGAGTAGGGTGAGGTTTACGCCAAAGGGGGACTGGGTCATGGTACGGCAACGGCGGATTTCGGAACGGAGGGCTGCGGGGTTGGGTTGTGTTAGGGCTGTGAGCTGGGGATGATCAGCTGGGGATTTCGAGCGGGTGGGGAGGAGGAAGTGCGGGAAGGGAGGGCAGGAGGGGGCGCACTATTCCCAGCCCGCCAGCGTTGGAGACGGCGGAGGCGAGATCGGCGTAACCGACCCTGTTGAGGGAGAAGGTTATTAGAGCAATGGCCGGGGGATGATAGGGATGTGGATAGGATACCATTGCATGCCGCCTTGGACGACGGGGACTGTGATCGTGTCAGTGCGTGGGAGGTGAAAGTGTTGGTTTTATTTACTTTTGATGCCGAGGCGGCGTGTCAGTTCTGTGTTGAAGGGCATTTTGACGACGGCTCTTTTGGAGACGAGAGATTGAGGTGAGAGGAAGAATAGAGAGGCAGAAGGAAGGGGGAGAATATCTTGTGAACGAGTTTGCGCTTTGTCTTTTCGTGTGAGCCTCGAGGGGGCTGTTTGGGACCGAGGTCCAATGGTTTTGTTTATCTCCTTCCTATTTCCGTTACGAGAAGTCGCTGTGGGGGTAAAATACATGTAATTAATTGTGTAGCCCACTTTCCCTAGATTTCCTAACAGCCCTTTTCACGTAGCTACCAAAGCACAGAAATGCGAGCACTCGTTATATCTCGCAGTATAGTAACCAAGTGCTCGCGTACGCTACGCCGCAGCTATAGAATTCGCTGGCCCACTTCGATTGGCTGATACGTTATTCAGGACATTTGGATTCGGCATTATCAGCTTCCATAAAATGGATAGCTCCAAATTCAAGCCCGCGAAGAAGAAGATCCTTCTCATGGGCAAGTCTGGCTCCGGAAAATCCTCCATGCGCAGTATCATCTTCAGCAATTATGTGGCGAAAGATGTACGCCGGCTGGGCGCAACCATCGATGTCGAGCATACTCAATTCAAGTTCCTCGGGAGCCTGCTCCTCAACTTGTGGGACTGTGGTGGGTGCGTCGTCCGAGTCTCTCCTTTCACCGTCTACTTTCCAGCCAGATGCACAGGGCTGACAGCATATAACTCGAATAGCCAAGACGCCTTCACAGAGACCTACCTCGGGCCTCAAAAATCCCACATGTTCAGCGACGTCGGCGTCCTGATCTACGTTTTCGACGTCGAATCCCGCTCCCTCGAAGGCTCGTCCTCACGCGACCTTGCTACGTACGCCAACATCATCGGCGCTCTCCAGGAATACTCCCCCTCCGCCCATGTATTCGCCCTAATACATAAGATGGATCTTGTGCTCAATGAATACCGGGACCAAGTCATTGGGGACAAGACTGCCGCTATAAAAGCGCGCAGTGGGAGCTTCGGGGATGATGTCAGGTGTTATGGGACTAGTATATGGGATCAAACGCTTTACGCTGCGTGGGGTGACATCGTGCAATGTCTGACGCCGAATTTGGGGACTATGAAGGTGTACTTAGAGAAGATGGTTGAGATGACTAGGGCAGAGGAGATTATACTATTCGAGAGGGCGACGTTCCTGAAAGTTGCAAATGTGACAACGGGAATTGGGGAGAGAAATCCTTACAGTGATCGGTATGCTCCCTCAATACGGTGGCCTTTTGGCAATATCACTGACTGGTAAACATGACAGTTTCGAACGCCTGAGCAATCTAATCAAAACCTTCAAGCACTCCCTCTTGTACGACCCCTCGACAATACCAATCGTTGAACTCCGCTGATTTGACCTGAAGATCCTACACATCCCAATCTTCCTCCCATCCCTTCTCCGAATTCACGATCAAATGCCCCCGCTTCAACCTCGTTCTAGCCCGGCTCACCACGAATACCTACGTCCTCGTTGTCCTCCCGCCAGGAGAGATTGATATCAATTGCACTCGTCTAAATATAATGACTGCTCGGGATGACTTTTTGAAAATGGATGCGCTAGCTGCCGGCGAGAAAGGCAAAGGGAGGGAAGGGAAGTTAGCAGTGAACGGGATGCAACGATGATCTTTATGAACGGCCTGCCCAACAATTCGTTAATGATCTCCATCCGAATTCGACCTCAGCTGTGCGGTCCAGCGGCTCAATTGTCTTTTCAAACTCTGGAATGATCCCTAGTTAGGCGAGCTTGCTGTAGCGTGGGCACGAACTGACCCCCACCACTCAATTTCGGACTGCCTGAGCTTACCAGGCAACATCAGAGGGAGCAACGCAAGCCCAATACTACCATGACTCTTCTCAACATATTGCATGGTTTTCATGATTCAAGACAACCTCACCTTCCCCTCAGCCCTCAAATGGATTTCCAGTGGGTCAGGCGCCTGATGGGTACCGACAACAATAGCATTTTGCAACATGCCTGAGACGCCGACTCCGACAACGTACCAGACATTCGTCTTCACACCGGAGGCGGCAATGAGGCGCGCATCCTGAAGTGACGGAACGCTCGCTCCAACGACGGTAATGTTGGCTCCGTCTCCTTCAACACTCGCAAGATCCTCAACATTGATCTCCGGTCCAAGATTCTTGATCACAATGACTTCATGTATGCCAAAACCCTCCATCAACGCGTACTCAGCCCGAGGACCGGCCTGCCCAACCTCAGCTTCCTTTGGGAGCACCAGTGCAGAAAGCCAGTACTATACGCCAAGAGTGTTAACACACGGTGAGCGCTAGTATCTCCCATTCCTCGTGCAACCCTGTCACCATGGTAGCCATACCTAGACGCAGCAATGCGGCGGCCAACCCAGAAAACCATGCCCCATCTCTCATAGGGCGCCCCAGCTTTCCTCCATGCCTCCCTCCAAAAACTTCATATAGAAACACAACTAGCCAAACATCAGAAGTTGAAGGAACAGCTCCACCCTCCTGCTCAGATTCTACTACCCTTGCCCCATTCAACGCAACTCGGCACGACGATTGCCTTTTCGAAAGCGTTCTCGAATGTCGCGACCGGGTCTTCAATCGCCTGCAGGCAAGGCGGTTGATCAATTTTATCGGGCTATTCAAATCAGGTATACTCCCCAAAGGTGCGATAGCTGCTACGAGGTTGCTAAAGGCGCGGGCGACCGGACGCAGGATGCGGTCGTTGCATTTTGTGAGGGCATTTTGGATCACGTCATCACAGTCGAGCAGGACAAGGGAGAAGACGTCGCTTAGTTCTGCTGCTGAGCGAGGAACTAATCTTCGGGGAGGTGGGGGGGGGGAAGGTTGCCATTATGTAACAGAGGCTTTTCGGGTCGAGTCGGGAGGAGCATGCTGGGTGAGGTAGAGAGATAGTCTCGAGGGAGCTGGACAAGGCGAGTTGTGTTCCAACTGGGATGCCCAGGCGGGACCACTGTTCCATTCCAGCTCTGACCTGGGCAAGATGATGTTCGGATTGGTTGTACACGGCTGCTCGCATAGATACTAGGCCAAAGATCTGTGGGCTCTGATTCGCCGCCGTTTGAGAACTCGCATGGGCGGCGAGGTGGATTGGGGGGATCTGCGGTGGTGCTGGTGTAAGTTGAAGAGGGTTCGCTCGGTTGATATTGGGAAGAGGCTGTGCCGGGCAGGTTGAAAGATTGATGAGTGAGTCGAGAATCATGTGGAACGGAATGAAGATGGCAGCGACCAGCAAATTTATGTGACGTGGATTCACCTTAAATACTTATAGGCTAGACAATGTCAATACTCGAGTGGAGCGGATACTGCAGCTGTTGCTAGATCAAATGAAAAGGACTCTTGCATAAGTGTAGACACACACCTGACAGAGAGAGAAATGATTGGGCAATTGGCTGTGGTGAAGGTGGAAAGAGAATTGAACTTAAACAAGGCGGAAGGACATGCTCAGATATGGAAGCTCAATCAGACGGCTTTGGAAAAGAATGCTAGGTCCAGTGAATGCTCGCTTGGTCATCTCCTTCACTATGAAGTACGCAGGAGTAAAGTCTGTTGAAGTACCTAGAGTCTGGATTTGAGCTTTGAGCATATCTAACGTGTGCTCCACGACATGCAGAACCCATGGATAATAATGATTGTTTGGGGCCTCTACTTGACAGTCCGGATGACATCCAGCAGAGGCTTAGTGTACAATGGAGATACGTATAGACAATAGTACAAGGAATATAGATAAATGAAAGCGAACCACGCCTTGAAGCATGAAGCGTACGTTGGAAGAAGGGGGCAGGATTAAGCTAAAACCGAAATCCGTTAGTGGGCCACGTCGCGTAAATGCGCCAATTCCGAGCGCGTCGGGAAGTGTGAAAGACAAATGTCAAAGGATTCTCGTACATCATGACAGATTGAATGGTCAAAGATGTTGAAAGTGCAGTATGGATTCTCAAGGCGATAGTATTGACATTATTCAGCTACAGGCTTTTGCACTGGGACTTCCTCACGACAAGGTATGCCAATTCCCTAACGCGATGACTTGCAGATACCCCGGTCTAGTGCATACGCTCCCAAACTGACGCCACTTTCTGCTTCAGCTGCCGAAGGATCCCGTCGACGTCGGCTCGAGAACATTTCTAAGTACCGCGACAAAACAACAAGAAATAGCTCGGCCTTCAAGACCTCTCCGGACAAGTCAGGAACCTTCCACCCGAAAGCAGCCATGGTACAGCCAGCAGGCCGAGCCACGAGTAGGCAACTCGAGAGGGTCCGCATCAAAACAATCTGCGTCTCAACCCACACTTCCTAGCACCATTCCTGACTCTTCTCGAATCAAAATGCTCCAGAATAGCACTCAGTCTACCGGCGATACCCAACCGGCCACGCAATCCGCCTATGATAAATTCATCAACGATGAAACGGGGGAAAACATAGCGAGACCAGCTGGTACGTCGCTGTTTAGTGATGTCCATCTCCAACAGAACAGCTACAAGGAGGGAGACACTGGGCACATTGATTTACTCGGTGGCTTCGAGCAGCCATCTATTGTACGTGGAGATGAAGGGGAAGAGTTGGCAGATCAAGAAGATGACGAGCTGGATCCGTTGTCTCAAGACATTCGGGCAGACGTATATGCCGAATCAAAGCGAGTTTCCGTCCCAAAAACCCCTGCGCAACAAGGTACCAAGCGAAAGCGAGGAAGCCGGGAGGCATCCCAACAAGTGCAAACTCCCAGCCTACCCACAAATCCCCTGGGGATGCGAATAGGGAATCATGAGATGATGGGCCCCAGCCAGCTTTTCAAAGCGACGCAGGCTCTGACGTCCCCATTGAACCTTGTCTCCGATGGTCTATCCGATCGCCCTTCACCAGGTATCCACAACACCCAAAGACCCTCAACAGGTGGACCACTTTCTTCTCCTATAGAGACACGCTCCAAGTTGGTGCGCGCAGTCACGGAGCCTCAAACAACCTACATCTCCATGAAGCAATCACAAGAAGCCAGGGAGAAAATGCTGGAATTGCAACAACAGCGATCTGCCGAATGGGGATCGGACGATGATTCCGATACAGTTGATTCAGAACTGCAAAAGAAGCGGCAGATTTTGCGAGACATGAGGGCCAAGCTTGGCCAGGCCACAACACGATCAAGGGCTGGCCAGAAAAGTCGGGGAAAAGGCATCAGGTCGGCTCCCACGCGCAATAGTCCTCGTCGATCCGGCATGCAACCCAGCGAAGCCCTCTTGATATCGGACGAGGCGTCTCCAAAGGAATCGCCAAACAATATTACGGAAGATGAAACGGATGTCGAAGAGGTAGCCGATGACGAAGATTTCAATGTTGTCGACGAACTGGCCGAGGAGAATAAGGAGAATATCGAGGTACCGATGACAGGGTCCAGAATGCATCTTGGCGCCCAACAAGCGATCACTTCACAGCCAACTCCTTCGCATCACCAGACTCGAATGAGTACAAGGCGCCTCCGAGGAGACCAACGCACAGTGACAACGAGTAGTAGCCCTAGCGCTCTAAAGTCCCCTAAACGGGCAATGCCGGTCTCTCAGCCGTCCGCTGTTGCTGATTTCCAAACTTCCAAGGATCAAGCGAAGGGCAAAGCAAATTTGGATCACGCGCAGGATATTAGTAAAGGACCATCTTCTTCTCTGGAGTCAAGAGTCCTCATTCCACAGTCTCAACTCTCTCAAACATCGAGGGCTTCTCTTCCGCCCCCTTCACTGAATCCTGCCAACTTGAAGAACGCTGCTTTATCAGTGCCACAAAGTAGCCCAGCTCGATCAGGAGAGCCACAGTCCTCCGCGCGCGCGCTTGCCGCTGGGTCCTCGAACCGCCTCTTGAAAAATCAGATGCCTGACAACGTACATCTCCCCAACCGAGAGCATCTAAGCCAGAGATTGCGTGATTCCAGGAGTCGTGCAAATACACCCGCTAAACAAGTGTCAAATGGCCACCATGGGTCAAGCTCTGTAGCTTCGAAGCCAGCAGAGGACGTGAGACCACCTACTAGTCAGATACTAAACTCGAGCACTGCCGGTGAGGTTCAAAGCAGTGACCATCAACTGACGCCCGCTGGCTCCCCATCGATGCTCTCTCCAAGATCTACTCCGTATTCCCATTCGAAGACGGGTTCTAGCCACTCGGCTGCGAAGTCGCGTCCTTCCACCCTTTACGAAACAGCACAAGAACGACTGATGGATTCTCCGTCCAAATCGCATGTCACACGAGTTCAATATCAGTCTCGAAACAAGACATCTTCCCCAGCCAAATCTCAGCCGCCAAGAACAATTGCCGAAATTGCCGCAGACCCTTCGCCTCGGGATGTGTTTGGGGAGGTTGACATGGATAACATTCTCAGCAGTGAAGACATTGAGTATCAAAATGTTGTGGGTGGATCTAGTCCTGCTCTCCCAGCACCGAAACGTCGACGAGGTGGCCTTGGACAAGCTCTATCTGCAGGTCAAATTGGACTGGATAGAATGGCTGCCGCTGGCCATCCGCCTGGTTTTAAAGGCACGCCCGATGCACCTCCGTCATCAGCATACTCGGAAATCACTACACGAGATCCATCATCTGAAGATGCCAAGAGGAGTCCGGTAACAGCAAAGCCAATTCAAAGACGTCAGCCGGATAATCAGGATAGAGGATCTGACGAACCTGTCAACGTGCCATCGAGACGGAACCTCTCGAGTCTCGGAACAAGCGGGCGGATTCCTAATCCGAGACCTACCTCCATTCCTGCGAAGGCAAATACGAACGATCCCTTAGAGATGCCTGAAGAGACTTCTGTAGTCGTCCCGAATCGAGTATTTGCACATTTCAATGGCCGCGACTGCCGGTATTATCCTGCCACTTGCTCAGGTGTAATTCATGGAGATGAGCCTCGCTACCGTGTCCGCTTCGACGACGGCGTGACTGACACCATCAGTGCGTACGGTATCAAGCGGCTGGAGCTACGAAGTGGAGATATCATCAAAGTCGACCTACCTCATGCGCGGACGAGAAACTTTGTTGTAGAGGGTCGCAAAGACCAGCGATTTTCTCGAGACCCTGAGACACCTTCACGCCTTGCTCGACCAATTTCTAAGGAGACGGACATACATGGCTACGCTACCATTCTGGCATCTGCAAAACAACGCCAAAGCGTAGGTCATGAGCAATTAGGAAGTTCGCAGATTGCTGTGCCTTTAGGTGCTGTATATTTCACTCAAACCATGTGGACTGCCCTCAAAGACCGTGAATATACATATCAACCAAGCAAAGGTCAAACACTGACCGGACTGCAAACACCATCAGAACGGCCTTCGACGCCGTCCACACCCTCATCCCGTACTCGACGCCCAAAACCATCAGCACTTGCCCAATCTCGCTCCACGACGACAAGTATCAACCACCCGGAAGGTCTCTTCAACAACATGGTCTTCACCCTAACCAACATCGCCAACCCCGAAGACCTCTCACGTACCCAAACCCAAATTCTCACCAACAACGGCCGCATCCTCGAAAACGGTTTCGACGACCTCTTCCACATCCCCGACCTCGCCCGCCCCACCTCCCCAACCAAAACAAAAGACCTAACCTTCCACCTCCTCCCCACCTCCCAAACCATCGGCTTCACATGCCTAATAACAGACAAACACTGCCGACGCGCCAAATACATCCAAGCACTCGCCCTTGGAATCCCCTGCCTATCCTCCCGTTGGATAGCCGACTGCCTCAAACACCACCGCCTCGTACCCTTTGCCCCCTACCTGCTCCCAGCAGGGGAATCCGCCTACCTGCACGGCGCCGTTCGGTCGCGGGTCCTATCCCCGTTCCCCACAGAAACCACCTCCCTCGCCGCCCTCGTCGACGCCCGTCCCCGTATGCTCCGCGGCTCCTCCATCCTGCTCATCATGCAGAAAGGCGAGGAAGCCAAGATGAAACACCATAATTTCCTCACACACGCTTTAGGCGCCGCGAGGGTGGCTAAAGCGCCGAGTGCGGATGCGGCGGCGAAGGTGGTGGCGGAATCGGGAGCGTGGGATTGGGTGTATACGCATGAGAGGGAGACGGAGACGGAGAAGGTTGTTCATAGGGGGAGGAGGAGGGGGGGGGAAAGGGTGAGGGTGGTGGGGAATGAGTTTGTGGTGCAGAGTTTGATTTTGGGGCGCTTGGCTGAGTGAAACGGGGGGGTATGGTACAACTTGAGTGTTGGATATGGTTTGGGGGAAGGGGAAGGGGCATAGACATGAATTGGGTATCTGCGGGTTGGTGGTGTTTGATTTGCCACAGAAAGGATTGGGGAGGGAATGGCTTGGGTGATCGCTTTGCTTTGCTTTGACAGCCTTCGGTTTGCACACTTCCAACCCGTGGTCTTTGATATTACATAGAAGTGTCACAAGGCCAAAGGCCCCGTCTACCACAATAAGCAATTCCCATACCGAGACAGCCACCTATTTTACAATCAGGTAGCAACGTGCTCCAGTCGGCTCTCCAGCAAAACATCCCACATCCATTCCTACCATCTCCTTCCCTTCTAACCTATCTAACGTATTCAGGTACACATAGACTTTACAACTCCAGCAATTCCAAGTACCGCAACTCGTTTTCTACACCAACCCATCTCTATTCTTCAATATCAATCCTTTATACCAACAGATCGTACCATCTCGCCAACCCCCCCCCGGACCGGACTATCACCTACTCCCGGTCCACAAAATAGTTAAACCGAACGCAACCGCCCTTCGACGAACGACACGTCCCTCCTTCCTTCCCCACCGATTTCCGAGTCGATAGCGAACCAACCGAAACGTAAACAGTAAAAGCACTATCCTCATCACCTCAAACCAAAAGACCAGAACCCTACACGCCCCCGTCCCCTTCGATCACTGGAGCTCGAGCCAAGGTCTTTGCAACCTAGCGTCAGTCCACTGGGGGAAAAGAAGAGTCAACAGCGTTTTCGTGCTTTACTCTAATTGGGAGGGTAGTGCGATGCCGTTTGCATAGGATGGTGGTTTGGCACAAAATAGTGGGCCAGATACGTCAATATGTTGGGACGCTGAGATTGGATTCGTTTATTCGGGCGGTTTTTAGAGTTCGTGGTGGCCGAGGGTTTGGAAGGAGGGGGTGGTTGCTGGGTTTATGGTTTGCTGGGTCGCTGGGTCGCTGGGGGAAAGGGGTTGGTTATTTCTACATGTGGTGAATGGGGTTATCGCTTTCGAGGGGGGCGGTTGGTGGAAGGGGCGGTCGATTTGCTTGTGGTGCTAGGTTGATTGTAAATGGATGGTTTCGAGGGTTTGTTAGAGGATAGCGGAGGATGGTGTTGAGGAATGGTTGATAACTCAATTGGGATTCCTTGTGGTCGCGGGTGGTGGAGGAAAAAGAAGTCGAGAGAAACATATAACTCGGCGATGCGAGCTCTTGTTTAAATAAATCTCCAGTCCTGTAGAAACGTGGTATAATACCTTGAAATTATTATAACCAGAAAGAGCAAGATAGTCCCAATATGCCTTCCATTATGAACCCTACACATGTTCCATGGCTACTTCACAAAAAGCACCTACTGCCTCCCCCAATTGCATTTCCTGGGCCGTAAATTCTGGCGCAATAACTGCAAGGCCTTCAATCAGGTCTTGAATAAATGCACAATCGAAATCGCCACCAGGCGGAATGTGAAAATCCCACTCCGTATCGATCCACATGTCTGTAGTAGCGGGGTCTTGGGCCTCCCGCCAAAAAGGCGGCTTGTATTGCACTCCTGCGAAAGAAGAAGCCACTCACATGGTCATGTGCTGGTGGGTCGGAAGTGGGTGGTCGCGTTTCTCAAGGCCAAGTGACTGGCGAAGGCCTGCGACTAAGCCTCGCTTGCGGAACGACTCTATTGTGTATTCTTGTTCATAGCAGTTCTTCCCCGTGGCCGATTTCATCGCATTTCGCAATGACGTAGCATTATATTGGCTTGCCTTGACCTTAACTTGAAGCTCACCTTGTTCCAGGGAGCCAGCACCAGGATCCCTATACGGGATGTTCTGGATTGTCACGGTGTCTGTTTCACAAACCGTCATCACGGTGGTTTGAGTGACCGTTGGACATACTTTTTGAAGAGCACTGGCGATTGAGGAGGACAATGCGGTGGATGTGAGAGTCCCAACGTGGACAGGAGAGCTCCCAGCTTGTATATAAGCTGTTGGTGTCTGGCGGAATTGGATTGTGCAACTTGGAATAGACGAGCAATTGGCTTCATTGAGCGCATAGGGCGTGCATATTTGACATGATGGAATGTCAGTGATAGGTGGGCCAAGAGCAGTCGTCGTTGGCGAGACTTGAGCTGAGCTGGCGGGGATGGTTGTGTAGGCGCAGCTTGACAGAGGATCATTCAGCGCAGTAGAAGGGGCGGACAAGACCGGCAAGGTTATGCTTCCCTGGCAGATGCAATATTCCGATTCGACTTCAGGGCTCTGGTCGTGATGAGAGCATGACGGCGCCGACGTTGGAGGATCGGTCGTCAACAACACCGATATTGTGGTTGGGGTATCTGCTAGGAAATCTGCTGTACACTCGGTCATATTGTCCCTTCTATGCCTTAGCCTAGGTTGACCAGGCGGCTGTGGATTAGGTGGTCTCAAGTATGGTGTGTCTACAAGGGGACCTCCTACGAGTGTTCGCTTTGTTCGAGTCTCCGGAATCGGTATCAGGTTCGAGTTGCTCTTCGGACGAAGAGGAGGAGCGTTGGGACCAGCTGCGGGCCAATCATGGCGTTTTGTATATGGGGGAGGCGTGGCCTTCTTGTTAGCCTTCTTGTTATCTAAATCGATGCTCACGATCGAATTGATTTTGGCGTTGCGCTGCAGGGTTGGCAATTCGTAGATACCCCAGGTAAATTGATTGGGGTTGAGGTTGGTCTTGTCATTCGGGAGCGGATTTTGGAACACTCCAGGTAGCCCCCCTTTGTTGTACTGAGGATCGCCTTGGTAGTTCAACAGGACCATGTAGGCTGTACCAGTCGAGCTCTGAGCAAAGGCTTCGGAGTATCGGGCCACAAAGATATTCTGCCGATGCATATTGTAATTGAGGTTACTCTCGTCATTTCCTCTAGAGCTGTCGACCAACTTGAATTTCCGTGAAGCTCTCAAAACATTGTTCCAGTAGGGCTCGTCCAGCGCATCATTGAACATCACTCCCCTTGGGGTCAGACTGTTTCGAAAGGGTACGGGATCAGCAGTGGAAGCTCCAAGGCCATAAAAGACAGAATTATCGCCCACAATCCCACAAGTCTGATGAATGAGTCTCGAGTTAGTTACTGCACTTTACGACGAGAAACCAGGCCCCTCAAAGAAAGCGGACTGTTCCAGATTCGGAAGGCAATGTCAGACCAGAGCATCTCCCCAAACAAATATCATCAAAACTCAATTTGAATCACCTTCATGTCAGCGATTAGGCAGTCTACTGTGGGGAAATCCACTTTAGAATCGTCACAAGCCCAACCTCCTTTCGGAGCCCACTCACCATTGTTGGCTGGCCGACTTCTGCAAAGAGCATAACTTCCAGGGACAGGGACTGGGTCATCTGGATCTCGGCTTGTCGAAAAGCATGGCCCAGCGGATACATAAATGGAAAACGCATTCAGAAAGTACAAGAAGACGACCAATGAATGACTCATGCTGAGTGTAGATCACAAGGACTAGGCGGTGTCCAAAGCTTTGTTACCTTTGCATACTCTCCGGGAATTGAATTGAACTTGTAAACAACAGAGATCGAGGACACGGAGCATCCTCATGCTACATAACAAGACCAAAGTCAGATTCGCAGGCTTTAAATATAGAGACACCAGCGCTTAGACTGACTAGCTTTACTAGTAACAAAAAAGCACATCTAAGGGAAGGAGGATTCAACCATCGACCAGCGCTGCGGTCGTTCCGGTAGGGATCTCAGAAATAGAATAGGATGGAACCATGAGCAAGCTTTAACGATGTTTCAACTTCTGTTGAGGCAGCAGTCCAACTTGGCCAAGTACTGCTAGAGAAGTGCGGTGATCCTTCGGGGTGTTTGATGTTTGCGCTGCCACATCGTCCAGATCTAGAGATTTTGGTATCTCATATACTCGGGCCATGGAGCCTACCCGGAACTATCTCTAGGAGAGGTAGACCTCACTGCAGACCATTCATCCAAAGACTAAAGCGAAGTGCCAGCAAAATGAATCAAAGATGTCGAAGCTGATATGCTTACTTGTTGGGGCATCGGCACTAAGATAGTGCCCCAATAGCATCTCGACCAATGCCGCACAGCCAGTGTCTCGTCAACGAATTTTTCAAGACATCTCATTGACTCGCCAGTATGGGACACTACCCTTTCAGACGTCACGCCGCACGAAGGCAGCAAACGCCAGCCCAAGCGCGGGTTTGGATGGGGAGGATTGTTGAAGGCTCGGTCATTTTTTCAGGAATCTGGGTTGCATGGCTGAGCTACAACGAAGGGTTTCTCTTGCTTTTCACGCTCATCCTCTCGATTTCTGATATGTTATTGACACCTACCTGAGCCTCGCAGGCAGTCAAACATTGAATGAAACAGGAGGATGCTATCCTGTATGAAAAGTTTGCCCCTCATGCGGCTGAGAAGTGAAATGTGACACAATACGGGCACTAAATTAGCGCAGCCAATAGGATACTGGCAGCAGTGTTACAAGCGCCAGGAGCGTTTCGTTGCTGCTTGAAGTAGTCGCTCTCGATGACTCTTAAGTCTCTCATGGCCCTTCTTGCCCCTCATTGCATCCTTCGCTGGCACTGCGCCTCGACTTCGCCGCTGCATTTGTCTCGACCCGCAAGTTTTACCCGCTGAAACCCTCATATTTCCCCATTGATAGGGTCACCGTGTTCCTTCGCACAGGTAGGAAGAGTAGCGCCTCTTAAATTGGATCGTATATGCTTCTGGACCCTTGTCGGTCGACCAATGGGAAGTGGGTGTAGATGTTTCAACATTTAACAATCCATCTTTGCTCTAACATCTATCACATCATCACACATTAGCACTGGTCTATGTCATTGGGTTAATCCTTGCACGTCCAACATCAGATCTTTGTCTTTGAATTTGGTCAATGAGAACAGTCCTCTCGTTTTGCTTCTTCTGCTTCTGTTCGCTCGCAGAAATCTGCGAACGCCAACGCGACTGTGAACTTTGTCGGATTTCTGGTCAAGCGCATTCAAGAGATGCACGTGACGGAGACATCGACCATAGCCTCTACACAAACCTCGGAAATGAATATCAAGCCCGAAGACCCTTCAGAAGAGTAAGGTTCCCTTATCCTCAAATCTACCACTCAATTGATATTAATAGACATTGGTGCCGCTCATACGGAAATATGTGCCCTGGAATGCGCCCCCGATGTGCAGCTGAAGAGCCAACTCCGAGAGAGGGAGAACTACTCGAAGCCTGTGCATGCGGTGACTTGGCCAGTCTCCAGCATTTCTTTTCAACTACGCCCTTGCCGAATAGGGATGAGCCTTCTTGGGACCCCTACCATCCAAACGTATTTCGTATGCTCATCACCGCGATCGCCCGCAAGCAGGCCTTAATCGTCGCATATCTTCTCGAAAGAGATCCCAGTATAAAGGCTACGGCCATCACCATCCTCGACACTGCTTTCGATCATCCGGACCTTGAGACCTTCAAACTTCTCCATGCCCACTCTCCTGAGATTGTCAATCAGGAATGGCAATATATCTTTACAACGCTGGGCGAGGCCTGTGCATGTGGCGACCCAGCGCTACCGGCCTACCTCTTAGACAACGGAGCAGATCCAAGCCAAGGAGGTCCTCCCGGCGGTGGGCCTCTCTACTCCGCCCTGGTGGGAGCGCAGCCTCTTGAGCTTATCAAGAGACTGGTGGAACACGGGGCGATTGTCAGCTTTAGCGTACAGTATCGCGCGATAGATGATCAGCGTCTCGACGTGCTCCAATTCATTCTCGATAGAGGACCTTACGATCCTTGGGGCAATCTTCTCAAGAAAGCTCATAAGTCAAGGAACCCCGAGATCATTGCCATGGTCAAAAAACGAGGGAGAAATCTTACAAAAGCCGACAAATGGCAAAGAGCTGAAAAGAAAAGATGGCAGAGAAACCATGACACTGATAAGAAAAGTTGGCAATTCTGGAGGCGTGATGTAGAATTTCAAACTGCCGAAGACCAACCTGCCGGCGCCAAACCAGCTCCCCACATTCAGCCGCTCGGACTACCCGGTCCATTCCTCCAGACAGGAAACGAACTCACTGATACATGACAGCTCGAGAATTTCTGTGAGTGAATATGCAGAGGCAGAGAGAGTGCATCGAGCAGACACACATAGTGGGAAACAAACAGAGCACGAGACACGGTACGGGCAGGAGACGCCCACATAGTTGGTGATAATCACGTTGACTTCGCCGCCGCACTAACGCTCACCTCCTCGAACAAATGCCCACTATTCAAGGCCGGAACTGGAGGCAGTACTCCTTCCATTCCCACGCCATCGCGGCCAGAGTTTTCTGCACTGCAAATTGCCGTATCCCTCCAACGCCAGCACCATCAATATCGGACAAAGATCAAGCTAGAGCTGTGGTAGCGATGCAGACATAAGCTTCGATTCGCATTCACCTACAAAGCAATCCCGCTGGCAGACTTGCTGGAGTGCAGTCAATGACAGAGCGCAGGAATCGACATAAGAACGTCGATTATGATAGAGGTAAACTGCGACTCAGAACCAGCAACCCTGCTCTCGATGGTTGAGGAGGCGTGCGGACAAAAGCATCAACACGCGATCACGTACAGCGCAATACCGCTGACAAAGCCGCTGCATGGGAACAGGTTTCAGACCGCAGTAACAGCGGTGATGATATCGATCATTATGGGAGGAAAAATGGGTCCCAAGAACAGCACCAATGTTCTCAATAGTCAGGATGGGGACAACCAAGAAGCCCCACCGTTTCCCCGAAATCAGCCGGAAGTGCGTCACCCCCAGTCATCAATCAGCAAGCTGGAAGGGGAAGTGGAAGTATTAACAACATATCATATCAACAAACAATCCCACTATCTACACCCCCGAGCTCCCCAATCAACCATTCCCACTGGGTCATTCAATCACTGGGGTATCCACCAAGATGGCCCTAGTACAGCCATTCAAATCAAAGAAAAGAAAAGAAAAGAAAAGAAAAGGTAAGAAAGGGGGGAATGAAGATGCACCCATGCTCTGCATTAAGCCTGCACCGTTGGCAATACCTTTCGATAGACTCTAGGGACCAAAATATGAAAGTAGGCGCTGCTAATGCTAGCACCCAGGCCCTCAACGTGCTGACTCGATTCGGGGCTCCGTGAGAGATGAAGGGTGGGGGTTGTGGGTGTGTTGCTTGCGCTGAGAAGCGAAGACCTTAATTCGTTTGCTCGGATTGCTATGGACGCGCACGATGCTCTCGGTGCTCGGGGTTCGAATCTTCGGGCGCTTGTTGTATGATGTGTCTATGTGGGCATGTGGGTGTAGGTGTGGAGTGGGATGAAGGAATTTAGTATCGTAGATTGGATCTAAAAGACCGTACCATCCGATATAATCATAATCGGCGGCTCCTTGGTGTTCGGCCGGCTGACCTCGGCTAATTCCCTCCCACCCTGTTCATATACCAGTCAGCGTAGATACCACAAACGGTATTTGTTTCGAGGAGGAGAGAAAGAAGAAGAAAATAGCATACCTTCCAAGTCCCCGCCTCCAACATCTGCGCCAACGTCAACTTCCCCTCCCCAGTCAATCCCAAAACCCCATTAACCTCCACCAACAAATCATCCAGAAACCCCACCGTCACCGCCCTCCACTCAACAACCACATCATCACCCGTCTCAAACAGCGGCACGACCTCCACACGCGGCTGCCCCTTCACCATCGCATTCTCCTTATACATCCGCACCCCTCTCTCCGCATCCCCCGGCTTCAGCGTCAACAAGCCCGTATCGACCAACAAACCCCCATTGCGGTATTCCGGCAATCCAGTAAGCAGTTCCGTCCCCGCGAAGGAGACTTTCATGCACTTGGTCATGGGGGTCATGAGGGAGTAGCAGAGCCACTGGGTGAGTTTGTGGAAGGGGACGATGGATTCCCAGGGGAGGGAGGGGGGGGAGGGGGGCATGGAGGCGCAGGGCCAGGCGTCGCCGAGGGAGACACCGTCGATTTGCGTGCGTGAGGGGGGCCAGACGCTGGCGAGGCCGTTGATTAGGACGGACCAGAGGGTCGGGACTGTGATTATGGGGACGGAGGAGGCTTGGGTGGAGGGGTGGGAGAGGAGGTAGTCTGGGGGGTTTGTTAGTGCGAGGTTGTGCGGAGGTAGGAGAGGGGGGGGGGGGAAGGTGACCGAGCATGTGGCCTGGTCGGCCTGTAGCGCCGAAGAGGGGTGCGTTCTTCAAGGCGTCCGCGAGTCGGGATAGCAGTCCGGCTCGGCCTTGGAGCCCCGTGAGGGGATTCGCGTCCGACGACTGTAGTCCCCTGGCCAATTGCTGCGAGGTCAATCTCTTCAGCCCCACGCTGTCGACTTGGTGCGGGTTTGCCTGATCACTGCTGAAGTATCCGGCCTTGAACATCTCCAAGCTCGCGACCGCGAGGCCTTCGCTGCGCTTGTAGGTTTTGCCCGACTCTTTCGATTTGTACGCCCATCTCGTGCCGGCGCCGGCGTCGAGGAGGACGGATACGAGGAAGAGGTCCAGGAGGCGGCGGGTGCGTTCTTGGTTATCTACAGAGGAGGGCCATGTTTGCAAGAGCTGATCGATCCGGGGGCGGCCGCCGGCTTCGAAATGCTGCCATCGGCCATGGGCGGGGATTTTGTGGTAGTCGGGCGCATAGTCTCGCTGCGATGGAAGGGTCAATGGCTGGGAACGGCGTTGTGGGGAGTGGGTTAGCATACTTTGATGATGGAGACGACGTAGTTGGCCGTCTCTGAGAATTTGGAGCCATCGACATCGAAGTGGATCAATTGGTTCCTCTTCGCGCGCTGGTAGACGAGCTTTGTTCGAGCTCGCACGGCGTAGATGCTCCGGAGGTAGGCGGCGGGGTCGAGGGTGGGATCTGGAGGGGTCGGGAGGGAGACGTCTTGCACGGAGGGAGAATTGAAGGAGGCGCCGTTGTAGACTTTGGTGGGGGGAGGGGACTTCAGGGCGTTGCTGCTGAGACTGGTGCTACTGGAGGCCAGGCCGTCGGTGTTTATGCGCTGGCTTTTGCGATTGAACAAGCCCATTGTTCAAATTGGTCAGGTCATGCAGCTGCGGAGTGAGTTGTCTTAGCGGGGGTATTATTCGATTTCTGTCTGCATGTAGGTCTCCGATGCCAGGTTCCGGAGCTGCGCGGGGATGCTGCAGGCTGCAAACAGAAGTGATGGAGAGCTGGGAGGAAGGTGTGAGAGCTGGGTGTGGGATTGAATCAAAGGGGGGTTGGCTGGAAGCTTGGGAGCAGTATGAAAATGGAAAGAGGCAGAAGAGGGGTTAAAGGGGGGGTAAAGGGGGAGTCTAGGGGGTGTTGGGGGGGTGGGGTCTAGGCTATGGTATCTATCAAGCTTCCTTAAGCTTCTCCAACACAGTGAATACAATATTTGGCAAGAAAGTTTGAACATGGTTCATGCCCATTTACCAAGCACATGGTTGGCTGGATTCAATTCACTTAAACTAAGTAGTTGAATGAACCGCACGCCGGTCAGATGTCGTTCTTCCAGCTACTGCGAGTTTCGTTTCCTGGGACAACGGCTCGGAGCTCTTCCGTACGCTTGAAACAGCTCTATATTCATCTCGCCAATGATACGGTTGATACCCTGGTCATATCCCGGTCTAAATAGGCCGACCTGCCCCTCTGGGCATAACTCATTATGCGGGTGAGCGCACCAGTGGAAAGCATGCGTCCCGACCCAGATCCTGGCCGATGTTCCCCTGCCGCCAAGAATTAGGATTCATCTTCGCCCCTTGATTGATCAAAGACGAAGTGAATTATGCCATGTGCTTCAATTTAATGAACAGCCTTGATGCCATGATTTGAACATGATTATTGCACAACACGCATAGAGTGTCCCAACAGTGCGCCATCGTGGGGATTGAAAGCGTGAACCTCCACTGGATTGCTGATATAAGCCTATACCAACGTCGAAGTTGAGAAAGACTGTAGGAAATGATAGATTGGTGGTAAATCGTATGTTCGATAAGTAGATGATGCTTGAGGTTGCAGTATAGGCCTGTAATATGCGTGCGTGCAATTTGCATACAGTCTTATTTGCGGCTCTTTGATCAACGTGGGGAGTATGGAGGTAATTATAAGTGGTAGGGAGGAGGACGAGATTGGGGAGGAGGCGGGGGAGGAGGACGAGGAGAGGAGCAAGAAAAGCAAATGGGGAGACGGGGGGCATTATGATCTTAGGGGGAAAGGGGTGGAGTGGTTGGGATAGGGGCCATAGTGGTTTGTGGCAGAAGAGACAGACATGGGTGATGTGATGGTGGAGGTAGAAGGGATTAGTTTTTCACAGCGGGGATAAGGTTTTTGTGATTCTTGTGTTGAGCTATAGAATGGAGGGCAACATGATCTTAGAGACCATTTTCTTGCTTGAATCTCTCCCAGGCCTCGTTCAGCGTCGCGAAGACTGCGGCGCTGATCATTTTCTGATCTGTAGTCGCGGTCGTGGGCAGCTGCTCGAGTCGTCAGCAATGGTTTAGTGCTTCCGGTAACGTAAAGGCTAAAATTCTATCGAGGCGGTGGTGTTTGGGTATGCAGAAGACTCACCTTATCTGGATGCACCTTCGCGATCCCCTTCATGTAAACCAACTTCACCTTTCCAGGCAATAGTAGATCGCCCATCCCTACCTTTTTCCACCCCGAGTCTCCCCATAACACGTTCTCGAGACTAGACAGCAGAGCACGAAGGTTGCCTTCTTTGCCAGCCCGCCATTTTGTGACTCTCGCATCGACAATATCAGCTAAAGCAAACTTTTCATCATCAAGCTTGTCAGCCGCAGCATTAGCAGCTCGAAGCCTGGTGACTGCTTCGGTAGATTGACCAGTACTGGGCGTAAGATCGTTTAGTGCGGGAGGCCTGGGAGTTGCTCTCGCAGGAGGTCTCTTTGTTGGTGGTGGGTCAGGTCTAGTGGCGTTCTCGCACCTGTTCCGGCCAGCAATGCTTGTAGCGCCTCCAACACCGGCTTCGACGCAAGTGCGCCATGCTGCGGCTCCTTCTCTCCATCGCTCTAGTTGCTCGAAAGCTTCGGCTTTGCGCGTCATAGCTTTGCCCCAGTAATTTTCCATCGATTTGACCCCTTCATCGCCCCCCAGCTCAATACTCTCGCCTAAGCCGCGGTTAGGGCCAATAAAGTCGAAAACTGTAGTAGCATCTACAATTGCAGCTTTCGGATCACCTGTCTTGAGATGGGAGAGTGTTCGATTCGTCAGGACGGGAATCATGAGAGGATGATTCTGAGGCAGGACCGAAAGAGAATTGCTGTAGTATGTTGTGGCTTGTGCATAGTCTCCTCGCTTGAATGCATCGCTGCCCGCATGACGAGATGATGTTGAGCTTTGAAGAGCTGAAGGTGAGATAGCTGGTATGGCTCGCTTTGGAGGGGAAGGGTGGATAGAAGGAGTTGAGGTGGTCGATGGACGTGTTGACGTGGCCGCTCTTGGGCGAATTTTTGATGTTGGTGCGCCTGTTGCAGGTTTGTATTCGCCAAAAAAAAGATCGGCTTCTGGCCCTGGAGGCGCTGGTTTGGAGGCCGCCTTTTTCCGTCTGGCTGGACTTATGTATGCTTGGGCAGCTTCCTCCTCAACCGCCTGCCTGCTCAGTTTCTGAGCTGTGCCGCGAGGCTGCCTTTGTTGCGGGAACCTGGGCTGAGACTGAACCAGCTCTTGGGCTTTCGTAATCCGTTGGGGAAGCTGCTCTTTCGAAGGCTGGGAAGGAGAGCTTTGAGAATGATCCTGCGGCCGTTTGGCAGGTCTCCGTGGAATCGAGCGAACATCCCCAGATTCGAGCAATAGCGCTTCGTCAGTCACACTGTCATATTTCAACTGAGGCCTGGGCTCTTTCTGTCCAACCTCTCCTGCTCTGTCGTGCTGGGTGGCCTTTTGAGTCCTTTCGTGAGTCCTCAGCCTCCGAGGTGTCCCTTGCGCCTGTGCTTCTCTCATCCATTTCGGTTGACTTGAATCACTATCTGAGTTGAATTCAGATACTGCTTGATTCAGCTTCTTGGTTCCCGTCTTCCACAGGGAGCCTGCGGTCTTAAATAGATTGTTCCCAATCTCGGAGGCATACTGGGCAGCATCTTTTTCCTCTTCCGCCCGTATTTGACGTTCATCACGCTCTTGGCTTGTGCTTGGACCCGATCGCTCCCGCATCCAGGCTGGCTTCTTCTTACTGGCGCCGGAGCTTTTCCGCCGGCCAGGTACTCGTCTGACTTGTGGCCCTTCCCGTTCATCGCTATCCGGGTGCTGCTGAGAACGATTCTTCTTGCGCGAGTCTTCATGCGCGTGGTTTAGCAACCATCCTACGGCAGCCTGAACGTCCGTCCCAGATTCAGTGCTTTCCAAGGCTATTCTAGATTTCCCTGTCGAAAACCCCATTTCGACAAGCTCGGCATGAGCTGCATCTTGAGGTTTTACAGACTCCGCATGAGGTTTTGGAGGGAATGATACCTCTACTGGTGAAGTCTTGGGGAATTCCGATACTGGCCGACCTAAGAGACCCAAAACATCGTCTTCGTCTTGAGGGGCCTCCCGTCCAGAATGGTCTTTTAAAGGTGCGGGTCGAATTGTACCCAAGCCAAATGGATCGTCGTCATCGTCATCTACGAGAAAGCCATTCTTGTCTTCAGCGACTTGCCGGCTCGCCTCGTTCACACCAGCTCCAGATCCATCCGATTTGTTTAGGGACCCGTCTGTAGCCACGGGCGGCATATAGCTAGGCTTGTCCACCGGGGCATCCGCGTTGAAAGCTGCTAGTAGGTCATCGTCGTCGCCCGTAGTTGCCTTTGAGGTGGATGCTAGGGAGATTGGTGGGATCCCTGCGAAAGGCTTATTGATAATTTTAGACAGTTTTTGACCCCCGTATTCATCTGTAGCGGCATACGTAGGAGGATGAGGGTTCCTAGTGGATGTTGAGTCACCATTTCCGAAGGGCCGTGACAATGCTGACAAAGGTTTGGCCCCGAAATGAGCATCGAATTGCCTGCTTCGCTCCTCCTCTGCTTTTGTTTTTTGTTCCTGGAGGGTTCGCTGCTGCTCTTGAAGAGAGAGGGTCTTGGTTGATTGAGAAGCATTAAAGCTGATCAGGTTGGCAAAGCTGTCACCCGTAGGCGTTGAGGTCTTGGTGCCGGTGGAGACATTGCTCAGTGGCTTCTGGCCTTGGCCTGTAAGCACTCCATTGGACGGTGTCGAAGCTCCGGACATGGGGGTTGTAGGTCGTAAAGTAGGATAGTAATTTCCTCTTGGGCCATTATGTTGATTTGTAGATTGTACGGAGGGCTTGGGAACTGCCCACTCAACGCTGGAGAGATCATCCATCAAGTTGGGAATGATCTTACCCCGGTGGCATACTGTAGATCCACGGAATGAGCGGCAGCAAAAGCCTCTCGTGGCGTGAAGTGCTGGCAACTGTAGTTGCTTCTAGAAGTGAGCATCACTTCAATTGCTCTTCAATTCAATATGCCGAGACATAATACTGGCATGAATACCCGAATATGCTCCGTGTAAAGTTGCCAAGTAATGTAAGGAGGCTCTCTCTCACAAAAAGGGATCATGACTTTATCGGTAGCATGAATACCTTCGTCTTTGTAGCCTGCAAATTTTTTTGGATTTCGTGATGACTGTTATCTACTGTGATCTATCTTGTACTCTTTCACGCTATCCTTCCCCTATACTTTAGCGATCATATCAGCCTCCCCAAATCCGTCAATAATGTAGCCTACACCCTCACTCACCACGTGCGTCCTAGTCTAAAGTGCCATGGCTATATCGCCGAGACTTATCCGTCCAGCTGAGCGTTGTCCTCTGACGTTATATCTCAAGACTATGTCAATGCTGGCGTGGACGTCACGCCAGACTGCTCTGTGTGTAGGAGAACTGCCTGGTGGAGAGAAGCCGCCCATGGAGAGGAAAAGGAGGAGGCGAAGTCACGGTGCATGCGAAAAAGGGTCACGCGATTGCTGTTTTTTGGTCCTTTTCATGAGATCAGAACCGAGTCAATTATTAACAAAGGAGATAGAACAGTCTTTGAAACATAAGAGCCAGCTAACTTTCCTGGAAGAGTTGAGTCGCCAAAACTTCTAGTGATTCTGACCACCAGCGTGCAGAATCTTGGATGAGATTACGTAACAGGTCAGTCTTGTCCCATGTATATTTCTCCATGATTTAGACCACAATGTGCGCCGGCAGACCAGATGAAGAGATCCTTGGTAGACCGAAAAATTCTACTCAAGGTGGCTACCGCACGAGAAATCTTGACTCGGAGGTGGACATGGTGTCTTCGTAGGCCGCAAAGTTTCTTTCCAGACATATAATGGCCACTTGGCAATCTTGGATGCGGACCGTGCCAGCCCAAGTATCGGACATATGAGGCTCGACGGACACGAGACCAAGATTGGAAGAACATGCTGTATGCACTCGTACAATTGTTTGAAGAGAATTGAGAAAGAGGTTCAGCCAAAGGAGAAAGAAGGCAAAACAACACCATACAACATTTGATTGCATGGCACGTAGGACCAAAGCAACTCGACAAAGGAGATCAAGACCGAGGAAACGACCACATGTATAGATAAGAAGCAAAGATATTCAAAAGAAACTGTGCTTGTACTATCAAGGTACTGCTGCGTTTTATGAAAGGCTTGGCTTTATGAACTACATTGATGGCGTCGGTAGTGTATCAGTACGGTTCTGTCCTACCTGCCAAGCATCCTAAGTTACCTCTAGGCTCTATATTATACCCATCTTTAGACTAAGGTACCTATACAGGTACGTGACTACTTCTTTAGTCAACAGAAGCGAGATAAGGTCTTTTGCCGCTAGTTCAAATCACGGTCGCTGACCTGAACTGCTGCTGCTTTGACCTAACCTGACGGTCAGGATTCCTAGATTGACGCGGAGCATGCCTACACTGGGGTTGCGCCATTTCTTGCACCCCCTTTCAACTTCCTATATGATTCATTTTTGGCTCCCAAACTCGGCTGCAGTTATCAAAGAAGTTTCAATCCCGATTCCGGTCCAGCCTCCTTCTCTTAGGCGTAGACTGCGCTTCAGAGTGCCTGTCAATGACCACTTCGATTCCTCGCCTTCCAGCGGACTCCCCTTCGGCGACGGAAGGGTCCACGTCCTCGCTGAGCCCAGGTCAGCTGACGAGACAAGCAATGAGTGAGTCGCCATGGAAGCCAGATAACATCCATCATTGATGCCTTTCACAGCATTATTGCCGTTCATGGGTACTTAGGTCGTTGGGACGCCAGCTGGATAGATGACCCCCACTACCTCTGGCTGAGGGAGGTACTGCCTGGAATTCTGCCTTCTTGCAGAATTATCTCATACGAATGCGCGAACCTGTCCAATGATTTGGCAAACAGGGATGCGGTCAGCATGCGGCAGGATCTGATGAACAATAGACGCACCCATGAAAGATCCCAAGTGTCTGTTATCTTTCTTGGCGCACAGCTCGGTGGTCGCTTCATCAAAGAACTGTTTGTTTCTAGCTCGCGTCAACGCAGCCAGCGAGCCGAAGTGCATGGGTTTCACGCTTGTATTCGCGGGTTTGCGTTCTTTTCGACGCCTCGAGGAGCCCAGGTACTCCCTGACTCCGCGAAAAGATTACTGCTGATCGTCAAGATCTACACCCTTGGTCTCTCCTCTCGAGTCAAAGTTTAAGAGAGAATTCTCAAACAAATCCTTTCAATCAATCACGACTTTAAAAATTTGGGGGGCGAAAAGAATACAGAGCATCTGTCTTTATGACACAGCCAGCGTAAAGCCATGTGGTGTTGTGAGTTTTATCCCTACTTGGACGCATAGTATTCTAGCTGAGCCAGATCATGAAAGCCTCTTGCTGGTCCATCAACTGCAACAATGTCTTCCAGCTCGTCCGAGAAGGTTCCCCTTCATTTGGGATTAGCGCAAATGACAAGATTCGAGTCCAGCGAGGATCCTAACCTCTTGCCGGTGTTGAATTTTCTACAAACCCTGTTCCAACGAGCTCAGCAACCCACAATTGCACCAGACCCAGTGGTAGAACCTGAGAGAATACGAGAGGGGCAAAGTCGGCTTCGTATTTTGTCACTGGATGGCGGTGGTGTGAGGGGGTTGTTTTCCATCATGGCGTTGGAGAAGGTACTAGAAGAAGTGCACCACCTTGTAGGTGGTATTGGTTCAACACCGAAACCATGCGAAATCTTCATTCTTACTGGGGGAACTAGCACTGGTGGTCTGCTCGCAATCATGTTAGGCTGGTTGCAGATGGACCTTGTGTCGTGCAAGTAGGCATATCGTGACATGTCGAAGGGTATCTTCCGTCGAGCAGGTTTAACATTTCCCGGCAAGCAATGGGCTGACGCCCTTACAGGAGTGCCATGGTTCTCAGGCGATGCTCTGCAAGCTGCCTTCTGTCAAGTCGTGCGCGACAGTAGCGGTCCCACAGAACGCACACATCTTAGGGATACTTGCCTTCAACCTACAGAAGCCCCATTGTTCTGCCGGGATGAAAGTGCTCCTAAATGCTTTGTCTGCGCCATTGTCGATGCAACCCATGAGTGTGTTCGTCTACGGACGTACCATTCCAATAGCGGAGCAGACAAATTACTGTACACGATTTGGGAAGCCGGTCGAGCAACCTCTGCTGCCCCTCTGTACTTCCCACTTATGGAGATCCGAGGTCATCGGTACTACGATGGAGGCATGCAAAGCAACAATCCCACCCTGGAGACTGTTGAGGAAGCCTATCTCCTACACGGAGCGGATGCATCCATTCATGCAATCGTCAGTATCGGAACCGGCAGACGTGAGAGCCACGAGCCTAGTGGAAATTTGATTAGAGTCATGAAGAGCCTGTCGGCGAGAAATACGAACACTGAAGCCAAGCATGATGATTTCCTCCGGCGCTACGGAGACCTGCGTGGCTCATACTTCCGACTACAGGAGCCGGATGCTCTTGGTAAGGTCGATCTTGCAGCGTCGAATAAGCTAGAACAAGTCGAGAAGTTTGCAGAGGACTATTTCGTTTCTGAGCATGGTTGGGATCTAATTTCGCGGTGTGCGTTGAAATTGCGCCGTTCTCCATGAGGTAGAACAAGCGGAGATGGCGGAGAGAAGAGGTTAGGTCTTTTCATGGTAGCTTTAGTCCATGGAGCAATTTGGTGCGCATAAGGTGCGAATATATTCTGAATGTAGATAAATGGACGAATATGTAACCTAACGAGGGTTCTAGTTTCGCCGTCTATGGTCCTCGAAATAGAGTAGCTACATATCATTACTTAAACTTAGCGGGAGAAAAGGTGATATAGTAGTCGGTTGGATACATGATTGACTATCAGAGGGTGATAGGGAAGGCACCTACATCAACGGTGAACAGCGTGGGCAGTGGGTGAGTGAAGACTCGTTCAAGCTTGAATAAAGTTGGCGGTGCTGGTTGGCCCCAGTAGTGACGGTAACAAAAATATCTTACCGAAAAATACGACACTACTTGATCTTAGCGCTGCCTGGAAAAGATCACGCTGAGCTCTAGCTCGGGAACCGAAGCAGTAGAGGTTTTAATCGTCAACACCTCCCCAACGACCAACTCACACCATCATCACCTATCACTCTTCTCCTAAAGACCACCCAGAGGCGGTCCTGCCTCATCACAATGGCAAATTTCCCCATGAACATCCTCCAACAAGTCGATGCTCAACTAGGAAATGCCCTCGCATCCTGGAACATCTACACCACCATCCTTTGTGTCGCTTTCTTCTCCTACCTGATCATCCCTGTCTTCTTCGTCACCGAGCCCGACACCCATCCTTTTCTCATTGCACGTCAATCTTCAGCTTCGAGGGTTCGGCAACCTCGCGAGTCTGCTACCTTCAGATCGCTGGATATTCCCCACGGCTACCCTCTACGCACTGGCTTGAACGTCAAAGACCCTGGGGCACCAAAATGGTCTGCTGGACGAGATGGTGATCTCAGAGATGTGTGGAGAAGGGCGGCTACAGGGCCGATAGACAAGGACGGGAATCCCTCAAATAGCCCTGGAAAGATTTCGACAATATTCGGGAGAGAGGAAGTTACCGAGCATCAATTTGCTAAGTTGTCTGCCGATGTCAATGCTGTGGGAAAGCATTTCGAGTCGCAGGGGTGCTCTCGCATTGCAATTTACCTATCGAACTCGACGGAGCTACTGGTGTCTCTCTTTGGTAGGGAACCATTCACAACCCAATCTACGCCCAGCTAACCAACAATTGAGCTTGTGCATTCTACGGTCTTACACCTATCCTTGTTCCTCAAGAGCAAACTCTCGAAAGCCTTGCAGCTATTTTGAAAGAGATCCAGGCAGATACATTAGTGGTTGGGGCAGGAGCGGTCCCACTTTTTGAACTCGTCAAGTTATACTCAAGTCTCGAAGAGGTGATTTGGGCAGTGCCACTTTCAAGTCGACATATGGACTGGAATGAGGTCCCAGAAGGCGAGGGCGGCACGACTAACGTTGCCGTCTGGCATGATATCGTCGACGAAGTGAAGCAAGCTACATCTGAACTACCTACAAAGCTACCTGGTGGCACGATCCCAAATGTCCTTGTGCTTTCGGAAAAGAAAGGGGACGGATCCAAAGAATATGATGTGGTAGAATACACACAAAAGGTCAGTCTCTGTGTATGCCATGTGAGCTGCACTAAAAGTTTCTTCCAGAACATCGTGGCAGCAATCAGCGCTCAAATGTCCGCCCTCCCTCACGCACACCGCATGAACCCCTCAGACACGTTTCTACCACTTGCTTCACTCACCGAGATGTACGCTCTAATCGTGACCATGGCTGCGCTCTTCTCGAACGTCTCTATTGCTCTCACATCGGTCTGTGGGCCAAAGGCGAATTATGAAACAATATTCCAAGGTGTTTCTCCAACAATCGTTGTCGCACATCCGGCCACGTTGTCCAAATTCTGCAACGACCAAAGGGCCACTCGGGCTTCTGGGGTACTCGGCACATTCTGGCATGGACGCAAACTGCAAACCCTCGCAACAGGTGTCATGCCAACCATCTCAGGACCATTACAAAAGCTTCGCTTGATCTACACTTTCCAGAATTCAAATACAGACAACGCGCTGCTGACGATGACGGATTTTTCCGATCTGAGGATATTTACTGGTGCTCGTCTTGTGAATGCGTATACTCACAGTCATGTTGCTGGAGCTATTAGTCAAACCAACATGCTTGACTACCAACACCATGGTCTCAAACCCGGCGTCTTCGCAAATTTTGGTCCGCCTCTGAGCTGCGTTGAGCTTAAGATCAAAGAATCTCCAGAGCGAACATTGGACGATGATATGCCGACTGGCAATCTCTTGGTGACCGGGCCGGCGGTCGTTGGAGGCGAGATATTGGTGGATCGTCTTCTGTTGATCACGCAAAGCAATACTCTAGCGTCTACAGACTAGGATAAGACCTTCGGAATCAGCCATCGATTTATTTGTACATGTTCTATATGCTTTCCTTCTCAAGCTCTAGGCTAACCTCAGTCGGTCTTCGTCGCAGGTGGGACCGCTGACTCAAGTGCGGAGCGCGTAAGGACGTTGCACACGTTGTCTTGGGTATCAAAGCCTTTACCTCCAATAGCTCGGCCTGCATGCTACCTTTCATTGTCTCATGATCTGTGCCTGGTTTCGGCCATCTTGGATGCCCAGAAGCAGAGATTCTGTTGCTTCGGAACGAGATTGCGGCTGCTCATTCGAGCCATCAATGGAGCGCCATAATTGTTAAGGCGGGTGTCTATGCTGGATGCCTCGCGTGGCGGAAGTATAAGCTCTTGAAGCCTTTACCCCACCCATCATCGGATATCGCGAATTTCTCATTCGCTTCAATTGCTGCTCAGGCTAATGGCAAATGCGGACTCAGAGTTCTTTTACAATGTCATCACTTGGGCAGCATTTGATCTTCCTGCCTTTCGATCGATTACGCACTGGCTATTGTGGAACGCCAGATGAAAACCAGCAGGCATGATATCTTGGCGGTCCTGGATATGGATCTCCTTCGTGTTCTGTTCCGACATTGCCGTTTCCAGCCCAGTTCCAGTGCTGGGTGTTGCAACGTCAGCCAATCCCGCTGCTAGGCAATCTACTCGCCCAGTTGGAACTATAGCACTGATGAACTTAGGTCTATAAACAGGCGCGACACCTCGAATCTGAAGTCCTCGATCAGGCCAGCTCGACGTACAGCATTGATACCACGGTCCAGCCAGCCCGGCAACTCCGTCCCACTCACCATCGAGCCACGTCCTGCAGCATTCCGCAATGTTTACAACCCACTGCCTAACGTGCGAGTTCTGCCCACAACAGAAGTATACTTTGCAATTCTAGTCGCCATCTCGAATGTTGGCATGGAAGATTGGAACTCCGAGTTGAATTCCTATACCTTCTCCGCACCAACGATCACTCCGGAAGTCACAATTCAAATGGCAGGGGTGTACCTGGTGAAATATGTGATATGGACACTGGAAGACATCTTCCAGTTTGGAAACATGGTTGGCCGTTTCGATGAGTGGAAGTTCACGACATTTCTCAGATCGGGTCCGATAGGCTGGGGGACAATACAAGATCCAACCACGCCTGCTTGCGCACCCTTGGGATTTAATTCGAAAAGTATAGGGAGGGATATCGAACCCGGAGTGCAACGCCTCGGCAACTCTACCGACATCACCATCAGTAACAGTACAGGAGGTTCTAAGCTAACCCTGAACGCGGATGATGACACCAATGTCATCATCACAAACGGCCTCTCCAGTATTCCAATACAAGCCTTCAACAACGCGACTGCTGTCACCCAAGCCGACCCATTCGACCCCACCAACGAAATGGAATTCGCGTTCCTCTACACGCCCAACGGCATCGAATACCCCCCCAAAGTCATCTTCGCCGACTTAATAAAGCTCCTCGTCACCATTTCCCAGCGCCCAGCCAACGACCCATCGCGAGCAGGGGGCTGGAGACTTTACGATCCAGTGCAGAACTTCACCTTCGAGATGACGGCCATCAGTGGGTCCCCACGGGAGAACCTCAAGAACTTTATGGTCATGGAGGCGATACGGGATACGATGCTTGTTATGTATAAGGTCGGGCCAAGGCCATTGTTTGCGGAGTTCACAGCACAGGCGATAAGTGCGGGAGAGATTGTCGGGAATGTGAAATTGCAGAGGGGGAGGCTTGCTGATTAGAAAGGGGGCAGATGAGAGGGATGAGAGGGCAGCGCTGGAGGAATACATACTGGCGATAGGGTATGGAAGTTTCTGGGGCATAGACTTCGAACGGACGTAGATCAATGGGGATTTTGATACCAGCGTCAGTAGGACATGTCGCTTGTTACCTAACTCTTATGCATTCTTAGTAAGACATAAGAAGATGTTCAATTGCAATATATCTCTCGCAGAGCGAGGTGCGACGGGGACTTCCCGTGATTGGCGTAGACACCCATGGAGCATCCTAGCCGGCTTCGATTACCATCCTTACAATTGCTACAGAACGATTGGCATCTCGGTTGGTAAGTACAAAGAGGAGAAAGGGAGAGGCTCTTGTCTTCGCACCGCTTCCGTACAGCATCCATTTGATCGGTGGCGCACTTGTCAGCGATTAGATTCGAGACTTGAAAACAGAGGACGAGCGAGACACGAGCGCGTATCGAATACCCTTCCTCATCTGTCCACGCAGCATTCTAATCCAATGGGAAATGAAGAACGGAGTTCTGGAGAAAGACCGACAGTATCAGTGCCTCCAGCTGAAAGATCAGGCCTCACAGCAACGAGTCCGGGGTACAGTTGGACCGGGGTAGAAGTTAGCCGAAGCTAGTCTCGCGGAAAAAATCGATATTTCCAACAAAATCCGGATTATATATTGAGCATATACTAAGCATATTCGAAAGATTTAGCCAAAATTAAATTTCTACCCTAGCTCCCTATCCGAACATTTTTCCACCCCTAGTCTATGGGAGTGGGAGAAGGAGCACCCTTGGGGGTGGCAAGAGACTAGTCTAATTCCGTCGTCTATTTAGTCTAGTAGTACTCCGTACGTAATCAACTATCCTATATCTACCTACCTGCGTACCCCCTTTATCTAGAGTACTATTAGACTAGAGGACGTATACGGGATTCTTAGTAGCCTTAAAGTAGAGATCGTTATTATTGGTTTATTTTTATTATTCTCGAGTCTATTAGCTTATTTAAAAGTTAATAATTTAATTTATTAAGTTATTCCGAGCCTTATTAAGATTACTTTATTGAAACCAAAATCTTCTTTTCTTATTCCAATTCTATTCGATTATATTTATTAGTAATTATTTATTTATTAGATTATTATTTACAAGCTAGTCTAATAGCTAGGATTTTATCTCCCTTCCTATTAACTCTATTACCTACCTAGTCTATAACCTATATTTAAATCTCTCGAGCTAGTAAACTTTTTTAAAGAGCTAAACTAGTACCTTCTGGAATACGAAGATTCCTTAAAGTATATAGAAGAATAGTAGACGTTATCGGAACTCTTATTAATAATTAGGTTATTATTAATCTTATTATCCCTTCCCTGCTCGCTTATCTTTACCTTTATATCCTTAATAATTATTTTTTATAAAATAGACTTCAAGCTCTATAGAACCTTCTCGGGATCTACCCCTATATCTAAATAGCTCAAAAAGCTCGATTAAGAACTTAAAGGGTACTCGATAAACGGCGTTATCTCCTTATATCGATTTATTTAGGTAATCGAGCTCTTATTTATCGATAATATAACTATCTAGGCTAAAAGCTACTCGATTATCTTTAAAATCCTAGAAAATTCAAAGCTAACTTAGAAAGATATTATTATTTTCTAAGATTTAATTTATAAAAGGTTCTCTAACAAATTTATAAAAGCCTCCGCTATAAGCTTTAATATCAAATTGAATAAATTAAAACAATATAATAAATTTTTAAATATATATTATAAATATATTATTAATATAATAAATAGAGTTAGTACCAAAGATCGGGTATTTTAATTAGAATATACTAATCTTACCCTCCTAAAGTCTATTATATTAGATATTATTATATAATTCTTCTTCAAGGGACTCTCAGATAACGATATATAACGAAAGGCTATATATAAACTAGCCTAAGCCAATCGATCTTTATATAATATTTATATTATTATAGATAAAGCTCGACGGATAAAGATAGAACTCTAGAAGCTTATAGACGAAAACTAAAAATCGAAAGAGCTAAAGTTTTATCGGAAGGTAACTAAGAAAAATATAAATTCTATTCAAATTAATATTCTAATAATATTTTTTTATATAATATAGTCTATAAGATCAGGACTTAACTAGAATTTTCCGAATAAGGCCTCGAGACCGTTTAAGAATCGATAATAGTTACTTCTGTATTAATCCGAAATATCGTTTAAGCGGCCTCTTATATTTAATTTAAATCGTAAAAATACTAGTTTTTAATATAGCTAATTTGATCAAGGAAATTATAAATATTAATCTATATCTAGAGAGTTGCTAAACCGTAAGAAATCCAAAAACCTTTAAATTAATAATAATAAGACCTAGATATATAAAGAGTATAATAGACTATATATCTGTTATAATAGTCTTGGCTATTTAAGTCAAAAATATAGGGATAAATCTCTGCCCGTATAGGAGCAGTCTTGATTAAAAAATATTATCTTTGAAGATAATTTATAATCTAACTTTATTATAATTGGCTTCGGGGAATATAATAGGAACTATTCTTTATATAGAACCTTTAAGAGGTTATTTAGTTCGAAATTTATAGAAATATTTTATATTACCTTCGGAATTAGCCTTAGGATCTAGATCTGGACTATATATATTATCTATACTATCTTCGACCTAATCTAATTTATTATAATTAGGTTTCGCTAGTCTTTCGTATAAAAATTAGGTATATTTCCAATCTAATTAGGTAAATATTAATTATAATAAAAGCTCTAAACTAAATAAACGCCTTTATATCGAAAAGAGACTAATCCTACCTCCGATTCGAAACCTAATCTAGCTTTAAGGTTAGCTAAAGATTATACTAGCCTAGCTAGTTCAATTATTATAATAAGAAGTTTTGTTTTAAGCCGGAAATAACTAATTAAGAAAGAAAGGCCAAAAGCGTATAAATAAGAGGGTAGAGCCCTAGCCTCTAATAAGGATATTCAATAAATAGTTTAGGAAATATAACTCGCTAGTCCTAATTCGAGATATTTTGCTATATAATAAAATCGATATATCTTTTATAAACTTAATTGCTTAGAGTCCAGTAATCTACCGAAAGTTAAAACGTATATATACTTAAGTAGCTAAGAAGCATATATTTAAGGCTAAGCTAGCTTTCCAACCTTAGTTTATCCCTTAGTAAACTACTTAATAAATATTCTACTAGTTCAATTTAATCTTATATAATTAGCTCTTTCAGTAAATACCTTAAATAATTCTATATTAGGGTTAGCTAGCTAAACTAATATAATTTTAATTAATATTAATTTAATAATCAGTTTCGGTTTAGCAGCTTATATAAATCTAATAGCTAGCTAATTTATTATAGATTAACGTTGCCTTACCTTAAGTCAACTAACTATAGTAGTAATAGTCTACTCAAGACCTAAGTATTATTTTATTTATCTAGCCGGGAAAAGGCTTTATTAGCTCTTTATTCAATATTGCCGTATCTAATCCAAATAAGTATACTCGTCTTCTATATTAGATAATAAGGAGTAATAAAGCCTTTAGACTCCTATTATCTATAAGGAAGCCTAACGGTATTATAATTAAATTAAATAAGAAAAATATATAAGGAGATTAAGGATCGGATATAAATATTATTTTATATAAATTAATTAACTTCCTAGGTCTTGAATATTATCCTTTTATTAAGATTAGTTTTCAAGGCCTATTTATACGTATTACGGATTATCGGGAAACTATATTAAAAGAGATAATCTAGTTAAATATTAGAGTTATAGGTATTTGGAGGATTATTAGATATTTCGTTTCCTCCGAGATAAGAATTACCTTTAGTAAAACCGGATACTTAAGCCTTATTTTAGGAATCTTTTAGCTTTATATAATATAAGCTATCCTCGATATTTAAGGGTTTAAAATTATTATTAAGGACCTAGAAGCTAGAAAGACTCCTTGTAAAATTATTAATTTAATACTCGAATTTTATAGCGATTACAACTTGATTATATATCCTAAGTCTATACTAGTTATACCCGCTATTATCGAGGACTATAACTCGTTTAATAATAGTATTTCTAAATTATTTAATAGAGAAAACGACCTATTTAATATTAAAAAGATTTCTTGATAATCGGGTTTAGCCTAAATCCTCTATATAACCTTAAATTGCAAGGGTATCTTTTATCTTTATTACTTTTATCTAATACCCGCCTTAAGATTTATAATTTAATAGCTCTAAAAGATACTAAAGACTACTCGGGTTTCCCGTTTATATTCTAGTTATACTCCTTACTCTCCTAAGACGCTTTCGATTATAATTATTTATATTCAGTTTCTATTAATAAGCTTAAATAATTTACGAGCTGCTTTAATACCTCTAGAATATCAATTTCTACTACCTTAAAAGACTTATTTCCGAGGAACCCCTTCCCGGATTGTTAAGTAAAAAGATTATTATTGCTAAAGAGTCTACCCCCGATCGAGCTAAAAAAGTAGGCTCTTAAGATAAAATTGGAATAAGTTCTTAGCCTTCTGATATTTATATATTAAAATAAATTCCGAATCCTTGAACTATTATATTAATATTATTATTTAAATAAAGAAGATCTTGTAGACCTCTTATATATAGACTTTATTATTTATCGAATAAGGATAAAGCCAGGGATTAAACTTGCCTCGTTAAGATTCTAAAAGAAATAATTTTTATATATTAAATAATAACTACGTAAGCTGGTTCAAGATAGCCTACTTAGCAGTATCTATAAGCTTACTAAACCAGCGAATAGTTGTCTTTCGCTATAGAATATATAAGCGGTTATAATTAATAAGGTCGAGAATCTTACCCCGAATAATAAACTTAAAATAATATTTAATTATTTAAAAATATATAAAGACTTCCCCGGAGCCTTTATAGAATTCTTTTCTAAAATTTACGATTATTTTTTAAACCCTTATTATAAATATCTTTTCTTTATAAATTTGAAATATATATATCTTACCGTTCCTTTATATCTAGATAATCGATATTTTTTTGCCTTTATAATCTTAGATATTGGTTAGCTTTAGCCGACTCGAATATAGCAAAGGTCTATATTTGCTAGCTTTATAATAAACGAGTTAATTTATTAAGTATTTGGATTTATCCTATTACTTTAGCCTAAACCTTCTTTATTTTATTCTGATAATCTATAAAAGCTTCTACCCCTAGCCTTTTATATAGACGATTTCTTTAAAGGGAATAAGAACTTTAAAGATTAATTTGCCTTTTTTTAAGACTATTTTTTCCTTAAAATTGAATAGGCTTGTTTTTTGCTATCTTTCAAGAAGCTAAGATTATTTATAAAGTTTATTAAATACCTCGGCGTTGTATATTCTATAGGAGGCTATATTTATATCAAAGAGGAATATATTACTAAGATTATAAATTAGCTTATACTTATAAATTAGACTAAGGTAAGGGCTTTTCTGGGAATAATCGGTATTACTCGTTAATAGGTAAAGAACTTTTCTGAAATAGTTAAGCCGTTATCTTATCTAATTAGAAAAGTTCTTTAAAAATAGACTTAAATAAAATAGCTTTCTTTCGAGCTTCTCTATATCAAGTATACAACTATTACTTTGATATATAATTTAGACCTTTTAATAATAATCTATTTCTACATAAATATATTAAATAATATTTTTAAATTAATTATTACCTAATTCAGAAGTCTAATAGAAATATTTGCTATCTTAATTAAAGTATTACCTTATTTATCTCCTAATAGGCCAATTAAGCAAATTCAAAAGGCTCTATCTCGATATTTTTAGCAATTAGTCGAGGTCCCTATTCTTTATAACTCGTTTATATTTATTCTTATTTAAAGACTTTATTCAACTTATAAGAAAGAACTCTGTATTCTTATCAAGTTTGCTAAGAAGTATAATTATATATATAAATATTTATATCTTACGATAATTATTTATACAGATTATAGACTACTCGTCTATTTTTTGAAGTCAGATTTATATAAAAATATTTACGGCTATTAAGCTAATAAATTAAAACGATTTAATATCTTAGTTAAATATATTATTAGAGCTAGAAACAAAATAATTAATAATTTATCCTGTATTATTTTTAACTCAAATTATTCTAAAAGCTTTATTATTATTAAACTTATATTAGAGTTAAATTACTAGGGCCTAAGGTAGATCTGGAAAGATAGAAAGGACGGTTTCGGAAAACTATTAAAGAATTTAATTAAATATAAATATATTAAAATAATTAAACAAAATATACTTTATAGATCTCCCGTCTTTTTTAACGAAGCTTTAATATCTTAGACTACGAGACTAATATCATAAAAAGAGGCTTATTTATTATCGATATAATTTAGAAATATCTATTAAATTTATATACAAGATAATTTAATTTTATTAATAACTTAAACAGTCTTGGAAAGAGCTCTTACTTTTCGAGTAGACCTAATAACTAATATATTATAATTCTTTAGTTATAAAATCTACCTTCCTTATATCCCCGAGGGGAAAGTCCTTCTAGTACTAAGATCTATTTATAATAAAAGGGGTTATTGAGCGAAGACGGGTATTATAATTAAGCTAAAAAGGGTCTATTATTAACCAAGGCAATCTTAAGATATTAAGAAATATATTATTAATTACTTTGAATATATTTGCTATAGACTAGTATCTCAATCTTAGCCCTTATATCCAATTATCGTAATTGGATTATTATAAATTATTAGCTTGGACTTTATTAATCCCCTCCCTCGATCTAAATAAGGCAGTATTTATATATTATATATAATTTATTATTTTTTTAGATTCTCCTTAATATAGGCAAGCAAAACTATTAATATTAAGGACGTTATTAAAGCAATATATTTAATATTTATACTTTATAGAAAACCGAAGTTTATATATTTAGATTTAGGTCAATACTTTAATAACCGGGAATTCTATACCTTCTTTAAGGAAGAAAGAATAGGCTTCTTTTATAATTTATCAGGATCTTTTAAATCAACTAATATAATCGAAATCAACAATCGTCTTCTTAAAGATATTTTAAGGAAGAAGAAGCCAGATAAAAATTAAAAAAAGAATTTAAACAAAATTATTTAATATCTTAATTTAAAAATAATTTAATATCTTGGTTTAGTTCTTTATTAGATTCTTCTCGGACTTAATTTATTAGATATTATATCTATAGCTAGACCTCTATTATTAGTTATTATTATCTCGTTTGTAATTACAATTATATTATTTATTAAATTATATTTACAATTAGTTACGAAGTATATTTTATATTATTTTGAAGTTTATAATAAGATTATTTAATTCTTTAGGGCTAAGAAAGAAGCAAAGGCTATTTATTATAATTAAAGACTTATTATAGAAGTCTTTAAACTTAGAGACTTGGTTATACTTTATCAGAAGAAGACTAGCAAATTCGAAAAGTATTAAAAAAGCCCTTTCTAAATAAATATTTTAAAGAGCGAATAAGGTTTTTCGTTTAAATTATAATAATTAAATAGTCGAGAGATCAAAGGAAAATTCTATAAAGATTATCTTAAGCGTTTTATATTAAGGACTAGGTACTTAGAGGATATTATTATCCCCTTATAGCCTTAATAGATTATCAGGAAATCAAAGAAGAAGAGATAGTTAATATCTCGGGGTTAATAATTGTTTATATTACTAAATAATATAAATTAATAATATCTACTTAACGGCCTACCTATTATAGATTTAGATTTGCTAGACTACTAGTTTGTTTGTTTATAAATAGGTAGCTTTTAATAGACTTATTACCGCTTGATAGTAAAAAATAATTAGCTTAGCTTTTTATATTTTATTTTGCTTTTCAATATTTATATTAATATTATTATTATATCTATTAAATTATATCAATTTTTCGTACCTTTAGCTATATTGAGGAAACTTAGCTAAACTTTATTCTATTATCTTATTATTAGGACTATTCTTATTTTAGGCGAGTAACTATTTTATTGCAATCGCTTATAATTTATTTAAAGCCTTCTATCTTAATTGCCGCTCCTTTATAATAACCAAAGATTACCTATCTCGCCTTCTATTATACGACTTAAATATATCCTTCGACCTTCTTATACTTTTTTGCTAATCTATCCTCAAAAAGAATAATATATCTAAGAAAAATATTACTAGTCTAAAGGCCGTTATAATTAAAGTAAAACTTATAATTATAAAAATAACCTTGAGCAATAGAAAAGCAGTAAATAAAACCTCTTTAGCCCTAAAAGATAGAGTTACCTATAGTATTACTATTAATAGTCAAGATCTCTCTCAATAACTAGAGATAGACTAATAAATATATCGAAACTATTATATTATTTATAAAGTAACTAACCTTCTAATAAGATTCAATTAAAATAATAGAGTTACTATCTTTGTTTAAGATAAAGATATTAACTTAAAGAATCGAGCTACGTAGCTACCTGATAATATGTATTTAATTAACTTAATAATTGCTAAGATTATTGAAGCCGGTATCCCGATAAAAGATAAGAAAGTTATCTGATTTTATATTTTTAATACGAATAGAAATATTTGCGTTAGCCGAAAGAATATCAGAGACGTTATAATAATCGATCTTAATAAGAAAATTTATAATCTAGTCTTCAAGGAATATTATTGTTTATAAGGAAATTATATTATAAATAAAGATATTAAAAGGATTATTAATCCGATCAAGAGGATTATTATAAAGAAAGGATTATAAGTCTTCTTAAATATTAATTATAATATAATATCTAAAGAGATAGTTAAGACTATAAAATTATCCGACGTTATTTCGACTACGGTCTTTATACTAGGGATCAAGGAAGACAAAGCTATAGAAGAAAAGAATAATAAAAGAAATATTAGTAATAAAGATAAGAATATAAAGACGAAAGCGAAGACTCCTAGGTATAATTCCGATTATATTATAATTCTCGAGAAATTTTATAAAGATTATAAGAAGTAGTAAGGAGCTATTAAGATAAAAGGGCCTAAGGAAGTTATTGGATATAAAACTATAAAGAAGAAAAAGGGGGAAAAAAAGTCTATTAAGAGATTTAGAGACGAAAATATAGCAAATATTAAAATTATTAAATAAAGAGAAAAAAGCTAAAAACTTTTAATTTCTAACCTTAATTTAAGAAATTTCTCTTACCTTTTTAAGACTAAAACTGATCCAAAAAAAATAAAAAATAAATTTATTAAACTTCTTGAAACCTTAATAATAAAGCAGGATTAATCGATTATAAGGACTATTAATCTTATAAATATATTTTAAGGATAAATATATTTTGCTTCTCAAATCTATATAGGGATTTTAATAATAATTCGAAATAATATTAAAGCCGATTATATAAAGGCTCTAAAGACTATTTTAACTTAAATTAAATTTATCTTAAATAATATATTCGTCTTTACTTATCCTATAATTAGTCTTATTAAAAAAGAAGCCTTTAATATTATCCCTTTAAAAATCAATAAAGCAATTTATATATCTTATAACGAGTACCTCCTCCCTATCCCCCAATACTATTATATAAAGAAGATAGCTTTAGGCCAATTTTTATCCAAAGAGATCTAAAAAGATTACTTAGAGTTTTTTGAAGCTTTATTTAAATAAATATATTTCAAAATTCTTAAAAAGTTTAATATTACTAATATTAAGGACAACAAGACCTTTTCCGGATCAAAAATACTCGAAATTCCGAGATCTCTTAAGTATACTGCTATTAATATTAATCTCGAAATATTTATAAAGATTTAACTTATCAAGAAGGATCCCAAGATTAATTAACTATTATAATCTTCGTCTATCCCTGTTTTCAATTAATTTTGACAGTCTTTTCCTGGTTTCCTTCCTAATAAAATATAAAATTAGTTTATATTTAAGGGGTTAAGTAACGATTAGATTATCCAGACCTTAAGTATATATCGAGTAGAAGAATAGGAGCTAAGGGAAGGAGGGAAGTCTATTATATATTATTAAGGCTCTAGTTTATTATTTATAAATAGTCTATAGGAATAGGAGAAGGAGCACCCTTGGGGGTAGCAAGAGATTAGTCTAGTTCCGTCGTCTATTTAGTCTAGTAGTGCTCCGTACGTAACCAATTATCCTGCATCTACCCACCTGCGTACCCCCCCTATCTAGAGCACTATTAGACTCCCCTGCCCAACTGTGAGCCCCAAAGAGTCTAAATGTCTCTCAGGCGTCCAGCAATTGCAGCAGCGCCCTGGTACTTATGTAAGCTGCGCCGTAGCCTCGAAATGGTGGTGTGTATAGTCATGTTTCAAGAATGGGCTTTAAGAAGGCCCACAGCGTCAACAATCTGTTTCAGCATATTCTCAATGCTCTCATTATTCGTGACATAATCACATGCTCATACCCTTCGACGACTGGGGCACCTCCGACAAACACCCGAATCCATCCAAAAGCATTCCGCTTTCTGCATTCACGGTTCAACCGCTCACCAGATCATGAATGCTGTACATTTGTTGCTTGAGTAGAGACAATTCCGGCGCAGCACCCACCAACCTCAGGCAACCCACCCGCCAATCTCACCGCCAACGCAATGCCTCAGTGTCAGTAGTCCGTCAATCAGCTGAGAGGCACGGCGCCAGGCCTCCCAAACCCCAGCCCCAGCCACCAAGCCCGGGCTCCGATGGACAACGATGAGTGATCATTCACCCCTGGCCACCAAAATAGTACGAAAAGATAATTAGGCCTGCAATATTCACCTACCTAAGGTAGTACGGAGGATGACACCAATAGTTTTGGTCGCGCTAATAAGAGATTAGTGAAACTTAGGGCTAAGGCTAAATAAATAGCCTGGAGCATAGCCCCAGTTAAAAAAACTTAATTAATTGTTAAATTAATCTTATAAGGCCTCTTCCAGGGACTAATCCTTAGAGATTCGTATTCATAGAAATCGAAAGTTTCTAGGCCTCCTGGGTGCTTTCGTCCAGGCAGCTACTCCCGGGGGGCCAGGATAAACCTAAGATCAACTCGTATTAGCGCGACCAAAACTATTGGTGTCATCCTCCGTACCTTGATCGATGAAATATGATAAATAAGAGTGCAAATTCGGATTTCCATCCGGCGGACCGTGCTAGCGTCAGGTGCCCACCAGCAGCCCAAAAACTTTCTACGCGAGAGTTGCCAATCATTGTCGATATTATTTGCATGCTGATGGCTACCTTCACTCTACACTTTCTCTGGGATCTGGATGGAAAACACGAGCTTGGTCGGTAAGTCTGGAGGTGCGAAAGTGAAGCGAAAGAACGGTCTCTGGGAAAAAGGTAGTGTTTAATTCTATTGATGCCGTCGGCCAGATCACTGCCACCGAATAGTAAATACCAACACCAACAACAGACGCGTTTGTTCGTATTGAGGCTGATGTGAGATGCCTCATGCAGCCGAAAGAGGCAGTCTCACCTCCTCAAGTCATGCCTTCGGGGACCTCGACCGTTCTACGCCGTATTATTCATCTTATTGTAAATTCGTTCTATACCATAATGAGGCTGCCCACTGGACCTGCTCGGAAATGAGTAATACACTAGGTCGTTTGAAGTCCCATGGCAATATGAGTGTGTTTGTCTATAAGCCCTCTGCGTCCCGCTGTACTGTCCGCCGTTTGAACTACATCTCATTCTCTCCCGGTTTTCTGCATTGGTAATCGACATTCGTTACTTGTTTCCTCTCTTTCAAGCTTTCAAAAAGAGCGAGACCCGCTATCTGTCACTACCAGAATCGTAGCCCACATCAATACCTCGAAATGCGTTCCGCACTCTTCAGCGCGGCGCTCTTCTCCGCCCTGGCAGCAGCCCAGATTTCCATCGACAGACCCCTAGTAAGCCTACCGCTCACACTGAACCACTCCTCCCCACTAACCCCACCCCCCCAGGAGAGCAGAGTACTCTCGGACGGCAACGCCTTCGTCTCCTCCCTCAAAGCCAACCCCGCCCTAGCCTCCGACCTCCCCGCCATCCAAAAGGTAGTCCCCACCACCGTCATCGCCGCCGCGCAAACCGACCCCATTGCCTTGATCAACGCCATCGCAGCCGACACCCCCGACACATCGCTGATCGCCCAAATCCCCGCCCCCGTGGTGCAATCCCTGGAATCCCTCCTGGCCAGACCCATAAACGTCGTTACCGACATCGGGACCTATCTCTCCGAACTCGTCGCCTCCCCCGACGTGTCCTCAGTCTTCGCGAACCTGGCAAACCAAGTCCCCCCGGATGTGCAGGAGCAGATCAGCTCCAACCCGATCTTCTTCGTTGAGAATCTCATCACCGCCACCACGGTCCCAGTCTGGGTGACCGCCGTACCGGTCCCGGTGCAGACGCAACTCGCCTCGGTGCTCAATAAGGGTCTCAGCATCATTGCTGCGGATTTGGAGGGCCAGACCGTTACCTTCCCCACGGCCACGGGCGCGCGACCAACAGGATCGCTTTTGAATTCCGGGTCCGTTGCCAAGACTACGGGAAAGGCCTACGCGGCTGCGTCTGCGGGGTCGTCGGTGATGAAGGCGCCGTTACCTACGGGTGCGGTTCAGTCCGTCAAGGCAGGGGTGCCAGCTTCGAAGCAAGGGTCGTCGCCTCCGAGTGCGATGCAGTCGGTTGGGACCGGGGGGTCATCGTCGAGGAGGGCTTCTGTTACGAGTGCGGGTAAGCCGGTTGGGACTGGGGGAGCGGTGGCTGCCACTGGGAGCGGGGGCAGAGGCTCGGGCTCAAACTCTACGGTTCCGTTCTTGGGTACTGGGAGTTCGTTGAGGGTGACTATTGCGGGGGTGGTGGGGGTTGTGGGTGGGGTTGTTGCGTTGATGGCTTTGTAGACTTTCTTTGTTTTGAGGGGTGTTGTAATTGGGTTGATCTGGGGTAGGCTGACTTTTAGAGGTGGGTGTGATGCATAGAATGTCCAATTGACATCTGATGGCTGTGTTTGCCTCGAGAGTAGCCTTCTTGCCCGCGACTCATTTTTTGTCTGGCTCACAATTGTGCAGACCTCTCGACGGCTACAAGACTCGGTCCTGCAGGGAAGAGAGTTTGAGTGAGCGCATGAAGACGAAGACCCCTGTATACTTAGTGGGGGTGTTCTCGTCTTCCTAATGGAGACTGAAGCTGATTTCTTGATATCCATGGGTGGAATCTCGGTAGAGTATGAAAAATCTGGAAACCTTCTAGACGCAGAGTCGTACCGTTTACTCGATTAGATTAGTGTAATTTACATAGAAAGTTGAACGAGAATTTCGATAATATTGGTGCTTCAACTGCAACGTAAATGTCGAGATCGACACGCTGACTAAGCTGAACTGATACGGATACAAATAATTGCCTCAGTTACTCAGACTCTATACTAACACCCTTCGGGGTTAGCTACTGCTGACTACGTACGTAATAGTTATAGAGTCTGAGCTCAAGAACGTATAATTTTCTTAAATATAGCTTAATCCTTTCCTTATTTTTGTATTTTAATTTTTATTATATAATATTTATATATTTTATATATAAAGATTATTTTCCTTTTTAAGCGTATTTAAACGGCGTCTTAATTAACTGATTTTATTAAGCCAAAAAAAAGTTATTTTAATATAAAAGAAAAGTTGAAATTTAATATTTAATAGCCTGAGCTTTCCTTTTTTTATTTTTTTATTTATATTTTGATATTTTTATATTTATTATATAATATTTATATATTTTTTATATAAAGATTGTTCTCCTTCTCGAGTATATTTAAACGATATCTTAATTAATTAATTTTATTAAATTAAAAAAAAAAGTTATTTAAATATAAAAGAAAAATTGAAATTTTACGCCTTAAATAATCTTTTTTATAAATTCTTATTTTTACTTTAAGATTTCAATATTAAATATATATTATTATATATTTTTTTTTATCGGAGAATCTTTTATATTAAAGTAAATACCGAAAGATATAACAGAGCTTTTTAGTATTCTTATTATTATTAAAAAAGGGTTGGATTTTGGACTTTGTTAATAAAAATTATTTTTAAATTATTTTAACTTTTCTTTTAATAGGAATTTCGAGATTCTAAGCTTATTAAATAAAAGTATATATCTTATTATATAAATTAGATTATTATTATATTAAAATTATATAATATTATTATTATTATAATTTTATAAAAAATAGATTTTGGAGTTAAAAAAGTTAAATAAGAGAATTTGAAGGTCTATTACCAAAATTAAGCTATATTTAAGAAAATTATACGTTCTTAAGCTCAGATCTTATAACTATTGCGTACGTAGTCAGCAGTGGCTAACCCCGAAGGGTGTTAGTATAGAGTCTGAGTAACTGAGGCAAACAAATAAAACAAAGAACGACCATGATACTCTGAACACTTCACATCAGCCTATCGGCATCTCCCCTCCTGGATCCATCGTCAGTTCCAGAACGGCAAGCGCGCATTCATTTAGAATCTAACAATCACGCCAACAACGTCCTCCACGATATGGCTAACTCGCTCTCGACTGCCCTCACTAAAAGCAAAGCGGCGGTATCGACACCCCAAGCCCAACTCTCCATCGCTGCTCAAGCTCCTGTTCCTACACCCTCCCCAGGATCATGGCGACACCCCAAATTTGACGAAATAGCCCTCCGCCAAAAGGCAAATACATTCAATGACAGCAACCTTCGTAGGATTGGATGGAACGGGGTTTCTCTGGCAGTGCTCATCTATGCCTCGTGGCAGTTCGTGTCGTCCACTGCCTCGCTCCTGCTCACTGCTAATCACGCTGCTTAGCCCTCGAACATCCAACATATTCACACCGGGCCCCCTCGGCACCGTATCCACGACCCTATTCATATTCCTCTGCCCTCTCCTCCTCTACAACATCTCCATCGCTGTCCTTCCCCTCTTCAAAAAACAAGACGACCTTGCCGACATACCCCTCACACCAACGCAACGCGCGCTCCTAGGCCTAGACCCCAACGCAACACCACCCCGTACACCCGGAACACAATACATCACCCCCCCCCGCTACCCCCGCTCACCAACCCCACGGAACATATCCCCCGCCAGCCGCAGCGCCAGTAGCCGGGTCACACCGCAGTCACGAAAAGGAAGTCCAGCTTTAGGAGGCGATTCGCCCTCCGCAAGTCCGTTGTGGCAGAAGACCATGGGACACGGGAAGGATACGTCGAGAAGGTATAGCTATGGTTCGCCCTCGCCGCTGGGGCCGGGCTTGGGGGGGAATGAGCGTAGTGTGCTTGGGGCGCCGAGTACGCCTAGTCCGACGGCCGGGAGGGGGGCGACCGTGGGGTTGAATAGCAAGTGGCTTTATGAGAAGGGGAGGAGGAGCTCGGGGGGGTGGAGCGTGTATTCTTAGCGTCAGGACGGGAATGTGGGAAACGAGAGTCTGCTCCTAGGTTTGACTTCTGATACGGGCAGGGAAATGCTTCGAGATTGCCTTTTTTCGTGCTCAATCGCGTTGAGAAAGGTGCTCCGTGCATGCACCCTACGACTTAGTACGCTGAACAAAGTGCTTAGACACTTGCCACGATCACAAGACAATGTTTGCTCTTCATGATTGTCTCGGCCGACTCATCGATCCCAATCTGGGCTTGCCCTCACGAAATTCCTTAGCTTCTTCGTCGTCGAGCACCACTGAGGATGGCCGATATAGCGGATTATTATCCATCCAGTATGAAGACCATGCCGAACATGCCCGAACACCAATTCGGCTGGTTAGGCATGAGTGATTATCACGCTATAGGAAGGTCGGTGAAATGGCTCTCACGATAAAGTTACTGGAGATAGTCAAACAAAGGATTTTAGAACGCACGTTCATTCTTGGTCTCTACAGAAGTCGAGGATACGGCTAAGTTTGATAAACGCTTGCGCAGGTTGCTGAACACCATTTCCATTTACGGCAGTGTCTGTTCATATTACTGCAGAGAGCGGCGCGCTCTAGGACAATACTGAGCACCCCCGAATGCGACGTCGACTCATAAACCGTTCTTGCATAAGACCCTACTTGGAGGAGCGACCTGGACCGCAGTCGATTCCGCGGTTATCTCAAGTCTTTCGGCCATCTTATGTTTTCCATCGCTCCTCATTCACTACATCTTCGCATTAATCGACATGGGGACATACAAGAAGGAGACCTTCTGCGAAGTCCTCCCTGTTCCTCAGCCAGCATGCAGAGAGCCTCATTGTCACAGTCGGCTCGACTCGTTTATGCCTCTACCATACCAAGGCGTATACCACCGCTTAGACCAGTGCTTCCAATGCGGATGAATGCTCCTCAAAGACCAATGCCGCTGTATGCACAAATGCGAGGCTTCAGAGTCACGAATCCTCGGCTCGGTACTGTTGCAGAGCGAGTAAGAAAAATTGTCATGGATCAGGTTGGTGTCAAAGAAGACGAGGTCAACGAAAACGAACGGGAAGATTCGAGACTCTATTTTACTAACATCGAGCAGGTAGTCATCACGGCAAGCTTTGTCGAAGATTTGAATGCCAATGATTCGCAAATCTTGAATTTGGCGAAGGCGCTGGAGGAGGCAAAGCTTCCAATGCTGAGCAGTGAAGCTGGAGCATTCGCTAATGGGGTGGTAAAGGAATTCGAAATAGAGATACCTGATGAAGAGGCTGAGAAGCTCTCGACTGGTAACGTTTGAAATACTCATATTCGAAGTACCGACAGGACTGACTGGGCTTAGTCCGAGCTGTCGTTGAGTTCTTCAATGCTCATCAGGCCTGACTGGAGAAACGTGAGAAATCACTAGGTAGTAGACTACCAGGGCCAAATCTACAATAGCAATGTTCCGCAAACATTTATAGCAGTATGGAACGACCGATGACATGTAGAGAAACGTATCAAGATTGAGAATATTTGTGTCCATGCTTTCCTTTTAATGAAATGTTTATCAAATACTCTTTCCAATCGAAAATGTTCACAAGGAAAGAGCCCCAGTTCCATTGGACAGGTGTCTGTAAGGATGATCAGGAGGAGGGTATGCTGACGATGCGGCGGCGGCAGACATAGGTGGATTTGACTAGAGTAGTAAGGAGGCAGAAAGTTGACTTTGAGATGGTGAGGCAGTGAAGAGGGCACCGCTTCGATTCCAACGCTTGTGCTGGGGATTTCCAGTAGTACTTCAGGGAAAGGGGAGTTAACACATTTGCTTGTATAGGAAACAATGAAATTGGTAAACGTGAAATGCATACATCATACACAGTATATAACATGGTAGTAACAATATCAGGGTGGCAACGATATCAACCACTCGAGCCTTTCCGGAGATGTGGGAGCCACAATTACATAAGCCGTCTAAGGTACTAGCCTAGTAGCCGCTGGAGAAAATGGCCATGACTGCTTCAGATAGCAGTGCAGGCTGATGCTTCCGTTTGTACCTAAATTTTTAATCGTGCGAAGAATTTGCTGAGACGCCTCTGAGTTTGCAATGTTGTCGTGTGCGTGAATCTTGTTGCCAATATCCCAAGACCGTGTCAATCTTCTGTTGCGCTCGTCTCGAATGTTAATGGGAATCCTTCGAGGGGCAGAGCATCCGAGGGTGTATTGCGATTGGCTTGCGTTGCTTATCGGAGTGCCTCAAGCCACATTTGAAAAAGAGCTCTGACGCCTCAGGCGAGGCTGAAGCTAAGAGATTTCCCCTGCAGACTCCCAAGATCACGGCTATTATTCGTTCTCCATGGCAAGGCCCCTTGACAATTGGCAGTCAATGCTTTCAAAGCACGGAAGTCTTGATATATTTTTTCTGCACGCCCAGGAATTGGGCGGGCACAAGGTCTATCTGAACCCGAAAGCCGCCGAGTGACCAGCCGGACGCCACACTCGATGGCCCCGAATGCTCTTCTGAGTCATTATCATGATCTTCGATTGTTGCAACCCGAAGTAGATTTGATACAGCTAGGCACTGGGCCTCCGACTCCGCTCGAGCAACCACATAGTCTTCATGAGCTTGAAGACCAACCTCCGCTGAATACTTACCTAGATGAGGGAAAAGGGAAATCGTGCGTACAAGATCAGCCAATACTGCGACTGCAATTTACCAGTAGTGCTCACCTACGCTAGGATAAACCGGCACCAGGCGAACCCAAGCTTGCTGGATCTCGACGATCCTCCTTATCAAGAGGAGCCGGGTCGACCGCCCGAAGGAGGCGGATTTTATAACCGTTCAAGGAGAGATGAGAAGTTTTTAAGGGAATCTGAACAACTCATGTATTAGTATGCTGAGCCAACTGGTAGAGACGAAACTGACGACCTTCTCCAAAACTTAGAGAAGTCCCAGCCTCTCCACTCTCCACCCGATCTAGTAGTGGAGAAATCGCTGTGCAACAGGTGTGCGGTCAATGCGAAGAAGTTGGCAATGTGGACTACTGCAATGTCTGCGATGCTCCTTTTTGTGCTCGCTGCTGGCAGCAACAATTCTCGCACAAGAATCAGCGCCTTGCTCCGGGGAGCATTCCCCACGAGAAGAGCGATTTCATCACAGCGAAGAAGATCAGAGCAATTTTGGAACCTGGCAATATTGCTGAAAAGCAGGACATCTTACATGAAGCGGACGAAGATACAACATGGTTCGGAATCGAAACAGAAGACGGCGAGCTACCGGTGTTTCAAGATTACGGAAAATATGCCAGGATCATGGCCGACACACAGAGCTCCTTTTCTGGTCAGGATTCAAGTTGGTCGACTGGGATAGTCGAGCATCGCTATCCGAGTCTTGTGTCTTTCGTCGGCCAAACCGGTCGGTCGCCACGATTTAACGAGCCATACACCGGTGCTAACGCATGTTTGCAGGAGCTGGCAAGAGCACCATTATCAAATTGCTTGTCGATCTCAGCAGTGAAGATAATATTAGTTTCCCAACTCCTGTGATAGGGTCCGCAGGAGTTGATGTTCCCACTTCGGCTGATGTTCATCTCTATTCTGACCCTCAAACCACCGACTCGGACAACCCTATTCTCTTCGCGGACTGTGAAGGACTGCAAGGCGGTGAAAGAGCCCCACTAGGTGCCAGGTCTAAAAAAAAAGAAAAGGTGTCGAAGTTTGGACGAGTTGGATCCTTCGAGAGGAAGGTCACCAGAATGCAGCACACCTCAGAGCGCGAGATTACTTGGGCTGATACCACTACCAAGAGGAGCAGGGAGTTTGCAGTCACCCATTTGTATCCGCGCCTCTTATATACTTTCTCCGACGTCATAGTCTTCGTGCTCAAGAACCCTAGGTATGCTAGATCTACGACATCGTTACCTTCTCCTTGGTTGAAAGAGACTGAAAGCTGTTCAGGGTTATTGAAAGTGTCTTTGAAAGATTGATAGACTGGGCGGCCGCAGCACTCGAGAAGTCATCAAATCAGCCAGTACTCCCACATGCCATCATCGTTCTCAATGCCTCGGAAAATGACATTCATCATGATCTCTGGGATGTTGATATCGCAACTACACGCATGCTCGAATCAATGTCAAGGAACGTGCAACAAAACGCCACCTTCAAGAAATATGCACAATTTTGGCGTGAACGTGATCGGAACATTACGACCATCAGACAATTGATTCATGCATACTACAGCTCGGTGCGAGTTGTGCGCATTCCTACAAGTGGCCGCCCAAATCTCATTCAAAGACAAGTATACAAACTACAAAAACAGATCGGCTCTGCCTGCACCAAGGCAAGAGAGCGTAAAGCAACATTACGCATGCTCTTGAATGCTGATGAGCTACAACCTTACCTTCAATTTGCTTTTGACCATTTTGCATGTGACCTGGAAACCCCATTCGACTTTGTGCAAGCTTCATTCACAAACAGTCCCATCCCACTTGACTTTGGAGGCAATATTTTGAAGTTGGCGCTCAGTCTCATGGACGCATGGGAGAACACTATTGACGGCGAAATCATTTTTACTGAACTGAGTTATATGGTTGCCTCTTGTATTATGCTGGATTCTGCGAGGTCCAAGATCAGAGGTAATGACCGACACTTGTAAATCCTCAAATAATGTATTACTGACCTGTTGGAAGGCGTCGCAGAGCAAATTTTCCCGCAATATCTAGAGCATGTCGAGGCCGCTCTAGAGAACTTTTGCGATCGACATTGGCCTTGTGAATACACCAAACCTGGCGGTGGTGCCAGGTGCGTGAACGTGCGGAGTGGGGTGCGTAACCCTGATCTGTATTTTATCTGCAATTAGTCACGTCTAACATGGTGCTTGCCTATAGCACAGTTCGAAAGGCCACCAACTAAAGAATGGGAAGGTCTTGGTCATGGGAGGGTACCAATCCCGCTTCTCGTTCACCGACTACCGTGACGTTTTCGTCTTTGACGTGTATTCACATCTGGATCACCTTTTGAAGGTTCTTCGCTCAAGAGTAAGGGAAGGTGGTGAGCATGAAGCTCAAGCAGCCGCCGACATCCACAAAGACACTGTAATGTTTGACTTCTACAAACATACTTTAGATGGCAGAAACAGTGCTTTCATCAGTCACTCTACCTGCTTCTCCTGCTTGGTTGAGCCTCCAGAGCATCCATTGCCCTGCGGCCATATATTGTGCTCATCTTGCTTGCGGGCATACGGGCGTTCTCGGGGCAGGTCTGTTGTCGAAATAGACGGCTGTCCTTTGGAATCCTTGTTGCGGGCGCAGGATAAGCCGTGGAGAGTCTTACTTAAACCAGCTGCTGCGGGGGTGCGCATTTTGACCCTTGATGGGTAAGTCGACTTTGTCTTACGTATGGATCTCCACTGACCATTAATGCTTCTTCAAGCGGCGGTATCCGTGGTATAGTCGAGCTGGAAGCGTTGAGACAGATCGAGCAAGCGCTTGGGGGAAGACTCGCCGTTCAGTGTTTTTTCGATTTGATCATTGGCACCAGGCAAGCCGTTTCCCCATTTGGATACCTTGCGTTCCTATCTGACTATGCCTAACTGAATTAGTACTGGAGGAATAATTGCGCTTGGTCTTGGAGCACAATCTTGGTCTGTAGCGGAATGCACCCGCCACTTCGAAGAACTATCCAGGAAAGCTTTTACACGACGAATTGGTGGAACGATTCCAGGTATCAATTGGCTAGTTGAGAATTACAATCATTCAAGATATGAGACTCGACCATTCGAGGAAGCTCTAACAAGCGCATTCACCGACGAGGCGTATCTATTCGGAGGGCCAAAGGTATATTCCAACTCATATCGTTCTGATGTGAAGGTCGCAGTGACTGCCACATCCAGCGCTGGAACCCCCGTTCTTTTGGCTAATTACAACCGCCTGTGTGGAGAGAAGCGTACGTGAGGAGTTCACAAGCTCTCTGGAAAAGTTCAATACCTTGCTGACTGCTAACAGTCGCTTATCATTTTCAGAGACCGGAGAGTTTGGCGCAGGAGCTCAAAATATGGGAAGCGTAAGGATCAACGAGCTGCATTCAATCTTTTCTTGACAACGTGCTGATCGGACCGCAGTGCAAGAGCTACCTCAGCAGCTCCAAGGATGTTCAAACCATTTTGGCATGAGGGCTCTAAGCAAGTCTTGATGGATGGTGCAGTATACCATAATAACCCTATCCATATTGCTGAGCAAGAACGAAAACTTCTCTGGCCTGGTCTCCGCAACGACCACCCTGACATCATTGTATCCATTGGTACAACGTACAAACAGGCCGCGGGCTCTTCTAGTGCCCACAAGTCGCCGCACCCAAATTCACCACGGGTAGCTACTATGGGTGTGGTTTCGCATGGGAAGTCGTTATTTAGGATTGCGATAGACCACATCACATCAGCTTTGGATTCTGAAAAGACCTGGGAGTCGTATCTCGGAATACTTCATCCTCCTTCCAGTCATAGAGACCGGTATGTAAGACTCAACCCTCAGCTTGAGGAGCAACCACCCCGCCTGGATCAGGTCGAGCAAATGGACAACATTCGAGCTCTTGCGCGTATTAATTTTAGCAACGATGCCCGGATTCAAAGAATCGCAAATCAGTTGATTGCAACAGTTTTCTACTTTGAGACATCATCCTATAGGGAAATTACGCCGGACGGGGCAATTGAATGCTCAGGTGTGTATTGTTGGGCTCTTGTTACTACTTACACTAAATCTTGTCAGGGCACATATACTGTCGCTTACCGCCAGATACCACGGAAGTGAGCGACGTAGGCCACTTTCTAAAAAACAAGTCGCAGGTACAACCAGGCGTCTACTTCGTAGTGCAAGAAGAGCATCGTGGGCAACGTGCAAAACCCATTGCGATCACGCCAGACACGATTCAGAGGATGATAAACCACTGTCAATTCAAAATGCCCAAAATCAATGTCTCGCTCTCGAACAAGCTTGCCACCACAGAAATACTTCTTTACCTCGGATCTGGAGAGCCGTATCCGATTAGCAAGTTTCCAAGATCATTGCTCCAAGATGAAGATTCTGGCAAAGGTCAGTAAATTACATGTCAAAGTGATATGGCTTCTCCCTGTGTCGAAAGCATCGACCTTGAGCCGCTAACACCAAATCACAGAAACTCGCAAAACTGCCATCACAAACTCGGCTCGCTGGGCTGGAAGATCACCCAGCCAGCAATTGCGTCGAAAGCAGTGGGTACCGCCTGACCTGAGTAAAGCTCCTCGGCGGCTGGTTTCAATATCAGGGTACTCCGACACAGAATATGTCATCGGAAACTCAAGCCGCAGCGTGTTGCGGAGGATCGCGGACCGGCTGAATGGAACAAAGACGGGATCCGACTCAGCACTAAAAGAGTCTTCCATATCAAGACACGATAGTGAGCCAGCGCACAGAGTCACTGAACGCCTCGACATTCCTGCAGCAAGAATTACGGAGGACGAGGCTGTTTCACCCTTATCAGAACTTCCTGGGGACAATCCGATGAGCGAACTCCCAGGCTCCACACCCACCGATCCCAAAACCTACGATAATGAAAGACTGGTACGCTTTGCAGACGAAACGGCGCCTGAGAGCGGTAGATCATCTGAAGACGATAACGTAAGGAAGTACCATGGTCCCGAGAGTATTACCGGTAACAACGAAGTAGACCGATCCGATGGTTATTCCTGATTTGAAGTGCAGGCGCTGAAGTATTTTGCGTTCTGTGTAAGACAAATGCCAAAGCTTTTTGCGTTCTGTAGAAGAAGCTACATGGCTGTGGAGGAAGGCATTGTACAGACCGATACCTTTTGAAATTGCACCCTCAACACCTCTCTGGCTTGGAATATAGAATCGAATGTGGATCATGCATCATTGGATACTGGAATAGAACCCCAATTGCAAAACGACGGGCTAAGACGCAATCGCTGGCGATGCTAATGCTGCATCACGTGTAAGGTCTTGAGAAGGGAGTATCGACGGGCTTCATGTTCCATTCCTTTTGTACATATCGCTTTCATTAACAATACATACGTCAACATTTACCGAAACCTGCGTCTAGGCTTCTAAATTCCTGAATCTCACGTGTCGTGTATATTCACCAACAGAAATGTACTTCCGAGGCTTCCTCTTTGCGATCGCCTTCACCTACGCAACTAATCCTCTCGGTTGCGAAACCCCTTGCTTTGACGGACTGATACCCTACAACAAGGCCGGAAATTTTCAATTCTGCCAAGGTTTCCTCACGACATGAGTGACGGCCGACCCCAAGATAGCCCTCAAGACTGACATCTTCGCAGTTGCCAGCAGGTCTCTACGTCTCTCGCTCCGTACTGTAGTGCAGCTGTAAGTATCCCTCCTGGATCGAGAAGACATTGTCTGACCTTGGAGCAGGAAATCAAGACGGCCTGCGAAAGCCTTGAGAAGACATAGGGGACTCCTTGTCGTTAGAGGATCTGCAAGCGATTGCTTAGACTAGCATGGCCCGGCTGTCTGGAGGTACTGGATAGATGTGTGGATTCTCGAGGATTGTGTAGCAATGAAAGCTGTTTTTCGGGCAAGGCTAGGAGCTAAGAGAGACCGCGCGGAAGTCGCATTGGTTGCATATACAGTGCCACGTCAAAAGTCTGCACCAAGCTAAAAACAACCCCGTACCACCATTTCCTCCATTATATCCAATTTGCCAACCATTTGTAGGAGAGCCTTGTATCTTCGTATAGTAATTAATTAATAATAGTATATAAATTCCTTAAAAATATTTTGCGTTTAATACTTCGTTTACTACCCTTTAGCCTATATTACTGTATTTACCCTCTTTTTTATACTCTTAGCCAACGATATGAACAATTTTTTAAGGAGTAATACCCAAGCTTGTCCCAAAGCCTCCTTTATAACCTCCTGTACCTTCTTATTAACCCTGTATATTTCTTCGATATTGAAATATACCTTATAAATAAGCTTTTTAAGTTTCCTTTAAAGATATTCGATTAGGTTAAAATCAGGAGAAAAAGGAAATTATTTTAGTATTTTAATACCGTATTCTCGGAATTATATTCGTACTTTATATATTATATATATCGAGGCGTTATTTTATATAAAGAATATACCTAGTTCGTAAATTATAAAGATTATATCCTTTAAAACTTTAATATAATTAATAGCTAAATATTCCCCCCGTTTTATAACTTTATTCTTATTTATAATAACGAAGTTATATTACTCCGAGTTATAAAACTCCCTTTATATTATTATAAATATACCTTTTCTTTTTAGAACTGGTTATATTATCTCCTTTTTAAAATATTTATTTAAGAAACGGAATATTTATTTATATTTTTTGTTTTTCCCTTAGTTTATAGAATATTTGTTAAATTAAATTACTTTTTGTTATTATTTTAAGGTCCAGTTTTTATATATTTTATATTAAATTAGTTATTTAGTTGCTATAATATCTGAAAGCAGTAGTTTCTTTTAAGCGAATTAATTAACGAAGCTATATTTCTTAAGAATATAATAAATAATAAATTTTAAATATTTAAATTTATATTATAATATAAGTTCTTTATATTCGATTATAGGCTCCCCCCTAATAATACGTATAATAGATTTTCTATTTTGATCGGATAGCTTTAAAAGATATCTAAATCTGGCTTTAAAAACCCCTTAAAGGCGAGTAAGATAACGGCGAATAATAATTATAACGGAGGATATTTTGAGCTTTTCGCGTTATACGATAATAATAAGTTTTTCTCTAGAACGAAAAGCTTTAAAAATAATTGATTTTTTAGATAGATTCAACTCCTTTCCAGGAGTCCTATTACCAGAAATTGGAGCTAACGGAGTACGTAGTATAGTAGTAGATATAGTGGAGGATAGTGGAGTTGATAAAGTAGAAACGCAAAATACGCGTTTTTGGCTTTTTGGTGCAGACTTTTGACGCGTTAGTGTACCCCTTGCACCTAGACTATGATGACCCTTTTACCAGACAGATCTTTGATGATCCATAGCTTCGACTTGTAGTTCCTAAATTTATGAATCCTTTCTCTGACAGGATGCCAGGGCAGGAACGTAGGCGGATGAAGATGATGGGTAATCCCGTATCTTATACTTCTTGGCAGTTTGATCATGTGCCGTATGTTCCTCTCACAATTCAGCTTTTATAGATGACGGACAGATGGTGACGGATCTTGTCAAGCATTCATTATCAGCTTGTGGAGAGAGTAGACTTAAACGCAATTGCTAAGGCGGGTGTTAAACCCGCGCTATAGCCGGGGTCGTTACAAAGTGACGAACAAGACAATGATGGTGGAATGATTTCTCGACCCTTAGAAGTTCCATCGCTCAAGACAGCTGACCACTAAAATCCTGATAACATGCCCTCAAAATGGGCAATTCAGACTCCAAGCTTGTGTTCAAGCAAGGCATCCTCAGATTATCCGGACCTGAACGTATAGGTACAAGTGATCTATATTGGAGAGGAGTACGTATGGCTTTGAGAGAGAGGTTGAGCCTCCGAGCAGAGTGTGGTACTGACTCTCAGCAGTTCTGGGAGCTCCCAGAGTCCGCGGAGGACTGCTTCAGCCTCTTCTCCCCAACGGATGTACGCCGAGCGCGAGACAACTCTCTCCCCAACGTCGAAACCCTCATCCTAGCACTTACAACCCGCCTCTTCGCTCTCCGACATCATAAGTCCTTTCCCCACCCTGATGTCGCACCCGAAAAGCAAGCCCAAAACTGTATAAGGGTCCTGACCCGCATCCTGCCCTTTCTCTACGAAGCAGATCATCTTGAAACATGGGAAGAGAACTTCTTCTGGTCCAAGAGACGGAGACGAGTCGGAGCAGGTAGAACAGCGAAAGCAGAAGTCCTGTTCGATGACTCCCAGAGAGAGGAAGAGACGAGATCGCAGGAGGAGGAATACGAGGATGTTAGACCTTTGGGCGAAGAATTGATTGATACGCTGATTGATCTTCTGTTCTATGTTGGCTTCACGCTTCCGTTTAGCGAGAAAGCTCGGAGTAAGGTCACCTATGCGATATGGCAGAAGGGTGTAGGGTGTACTACGGCTACGAGCTCGACCAAAGAGATGGAGAGTAATAGGACAGAGGTGTTGAGGTTGCTACTGACGCTCTCGAGCAAATCGCTGTATATGCCTCCGCGTAAGTTATTAGGTCTCGGGATCCAAAGGGTGGAGAATGTTGACGATATGTAGACATTTTGCCTGTAAAAGGAGTCAAGGCATTGACCTATGTGACAACGTGCCCAGATAAGCAGCTGGTTTTGTCGCTGCTTTGTTCGCAAATCAACACGGTACACCCCATGAAGCTTCAAGATCTGTTTCTTGCTGAAGTCCAGTCTAGGCACTGAATTACAATCCCGCTGGCTGGCACGTACCCTACGACCATGTGGTCTACCGAGATCCAAAGTCATTACTTGTGTCGTACTCCCTGCAGTTCCTACTTGCCCTCCTATTGTACCCAATACCCGAAGAGAGCAGAGGGTTTACGCCCAAAAACTATTTTCGCCACTTTCTAGGACGACTCCACCAATTACAAGACTTTGAGTTCCTTGCTGATGGCATGACGAGAACATTGAACCAACCGGTATCTCTCTACTTTTCTGAAAGGCGCACGAGCAGAGGTTGCTGATATTCAATAGCTCCAAGCAACTGCTACTTACTTACCAGGGAGCCGAAAATCCCTGGATTGGGCGCCGGAGATGATCATGTTATTCTGGGAGACCACACAGTGCAATAAACGATTTCGGTCATTCATTATCGACAGCGATAGGGGACACGAATTCATGATCCTGATGCTCTTCTATGCATTCGAGTATAGGACCGACCCGGCAAAGCAAGGGGTCGTCCGAATGTGTGCATTTGTCCTACAAACACTGAGCACGGAAGTAAATTTTGGCAAGCTACTCAACCAGAAATTCGAAAGCCATGACACACTGCCGGCAACAATCCGAATGACTCATTTCAAAGGATCATACGCCGATTATCTACTGATCGTAAGCTGCGCTTGTGCTTGCGGCTTGAAAGTATTCTCACGTACATCTATAGTCTATCCATACGCTTATCACGACTAGCAAAGGAAAGCTCGATGCCATTTACCCCTCTCTCCTCGCAACGATCAATAATGTTGCGCCGTATTTAGAGCATCTCAGCGCTCAAGCAAGTTCAAGATTGCTGCAGCTTTTTGTTTCCATGGCTGCTCCAAGCTTTCTGCTCGCTAACGAGACAAATTACGCTTTGCTTCAGTCCTTGCTCGAGTCGATAAATGCAATCATAGAGCATCAATACAGCGGTATGCTTATATTCGTGTAGCCAAGCAGGGCGAGCTGATCGGACTATAGGTAATCGTGTATTCTTACACGGAGTCTTCAAGTTGCGAAAACGCTTCGAATCGTTACGGTCTTTCACGCTAGAGAGCGGGCAGGAAGAAATCGAGCGACTAAGTCAACTCCGGAAAGAAGCGGCGTCAGCATCAAACCCCACAAGCCCCACCAGAAATTCTCGTGACAGCTCCGTGGACAGCTTGCGAAGCCCGCAAGTCTCCCACTCCACCCCCCTGAGCAACGTACCGGAAGAAGGCAGCGCATTTACGATCGGCGAAGACGATGATTCTGACACCTCGGACCATGAAGCCCCTCCCACCCCCTCCCACTCCTCGCCCTCAGACCGCCACTCCCGCAATCCCTCAATCTCCTCTTCAATCGGCGAACCACTTCCTCCACAATTGCGGGGCATGTCCGAAAAGGCCAGGGGCAAAATGCCTGCAGGCACCCCTTCCTTCTCACGCCAGAACAGTACCACGAGTCTCAGCTCGCACCACCTCATCACGGTCACATCACCGACTGGCACATTTGACCCGACTCCACATTGGATTGACACTTGGCTTCCAACACTCCCCTTACACACGGTCATAACCCTACTCTCTCACTCCAGCCCCCCCAAAGAGTTACCAGAGAACATCGACCCCACACCCCCTCGCCTCCATCTCTTCGAATGGACGCCGCTGTCCTTAGGCTGGTACGAGTCCCTTCTCTGGGGCTTCATTTTTGCACACGAGATGGTAGTCCAGAAAGGTACCGTAGGTGTGTGGAACGGTACCGGGATAAGACTGTTCAGAGTGCAGTCAGAGGCAGCGAGGGGACCGAGTCTGATGAAGCCAATGGGTGCGGTGGACGCAGTGGGGTCTAGATTGGTCAGTGGGGTTAGGGGATTGGGTTTGAGGTCTCCCACTGAGGCCGCACCCGTTAGAGGCGAGGTGCGGGATGTGTAGAGCACATAGATGATCTAATTCTAGGGTAACGAAGACACTCTCGAATGCGGGTGAGGTACCACAATGAGCGGCGTAAACCAAGACTAGATTGGATAAAATAGACGCGGCTTCACGACGGTACTACCAAACAATCAATTCAAAATCGGACAAATCACACTCAATGGACCCAATCTTCAATATTCGAAGGCGCTTTGAACGAAGAGGTTGACATCTCCGTTCTCGCCTAGCTTCGTCGCTTCATCGACCCAAATTCGATCATCCTATTCCAGCGCCATTCTTCTCGACTTCATCCTCGAGCTGCGAGCTGCAGGCTTTCGGTTGCAACGTCCAAAACGACAATCAATTTTCCTAAATTGGCGGAGAGGGTTTACGTACAGTGATGACAGCGAAGAAATGAGATATCAAACGCCTGTTGCTATGTCAGTCGTGGCTGTGAGACAATTACGAACTCCGCGTCGCTTCGGTCTGGGTTGGAGGAGCCCCGATTGAATGAGAGGGAGGGTCGCATAGTGGCGAAGCTGAGACGTGGGCATCATAAGTTCTGATTCACGCAAAACTGTGACCTCTGCTTTTGTGTCGGGTATCGCCGACTCAATGCTACCAAGAGGAAAGACTACTGTTCACGACTATTCATTGATAATGTCGCAGGCTGCAACGGTGGATGCCCTTAGTCTGCTTACAAGAGCTGATGAGCGGGGCCGTTCAGGACAGTAAAGCCAGCAATGGCTTTGTACTTGCAACGAAGGAAGTTCAGAGCATAAAGTTGTCAGCGGATGCGAGAACTTCGGGAACGGATTCGCTTTCTCTGGCTTTGTACTTCGTGATTTCGAACAGACAACACTGGCATTTTTGTGCAACGCTCAAAGAAAAGGTCAATTGAGCTCGAAGAGCTTGGCGTGAAGATGTGTTCGAAATAGCATACTTGACTACCGACTCTCCTTCTTTGGACCGCAGATATCATAAGTATACATTGCAGCATCCAAACTTGACATTTCCACAATGAAAATAATCCAGCTCCCACTAATCCTATCAACACTCCTCGCATCCATCGCCCTCGCCCAGCCAGCCAGCCCCCCCAACGCTCTCACCCCCCTTCACAACCGCGAAGTGAAATCCAACACCGAATCAGGCGTAAGCCTCTACCCCTACACCGACGACGACTGCGAATACTTCGTCACGGAAACAGCGATGAAATGCGACAGTTCCTAAACGCAAGGCCAGGGCATCGGCTCGTTCCGCCTGAGGCGGAATCTGACCGACAACGAGCAGCTGGACTTCAGCACGCCGTATGAGACCGACGTGAATACTCAGGCATATGGTTGGTGTGGGGGAGAATAGTAAGGCAACCTCTTGATGATGTTTTGTGGGATGATGTTAGTGGATGATGATTGCTGACCTGATGGAGGTGTAGAATCCGGCTACGTATCAGTGTTACCCGTTGAATGGTGCTCTCCGTACGTGCTATAGGATCAGGGCACGTTGAATGTGTCGTGGAGATGAACACGGTGATGGGAATTGTAGTGGTGGAAGCGGGAAGAGGCGGTAGTTCATTGGGGTATGTGTATTTCCCTCGTCTGAACGTTTTGAAGTTGAGGTCTATTGTTCTTGTCATCCTCAGTTCGAAATCCAAGGCGCTCAGTAAATGCACAATACTGGCAGCTTATGAGTCAGCACTTCTCTGGATTAGTTGACGTTCGTTTTGACTGTTCAAGGCGACCTTCGCCAAAAGATGACCCAGCCGGCTATCGTAAGCACAAAAAGTGCTAGCCCTTGAAGTGGGTCCGTTATAATTCCTCGGACGACAATGAAGCCACTGAAGAGGCAAAATATAATGGGATTGCAGGTCCATGTCCTGTGAGATCGATCGAGCGATTTCTCGCGGCGGCGGAGGACGAAGATGCCGGCAACGGCTAGGAAGAAGAAAGTGTATTCCGATATACCTAAACAGATTGAGCGATAGGCAGTTGGGTTTGCGGTTCAAGACCATACCGATGAACGTTACGAGACTGTCAAATGTGCCAACCATGATGTAGAATGTTGCAGTGAGCGCGGTCATGATCATCGCATATCTAACATTTACGTCCTTTGGTCAGCAAGAGCCTCATTGCTGCATCTCGAAGAGACTTACACAGGAACGTCCTTATTCCATCGTAATCTCTCTGTTGCCTCTGCAAAATACAGCATGTACCTGACAACGAACTTCGGAAGTCGATGGATCATCTTCCGCGTCGAAACCGAGTCTTCTTTTTTTGAAGAACAATGGTCATTCCCAAGGATCCGGGGCATGTACCTCTGTTTGCTAGCAGCGACGCAGAGCCTGCCTGTTGTAAAGGCATTGGAGTTCAGTGCACCTAAGCAAGAGGCGGACACGACCAGCGAATAGATCAGGCCGCCAATGGGTCCCAAAACCTGCGAGCCAAAGTCCACGGCAACAACGCTTCTCTCTCTAATCGTTTGGAACGGTAAGACTGTGAACAGAGAGATGTTTAAGAGGACGCAACCGCCAATGGCTATGCTCATTGCAGCGTTGATCACTCGAGGCAAGTCCCGCAATGGATCGGCCATGTCCCCAGCAACAAAGCCGACCGTATCCCATCCCCCGTAGCAAAAGAGTGCGCCGTAGACTGCTGTGATGTACTCCCCACCCTTCGCCTAATTCTGCATATCCTGACGTTTTGGATCCGGATCTTTTGCGAACTGGGCAATCTTCGATTGCTCCGCATCCTGGCGTATGCCGATGATGCCCGCCACGCAGCCAATGATAGCAATAGAAGCCACAGCCGATAGCTTCAACACCAGAAAAAAATTCGCAGCTTTAGCTCCCGTAACATTGCCCATGCAATTGAGAAAGGTAATCACGAAGAGCCCGAAAATCGCAACAATCTTCATCTCCCATACGTTCATCTCACCCCCGGGCACGATAGCCATCCCGACATTCTCCGCAAACACCATCGCAATGACCGCCATCGCGCAAGGCTTCAGAATGCCCAAATAGACCCCACTAAACATGAACCCACTGAACTCCCCATAAACCACCCGTAGATACTCCTGCACACCCCCATTCCTCGGCATCGAAAGGCCTAGCTCAATGAAGGAAGCCGCACCAGTCCAGACCAGGATGCCAGCAATAGCCCAGACGAGGACGGCGACGCCGGGAGAGGGCGTGTGCGAGGCGACCTGCGAGGGGGCGGAGAAGATTCCAGAGCCGATTTGGAGACCGATCACCAGGGCGAGTCCGTTTGTGAATGTCAGCGAAGTTTTGGCGGGGGTCTTGGTGAGACGCTCATCGGTTAGGAAGGAGTCTTCTTCGTGGTCGGAGATCTGGATGGCCATTGGGCTGCGCGGATTGAGAGGTGAAGAGGCTGTGGAAGCGTGCCCGGATGTGTGGGCGCTGTTACTGCAGTCAGATTTGGGGGTCGTGGCATATAGGGAGTCATCGTACAATGAAAGTCGAGGCGAGACGCCAGGAGATATGGGCGGTATACTCATGGTGAAGCTTGGGGGTTGGAAGAACCAGCTTCACAACGTGTAGATGTGTTGGTTTGGAAGTCATGCTCACCTTATACGGGGCTGAAGATTAGGATGCTGACGGATGAAATTGCCGTTTCAAGCACATGGCAATCTGCCTAAACCTTAATTTTAATGATACCCCGGATTTTCACAACGTTGGCGTCACTCAACCTAATTTTCTGCCGAAATTTCCCCACGCCCCACATGGGATCTTCTCAAACCAGAATCCCTCTTTATTCCTTCATCGTACTTCAGTGCTTCGTCACATACCCTACAGCAATGGCTCCCGTCCCCTCCCTCGATCTCGATATCATCAGTGGCATCAGCGGCTCCATCTCCATCGCCTGCTGGGTCGTCGTCTTCACGCCCCAAATAATCGAAAATTTCCGCCGCTCCTCCGCTGACGGGCTCTCCCTCTCCTTCATAATAGTCTGGCTCTTGGGCGATGTATTCAACATACTAGGCGCAGTCCTGCAAGGGGTGCTGCCCACTATGATCATCCTAGCCGTCTACTACACCGTGGCCGACATTGTGCTGTTAGGCCAATGCTTCTATTACCGGGGTTTTACATTCTCGGACACCCCTGCAAAAGAAGTGATGGGAGACGAAGAGGCAGTGGAAGAAACACCAACCGAAGAATCCGCCCTCCTCGCCCACTCCACCACCGCCAACACCTCCTCTCGCCCCCGCATCTCAGACGCAAACACCCCATCCCGCGGCTCCTCCTCCTCCTTACAAGCCCGCCTCGCGAACAACATCTCCGCCACGCATCTCTCGCCCGCAACACCCTTCCTCCCCCCACCCACAACCACCTCCACACCGCCACCCGCCCCCCTAAAACCTCGCTTCGCACTTAAAGCCTCAATCTTCAACACCACAGCCCTAGTACTCGTCTGCCTAGCCGGTGTGCTCGGCTGGTATCTCTCCTCGCGCACCCACACCTTAGCCCCCTCCCACCGCCACCATCACCACATCCCTCACAACGACGAAGTAGCACCCGCTTCGACGGCCTTACACTTCGACCTCTGGGGCCAGATCTTCGGCTACCTCTGCGCGGTGCTCTACCTCGGCAGCCGCATCCCTCAACTACTCTTGAACCACAAGCGGAAGAGCACAGAGGGCGTCAGCATGCTGTTTTTCCTGTTCGCGTGCGTGGGGAATTTGACCTACGTCCTTAGCATTTTCGCCTACGAGCCCGCGTGCGCGAGGACGCAGAGTGTATTCCCTTTTGCGGCGGATGTTGGGGAGGGGGATTGGGGGTGCGAGGTCGGGCAGTGGAGGGAGCAGTATGGGCGATACCTGGCTGTGAATGCGAGTTGGCTTGTCGGCAGCGCAGGGACACTGGTGCTGGATTTAATGATTTTTGGGCAGTTTTGGGTTTATAGGGTGAAGGGTTCGGATGGGTGATTGGGGTTGATGTTGGGGTATGGAGCTATGTCGAGTGTGTTGGATGGCTTACGAGATATGGGATTATAGGACGTGGGTCGGGAGAAAAGTTGGATTGTATATATTGGATTTGCATCTGGGGCTTGATAAGGATTGTACATATGGAGAAAAGCGATGTTGATTGCGGAAGTATCCATTGTACGAATGCAAAAGTATTATTCATCACTACCCTTGCCCTCACCACAGCCTTCTCCTATACACTCTTATTTCGATACTAGGATTCACAAAAGCTCCTCGAGCGATCCACCCTATCTTACTAGCAGTGCAGGGGGGTTCCAGCAGAAGAGATTCAACTCCACAGCCAGCTTCAAAACACAACGAAACGCAACAGTCCACCTGTCCCACCAAAAGCAAAAGGACGACGACTCATTCAAAGTAACTCCCAAATTGCTCGGGGGGTATTTAGATACCGAAGATCTCCAGCAGAGGTGTCTTCCTGAGAAGGGGTCGGAACGCAAGAGCAATTTGAGACGGAATGGTATTGAGAAAAATCTATACTAGCTACTAAAGATGATTGCAGACAAACTGGGTTGCACCGAGCCCCCAGACCCAGAGATACTGCAGATTCGGCTGAATCTGAGCACTAGCCACTAAGTGCAAACAAGCACAAACAGAGCTCGCTGCAATAGGGTTTGGACGATGCATGAACAAGATCTATCAGCGCAGAACCCTTCGCCATTCCCTTTCGATTCCAAGCATGACAGCGCCATTCGGATAACATGGCGATCAAAGTCCATCCTGTGAGTGACGCATCAATCTCTTCTTGATCTTTTGCGTCCCAGTGACGTAAAAGTATGTCGCGACGAAGACGACCATGATCTGGAAGGCGCAGTATGCCCACACGATGCCGTAGTCCCTCCACCTGAAAGCGTAAAATACGTTAAGACTGGCTGTGTACTCGTCTCCATTGGCGTACTGGCAGAAATTGCAGATGCCGTTGAATTCCTCCACGTACCCACCCAGCGCCTGGATCGTTGGCTGCACATACTGTTGACACGAGATACCCGGCGGGGGGGTGAATCTGGCGAATTCGCTTTCGGTGCATTGCACTGGGATATTGTGCAGAACGCTCCCAACCCAGGCTTCGAGCAGATACCGGAACAGCGTCAGCGGATACATCCAGCTCTGCCAGAAATGGATGAGGGCCGGATACGGCACCACCACGCCACAGAACGAGACGATGAAACTGAAGAACACTGGTACAAGAAGTGAAGCGAAGAATTCATTGGGCGAGAATGAAGCAATCATCTGGCCCAACCCCACATAGTAGATTTCGAAGATCAGCATCAGCATCCAGGAGAAAGCAGCCGTAAAGGTGTCCTTCGGGAATCCGACACCCCAGTACCGGCAGCACCAGTATATGGTTCCTGCGACAGCTGAGTACGGAAGTTCAACAAGCACGACGGCGAATGAGAAGGCCGTAGAGGAGTAGATCTTTGACTTGGACTCACGCGAGACGAAGGTATCGCGGAACTGAAGAAACCGGGGTTGGAGTTGCTGGATTAGTGGGGGCGCGATGGTCAGGTTAAGGAAAACGCTGAAGAGTTTGTTTTGAAGGTCTATGGTCGTTGTTCCCATTCCCCAGAAGGTGAACGTGTTGAAGAGGCCGCTGACAATGTGAAGGGCGAATTTGCCGATGATATAGTCAGGTGTTCTCCAGTATGCCACGAAGCACCGTTTTGAAACGGCGATGACCTGGGCGGACAGGGGTATCGCAAACTCGGCTTGGTCACCCACTTGGCTGTGAGGAGCACCAAAAGTTTTGTTCGTGAATGTTTGTATATTTTGCATTCTCTCTCCACATTCATCAGATTGCAGCCATGTGTCAGCCCAATCCTGGCCACGGTAGTCAGGATCGCCGGCACCGATTGCTATTATGTATCAGCACGCCATTCAATCCTGGAGTTGATGGGATTTACCTTGGAGCATGTACTCAGCCGGATTTGCATTTGGTGGGCACGGAAACGCACCGTGCGATTCGAAATAACATATCAAGGTTTCACTATTGAGACCTAGGGGTCCGTGGTAGACCGTTCGACCTCCGGTTTGAAGGAGCAATAAGTCGTCGAAGCATTCGAATAAGATGGCTGATGGTTGATGAATTGTGCAGAATATGGACTGGCCTGCATCGGCGAGCGTTCGTAGGCAGCGCACAATGTTAAGAGCGGCGTTTGAATCAAGGCCCGATGTTGGCTTTGCAGGGAGTTTAGCACATGATTGATGTAGCTTCCAGAATCTCGGATTCTTACCTCGTCCAGAAAGATCAGTGAGTCTGGTTTGCTGCAAAGCTCTACGCCGATGGTCACTCGTTTGCGTTGATTCGGATCCAGACCCGCACCCGGTGTACCTATGACCACGTCTGCCAGTTTGGTCATTTCCAACAAGTCGATGATTTCCTCCACCAGGTCATACTTCTCCTGAATCGGGACGCTTTGGGGACGCCGCATGAGAGCCGAAAATTGAAATGCTTCCCGGACTGTAGCCGTAGCTTCATGGATATCCATTTGCTCGACGAAACCAGTGGTTCTCTGAAATGACGGCGGCAGAGGATGGCCATTGATCATCATTGATCCAGTGGCCTTTCCAATGGCTGTGCGTTTCGACAAAACATTGAGAAGCGTGGTTTTTCTTCAACGCTGTCAGCCAGAAAACTTAGACGGATTTTTGATCTCCTACCCAGCTCCCGAAGCTCCCATCAACGCCGTAATACGACCTGGCTTGACATATCCGCTGACATTAGAGAGCAATCTCTTTTCCCCACGCTTGATGGGGACAACGTAGCTCACATCTTGGAAGGTGAATATCGATGTGACGGGCGCAAGTCCTTGACGTGGAGAGCCATCTTCTTTTTCACTCGTATCGATTGCCTGAGTACCGGCAGGAAGTCGATTCTCCTCGTCGTCCACAAAGCCACTCTGTGCAGGGGCTTTGTAGGCAGCGGCGGGTATGGTACCTCGTTTGAAGTACTTTACACTTCCTGCAGCTGTAGGGGCTTTCTGAAGCTCAGTTCCGACCATGGTGAGGACAGTATACACTACCCAGAGAGCGATGATGATGCCGCAATTCCGCCACAGATGAGCTCTGGTATAGTTGAAGGAAGTATCTATGTAGCTAGCTCCATCCACAGTGGTGGCGTCGAGAGCGCTTCCTGGTATCAGACATGATTGGTTACGTACTTGTGGTCCCAGAGGAACTAGTTGAGGAACGACACATTGGAGTTGAAGTCCAGTGAACTCATTCGCCATAAGCGCTTCAAATGCGTAGGCGATGGGGTTAAGATACCGAATCCAAGAAAGCCAGGGATGTTGAGAGATTGGTGGAATCAGATATCCCGTGTAGAGGAGGCAACCCTGGAGGACAACGCCGGTCATAGGCGTTGCAACATCGAGACTCCCAGCTAAAGATCCAATTGCTCTGAAAAGGCCAAACATTGCGAGTGTCGAGATATAGGCTACGAACAGCGCGATGAAAAAGTGCGACGCATCTCTCTGCAGGTTCGACATGAAGTATAGGACCAGGTTCAGTAGGATTACCTGCACGGCGATCTGAAATAGATCCACAATTACCAAGGCCAACGCAAATGCAGATGGCCTGTAAAATGAAAAATCGTTGTGTTTGAAAATGATTCGCTGACCGGCAAAGAGTGACGTGACTTCCGAAAGTGCGAACAAGGAGTTGAGGAGTACGATGAAGAATAAGACTCCACCTCGGGAAAAGACTCCGCTACTGGTTGGCTGCAAGTTGTAGAAGAGACTGCCAACGACAAGAGCCAAGCCAATGATCCCAACCCATTTTCCCCAGAAAGAATATGAATCGCCCCACAAGACCTTGAAGTGTCGAACGGAGCAGATATAGACCTGTCCGTAGAAAGAGGGCTCGAATCGATTCATCGTTGGATTTGAAGGTTGAGATTTGGTCGAGGCAACTTGCGGTTCGAAACTTTTTGATTTCCATTCCTGGATATCTAATTGGGCATTCTCCCAGTCCTTGCTGTTCTGGAAGGCTTTCGTGAAATCTTCCACTGTCCTTGGTATTTGAGATTCACAGCCTTGACGGATTTGTCGGGTCTTTGGATTCGTCACCGATACCAGAAAATCTGCTGATGTCCACCTGGACGGGCAAAAGAAGCCGAGGTTGACGAAATAATCTTTGGCTCTGTTGGCAGGGCCAAAAAAGACGCAGCGTCCCTCATGGAGAACCAGAACTTTATCGAAAAGCTCGAACAAATTCTCCCCAGCTTGATAGAGAGTCACTAAGGTTGAAATTTGAGCTTCGTCTGTAAGATATCGAAGTGATCGAACATATTGCAACGCCGAGGAGGCATCCAGTCCTCTCGTGGACTGATCCCAGCATTGCGTAGAAGCTCCTGTGACAAGACTCTCCGCAATACTCGTGCGCTTCTTTTCACCACCACTGATACCCTTAACGAGGGTGTCGCCGATTTTCGTATCAACAGAGCCCTCGAGCCAGAACATTCTCAGCAGGCCGTGCAGATAAGTCGATAAAGTCGTATTCCATGAGGTATTTGTATCACCATGATTTCTCTGGGAAAGTCTCGAAGACAGAGCGAATTTCATTGTTGTACCCACCGTCAACATGGGATAATGGAAATCGTCTTCCGAGATGTAAATTGACTCATCGCGATGCTTCGCAGCCATTGTCTTGGAGTCAAGTCCACCGTGGGTCACAGAACCTTCGATACTGGAGTAGCCGGTTCGCTGATTTGCAAGTACCTTCAAGAAATGGTTGGTCCCACTTCCAGGCTGGCCGAGTACAAGAAGCATTTGTCCAGGACGAACGCAGCCATTCACATCGTTGAGCAGGATTTGTGCAGCATCTTGCTTTGGCGCCGCCTTCTCGCGGGACAGCAAATCTCGGCCGGGGAACAGCAGATCGCCATTGTCGGGTTGATTGGCAATCGCAACGCCGGGTCCCTTTATGGTAAGATTCTCGAAGGCGACACCGGCATGACGTTGCTTGACTCCCTTGCCAGAAACGCCAAAGATCTGATGAAGCAAGTTGCGAAGAGAAGAATCCTGATTGCCCGGATGCTCGTTGAGGTTTGCAGGTTTGACGACATCGGACTATACAATTTCAGCTCTTGTTGAGGGAAGAAATGAACGATAAGAGTACCTGCAGGTCTTGTATGGAGCCGGCCGCGACTGGGGTATCCTGATTGGATGACCCTACGGACTCGGTGAATTCGGTATTTCTGGATTTGGCCATTGCAATCAGGGCTGGGTGTGATCCTGGAAGCTGCATGACTTGTCGAAACTTGACAGAGCCCGGGTAAGGCTTTATTGGGTTCTATTCTCGGCTCGTCTCAGATCATGGTTAGAAGGATAGGATAATGTGCTGAGAAGCAAGAGCATCCGAACAAAGGATTATGTCATTGTGACGGACGAAGCTAAATCATCTGTTTGACACGCAGGTGAGAAAGCGTGAGAGTACAAGGGAGGAGGATGAGGTGAGTAGAGGAAAAAGACGAAAAGAGATGAAGAGGGTCATGTTGATATAATGGACGATTGAAGACTTCTCTAGCAGCATCATCTTCTGCTATGTTTTTAGTCTTTTCTATGATATCGACCTGCATCGGAAGCTCCGAGTCACCGGGCCAGCCCGCATTTGGCCTGTGAACCTTATCTCGCATTCCAGACCCTTAGGGCATATTTAACAACGGGAAGTACCGATCTTGAAGATGGCCTCATACCGGAAATGAACACCTCATTTCGTCATGATGGCGTCACAAACAACCAATAAACCATCATTTTCATCTTACATTCAGCCCCAATTAAAATGACACTCATGCCCTCCGGACCGAAGTGACAGGCGATGTAGTTCACGGAGCCACGCAACATGTCAGACGATTCATGTATCAATAGCCCGGAGTCTCCCCTACTCCCAAATGTTATCAGGTCCACCAGAGCAAAAGGGCAAGATCAGCATAGAACCGTAGCCGGGGTCAGCCAATGCTCATCCTGTCCAGAAGTAACTGACTTGCCGACGACTTCCAGCAAGCCTGCAAGAGATGCCGTACCAAGAAGGTCAGATGCGACAGGACGACCACATCGAGTTGTAGTACGTGTGTAATTCATCAAGTGGATTGCGACATCGACGTCGTGCTCAAGCGTAAGAGAAAACCACCCTCGACGTGAGCCTCTACAGATCCTATAAATCTTCATTAAATGTAATCAATACTTACTCTAAGGTCCAGACTAAAGAGCACTGATGCTGTTGAGCAACGTCTCAAGCATCTTGAAAGCATTGTTTCCGGTTCCTTGCTTGTAAATCATGGCTCTGATGGCTCGAAAAATATCCCTGGTATAAACCTGTCGACACCGGACACACACGGACCTTTATTGAAGGGTCCCTTGTCAGCAATGCACAATTTTCTGGGAGCCGCGCCACTGGAATCAGTCCCTTGGACTGAATATGGATACGGACAGGATGTCACTCCAGCCTCTCAATTGCTGCACACATCGGATTACCCAGCGTCTAGTAATATTGACGAGCAAAGCGTCATCAAAACGTCCACCACTACAATGCAGCTCAATGAACATCCTATCTATGATCTTCTTCCCAATCTTTCAGCAGATACTCATGCTCCAAATCAGCACGAGCAATGTGATAAGCTTCCAAGCCCAGTTGCCGAACTATTCAAGCCCCGAGGAGTCCCGTGCTTCCACAACAACTTCAAACCAATTTCCAATCTGTGGTCACCAGACGGTATCGCGTGGATGAAAGACAAGACGCAAGACTTCTTAATACTATCATTGATCCGTGAAGTGGGAATCTCCAGGAGCAAAAGCTCAGCAAGCCTCGGTCTCCACGGCTCAGGAACGTCTAACAGCCTCATGACATCTTCGCCGACCGCTTTACCATCAGAACAGGAGGCCTACATGGTGCTCAGCCAATATTTCCAACACTTCAATTCTCATCATCCTATCTTTGATGAAAGGATTTTCATGAATATGGTTCGAAGTCACTTCAATGGCGTACAGTCCTCAACTCCCGCCTGGCTAGCTTGTCTCCATGTTACACTTGCAATCGGGCAGCGCTGTCTCGCTATGCTGACCCCTAGCGCCAGGTCTGAGATCGAAGAGGATTTGTCCTTTGACCTTTTCGATTGTGCAATGAAACTTCTTCCGGATCTTTTGCTGGCCACACCTAGTCTCCTTGGTGTCCAAGCTTTACTTGCGATGGTACGTTATCTTTGCCAAATCTGATATCACACTACGTCCATGCCTGCATAGAAAGAAGACTGAGATCCGCGGTCATTTGAACAGACAATGTTTCTCCAGGCTACCGAAAACTCGGCGTCAGCCTTCTCTTTGATTGCGGTCGCGACTCGCCAGCTACGGCAAGTTCACGTCTCGGACGATCATGAGTCGTGGCGGATCCATGCTTTGACTTACATTATTGAAACAGAGTGAGCGCGCATCCAGCTTCGCAAAACTGTGTTGCTAACCCAACCAAGCGTAATAATCCAGACCTGTCCGATCGACTACGAGACGAAAGTGGAGGCCTTCCCGAACCCTTCCACAACGGTCGATAAAATCGGCGGCCAGACCTGGAGGTCGACTAGCGATGAGACTCTTCAACGGAAATCCTTTTCCTCTCGATTCAAGCTCGCGATCATTCAGAGAAGGGTGCAGACCTTGGTCTCATCTCTAGCTCTTCAGCAACAAGACAAGACCAACATCTTACAAAGTATTGAGGACCTCAATCGTGAACTCGAAGCCTGGAAAGTCGCTCTACCTGGTCAATGGCAACCACCTCCTGAGCCTCGGCCAATTTTGAGCTCATCCCTGGCCCCAATCATTCAGTTACATATTCTATATCACTGCACTGCGTTGGCCCTGCATCATGCTTCCATCATGCTCGCTTACTTGCTGTCCGGCCTCCCTCACGAAGTCCGTGAAGCGTTCATGTTAGGGTCGGGGCCACTTCAAATCCGCAGATCCATGGACGCCTGCTTAACCGAAGCGAGGTCAATGATCGCTACGATGCAACACGTTCCAAGCTCTCCCGGTGGGAATGCCTTGAACTTGTGGGTGTCCATTTTCCCAATACTTTAAAAAACTCACGAAGCATACTAATGTGGCGAGTCCAGTCTGAATCTCAAGTATGGGCTCTCCGCCTTTGCAACCTTGTTCGCAAACATCCTCCTTGACCCAAGCGCTGCTACTACCGCTCTTGATCTTTCACTTCTCAACTACGTCGTTACCCTCGTGGCAACCATCGAAACGAGCTCCACGCAACGCCGCCGCCGTATGAAATTGTCCCTGATTGGCGTATGTAAGACCCAGGAAGCTATGGCGTTACATGCTGCCACCTTTCTAGCCAAATAACACGAGCCTTTTTTCACAATCTCTCACAAAGCCAATGTTTAACATAATGTTGCCCAGTCTCGTCTCAACCATATTTAGCATTGGTCAGCTGCTTACCATCTGAGCGTAGCGGTGACTCTAGATGTCTCACTCGAAGTCTCCCCTCTCAAAATCCAACTGGCTTAATGTCTTTCCGTTAGCTTTCAAATTCTGACCCCTCTCCTTGAGCTGTATCCTCCTTCGCTATAGTATCGAATCCTCCGGAGCCACTTCTCCTAGCGGCGAGGGCATCATCTCCGCCACGAACGCAATGGAAAACAACTTCAGTGGTGTGCGTGGCCCAGGGGCCTAAGTGACAGTCAGCCACCTGCACGCGAAGGCAGTCAACGAGTCTTCCGGACACTTTACATTAGGACTGCAAAACGTGGATTGATACTTCCATCTCTTCCAGCCTTCTTCACCGAGGAGCTTATTACGTCTAATTTAATACCCCCCATCGTCGCTAACAACACCATCCACCGAAACCCCGAATCATCACCCTCACTGCGCGTAAACAGTCCAAAACTGACACCTCCCCTGATTCTGCCCCCCAGCTTCCAGAACTCCCCACCGGACGGATTCGTAAACGCCGGATACCCATCCACAGCCCCCATCAACATGCCCACACAATCCTGTACGCTAATAGCCCCAAAAGCGAGGTCAGTGGGCTTACTCTGATCCTCGCATCCCGCCAGTGCCCAGTTTGGAATGAAGACGAGGGTGGCGCCGTTTCTTGCGGCGCTGGAGGTTTGCTCATCATTACTGTAGGAGGAGGGGGGGGGGAGTCGCCGTTTTGGCTTAGGAGGACTTTGCCTTTGTGGAATTCGGTGCAGAGGTTGGTGATGGCGGTGTTTGCTTTGTCGTGGGAGAAATATTTGTTTGGTCCGCCGGCGGTGTTGCATTTGAGAGAGGGTGTGGGTGCGGGGGGGAGGCGGAGGGGCTGCTGTGGTTGTGGGTGCTGGACAGCTGCTCGCTGTGGGCTGTGTTTGGTAGTTGCAATTCGTGTTTGGTTTGCCGGAGATGGTGGTGGTGAGGAAGGGGGCAGGGGTTCCCCCACAGTTGCAGTAGTTGGCGTTGGTGCAAGCTTGACCGTCGGGATAGATCACGGTTGCGCAAGCGGGGACGTTGTTTTGGCCTGGGATGTTCGTTAGCCCCTTGCCCTTGACGGAGGTGGGACAGATGGTTTTGGTGGGGAGGGTTGTGTATGCGCAGTTGATGGAGCTGGCGGAGGCGCCACTGGAAGGAGCTCGTGTAGGATAGGTGGAGCCTTTACCACAGTCGCACCACTTTGGAGGGTCGTACCAGGAAATAAAACCACCGGTGCCGGTGAGCTTTGGGTGAGCAGATCCATAAGCGACGACAGATCCAAAAAGGGTTTGTTGAGCTGCCAGCCAGGAGGTGTCGCCTGTGTATATGAAGGGTGTGACACGGGGAGCGCAAGAACAATGTTTTCAGGTTGAGTCTGTTTCACATGTTGCTTCGTTGTCATTGCCGGAACAATCCTTATCTTCGCAAGCTCGCATGTTCCTCCCTGTGGGACAAGCTTTGGTCGACGTGGCCGAAGCGGCTGATTCCTGTGTTATGCTGTCGGATTTGAATTTGTCTTCCGCAATCCATTACTCCACAGCCCATTCGATGGCGTGATTTATCGCTTCATCAAAAAAGTACAAAAACATTTCGGCAAGAGCCCAAAGAACTTCGTCTGTAACGTGTGAAATACAAGACTCGATGGGCAATTAAAGTCAGGGCCAACCTGGAATGTTCACAAGGCCTATGATAGCGCAACCGGAATCGAATATACCTAAGGTACCTTACCTTGTACAGCTCGCGCTAGGTCCCCAGTGACGGGAAACCTTGGAAGCCGTGTAGGCCCAATCAACAGTAAACTAATCAGAGCACCACCATCTAATTGTCCCATTGCATCCGTGGAGGCTAGTACGCGCACCCATAACCGGCGCGCTTGAATTTCTTTCCCATCGAGCAATTCGTTGATGATTTGGCTTTAATTTGGAGCCACGTCAAGGCACCTACTCACTTATCGGCAGCGAGATTTAGAACCTGAGGAACAGGCTTGTCGACTTTGTGTAAGTCAATAGTCACGTAGACATAAGAGGCTAGAAGGTATCCGCCTAAAGCAAGGACGAGCCCAACTTGTCGACTTTGTAGGTCATAGTTCGCGTTCGTCAAATCGGTCTCAATACCAGACTCACATTCAGAATCATAAGAAGCACATTTGTCTTTGAGGGTCGTTCCAATTTGGCTTGTAAGACAATCACTCATGCTAAGACCATACTACATTAGGGCCAAAATCAAAAGCGTACACTGAGAATGGACATGTGTAGATTCACATCACCGTTGCCAGTTTTGTGGAGTGCCAGGCTACATCCAGTAGGGATAGGCCGTGAATTGGACTTTCAGTGTTAATAGCTTAGACGATGGAATGGCCGTACATGTCTATACCTGCGTTGTTATTGTGTATGCTGTTGGCGGACCGAGATCAATGGTCACGGCTACTGCCCCTGCCTGTAATACAAAGGAATGGCAAAGAAACGAAGAACAGCTAGGTTGGAAAATCAAACATGATGGAAGAGTGTGATACAGTTTTCATAGGGAGGCAAGGTGGAATTGCGGTGCCAGCTTTCAAAAAGACACTGTGGATATGGATATATATCGAGCTCAGAGCTACAGAAGTGTTGTAATTGTCACATACCTTTGCTCTTCTCCACTCTCTATAATTAAGTCCGGCAGCCGGCTCATTGTTTCGTATCTGCAAATAAATGTCCTTGTTGTCATTGATACAAAAATTTAATTACGGAGGTGAGACGCAGGGTGACGGCCAGATGATATGTATCAACCTGAGTACCAAATCTGCCGAGCCTCCAATGATGGCGAATAGACCGCATGGTGAACATCTTTGGTTTTTTGAATCATTTGGCTTCAGCATCCGACATCCGCGGCATGAAATCTTCCGTAAGGAACGAAAGTCTATCATTGGCTGAAGCTTGAAGCAGCCCTCTATCTTAGCAAGATAAATGCTTAAGTTCGCTGAATTGTGGTGTTGACCCCTGAGGGTGAATAACTCTTGAAACATGAAACATGCAAGAAGAAGATATCTTGCCAATCTAAAATGACACACTTGCGTCGACGCCACAATCCCATCTAAACCCCTTTTTTGCGGATCTACGGAAAGCTCCGATTGTTTTCACTTAGGCCGTATTTCTCAATTTCATGTCTGCATTTTCTTGAGGATCGATATCATTTCAATAACACGTTTCGATGGACGAAATCTGTTTGCCAACGTTGAAAAGCTAAGCGTGAAAATTGCAAGAAACCTCTAGATACAGATGGTTTTCTTTGAAGATCAAACTAGAATCATAAAGATGTGATCGCATGCAATTGCCTACCTTGCAAAACTCTCGAAATCTGAAAGGCAAACATTCCATGGAGGTACCCCCGTACATGATGCATGTATACGCCCCGGGCGTGTTGGTGGCGCAAGCTAGGATCAGGGAACAAACCAATATTATGTTTAATTAGCTTTTTTTACCAATCTGGTGCACATTGTCTACTTATTAGAACATCCCGAAAGACAGGATCCAGCAGGCCTAGTGCTTCTGATGTCGCTCCGAAGAATTCGCAAGTCTTTCGCCGGTACAAACTTGACTGGTCCATATTGCGACAATGTAGCGATAGAGTATGGAGGTGAGATTGTTTGATTGCGACTCGAATTGAATAAGTGGCAATGGTTCAGACAAAGGCCTCTTCTGACGACGGTTACTCTTTCTTGCTAGGCCGTAGTCATATCGAGCAAGTACGCAACCGCTTGACTGTTCCGGAGGGTAACAAGGGTGGAGAGGATATCGTCCAAAAAGCGCTTGATTACCTCAATCAGGGCCGTGATACGAGCACAGCACGCAGGTCGGTGCAATGATACAAAGGCGAAATAAACTCGTTGTCGCCCACGTTGCTCGGCAACTGGACCTTTCCTTCTGTCCCCATGTCTCACCCGCTCTGGCTCTGCTGAACTTCTATTCTGGTCACACGTGGCTAATTTCAATGCATCTCCAAATAGAAGCTTTTCAAACATTGCCTCCGGATGTGGAATGTGACACGGATCTTGTTGGAGGCATTGGTACAAAGGACAACATGCTCGGAGAAATTGCTGAATGGTTTCAAGGGACGTCGTGATCCGGTGATACGAGACTCGAGACAATATGACAGGAAGACACCTTTTTGTTCCTGTATATATCTCGCTGTTCTCAGGAATATTCATCATACTGGCCATAAGCCAATCGACCGTTTTTCATGAATCAACATGTTTCTGCAACGGACCCTCTCGTCGGCGCTCTTTTTACTGTGTTTGTCCAAAGGCATTGATGGTGTTATTTTTGACGCTTCCTGTTCGGGTAAGCAATTGCATTAAAGCTTTCTGATCAGGAACAATCTGACAGGCTGCAGAGTATGAGGAAAAGCTCAAACCGGCTTTTACGAGTGCATTTGAAATGGCCGCGTGGGCAGCTGGGGACTTGGGTGGCACCATACAGCCAAGGCTTGCCGCTGTAATTGGCTGGCTTTCGGGTGACTCTTTGCAATGGGTTGAAGGAAGAACCGGGCTGGGAAATGTCCATCTGATGCCAAGCAAATTTTCCAATAACGCCGAAGATACAATTAACCCCAACGACATCATTGTCTATTGCAGTCTTGACAGATATGAGGAGACTTATCGGCCAGACCATGCACTGTTCGACGCCGGCAGAAGAACGTTTTCCAATCGTCAAGAGCATAGTCCATGTCTCATGCCGCTTAGAGGTCTTTCAAAGTGTCACCGATGAAGACTTTCAAGCCTGCAAAACAGAAGTACATCCCACTGGCGGTAAAAGGACGAAGGCCATCACCACCAACTACTATTCGTTGGACTTGCAAAGGCCTCCGGTGTTGACAACAATGGATCTGTGTCCGTGGTATGTGCTCTCTTCAGGACTCGTGATGTAACCTGTGCTGATTTTAGTGTCAGGTACTTAGAATATATCAAGAGTGCCGAGTGGAACACCCCCTCTGACGTGTCACCGGGAGGTAGCCCAACGCTCGGAACAATCTGGAACAGCCTCAAACAAGTTGGTCAAGCCATACTTCCAAGGTTTGACAAGACACAAATCGATGCTTCTGCGCTCGCAGATCAGACGATTCTGCACGAGATGACCCACTTAAAAGCTGTTTGTATCCCGTAGAAGAGTATACCGCTAGCTGAGTCCTACGGCTGGAATGCGTGTCTATACCATCCCTCTCCACTCAATTCAGGTAACGACACTCCGGTCAATATAGGTAGGACGTCTGTCGCTAATGGCTGCCAAAAAACAGAGTCGCTTGCATTCGTCGCGCTCTGCGCTAGATTCATTCGTGATGGATATACCATTAGCAATAATGGGGATGTGACATACGCCTCGAATAGTCCAGCAGGAAGAATGAGGAGAGCCGTGGAAATGACGGAGACGAGATGGAGGGCCTGACCGCCGAGGCCCAAAATGAATTGATGGTAGCCCCGCCATTCCAATGTTCCTTTTGTAGCGACCCTCTTCTGGTCCCCTGGTAGGTCTGAGTAACTTCACAGCCCTAAAGACGGCACTTGCAAGCGGTTCAATCACCATACGTTCTGTTTACTAGATTACTGGCATCAAATCTTGGTGGCCGATCATAGAAGTTTCTCTCGATTCGGAAAGGAGCGTCGTTTATGTCCAATCCTGTATCAGGCCAACTTACACACAGGTTCCAGGTTCGAGGGCTCTCAACATTCCAAGCTGGCTTCAGCATCCTCCTTTCCGCTTCTACTGTTAGTGGAACGGCCCAGTATGCTTTGAGACATACATCCAATTTCTTCAATCCCGTCATCCTAGCCAAGACCGCCCAAGCTCTTTCCCACGTTTTCTCGTCGTGCGGGGGATAGTTGTGTGCGATGTTTGCCTCAGTGTAGAAAGGGTATGGACTGGCTAGAGGCCAGCTCATGTTTAGAGTACAGATGGAGCGGAGGCGTTGGGGGGGTATGGTCAAGGAAAGAGATATCGTCGCCTCGAGATGGCGAGTATTGAAGATGTTGTCAGAGTAGACAATGTCTAACGCCTCTGAATAAATCTTCTGGCATGTCGTTAGAAGTGGTAAAAACCTCTGACGATCCATTTCAGTCTCCTCATGTGGACCGGAGTATATATCGTTATATTCCATGATACCCCAGCATCTGTGAGAGCTATACTCAGGCACGTTGGGTTCAAAGCATTTTATATGGCCTATGTGTGATGCAAGGCGAGTAATATGCACAATCCTTCCTCCTAATGCGTAGTGGTAGACTTGACGCCGGAGCTCGAGAGGCAGAGTGAAGAGGAGCGATTGCGAATGCGGCTTGCTGGGCACTTGTCCAGCTATTTGGTCACGACCTAGCAGCTCAGCAGATGGTAGAGTGAGCCTGCTATGAGGCAGATATTGCGAAGGCCCGGGAATCGGTGAGATAGGCTCCCTTCTGATCGTGCGTTGCGCCGTAAAAATGGCAAAAATGGACCAGAGGAGTCGTCCAATGAATCGCAGATGGCGAAAGATTGAGAAGATGAAAGCGAGGCATCTATCGAGGACATTTGAGGCCATTGGCCATAATAAGACATTCATGACTTACAATGAAGGTTACCTTGTGTAGACAAAAGGACTATGGACGGAGTAAATATAGAGTAGAAGCTACAGTATCTAAAAACTTTAGTGACACTCTTCACCACTTCTACTCCATCAATAACCAATCCCAATGCTCTCTATTTCAACCTCAATACCTGACACCCTACCCTAAAGCACTTAATTACTTCTGCCACCTCCTCCTCCCTTGCCACAATCCTCGTGTCCCTCAAACCCGGCACTTCACAACCACGCATGCAACCCCCCTTCTGCCAACGCACTCCTGCATCGCTAGCACCACCCCACCGCCTCCAACGCCACTCCCCTCGAGTCCTTACTTTCATCAAGCTGCTTCGAATCTGCAGCCTACCTCTTTCGAATCTGCACGACCTGGATACAGCCAATCCGCTATCTCGCATCCCCCATTAAAGCAATGGCCAAAGCAGCAGCAACAACCGCCGGTGCCGCTGCTGCTGCACGAACACATGTACAAAAAGATCGTCATGACAATGCGCCCCCCAGCGCATCTCCACAAAAACCTTCAATCGCTCCATCCCCTCTTGCTACTTCATCCTCCCTCCCCAAGCCAAGCAACACTTCCACCTCAAAACCCACCACCAACCGCCCCACCACCACCCCTAAAGAAACCTCCCTCCTCCACCGCACCGCCCTCCACCGCTCCACCAACCCCACCCCCTCCCAACCCGTCCTCGTCACCCCCGCCCCCCAAAACAACACAATGGCACGCAAAACCCACCGCGCCCCCCGCTCCGCCCCCCCCAAACTCCCCTCACCCTCGGACTTCACATTCCAAGACATCCTCACCTCCATCGGCCCCGAAGCCGACGCCGCCATCGACGCCATCGCCGAAATCTGCGGGCGCAGCAAACTCTCCCTCGCGGACGAGCACGGCAGCCACATGCCACCGCAGGGGGAAGTGGAAGTGGTGCCGCAAGCGCGATTAGCAGCGCTGGTGGAGGCGGAGCCAAGGAGCGGTGCGCAGACGAGGAGTATGAGCCGGAGGTTGAGGGAGGGGGCTGGGGTAGGGGAGGCGAGTGTGGCTACTAGTCGGGTTGCACCGCTTGCGCGGGGGAGTGGGGGGAGCAATGTGGGGAGGGAGACCAGGACGTCGAATCCGGCGACGCTGTTGCCGCAGATGCTGGCGTGGTTGAGAGGGGAGGGGGAGGGGAGGGGGCGGGAGCAGGATGCGGGCGCGTTGGGGATGCTGCATCGGCTGTTGGATGAGAGGGCGGAGATGCGGACGTGAAGGCGTGGCGACGGGTTGGGCGCTAGTGCGCTCTCATCTTTCAGGGTGGCCTCCACTCACGAACGTAGCTCGAGTTCCTCACGCTTGGACTCACACCCAGGACGACATCGGCATGTCATTTCTCTCCAGGGAGGTCTCCCCGTGGCTACTTAGCCGCAAGCCACCCCCAACTCTGCGGCTCTTGCTCCAAAATATCATCTCTCAAGCCGTCGTCGTACGGTGCCGCCAGGACGAGACCATGGAGAAAGGTGCTGCGTGGGGGTGGTATTGACCTAAGAAGCGCGGGGTCGGGAGACACGGTGTGATAGTAGGGAAGAAGTGGGGAGAAGATGGGGAGGTCCAGTGCGGGAGACAGTGGTAAACCCTAGGGGCAGTACCTAGGCACGAGAGAGAGAGACGAGCTGACGAGGGACAATTGCCAAGTTTGAAGGAATTCAGAAGAGCATCTAGATCGACTACAGCGGACAGGGTGAAATTGCATCTCTGCTAGGCATGCTCAAGCGTCGAGCGTATGTAAATGATAAGTGGACAATATCTCACGGTGCAAACCCGTGGAGGGCAGTTGTGTGTCATTGTTAAACATGCCATTGAATACCACTGCAAGCCCATCCGGTCTCAAATATGTAGTCCGAATTAGCTTACTCTCAAGCCATTAAGAAGTTAGCCAGAGGGGAAAAAGCCCTTGCAAGGCGAAAAGAGTTATCGTTACCCCACTCAGGGTGGAACTGTGTCCGTGAAGGCAAAGCACAAGGGAGAGAGGTACGAGTATCGAGTGCAAGCTCAGGGACTCGTACATGTTACGGTGGCATGTCGGAATGACCAGCCGGCGCACCTGTTACCGTCCCCGTCGGATCTAAAGCAGCAAGCCTAGTAAGCACGCTCGCCAGCTGCACAACCATCGCTCCCAGCAACTGCTCCACCATCACCGCCGCCAGCGCCTCTTTCATTACCACCATCACCATCAACCGCGCACTATCATGTAGTCAACTCCCCCCCTCGCCCAGCCTGGGCGCGCCTCCCTCCCAATCCAACCTCTCATAGTACTTGAAAACCAACTCATACCCCTCCAGATCATGCACGATACGATCCACGCGCCTATACCCCCTGATCGTATCCATACGCGCACTCTTCTTCTTGATCTGTTTCTCCATCTCCTCGTCATCTCGATCCGTGGTTTTCTTGCCTTCGAAGAGGGTGACGGAGAAGCGGCCCGGTTTGAAGATGCTGACGACTTGCTCGATCACATCAGCGGTCTCCCGCCCGGATTGCTTGCTCGGGACGTTGGTCTCGAAGGAGGCGTACGAGCAGTTGGGCTCGGGGGTCACGTGGACGGTGAAATAGTGCGTTGCGTCTGGACCGTTGGGGGCGGGGATGACGCCGTTGGCGGAGAAGCCGCAGGGGGTGAAGAGGTAGGCGTCGATACGGGCATCGGGGTATTTGGAGACGGGGTAGACGTCTGCGAGGCCGGAGAACTCGGTGACGATGGTGCCGAGGGTGTGACCTTCGGTTGCGAGCTCTTCGGGGTAGGTAAGGGATGAGGTGGAGGAGCCGATTTCGCAGGGATCGGAGGAGGTGTTGCTGAAAACGTCGACCTCGTCGATGGTTTTGAGGGTGTTGACAGCTGGGATCTTGGGGCCTTGGGAGTGGACATCTGAGAGGGGGCCGATGTGGTGGGCCGCGTCGACGCAGGCTTTGCGTGCTTCCTCGAAATAGCGACCTTCCGCGACCGCACTCGCGTGGTCAAGGTAGAATTTTTGGGCATTTTCCTGCTCTAGATCTGTCATAAGGACCTCCAATGTTTCATCATCGTCATCTTCTCCGTTCGCGCAGGAGGTGAGAGATGTCTTTGACATTGGGAGGTCCAGCATCTTCAATTCGGTCTCTTGACGCTCTGGGGTAGATGGCGGCGTTAAGATTGTATTCGGCTCTGTGAGGTACAGATACCAATGTTCGCCGTTCATTTTCCCAATCATGTATGCACTTCCACCTAGAAAAAGTCTATCGAGCGATTTGACTTCGTCTCTGAAGCTGCGGTGTGGTCCACGTTGACGGTCAGGAAAGAGAAAGTTCTTCCTGCTGTAGAACACCCGGTAGGGCTGAGCAGCAGTTCCGGTGCCAGCGAGATCATTGGCAACCGTATGAGGAAAGCCAGCTTCCAAAGCAGCAATCTCAAGAATTTTGGGAAGACCACTGAGTAGCGTGGTGGTGCCACAGGTCTTTAAAATGAGCTTGTGAGGAAAGACGAACATGCTCGACTCGGACAAGAGGTATGCATCGACATTTTCGGATTCCACAACGGAGAGAACCTTGCAGTTGACGATATCAAGCATTTCCTCCCACACTTTGGCCGGGACGATCTTCAATCCCGATGGAGAGCAGGAAGCGGGGAGAGCGGCAGCTGAAGAGCTGAACCATACTTCCAGAAGCTTTTCTGGTCCTATGGTGTACCAGTGAGCGGTAATGTCGTTCGAGCAATTACGTAACATACCTTCAAATGAATTGGTAGAGTCGAGATCGACAGTAGCATCACGATTGATGGTCAGATGAGGTGTCCCACTGTAAGAAGATGGGGATGCCGTATAGTGCTTGGGTATTTCAGTATTGACCATCTCCGGGAGGTAGCTTGGTCGTTGACCGTTTCCTTGGCGGTGCCTGTGTTGGTCTGGTGTACGTCAGAAATGAAATGCATTGGATGTGTACTTTTTCTCACTCACAAATGCTATCTTTGTTTATAGCTTGATTGCTCACTTCTCACAATGTGAAGCACAATCTTCCACTCAAACGAACAGTGCGGGGTCCGCCTGAGGAGAGAAGGCCCACAAAGGTGGGTTGTCGTGGGTGCTGGCTTAAGCCAGCAGCAGTCGGTGATATATGAGTGATTGACTTTGGGGTCGTTATGGGGGTCGGGCGGAGAGGGGAATGAAGAAGTCCCTGTACCAAGGAATTTTGGCTATGTGGGTATCCTCGCGCCGGTCAAGCAGACGAGGATATTGTCTTTGTGGGTGAGGGGATATTGAAAGCTGTCTGTGTTGGCGGGGGAGTAGGGGGTGTTATCTAGGCCTGAGAGAGATGCCAACAGTCAGCAAAGGGATATGTGTTCTGTGTTTTGTCTGTGTGAAAAGTAGGAGTGAAAGGCTGAGGTCGCGTGGGGGAGGACTCACTTTGCAGGCTTGGATAGGAAGCGCAGCAGGTCCTTATTACTCATAGATGAAGGTGTTCGAGTTTTGTAGAGGAGACGGTAGGCCTGAAGCAGGCCAAATGATTGCCGATGTGCGGTGTGAGCAGCAGTAGAGTCAACTTTAGGGAAGGTGTGCGATGTTGGGAATTAGGGGGCGATGAGATATTTTTCAATTCTCGTTGTGTGCAGGTGGCTAAATAAGAAATTCTATTTTCTGGTCGTGAGGAATTGGGCGGCAACCGCGGGGAAAGCGGCCAAACTTAAATTTCCGGAAAGAACCACCGCCGGCATGAAATCCATACAGACAGATTCCCACCTACGTCGCCGTATAGTATCTTCTTTGTACTCTATGATGATCGAGAAAAGAACCGAGAAGGACAAAGCCAGCAGTAGAGGTAGGCTTGACCAATGTACCAATCACCTATGTTGCCCCACCCCAGGTGGCCTTCCAATACAGCCAAGGGAAGATCCGCATTTCCCCTGAAAACCAAATCTGAATGTACATACGCCTCTATCGGCTCGACCATAGTGTGTCGTGTATTTCGTATCACAATCGATATCCACATTGCGAGTACAATAGACCAGTAAGGCCTGAAATAAGCGAACCCTGTGTGCCAACCCCATGAGCCCCCTGAAGTCTGCCAACGATGTCCCATACCGCTGATTTTCTCCTGCCTTTTGAATGCATTTCACGTTTCCCAACATCATGTTCCGTGGCGGCACGGTGAGGCTTTGCGAATGTGAAAGAACATACTGCACATAGTAGAGAGCGGTCAAAGGCAGGAAAAATCCTAATATAATTATGAAGTGCTTCGTTCGAAGGTAGTTGCTAGAACACGCTAAGATGTTTCTTCGCTAGTGCGGCCCAATTTCCAAAGTTTTTTGGTATATATTTGAAATGAGGCTTTTCACATCAGCGCTTCCAAGGAGAGACTATAGGATGCCCGGGATGCTGCCCCTTCAGGCCCCTCGTGTCACTTCTAACAAAGCAATATCACCGCTCGGTAGGCTTCGGCGGTGGGGTTTTCTTCCAAATCTAGGGAATAACAAACCGCGATACTTGGGCAGAAGTACGCGGTGATCACCCGCTCGTTTTCTTTTTGTCGTTGTGGCCCCTTCTGGTCTTTGCCTTGGTGGTGCTGGTGGTCCTCAATGCTCTTTGAGCAGCGTGAGAGATCGTCTCCATACTATCATTTGCCCTGTGGTCGAGTGGTATGGTTTTCCAACCTCTTTGTCCACCCCTTTCCTTTTGCTCCAATTTCAATCTTAATCGACCTTCAGCACCAACATTTGATGATGGCATAGTTTTCCGAGTTCAATCCCCGGTAGGAAACTCTTCGTGTAATTTTTATTCCGACTCAATTTTCAAAGCTGCAGGTAGAGTTCCCTTGCCACTCTAATCATGCATCACACTCGTAAGAACAGCAAATAGGATGACAAGTTGTTTCACGAGTAGCAGATCCCTTCCTCTGATAGACACGGGGTCATCGCAGGGGCAATGGTTCGTTCGGCCCAAGTATTGATCGCATTTACAGCACCGTCATTAACGCCAATCAATCGCATACATCACGGTCAATCAAAATTATAAGCATGGGAGCGGGATTATTTTCGAGAATACCATGCAACCTTCATAGATCGTACTTAACCTCGCAGAATGCCATTAAGACTCGAACTCAGCCCGAACGGCCCAATCACTTCTCGTCACCTAGCAAGACTGACACGACAGGTAGCATCACTTGGGGCATATTCTGAGCGGCAGCATTTGGGCGACGCAGTAGCTGGACACTCGATTTACCCATGGTCTGCCTTGTTTGAGCCTTTCGATGCTGTACATGAAGAGGTCTGTGGAACGCCCAGCAAATTCTCCGGCAACGAGCTGTGCATTAAATTACATGCGTTTCCCCTTATTGCAGCATGGAGACAACATATTATCATGCGGAACCCTTTCCTTTGCTTCGAGGAAAGATCCAGGCAGCTATAAGGAGATGTAGTAAATTTTAGTGAGGATACAATTGGCGCTAAGACAATTTCGCCTAGCGCAAGTCACGCAAAATACCAAGCAGATTCGGTCTCGCCATAATCGGCAGCCTGCAAGATTTGTTGGCAAATTTGTTAAAATTACAACAGTTGACATGTTTGAGTGTGCTGCGTGTAAAAGTGCGGTGAGACCAAAGCTCGGGGTCATGTCGTAAGGCGTAGACAGCCGTAGGCCTGCATGGCCAGCGCATCGAGTACAAAGCGCGCATGAAATGACGAGTCTCTACCATGCCGCCAGGCGGGCCTACCGAATCAAGAGGCGAACTGTGGCCCCCAACCGCGCCGGTTTGGCAGGATGCGAAACGCCTTCAACTGAATCAGAAACACGGGGGGAGGGTGAAGATGGTGGACTGAGATGATGGACGGTGGAAGATGAGTGGTGTGGGTGCGATAGGATGGCGTGGCGTTCGTTCGTGCCGAGCCACTTTTGGTTCCGCTGTTACTTAAAGTAGCAAGTGGCCTTCTGATTTGCTGGCTGGCTTTGGCTACTTTCTCCACGCTCATTGCTCATCCCATAAGTCAGTATAATTGTCGGTGATGGATCAGATTGGAGACTCGGATAGTTTCCCGTAGACAGTTCGAACTGGTGTCGACTAGGTGACCACCAAGTACAAGTTGAGGCCATCCGAGGCCGGCAAGACGGAGAATTTGATCCTTAAAACCAAGGTCACATGACTGAAAAGCTAGTAGAGCAGCCTTTTCCCGACTCCCTAGCCCCGCGGTAGTGTGCAGAGAAGAGCGCCCGGTGGTGCAGGTTGAATGCAGCACATCCATCACACCAACTTAACCTGCTGGATGCATCATCTCTGACTGACATTGCGCATGCGCCAGCATGACCACTTCCTTCCCATCCATTTCTTCTTGCAAACCATCAATCCTCGACGAAATGCCATATTGCTGCTATGCGACATTCACGACCTGAATTGCTGCTTGCTCAGACCAACATACCCCTCGTGATCTGTGATCTGACCGCCAACCTTTGTGTGCAACAAAAGCACGTCGGTCAAGACGCAAATGCCTGATTGCTAATGTCGAGGAGACGGAAGTTGCATTTGGGCAAGAACTTTGCACCATCGCCGACCCCTCGATGACATGCTCAAGAGCATGGAGCATAGCTACTCCATGCATGGACATCAACGAAGCCTGTCTTGTATGTCCACACCTCTGCTTGAGATCCTGTTGCGGTAGCACCAGAACTACCCATCCCATCATCGATCATTTGACTCCAACAATGCACACTCCGTGCGTGATTGTATACTGACCGTTAAAGCATTGGCTACGACGATTATGCCTATCACTTCGGACGCCTCTACCTTCACCTCAGTAAGCGCTTCTCCGATGGAGCTGCACGACCCTGAAGATATTCCCATCGAACTGAAGATACCGCTACCTGCTTCGAGCTCCTGCTCGGATCAGGAATTGACTTCCAGAGAAAAATGGGACAGGAATTTTGGGGATCAGGTGAACACTTGGGAAGAAAGAGGAGACGCTATCACAAGCGACCAGGCTCCAGAATTGAAAGAGTCCCAGGATGGATCGACCAATGGCATTCTACCGGAACAAGATTCGGGACCGTCATCCGTGTCTCTGGAGGATCTGGCTGGTCTGGTCCAACTTGAGAAGCGGCAGAGGCTCCACCATATCGCTGTCCAGAGCGAAGTGGAACGACTGTCATTCTCTTGTGGTCTGGATGAGAGGCTCCGACATACATTCTCGATTGCATACGGTAACATGATTGATCAATACAAGACCGACGATCAAGCTGGATTTGCTGGACTGTATGAAGTCTGTGAGCATCTGGCAGCTTCCTACAATGCATCGGATGCTTCTATTGCCGATGGTGGATCCCGTTCCGGCGCCGGGGCCTCACAAGACTTGGACCCTTTGGAGGACCGCTCTTGCATCCATAGGCTGCCAATGGACGACCAAAGCTGTATCATCACGTTTCTCAATCAAATCAGGACCAATCCCGAATTCCTTTCGGACCATGTTTCGAGGCTTCCATCTTCAGAGCTCATTGCTTTAACGTCCTCCTATCATCCAGCAGGGGTCGACCTTTCCATCTTATCAAACCATTCCCACGGCAGTACACACGCTTTCAGCCGAGATAGCCAGATGATGAAATTATCCCGGAGGATGGATAGTATAAATCGTTGCCATAAGCAGGGTCCTTATTTCTCTTTACTGTATAATCTTTTTGATTTGGCTTCCAAATCAGGCTCTTTGGAGAGCTATCGCCGGACCGAGGTTTGGGGCGCTACATGTGCCAAGGTAATTGCAGGGCGCCAGTTAGGCAGCGAGGAGTTTACTATAGCCACAGTTGATGCATTTGCCCAGTCCGGAGAATGGACTTTGAAGCCAAAGATGGAACTGTATCTGATGAAAGTCCTGGCCGAGGGATCCTTCATCTTGGACGCTACAAGTCAACCGGCCGACTTGAAGGAGCCCATCGAGACTCGGAATGCAACCCACGCAATCGCAATCGCCGACTTCTTTGATAAACAGCTAATAGAGCTATTCGAGCTCTTGTCTGCCGAGATACGCTCGGGCGCCGTACCCAAAAGCGTTTTGACACTGGTCCATGCGACTCTGCGAAAGATCCAGGACTCGCAGACAAGAGAGTTGGCAAAGAAGTTCATCGTGTCTAGGTGGTACTTTGCAAGCTTTTTATCAAGCGTGCTGGTTTATCCTGAGGTATCACCTCCTCCTGTCGTTGGAAGCTATGTCTAACAGTGTCTTGCTAGGTTCAAGGCCTAATGATGACGCACCATATTGGCCAGACTGCCCGGATTCAGATCCTGAAGGACCTTGCAATTCGCATGCAGACCCAGGTTTTTAATGTCATGACTCCATGGTAAACGAATGCACTGCCGCGGATGAGACTCCTCGCTAATCAAAGCCAGGGCCAACCATCCTTTCATTGCGCCTAAAGTACATTCTTATGTCTCCAAAATCGTTCAATACTTTGAGCCAAACTGCTTGGCGGATCCATCACCTCCAGATCCTCCTAAGAATTTAGGGCGGGCAAAGAACGCTAAGGAAGCATCTTCACATCAACTGATGCTGAGCCACTGGGACGTAATTGGTTTGGTCGAGGCTCTTCACCCTAAGTCCGATCACCTAGAGAGTCGCCCCTTAGATCTCACGAGCCCTCCATCTACCGCAAGTTCGTCAACATTAAAACCGGGACCCAGCGACGTCGGCAGCTCAGAAGCTCCGTCATTCACTACCAGCTCCACTGGTACATTGATCACTACCAATACAACCACTCAGGAGAACAAGGTTCCACGGCATCAAGCCAAGGATGGAACCTCCTCGGAAGCGCCAGACGCTGAATCCCATCATATCATCACTGGGAACAATCTAAAGCCTTTGCACAATCTTCCATTGCGCCTGCAGGATATATGCAGTAGACTGAAAGCAATGAGCAGGGGTACCACCGAGTCTGAAGCTCGGTCGTTATCGAGAGACTGGACCTTGTTCGACCTCTCGAGGGACGGTCTAGACCTTGCGTTGAATGACGGAAGACGGCAGAGTGAGAGCCTTGGCTTAATAGGGATCAAAGACGGATCCGATGAAGTCGGTCACCATTCTCAAGACTACCAGAATCTTAAGTCGGACCTCATAAGGCTTCTAGCGTCCCATTACGGTGTTAAAGACTTTGGCGAGGATGAAGATACAGATCCCAGCTCCGGTCTACAGGATCCATTGCAGACTCTTCTATATAGAAGTATGGCCAAAGCTCGCTCCCAATACGATTTCGAGACTGCCCATCAATGGTGGAACTCTTTGAAGAAGTACTTGGACCTACTAGCATTCTCAAGTCCAAGTACATTCTTCCAGCGTATAACAAAGGACATTACTGAGGACCTTCAGACCAGTGTCCGTGTCTGTAACGAACAGGCAGAGGGCAGCGACCTAAGGGTGCGTTCCCTAGCTGACTTTCACAGGAACCAGCAAATATGCCTAGCCTCATTGAAAGAGGAAAGGCAAGCACTTCGGATCAAGATGTGGTATTCGTCAGACGTACGGCACTCGTCCACGTATGAAGAAGCTCTGCTTGTGACTCAGGCTTTACGAGCCATGGCAAATCCTAAAAGAGCTAAACAACCAGGTGGGCTCACCAGCTGGGCTCGTCAGCGCCTACGTGGGTCTTCGGCATACGAAAGGGCAGAATCGCAAACGTTGGAAGCCTTGTCAGCTTCCAGAGACCATGGTGGAATCACTAAGCTGGCCGATGAGCAGATCGAAATGACGACAAGGTGGCTCACTAGAAGTAGTATTGAGAACTTTTGCAAGGGTGAGGAAAGGATCCATCGTTTCTGCTATGAGATTAAGAAATCTGTTGGTAAACTTGCCGGGCCAAGTCTGCTCGAGAGTCCCGTCCTGTGGTCCAGCAATCTCTTCAAGCGAGAGAAGTCTTCTTTTGGTACGCACTCTCGGAGGCAAATTGCACCTTCGCCATCATTGGGAGTTCCACCTACACCATTGGCATCATACAATGCTGGTCTTCGGTCTCCTTCCTTGCCTTCTATGATCTCTACGCCTCTCGGATTCACCAGTTCTGGCGGGAATGCAGCCGCAGGGTACCTTGGCGGTTCCGAGACCTCTCCCATTCCGCGAGGATTGGGGATACCCGGCGTGAATCACGACTCCCGAAATATGTTGTCAGGCTTTTGGTCGAACCATCTGTCCGTACCTATTACGCCTCCGATAACACCGGCATCGCCTAATTTCAAGTCGCTTTTCAGCCCAGGCTTGGAAGACAGCTCCACAACGGACTCTGCCCTGAAAAATGACTTCATCGAGGACATCAAGAAACGGCTTTGCAGCCTCATCACTAGCGATCTTGGCTATCTAATATGGTCGCAGGGCAGTGAGACTGACGCATGGGTTAACAAAGTGGCGGAAGAAGAACAAAAAGAGAAGCTGGATGGGTCAGCAGAGAAAGAAGGTCAACTCATATCTAACGAGAGTGCGAGCACTTCTGTCCTGGGAATTTCGCCTCTTCCTGCAACCACAGACCCGCGGGACCAGCAACACTCTAGCTCTGTACCCGAGGATGAAGACAAAAGAGCTGGGGACTCGAAGAGCGATATCATACCCTTAGAAGAGCGGAAATGGGGTTTCCCATTCGTGGACGCCTACTCTACCCTTCTCCAGAAGATGTCATTCGCTCAAGATCCGTACATCAAGCTCCAGATGTTGTGTCAGCTTGAGAATCTCATCCTCAATTCGTTGCAGGATGAGATGATGTCTCGCCAAACCGCGTCTCGAGCAGACGCTCGCTCGCAGACTCAGCATACATTGGCCAGTGTACGAAGCAGAAGCACGCCTAGAACCAAAGCAACGAGCCTAGAAGAGGTCATGGCTAATTGTACAGAGCGCCGAGCCGGCACTCTTCGGCTCAAAGGAACGAGCAAGTCATCTGTTTACTCTCTCGGTGCCTCGACCTGGAACGAGGAAATCACCGGCACAGAAGAAGTCGTATCCACACTTCTCTCCCTCTTCCGCACCCCAAATCTCCGCCCACAAACCCTCTTCCGTGACCTGCAATACATAGCCGCCTTCATCCCCTCAAACATCCTCGACCGCACACCCCAAGGCAAAGCATTCTGGGACGCCGGTCTCGCCGCGCTCGCCCTCAAAGAGGATCTCTGTAACCATACCATCCACCGCGCGACAGAAATAACAAACTACCACATCACCCCAAAAAAGCCCTCTCCCTCAACCCCCACCCCCACATCCCTCGCACGCTCAACCCTCCGCGACGCCGCGCATCTCTGGCTCATCGCGGCAAAGGAGGGCTCACCGCCCGCAGCGCGGGAACTCGGGCTCTTCTACCTCACCCACCCAGATCTGCTCCGGCGGGTCACGATGCCGTTTTCGAAGGCGAAAGATGTGTTCAAGGCTGTTGCGGTCGGTGGGGGGGATAAGGAGACTGGGGCGTTGGATCCGTTGACGTTTGCGGTCGTACTGCATTGGATGGAGATTGCGGCCAATTCGGGGGATCGGGAGGCGAGGGATTTTTTGAAGAGTACAGGGCAGACTGGGGCTGGGCGGTGAAGGCGCGGGGGCGACTGTGGGTTGAGGTGGGATGATTGAGGAATGTACGCGGGGAAGGGAAGGGGTGAGGTGGTTGGGGTTTCGTTTGACAATGGGGGGGGTTTGGTACATATATTCACTTTCTCGCTTATGTACTAGGGCCAGCGTCGTTTTTACATCTTTTGCCGGCATGGGGGGTTACGAGCTGGACTTGGATCGGGGCGGCATTCTGTCTTCCTGTTCTTCTTCTTCTTCTGTACTTACAATCTATTCATCCATTCCTAATGCACCACCTCCCTCCTTCCCTCCTCCCTCATCCCCTGCCTCCCCCTCCCCAATCTTCACCCCCCGAACAACCCATAACGGATCCCCCCTTCCCCCCTCCATCCCGACCGCAC